>Ga0306912_1000217_pt1 | contig 35867 bp, 28 predicted proteins | sample AntRauFillE10628_FD_190443 | JGI IMG/M metagenome (GOLD analysis project Ga0306912, IMG submission 190443) | Saline lake microbial communities from Rauer Islands, Antarctica - Metagenome Filla E10 #628 (v2) (version 2) | ecosystem: Environmental > Aquatic > Non-marine Saline and Alkaline >...
GGGATTAGTGAATAAAAGGCCTTAACCCTATTTGAATAAGTCTCACTGCTCTACACCTATTATCTTAGGAAAATAATTTTTCTAGAGCATTCAACACAGAGGTGATCCAAAAACGACCAGTTTAATAAATGCAAACGACTTCTTCTAAAAATTGAGAATCCTACAAGCTTTTTTTATTTTAATTTCTAAAACTTACTCCCCACTTAAACATCTGTATTAAGAGTCTCAATATAAGCGATATCGATTGCGAAAAAAGATACGCTTTAGAAGAAATAATAGCTTGACCACCTATATATAAGAGCCATTACACCTTTACAAGGGCATTAATTAACTATACATTACCTATACATTTTTAGTTTTATTAACAAATAATAATATTTAATATTTTTCTTATATTAGATATAGTAAGACTTTATTAACTAATTTTAAGAATAACTCAATAAAACTACTTATTTTTTAAGACGTATGTTTTTTGTAGTGTATTTTTTTAAATAATTATCAACTCAAACCTTTAAGTTTGATATACATGAATTAACAAATATCTAACACATGAAAAAATTTCTATTTATAAGTATTGTCTTGTTATCTACTGTGATGGGGTTTTCTCAATCTCAAAGAGTTTCAATCACCACAGATGACCAAGGGATGAAACTACAAGTTGATGGTAGTGACTTTATGATTAATGGTATGAATTGGGACTACTTCCCTAGAGGAACAAATTTCAATTACAGTTTATGGAACCAATCAGACGATGTTATAAAAGCAGCCTTGGATGCTGAAATGGGCTTGCTCAAAAATATGGGAGTCAATACCATTAGACTGTATACAGGTATTCAACCAAAATGGATAGAATACATCTATGAAAATTATGGTATTTACACTATGTTAAACCATTCTTTTGGTAGATATGGTTTAACTATTGATGGGAACTGGACTCCTGTGACTAAATATGATGATCCAGCAACTCAGGAATTACTTCTTTCGGAAGTAACTGAACTAGCTAATGATTACAAAGGAACCCCTGGTCTTTTACTTTTTCTTTTAGGAAATGAAAACAATTATGGCTTATTTTGGGCAGGTGCTGAAACAGAAGATTTTCCAGATGAGGAAGATGAAAAAAGAGCAGTTGGAGAAAACAGGGGCCGACCAATGTATCGCTTAATGAACGAAGCCGCTGTTAAAATGAAAGAAATAAATGGTTCTTTACCGGTGGCTATTTGTAATGGTGATGTTTTATTTCTAGATATTATTGCAGAAGAATGTCCCGATGTAGATATTTATGGAACCAACATGTATCGCGGTAAGTCTTTTGGTAATGCTTTTGAGACAATTAAAGAAGTCTATGGCAAGCCTGTTCTATTTACAGAGTTCGGTGCAGATGCTTTCAATGCTTTAGAGAACCAAGAAGACCAAAAATCTCAGGCTTACTACATGGTCAATAACTGGAAAGACATTTATGAGAATGCTGCTGGATTAGGAAAGGCAGAAAACTCAATTGGGGGCTTTACCTTTCAATTTAGCGACGGCTGGTGGAAATACGGACAGACTAAAAATCTTGATGTTCACGATAGTAATGCTTCCTGGTCGAACGGGGGTTATGATAGAGACCATGAAGAAGGCAAAAATAACATGAATGAGGAATGGTTTGGGATTTGCGCAAAAGGAGCAACAAATTCAAGAGGTTTATACGATCTGTATCCGCGTGCTGCCTACTATGCTCTAAAAGAGGCACACCAACTAGATCCTTATGCAGAAGGGGTTGATGCTCAATTTGTCGATAACTATTTCAGCAATATTTCATTAACCGATGCTGTGTTACGAGCTAGAGGTGACAAAGCCGCTATGGGTGGTGGAAGTTCTCAAAAAGTAGGCATTAGTAGAATAGCAGCGCATTTATCTACATTTTATACCGGGGGAAGTTTAATCACCATTCCAGATAATCCAGATCCAAATGACAATTCATATCCCAACCAACTTGGGTTTGATCAAATGCAGTCTTATTTTATTGGTGTAGGCGGACAACCAGCGCCAAACGTTAACTTTAATGTAGACTTTAACATTGTAGGTGATGTTGCCCAAAATCCTATCAATGAGATTTTCTACGAAAATAGAGCCAGACCCATAAGAGTGACTTCACCTGATGGCGAAGTTATCCTTGAAGACAATAATAATTTGCAGGTTTATCAAGCTGAGTTTGAATGGAAAAATGACAATTTCGATTTAAGAGGCTTTTACAGAACAGGACATTACCATTGGGGCTATGAAGGTGATATCTTTGGATTATATCCCGAAGCTAACTATGGCCCCAATTTAGATATCTACGGCGGTATCATTTCAGGTATTGAAGTGGATGCTAAAGGAAAGTTAGAAGGCTTAAAAGCAGCTCTAGGTCCACAATTGTGGTGGGGAGCTAATCCAACGATGTTATTTAAATATTCCAAAACTATTGCCAAGTGGGATATTACAGGGATTTATAATAGGGATGTAGAAACAGACTTAGAATTCGATGAAAATGGACGACGAGTTTTAGATCAAAATCAGGTTAGAAGTGGGGTGATTCCACCCTGGCCAATGGAAAGAGCAACTCTTGCTTTTGAACGGGATTTTGGAAAGTTTGGATTAACCTTTGGTAGTATTTGGGCTGGAAGGCCACTAAATGGGAGTTCTTACCAAGATATTAATGATGCAGGAGAGATTGTCGTAGATGAAATTAACTCAGATGATAATTGGGGTGGAAAAGCAAAAATAACCTACGAGGATGGTAAATTTAAGTGGTATGCACAAGGTTCAATTATGGGTCTTGTGGCCAATGGAAGTGCTGACCCAACCATAACATTTACTGGCTGGAAACTCAAAGATACTGGTAGCGGTAACCAAAGCAATTTTCTATCGGGCATGACCTACAATATTGGGAAATGGCAAATAGCTCCTAATTTTTTATGGCAAAAACCACTAGTAGATCCAATGCCTAACAACGGAGATGCCCCTGGACGATTAAGGAATTTTATAGATGATCCTTTTGCGGTAAGATGGAATAGAGAAACAACTGCGGGTGAAATTTTATTTACCTACGACCCTACTCCTGGAACTTATATGTACGATTGGGATAACAATGTATCTGAAGATGCAGAATTTGCTATAAGCGCAGGATTTATCTTTAGACATCTACCCACAACAATGGATGCTCATATTGGTTTCCTTGATACTCGAGAATTTTTTGCTTTTGGGACTTCTGTTCCAGCTGAAGACCTTTATGAGGCTCACGCAAGAATTGTTTCTAAATTAAGTCCAGAATTAGGTATCGTAGGCGCTTTCTATTACGGAAACGGTCAAGGAAGAGGAGATTCTGAGAGACTTATCACCGACAGATATGGAGCAAATTTAAACGTGTTCTACAAAAAGTTTATCATTAATGGAGATGTAAAAGTAAACGACTGGGGACCTTTTGACTACCACAGAGATTTTAACTTAACATTTCCTCTGCAATTACAGCTTGACATATCTACAACTTTAGGGATGCCACAATGGTATATATTACCAAGTACACAAATTGGAATGAGAGGTATCTGGAGGTCTTTAAATGAATTTTCTCCTCGATTTTCTCCAAATAACACACCCATTGGTTCTTTTAACGCAGAGCCTATCCTCAGCCCTGTTGGATTTCCTAACGGATCTGAGTGGGAAATTATGACTTATATAAGATTTAACATTGGCAAATAATATTGAAAATGATACACAATAAATCAAAATATTTACAATTTATAGGACTTGTTTTACTGTCTATGATAGTAACGACAAGTTGTGAAAGAGAAGTGTCTGATGCTGCTGTACTTGCAACTTTTCCTACTACAGCAGGTGTTTTTACAGATAATCCAGTAGGACTTACAGATGAGTTCTTTATATCATTTGATCCTGTTGAAGGAGCAAATGTAAATGGCTTTGATACAGATGAAAGTGAAGCTTATGAAGGTTTTGCCTCCATAAGGATTGACGTGCCTTCACCTAACGATCCTGATGGTGGTTTTATAGGTGGCATTTTTAAAGACCGAGGTGAAGGTAGGAATTTAACCGGTTATGATGCATTGACGTTTTGGGCCAAAGCTTCTACGACAGGAGTTTTAGGAGAAGCTGGCTTTGGAACAGACTTTGATGGGGATAAATTTAGAACCGTCGCAGTGGATTTACAGTTGTCAACTAATTGGAAAAAATATGTGATTCCAATGCCAGATCCATCGAAATTGACTCAAGAAAGTGGCATGTTTGTTTTTTCAGCTGGAACTCAAAGCACCAACGGATTAGGTTTTGTTATATGGTTGGATGAAATTAAGTTTGAAAAGCTAGGAACAGTAGCACAACCAAGGCCTGCTATTCAAAATGGAGAGGATGTGGTGATCCAAAATTTTATAGGCGGAACCGTTAACATTTCAGGATTATCCCAGACTTTTAATACGGCAACTCAGGGAGATGTAACTGTAAATGCAGCTACTGCTTATTTTGAATTTCAGTCATCAAATGAAGCTGTCGCAACAGTAGATGCTTTAGGTCAAGTTAATGTTGTAGGGGCAGGCACAGCTACTATTACAGCATCTTTGGGAGTAAATGAGGCTCAAGGGTCATTAACCATCGAATCGTTAGGTGATTTTACGCCTGCCCCTATTCCAACTCGAAATCCAAATAATGTTATTTCTATATTTAGCGATGCCTATCAAAATGTAGCCGTCGATTATTATAACGGATTCTTTACTGGTGATGGTCAAACCACTCAAGGAGGAGAAGGCCCAGGTGGTGCTGACCTGAGTGTTGATGGAGATGGTATAATTAACTATACTAATTTAAACTTTGTAGGAATAGGAACATTCATGGATGTCCCTACTATTGATGCTACATCAATGACACATATTCATGTAGACCTTAATATAAACGAAGCATTAAATGCGGGTGATAATATAACCTTACAAATCCTTAATGATGTTGGCGGTAACGAAACGTCTGGTTCAGTTACAATTACTGCAGCTAATTTGGCTGCAAATGATTGGAGAGGTTTTGATATTCCATTAGCTAATTTTACAGGATTATCTAATCGCTCCCAACTAGGTCTGTTGTTCTTTATTTCCAATTCAATTTCTAATGTGTATGTCGATAATATTTACTATTACATCGAACAATAACTTAAAGATAATTATATGAAAACTATACACTCAAAAAATAAATTAAGACTTGCGCCTTATAATTTAGCCTTAATTCTAGGTGCTATTTTAATAGTGACTAGCTGCGACCTAGATGAGACCCAAGAAGTAACAACGCTCAACAACCTTGTGATGTCTGATGAGTTTGATGTTGATGGAGCACCAGATAGTAATATGTGGGGGTATGATGTTGGAGATGGAACAAATGAAGGGATTCCTGGTTGGGGAAATAACGAATTGCAGTACTATACAGACAGACCAGAAAACGTAACTGTAGAAAACGGAGTCCTTATAATTACAGCTAAAGAAGAATCTTTTGAAGGTAAAGGCTATACTTCAGCGAGATTAACTTCTCAAGATTTGTTCGAGCAACAATACGGTCGATTTGAAGCACGGATTCGAGTTCCGTTTGGTAAAGGCTACTGGCCTGCATTTTGGCTTTTAGGTGTGCCTAAAACCATAACGGTTGATGATGAAGAAGTTTTAGAAGAATGGCCTGCTATAGGTGAAATAGATATTATGGAATATCTGGGAGATGAGCCAACCAATGTATTTGGAACTTTACATGGTCCAGGATTTTCGGGCGCAGAATCGATTTCTAAAGAATTTACCCTAGAAAACGACCGTTTTGATACAGGTTTTCATGTGTTTGGGATTGAGTGGTCGCCTACTTCCGTCAACTTTTATGTGGACGGCAATATATACCAAACTCTCACTCGCGAGGACGTAGCAGAAGAAACGGATGGAGAAGGAGAATGGGTATTTGATAGACCTTTTTATATCATACTCAATGTGGCTATTGGTGGTAATTTACCTGGTAATCCAACTGAGAATACAGTTTTCCCCCAAAGCATGATTGTAGATTACGTAAGAGTATATAATTAAAACCAGAGCTATGAAAATCTTAAAATATAATATCCTTATTGTTTTTTTCCTATGTATCGGTAGCGGATTTATTTTTCAATCTTGTGAAGATGATGATGATATGTCAAATGAATTAGTGGCAAGGTTTACCCAAACCATTAATCAAAGTACAGGTACGGTTACCTTTATCAATCTATCAGAAAATGCAATATCCTATAGTTGGAATTTTGGTGATGGTTCATCTTCATCATTTATAAATCCTGTAAAATCTTACGAAGAAGGGGGTTCATATACTGTTACACTTCAAGTAACTGGTGGTAATGGTGATACGGCAAGCTTTCAAGATACTTTTATCGTTGATGAACAATTTGGCGGGGGCTTATTAATTAATGGAGATTTCGAAAATGGTTCGGAAGGCTGGATAGTCGGTGTAGATGATAATGTGCCCGCACCAGTTGTTACAGAAAATGATAACTCTTTTTATGAAGTTAACATCACTAATCCAGATCCAAATCAACCATTTTTAGTTAATGTTAGTCAAAAGGTTGCTATCACACAAGGTGAAACTTATGTCTTAACATTCGAGGCCTGGTCTGATGGCGATAGAACTTTAATTGCTGGCATAGGTCTTAGTGGAGGTGACTTTTCAAATGATACCCAAACTGTAAACCTTACTGATACTCAACAACAATTTGAAATCACACTTAGCTCGCAAGAATTTGGAGCTCTTGACGCTAGAGTTTTATTTGACTCTAATGGTGATGCTGGTCTTGTGAGAATAGATAATGTCTCTTTAAACTTACAATAGCCTTTATAAGAACATTGCATCTATTTAGTAGTAAATATTTAGGTCTAAATAATAATTTAAATCAAACAGTAAGTTAAACACAAGAATTAAACTAATAAGATAAGCGGTATCCTTAAATCATACCGCTTTATTCTTAAAATAAAAAATAAAACAAATAGTAAAGTAATGATTGAAGACAAGATGACTAAAGATCAAACGTCCAAAACTAGTAACTTAGAACAAGTAAGATTAAATGGTGAAAAATTCCTGAAAATCCATAACAACGATGCTATGAGGCCTTTTTTCATGAGTATTGTGAGCGATTCTAACCACTGGATGTTTATTTCTAGTAATGGAGGTTTAACAGCAGGAAGACGAAATGCAGAGTATGCCTTATTTCCATATTACACCGACGATAAAATCACCGAATCGGCAAATTATACAGGGAGTAAAACTATTTTTAGAGTTCACTTGAATGATGATATTAATTTCTGGGAACCTTTTTCAAACCGTTTTGTAGAACAGTACCAGATTACCAGGAATATCTATAAAAACATTTATGGAAATAAACTGTTTTTTGAAGAAATCAACCACAGTCTAAACCTTACTTTCACTTACCGATGGTCAACTAGTGATCAATTTGGTTTTGTGAAAAAATCTCAATTAGTTAGCCATAACTCTGCTCCTATAAAAGTTGAAGTTTTAGATGGATTGCAAAACGCCCTACCGGCTGGTGTCGTTAGTGATTTACAAACTCAAAGCAGTAATTTGGTTGATGCCTACAAACGCAACGAGCTTGATAAAAAAACAGGCTTAGGCATTTTTGCACTTAGTGCTGTGCCAGTAGATAAAGCCGAACCTAGTGAAGCTTTAAAAGCTAATGTGGTTTGGTCTTTGGGAATTGAAAATCCTACTTACCTCCTTTCCTCTTTACAACTTGAAACCTTCAGGACCGGAAAAAATCTTGCCGAAGAAACTGATGTTAAAGCAGAAAAAGGAGCCTATTTTATTAATAAAACACTTCAACTAAAAGCAGATGGGAGTAAAACATGGTATATTGTTGCTGATGTTAATTATAATCATGCTTCAGTGGTAAAACTTCAGCAAGATTTACACCAAGAGAATCTTTTAAATTTAATTGAAGAAGATATAAATTCTGGCACTGAGAAATTAATTCGACTTATTGCTGCCGCAGACGGACTTCAACGCAGTAATGACAACTTGAGAGATATTCGCCATTATTCCAATACCATGTTTAATATAATGCGTGGTGGAATTTTCGATAATAATTATCAGATTGAGCGATGGGATTTTAAAAACTATATCCATAAAGCAAACATTCCTTTGGCCAAAAAATTTGAAGCTCAGATAAAAGGTTTACCAGAGAGCTTTTCTTTTAGTGATCTAAAGGCTTTAGCTAAAGATCAAAATAATGAAGATTTTACTAGGCTTTCCTATGAATACTTGCCTCTAAAATTTAGCCGAAGACATGGAGATCCAAGTCGACCATGGAATCAATTTTCAATTAATACCAAAGATGAAGATGGCTCCAAAATTCTGAATTATGAAGGCAACTGGCGTGATATCTTTCAAAATTGGGAAAGCTTAGTACACTCCTACCCTCAGTTTATTGAAGGTATGATTTACAAATTTTTAAATGCTACAACTTTTGACGGTTATAACCCCTATCGTGTCACCAAAGATGGCTTTGATTGGGAAACTATAGAGCCAGACGATCCTTGGTCTTACATTGGTTACTGGGGGGATCATCAAATTATTTATTTACTCAAATTCTTAGAATTTTATGAAGACTATCAACCAGGAAGTATAGCTCAATTATTCAGCAAATCTCAATTTGTTTATGCTAACGTGCCTTACAGGATTAAGTCATATCAAGATATTCTAAACGATCCAAAAGATACCATAGAATTTGACCATAAAGCCGATGCTAAAATTAGAAGTAAACGTGATAAGATTGGAGCTGATGGTGCATTACTTCAGAATAAAAGAGGTGAAATTATTCACGTCAATTTTGTTGAAAAAATACTAGCTACAACGTTAGCTAAATTATCCAACTTTATTCCTGAGGCGGGAATATGGATGAATACCCAACGCCCAGAATGGAACGATGCTAATAATGCTTTAGTCGGAAATGGTGTTTCAATGGTCACCTTAGCCTACCTGAGACGGTTTTTAGACTTCTTTAAATCGATTTTTAAAGACATCGATGCCTCAGAAAACTACGAAGTTTCTGAAGAGCTAGCTGAGATGTTTGCCAAAATGGAAAAAACATTCGCTATCAATAAACATTTAACTGAAGGTAAATTTAGTGATCACCAACGTAAAGAAGTTTTGGACGAATTAGGTGAAGCAGCGAGTGTTTTTAGGACTCAGGTTTACACTACTGGTTTTTCAGGACATAAGACTGAAGTCTCTTCAACACAAATCGGGCACTTTATCAACACCAGTTTAGTTTATCTAGAGCATGCAATTGAAGTGAATAAACGAACTGACAACTTATACCACGCCTATAACCTAATGACCGTTAATCAAGATAAGGTCTCCATAGATTACCTTTCTGAGATGCTCGAAGGTCAAGTTGCTGTATTAAGTTCAGGTTACTTAAATTCTAATCAAGCTTTAACTTTACTTGATGCTTTAAAGCAAAGCGCTTTATTTAGACCCGACCAATACAGTTATTTATTATACCCCTACAAAGACTTAAAAGGCTTTTTGGACCGAAATAATGTTCCAGAAACTTCTGTAAAGTCATCAAAATTGCTTCAAAAGCTGGTGAAAGATGGCCATAAAGGTATAATTGAAAAAGATGTAAAAAACAATTATCACTTTAATGGCAACTTCAATAATGCTAAGAAATTAAAAGAAGCTCTTTTATCTTTAGAAGACCAGGCTTATTCAACTTTGGCAGAAAAAGAAATGGACCAAATACTTAAAGTTTATGAAGAAGTTTTTAATCATAAATCATTTACAGGACGTTCCGGGACTTTTTATGGCTATGAAGGCTTAGGATCTATTTATTGGCATATGGTTTCAAAACTGCAATTAGCGGTTTTGGAAACCTGCATACAAGCCATAGATGCTAAGTCATCTCCTGAAGTTATCGGTCGATTACTAGAGCACTATTATGAAATAAACGAAGGCATAGGTGTTCATAAATCTCCTAAGTTATATGGTGCATTTCCAACTGATCCTTATTCTCATACTCCACAAGGTAAAGGCGCACAACAACCTGGGATGACAGGCCAAGTGAAAGAAGACATTTTAAGTCGATTTGGAGAATTGGGTGTTCATATTTATAAAGGGAAAATTCAATTTAAACCCGATTTATTGCGAAAAACCGAATTTTTAGAAGAAGAACATGTTTTTAGGTTTGTAGATCTAAGCGGTCAAAAGCATCGCCTTCAACTTAAGCGGAATTCATTAGGATTTACCTTTTGCCAAGTTCCAATAATTTATTCTATTTCAGATCAAAACAAAATAGAAATAGAATTCTATAGCAAAAATTCAGAACAGATTGAAGGACTTCATTTGCCTAAAGAAATTAGTCAAGAAGTTTTTAACCGCTCAGGTCAAGTTAAAATAATTCACGTTTATATTGAAGCGTCTATTTTAAAATAAAGAGTCATGAAGCCAGTAACACCTGTCCTTTTAGTAATAAGCCTTGTTTTACTGGCTTCTTGCCAATCATCTCAAAAAGAGAAAAACCCTATGCAAAATAATAGAAATCTAACTGCTAAAGAAATTCTTAATAAACCAGAGTTTTTAGCAATTTCTTACGGTGGCTACCGAAAAGAGTCACGCGAAGAGCAACCCACTATTCAACAGCTTAAAGAAGATTTGAAAATTCTTCACGCTATGGATATTCGCATATTACGAACCTATAATGTTCGCCTTCCACATGCTGCCAACATTTTAAAAGCAATTGACGAACTGAAGAAAGCAAATCCTGAATTTGAAATGTATATGATGCTCGGGGCATGGATCGATTGTAAAAATGCGTGGACCGAAATGCCACTCAACCACAATGAAGGAAGCGAACATAACGCTATAGAAATTGACAGAGCTGTAGAATTAGCTAATCAATATCCTGATATTGTTAAAATAATTGCGGTTGGCAATGAAGCTATGGTAAAGTGGGCCTCTGCTTATTTTGTTCAGCCACACATTATTTTAAAATGGGTAAAACACCTGCAAGATTTAAAACAAGAAGGCGAGATAGATAAGGATTTATGGATTACGAGTTCAGATAATTTTGCCTCTTGGGGCGGCGGAGAACATGAATACCACACTCCAGAGCTCAATGAGCTCATTAAAGCGGTAGATTATCTTTCTATCCATACCTATCCAATGCATGATACACACTACAATCCTGTGTTTTGGGGTGTACTTCCAAAAGAAAAAAAATTGAGTAACACCAAACAGCTAGATAAAGTGATGACTCGTTCCTTGAGTTATGCAGTGTCTCAGTATGATAGTGTTGTAAGCTACATGCAGACTTTAGAAGTTAAAAAGCCTGTGCATATTGGAGAAACTGGGTGGGCAAGTGTTTCTGCTGGTTATTATGGAGAAAATGGCTCTAAAGCATCAGATGAGTACAAGCAAGCTTTGTATTATAACAAAATGCGAGAATGGGCTTCAAAAAACAAAATAAAATGTTTCTATTTTGAAGCTTTTGACGAACCCTGGAAAGATGAACATAACCCAAAAGGTTCCGAGAACTTTTTTGGTCTATTTACAGTAGACGGTAATGCTAAGTACGTTCTTTGGGATGAGTTGGATAAAGGCATTTTCAAAGGTTTTAAGCGCGGTAAAAACAAAATGACCAAAACCTATAATGGAAACTTGGAAGATCTTCTGCTGGATGTACAAATGCCTCCAGTAAAAAATGAAATTATGCTTAACCATTAAGTCAATCACGAAAAACGGTATGTATGAAAATTCTGAAAATTTTATCTATAAACTTAATAGCTCTCATGGTGATTAGTTCTTGCGTAGAAACCAAAAAATCTTTAAAGGTTGAAGTTGTTGAAACCTCCAGAAGTGGAAGTAAACTCTCTAAAGTTGAAGTCTTTAGCGAAGGAAAACCAACTTCTAAAATCAATTTAAACCCTGATAGAACTTTTCAAACCTTTACGGGTTTTGGTGGATCATTCACAGAGTCTTCTGCTTATTTACTGAATCGATTGAGTAAAGAAAACCGTCAAAAAATCATCGATGCTTATTTTGCAGAAAGTGGTGCGCGGTATTCGTTAACCAGAACTCATATGAACTCAAGTGATTTCTCTTTAGGTCAATATTCTTACGCCCCCGTTGAAGGCGACACCTTATTGACTAATTTTTCTATTGAAGAAGATAAAGACGATATTATTCCTATGATTAAAGAGGCTATGAAGGCCTCAAAGGAAGGATTCAAAATTATATCTTCTCCTTGGACCGCTCCACCTTGGATGAAAGACAATAACGAGTGGGTTGGTGGAAAATTGAAGCCAGAACATTATGACACTTGGGCCCTTTTCTTTTCTAAATATGTTGATGCTTATGAAGCTGAAGGTATTGATATATGGGGTTTTACTGTGGAAAATGAGCCACATGGTAATGGCAATAATTGGGAAAGCATGCACTATACCCCAGAAGAAATGACCGATTTTGTGAGCAATCACCTTGGCCCTCAATTAGAAAAAGACGGTAAAGGCGATAAAATTATTTTAGGGTATGACCAAAATCGCGAAGGCATTAAAGAGTGGGTGGATGTGATGTATAAAGATGAGAAAAATACTAAATATTATGATGGAACTGCCATACACTGGTATGAAAGCACTTATGAAGTGTTTCCCGAAGCTTTACAATATGCACATGAAAAAGCACCCAAGAAATACTTGATACAAACAGAAGCCTGTGTAGATGCTGAAGTACCTAAATGGAAAGATGACGACTGGTACTGGAGTAAGGGAGCGACCGATTGGGGATGGGATTGGGCACCTGATGATCAAAAACACTTGCATCCAAAATACGTTCCTGTCTATCGCTATGCTAGAGATATCATAGGATGTATGAACAATTGGGTCGATGGTTGGGTGGACTGGAATATGATCTTGGACCGACAAGGTGGACCTAACTGGTTCAAAAACTGGTGTGTGGCGCCAGTCATTGTAGATCCTGACCAAGATGAAGTGTATTTTACCCCTCTCTATTACACCATGGCTCATTTCAGTAAATACATAAGACCAGGTGCAAAACGAATTGATTTCGAATCTACAGATAAAGACTTGCAAGTGAGCGCTGCCACGAATCCAGATGGAAGTCATATAGTCATCATTTTTAACCCTTCAGAAGAAGAAAAAGTATTTGAACTTAGTATGAAAGAAGCACAACAAGTAGTTTCTATAAGCCCTCAAGCCATCCAAACTATTGTATTAAATCCTAAAAAATAAGCCCTATGTCCGAAGAAAAAACATTGGCAAAAGATAAAGTTCCCATAGGTCAGAAAGCTGCCTTTGGAGCTGGTCACTTCATATTAAATGTGTTACCAGGAACATTAGGCGTCTTTATTCAATTTTTTTTACTTACAGCTTGGGGTGTGGATCCATTGTGGGCTGGTTTGCTTGGTGGTTTACCCAGAATTTTCGATTCCATCACAGACCCAATTATGGGTTTTATTACAGACAACACAAAATCAAGATGGGGAAGGCGCCGGCCTTACATTTTTTTAGGGGCTATAATAAGTGGTGTCTTGTTTTTCTTGATGTGGCAAATCGGTGATAATGCATCTCAGACTTATATTTTCTGGCATGTTATGGTTCTTCAACTTTTGTTTTTAATTGGAAACACCATGTTTGCCACTCCATTAGTAGGCTTAGGTTATGAGCTGACTCCAGATTATAATGAGCGGACTAGAATCATGGCTTTTTCCAATACTATGGGACAGATTGCTTGGATGATTGTTCCTTGGTTATACGTCATTATACCTGACCCTGAAACTTTTAACACTCAAACAGAAGGTGTGAGAACTATGGCCTTAATTGTGGGAGCAATGACAATAGTATTTGGGGTTTTACCAGCCCTGTTTTGTAAAGGAATCGACGCTTCAGAAATGGAGAATAGAGAGAAAATTAATTTCAAAACCTTTGCTTCTAATATGAAGAAATTGGTTTCTGGCATTGTTTTGATCTCAAAAAACAAACCCTTTATGAAGTTGTGTGGGGCCACATTCCTTGTTTTTAATGGGTTTCAATTAGTTGCTGCATTTGGGGTGTTTATTATAGTTTTCTACATGTATAACGGGAGTTATGATATGGCAGGTACTTGGCCAGCTTGGTTCAATACCATTAATGCGATTATCACTGGTTTTTTAGTGATTCCTATTATTTCTAAAATGGCAACCAAAATAGGAAAGCGAAATGCTTTTTTAATTTCCACCTTTTTATCTATTGTAGGTTATATCCTAAAATGGTGGGGATTTGATGTAGAGCTGAATGAACGTTTCAATCAAACTGCATTAGGAGAAAGTTTAACGAGTGGACTAGGTTCTATTTTTAATTTTCTTAATCCACATTTAGACAGTATTGGAGCAAGTTGGTTTACAATAGATGTTGAAAACGGTGTTCCTTGGCTTATATTCTTACCCATCCCTTTTTTTGCTTTTGGGATGGGTGGACTCTTTACACTTATGATGTCTATGACGGCTGATGTATGTGACCTAGATGAATTAGAAAACGGATCGCCTAGAAAAGAAGGAACTTTTGGAGCCATCTACTGGTTAATGGTGAAAATTGGGCAATCTATTGCCTTGGTTTTAGGTGGGCTTATTCTAAGCATTGTAGGTTTTGACCCTAATATTACAGAACAATCTATTGAAACAATGAATAATCTTAGGATAGCAGATATTGTCGTGCCAGCCGGCACAGCTGCATTAGCCTTTATTGTGATGTGGGGTTATGATCTAAATGAAAAACGAGTTAGAGAAATAGGTGCAAAACTTAAAATAAGGAACGTTAAGCCTAAAACAATCACTTCGTCTGCTTACCTCAATAAATCTCACTTGTCTTTATCTAGTCTAAATATTTTACCTGATACCAAATTTGACATTAATTTTTCTAACAAATCGATTAGAGACGTCAAGAATATTTTCACAAAGACGCTTAATAATGGATTGCATGGGATTTGCTTTAGCCCCTATACGAAATCACAAGACCTTAGTGATACACTTTCTGAAAAACAAATACGCAGACGAATGAACATTATCCAACCACACACGCAATGGGTAAGGTCTTTTTCTTGCACTAAAGGAAACGAATACATTCCAAAAATAGCTAAAGATAAAGGACTCAAAACCGTTGTGGGTGCTTGGATAAGCAACGATAAATCAAAAAATGGAAAGGAAATTGAAGAATTAATATCACTTTCCAATGCTGGTTTAGTAGATATAGCTGTAGTGGGTAATGAAGTTCTACTTCGGGATGAGTTAACTGTAGATGAAGTGCTTGACTATATTTCAATAGTAAAAAATGCACTCCCAGACGATATTCCTGTTGCTTATGTGGACTCTTATTATATATTCGATTTACATCCAGAACTTATACAAGCCTGCGATGTTATTCTTATCAACTGTTATCCATTTTGGGAGGGGGCCGATATTGATATTTCACCAGCCTATACGCGATATATGTACAATCTGATTAAAGATCAAGCTATGGGTAAACCTGTTATTATTTCAGAAACAGGTTGGCCAAGTGATGGAGAAAGTACTGAAGATGCAGTCCCATCAGATTTAAATGCTATGAAATATTTTATCAATGTGAATCATTGGGCAAATCAAGAAGATATTAAACTCTTTTATTTCTCATCCTTTGATGAATCTTGGAAAATCCATCACGAAGGGGACGTTGGCCAACGTTGGGGAATATGGAACGAAAAAGAAAAACTTAAATACAATTAGGACATGACATATAGAAAAGAACAAGAGCTATCCAAACAACAAGAAAAATTTTTAGCGTCCATACAAACGCAGAACTTTTTGAAAGAATACACCCCTGAAGAACTTCACGATGTGTTTAAGACCATCATGTCACAAGGTTTTCATGGCATGTGCTTTAGTATGTACGAAGATGGCCAGGAACCTGGACATCATATTACAGAAGAACAAGTACTCAGACGAATGAAAATTTTAAAACCTCACGTCAAGTGGGTACGCTCTTTCTCTTGTATTGAAGGGAATGAATTTGTACCAAAAGTAGCTAAACAGCTTGGTATAAAAACCTTAGTTGGGGCGTGGCTAGGTGATGACAAAGAAAAAAACAGGGAAGAATTAGACAGCTTAATCAAGATGGCCAATGAAGGTTTGGTAGATATTGCTGCCGTGGGTAACGAAGTTTTATATAGAAATGATTTGCCTATTGAAGAACTTATGCAACACTTGGATGAAGTGAGAGCAGCCATTCCATCTCATATTCCAGTTGGTTACGTCGATGCGTATTATGAGTTTACAGTTCATCCCGAGTTAACCGCTAAATGCGATGTCATTTTATCTAACTGTTATCCTTTTTGGGAAAGTTGCCATTACGACTATTCGTTAACTCATATGCAACATATGTATGGCCAAGCCTTAAGTGCTGCAAAAGGTAAAAAAGTAATAATTACAGAGACCGGCTGGCCTAGCAAAGGGAAAAGTCTTGGCGATGCACACCCCTCGGAAATGAATGCCTTAAAGTACTTTATAAATACCCAGTTATGGAGTCATAAAGCAGGTATTGAAGTGTTCTATTTTTCGTCTTTTGATGAGTCTTGGAAAGTAGGTGATGAAGGCGATGTTGGTGCATATTGGGGAATTTGGGATAAAAACGAACAACTTAAATACTAAATAACCTTAAAATCAAACGAATACCACCTATACATCAACCATACAAACCTTAAATCTATCTTTTGAAAGTGAGTAAATGCAGGGAGTTACAGAGTTTGAAACTAAATAAAATTTACTAAAATAGTGTATGCTTTTTGTAGGCGCTAAATTATGAGATAAATAAAATAATAGCATTATATTTAAGGATAACTAATTATTATTAACTAAAAATTAAACACAATGAAAAAAATTACACTTTTATTTATGATGATGCTAGCCAGTACTCTGGTTTTTGCACAAACACTTCCTCTAGACTTTGAAGTTCCGGAAGATGATGCTTTTGAACCTTTTAACGGTGCAGCAGCTGCCGTTGTAGTTGATCCTACAGATGCCGCAAATTCTGTGTTGGAGTTAATAGGAAATGGTGCGCCTTTCGATGGGGCTACAGTAACTATGGCAACGTATATAGATTTGTCTGATGATGCAAATAATACTATTACTTTTGAATTTTGGGCTCCCGATGCAACAACAAGAACCCATTTATTAAAACTAGAGGGTGCTACAAATGGACCTGGAGCAACTGAATTAACTTTCGATTCCACTATGATGGGATGGCAAACAATTTCTGTTGACTTTACTATACCCAGCTTAGCAGATGACTATCCATTAATGTCTATATTTCCTGACTTTAATAATGGAGAAGTAGGTACTTATTATATAGATGATATAGATGGTCCTAATGGAGCAATTGTACCCGTAGATCCTATTCCTGCAACTGCAGCTCCAGTGCCAACTGCACCAGATGATGAAACTTATAGTATTTATAATGATACCAATGGTTACACTACAATATTTCCTGTCGCTTATTCATTTGGATCTTTATCTGGAGAACCAGACTTAGACCCATCAGCTGCTGAGAATAAAGCATTGAAATTTAATTTTGGTGTTGCAGGTTGGGGACAAGGCGAAGGCGGACCTGACGATGTTACTGCTTATGATTTTGTATCATTTGATTATTGGGCTGGAGCTGGAGTTGTAGGATTTGACTTCGTTATGATTAGTAATGATGGTGGAGTTACAGAACATAAATATCAAATAAGTATTCAAGAGCCTGTTGTTAATGAATCTTGGGTTAGGGTTGAAATTCCTATGTCATACTTTACTGGTCTTGGTTTTGCTGATTCAGCTTTATTCCAATGGAAGTTTAGTCCTCTTAATGATAGTGTTGACAATGACGGTATAGTTTACGTTGATAATATACTTTTAACTGAAAACACAACACTAAGTACTAACCAATTTAGCCAAGCTGACTTTACAGTGTATCCTAACCCAACACAAGATGTATGGAATATTAAAACAACTGTAAATATTTCATCAGTTAAAGTTTACAATTTACTGGGGAATCTTGTATTAAACCAAAAAGTTGATGCTAATGAAGCCATAATATCTTCTGAAGGATTAGCGACTGGTGTTTACTTTGTTAAAATTGAGAATGAAGCCAACTACTTTAAAACAGTGAAAGTTATTAAAAACTAAACGAGTTTTAATTTAATAATCAAGGCTTGTACATCAGTACAAGCCTTTTTTTTGTGGGATAAATCAAAAATCGGCTTTAATAGACTTCAATATCTATTTAAAACAAAATAACTTTAGATCATTTACTCTAAAGCTATTCTGATGTAACTTTATTAACATATTTTTTATTCGTTTTCTTTCGCTAATTTAGAGCAAGGCAACATAACTTGATATTCTAACCTTACCTAAACCACACCTATAAATGAACTGGTTTCAGACTGAAAAAGAAAAGGTATTAGATGAGCTTGAATCGAGCCGTAAAGGAATTTCAGATGAAGAAGCAGTAAAGCGTAAAACCATCTACGGCCCCCAATACTGATAATTCAAATACTGAAAAGAGTGGGGTGGGTTGAGTAGTTACTTCTATACACTAAAACTTTAGTTTGGAGAACTAAAAAAAGCGCTGTTTTTCTATCTAATTAACTCTAGGTAAATTAGTAAAAGAAGATAATGGACCAAGAAGTTTTTGTAAACACATCAATGAATAAGCTAATTTAATAAACTGAAGAAACTGAGCTATTTTAAATACTTTTTTAAAACAAAAAAGGCCGAGCAAATTTAATAGTTGACTCGACCTATTATCATCAAAATAGAATTGTACGTAAAAATTAATTAGACAACTCTTCATTGAGTTCCCAGATATAAGACCAAGAGCTACCTACAGCCATCCTCCAGTTGTCCATCATTTGATTGGCTTTTTTATCGCCGTGGACTTTTTTGTATAAAGCAAAAGGTCCATCTTTTTTATCATCTTCGTCTATTGCTGCATAACTGCTAAACAAATCAGTTACCATATAATCAGGATCATCTTCACCTCCACCCATAAAAGAGTACCAGTAACCTCTTGCCTCGCCTTCTTCTGTGGCAAGAGTCCCTGATACATCTTTTATGATCTCAGAAAATAAAGCTCTATTATTAACTTTAAAATAAGTAACCCAAACCAGTTTACTATCTGTACTTAAGGTTTTTTTACTCCAATCTGGTAATGTTTTAGAAATAGCATAATGCGATTTTTCAACGTGAGGCATAATAAAGGTCATTGCTATCATTCTACAGGACTTACCAGCCATATCCTCTTTGTCCATATCGGCCCAGTTTGGCATATAACCAGTCACGCCATAGACGTTACCATCGCCTTGAACTCTTGACCAAAAGTTCCAAGAATTAGTTCCTTCATTTTCGTTGTAACACTCTTTCCATTTTTTAACGCCCTCCATAAATTGAGCAGTGTGTCCCTGTTTGACCGTAAATTCGGTCATGGATAACATTCCCTTTTCAAAAGTTTGTGACATCGCCATAAGCGGTAACACCAGTAAAATAATAAATAGCTGTTTCATAATTTAATTTTTAAATTAAAAATTGTTTTGTTCATTATACAACTGCAAAGTATTTAACATTCCATTAGAAGTCAATCACATGTTAATGTGGTTTTAAGCTATAAGTTTAACTAACACACCAATTTATTATTCTTGAAAATGATTTTTACTGAGAATGCTAACACATGTCCTCGAGGCTTGAGAAATTACAAACCTTAAAATTTTGGATCTGAAGAGTTGAAATAGTATATTACCATAGAAGAAATTATGGTCAAGTATGTGGACAAAAAAGCAATAGATTGCATATCCTAAGTAGGGCACATTATACAAATACAAATGGGGGAGACTTTAAAAAAGATCTTAGCGCTTTAAATAAAAAAATCCAATCAAGCAAAAGCTTATTGGATTTTTGATACTTAAATCACAACACAGTTGTGAGTAATTGTGACCACGGCAGGATTCAAACCTGCAACCTTCTGAGCCGTAATCAGATGCGCTATTCAGTTGCGCCACGTGGCCCTTTTTGGGAGTGCAAATATATTTCTTTTTATACTTTTACCAACACATTATAAAGTAAATATCATGGAACTTAAAAATTATATCAGAACTATAGACGATTTTCCTAAGGAAGGCATCTCTTATAAAGACATCACACCTCTACTGCTAGACCCTACTGCGAGCTCTTTTGCTGTTTCAGAAATCATAAAAGGCCTAGAAGGACAACCTATCGATAAAGTTGTAGGCATAGAATCTCGAGGTTTCCTCTTGGGGATGCTTATTGCAAAAGCACTAGACGTAGGATTTGTACCTATTCGTAAACCTGGGAAACTGCCAGCAAAAACCATTTCTCAGTCCTACGACCTAGAATATGGCAGCGACACAATCGAGATTCACGAGGACGCCATTCAAAAAGGAGAACAGATTTTACTTCACGACGATTTATTAGCCACAGGAGGAACAGCAGCAGCTGCTTGTCGTCTTATCGAAACTCTTGGAGGAGAGATCGCACAAGTCAATTTCATCATTGAACTAGACTTTCTTCAGGGTCGACAATTGCTTCCAAAAGGCAAAGTGAAGTCTTTAATCCATTTTTAATCTGAATCAAATTCAGAAAAATTACAAAAGCTTAGTTAATTTATAGCCGAAAAACCCGATAAATAAGTCGTATGGGATAAGAAATTTGGCAAAAAACCTATCTTTGCGATCTCTAATTATACAAGACAAATGAGTGATCAAAATAAAGAAGATCTAATTGAAGAACTAGGAGATAATCACATTGCTACCTCTTACGAAAATCCTATAAGAGAGGATGCTTTTGAGATGAGTGATGATGAAAAGATTGAAAAAATAAAAGGCCATGTTCACCAAATCATGGAAACCTTAGGTATGGACATGACCGATGACAGTTTACAGGGGACTCCAAACCGAGTAGCTAAAATGTATGTGAACGAAACCTTTGGCGGTTTGCATCCCAATAAAAAACCCAAGGCGTCTACGTTTCAAAACAACTATAAGTACGGTGAAATGTTGGTTGAGAAAAACATTACCGTCTATTCTACCTGTGAGCATCATTTGCTCCCTATCATTGGCAGAGCTCATGTCGCTTATATTTCCAGCGGAAGAGTAATTGGTCTTTCAAAAATGAATAGGATTGTGAATTATTACGCTAAGCGCCCTCAAGTTCAAGAACGATTGACCATGCAAGTGGTTAAAGAGTTGCAAAAAGCGCTTAAAACAGAAGATGTAGCCTGCGTTATAGATGCTAAGCACCTTTGCGTGAATAGTCGCGGCATCAATGACATTGAAAGTAGCACGGTGACTAGTGAATATGGAGGGAAATTTAAAGATGAAAATGTGAGAAGAGAACTTCTCAACTATATCAAATTAGATACTAAATTTTAATACATGGCTTTATACGAGCACCAATCCCTGAAGATTTATAATTCCATTACAGGACAAAAAGAGACCTTCCAACCTATCACTGAAGGCTATGTTGGCATGTATGTTTGCGGACCAACGGTATACAGCAATGTTCACTTGGGAAATTGTAGAACCTTTATCTCTTTTGACTTGGTGTTTCGATACTTAAAGCATTTAGGTTATAAAGTACGTTACGTCCGTAACATCACCGATGCGGGCCACCTAGAGAACGATGGTGAAGAGGGAGAAGACCGTATTGCTAAAAAAGCTAAAGTGATGGAGCTAGAACCAATGGAAGTGGTTCAAAAATACAGTATTGATTTTCACCAAATTCTCGAAAAATTCAACAATCTACCTCCTAGTATAGAACCTACTGCTACTGGCCATATCATTGAACAGATTGAAACTATCAAAACAATTATCGACAAAGGACTTGCTTACGAAGTCAATGGTAATGTGTATTTTGATGTCATTAAATACAACAAAAAACATCACTACGGAAAATTAAGCGGACGAAAAATTGAAGATCTTATTTCTAACACCAGAGAACTTGCGGGACAATCTGACAAAAAAAATCCACAAGACTTTGCCTTATGGAAAAAAGCAGAAGCTCAGCACATCATGCGCTGGCCCTCTCCATGGGGTGTTGGTTTTCCTGGATGGCATCTAGAATGTACTGTGATGAGTTCCAAATACCTAGGCGATGAATTTGATATTCATGGCGGAGGTATGGACCTTAAGTTCCCTCACCACGAATGTGAAATTGCTCAAGGTCAGGCTGCAACAGGTAAAGATCCGGTAAACTACTGGATGCATGCTAATATGCTAACCCTCAACGGCAAAAAGATGTCTAAAAGTACTGGAAATAACATTCTACCCCGAGAGTTGTTTAGTGGCGACAATGAAACACTTTCCAAATCGTATACTGCACCAGTGATTAGGTTTTTTATGCTTCAGGCCAATTACAGAAGTATTCTAGACTTTTCTGACGAAGCTTTATCTGCAGCAGAAAAAGGCTTTCAAAAATTGATGGAAAGTCTGTCCACTCTAAAGGTCTTAAAAGCTTCAAAAACTTCAGATTTCAATGTCAATGCATGGAAGGACAAGTGCTATGAAGCGATGAATGACGACTTTAACAGCCCCATACTTATTGCGCATTTATTTGAAGCAGTTAAGCAAATTAATCTTTTAAAGTCTGGGGATAAAAGCCTAAGCCGAGAAAGTCTTGATCTGTTATCAAAAACCATGGACGACTTCATTTTTGAGGTGATGGGACTCGAAGATTTGGAAGACACTTCAAAAAGTAAAGGAAATACAGATGATTTCAAAGAACTTATTGAATTTATGATTCAGATGAGAAATCACGCTAGGCTTAATAAAGACTTCGAGACGAGCGATAAAATAAGGGATAAATTATTGGAGATGGATATAGAGTTAAAAGACCAGAAGGAAGGGACTAGCTTTACGATCAAATCTTAAAGATGATGTGGCGAAAAGTATTAATTTTTCCATTTTTGGTGCTTATAAAAGCTTACCTATGGATACTTTCCCCACTTTTAGGCGCTAACTGTAGATTTCAACCAACTTGCTCTCATTATGCCTTCCAAGCTTTAAAAACACATGGTGTCCTCAAAGGCTTATACTTGAGTATCATACGCATTTCAAAATGCCATCCTTGGGGAGATTCTGGTTATGATCCAGTTCCAGAGCCCAAAAAATAGCAAGATTAACCGCTCAGGTTTCAATTATAATTATATTAGCTTTTTTAAATAACAGAATTATGCTCCATGCTATCCAGTGGGACCCATCTTTAGGTCTAGATATAGGTTTTTTTATGATTCGATATTACAGCCTTATGTTCCTCATCGCCTTTGGGACCGGGTTTTATATCATGAAAAAGATATTCTCCCAAGAAGGGGTTTCTTTAGAAAAGTTAGATAAGCTGCTCATTTACACCATACTTTCTACCTTAATTGGGGCTAGATTGGGCCATGTTATTTTTTATCAACCCGAATTATTTCTGGAAGATCCTTTATCTATCTTTCTACCCGTGAGCTTTGTTCCCGAGATTGAATTTACTGGTTTTAGAGGTTTAGCAAGCCACGGAGCTGCCATAGGTATTGCTATTGGTATGTATTTCTACAGCAAAAAGGTAGTTCAAAAACCTATTTTCTGGATTTTGGATCGGATTGTAGTATCTGTATCCTTGGGAGCAGGTTTTGTAAGAGTCGGCAATTTTTTGAATTCAGAAATAGTAGGTAAAGCCACTACCTCCGATTTTGGTGTTGTGTTTGTGCAACTTGGTGAAAGTTTTCCAAGACATCCAGCTCAGCTGTATGAGTCTATTTGTTATTTTATTTTATTTGCTGTCTTATCTTTCCTCTTTTGGAAAACTAACTTAAAACAAAAAAAAGGAGTTCTTTTTGGAGTCTTTTTCGCCAGCTTATGGACCATCCGTTTTATTGTAGAATACGTCAAAGAACCTCAGGTTGCAGATCGTGCCGATTGGATATTCAACACTGGACAACTCCTGAGTTTACCTATGATTTTAATTGGCTTAGGGATTATTTATTTTTCTTCAAGAATACCAAATTAAACCTATAATGCCGCAACAAATCGTTTCTTTTTCGCATGCTTTTTATCAAAAATAATTACCGTAACTAAGGCTATGCTAATTATTTTTAACTTCAATCAATCAAAAATAATTCAATTTATTTATACGACATTATAAATTTAATTTGGAGTAAGTCTAATGCAAAAGCTTAAAATTTTAGTTGTCTTGAATGTTATAAGTGTCTTGTTCTCATGCCAGACAGATAAAAATAGGGAAACTGACCTTACTCAAACCTTTTCTTTCCGAAAAGATACGTTGCTTAAATTTGTGAAGGATATGGATACTCTCCCCATCACTTTTGAAATTGAATTAGCTCAAAGCGACTACCAAAAAGAAACTGGCTTAATGCATAGAAAGCAAATGAAGATTGATCAAGGAATGCTTTTTATATATGAGGATCAAAGAAAGCGACAAACGTTCTATATGAAAAACACATTTATCCCTTTAGATTTAATATATCTCAATTCAGAAATGGAGATTGTAGATTTTAACCTAAAGACTAAACCACTTTCAGAGGACTATATTTCATCGGGAATTCCTTCAATGTATGTGCTGGAAGTGAATGCTGGTCTAGTAGAGAGGCTTCAATTGGAGAAAGGAGACTTTGTTATTTTAAACTAAAAAAGATGATTAAAAAATCACCTTTTTTGAAAACAAAATTTACTAGAGGCTAATCCAAGTAATAATGCTTTATAGTATAAACGAGAAAAAACGAAGAATGTTACGACCATTAACACACTTTAACGAGTTGATAATCAAACTCTAATAAGTTTAAACAAAAAATATAATTAAAATGGATTATAAAACTCTAGTCATTGGCGCTTCGGAAAAACGCAGTCGATATGCTAATAGCGCGATACTCGCCTTATTGGAGAAGCAACATGATGTGAAAGCTGTTGGAAAGCAAAAAGGTCACGTTAGTAGTGTGGATATTGTAACTAAACCACCAAAGGATTCCGATATCCATACAGTAACTTTATACATCAATCCGAGTTTACAAAAAGAGTACGAAGATTATTTACTTCAGCTTAAACCAAAACGTGTCATCTTTAATCCTGGCACAGAAAATCCAGAGTTACAAAAAAAATTGAAAGCTGCAGGCATTGAAGCTTTAGAAGCTTGTACCTTGGTTCTTTTGGCGACGAATCAATATTAAACCTAGAAAGGTTAAAAGCCCATTCAAAATCAATATAAAAAAGCCAAATTCGAACTTGAGATAAGTAAAACTAAGCTGACTTAGAATATAAGATAAAACTGGAGATAGTATAGCAATAACAGGAACCCATTTATCCTTCACCTCCCATTTTGTAAATAAACCAAAGGCGTAAAGTCCCAGAAGTGGCCCGTAGGTATACCCCGCAAATTCAAATAACTTATTAATTACGCTTTTGTCCTCTATAGCATATTTGAAAATCATCATAACCCCTATAAGAACTAAAGAAATGATAATATGAATGTATTGACGGACTTTGGTTTGTGAAGCTTCAGAATATCGCTTTTGAATATCTAAAATATCAATACTAATAGAGGTCGTTAAAGAGGTTAACGCGCTATCTGCACTAGAATAAGCCGCTGCTATGAGCCCAAGAATAAAGGTAATAGCCACACTGACTCCCAAGACGCCAGAGGTTGCAATAGCTGGAAATAAATCATCTTTGATTTCATTAATTCCTGCAACATCTGCGAAATCTGTTAACAGCAAACCTAAAAGAAGAAATAAAAAGTTGACAACAGTCAAAACTAAAGTAAACCAAAAGATATTTTTTTGAGCATCCTTTAGTGTCCTGCAGGTCAGGTTTTTTTGCATCATATCTTGGTCAAGTCCTGTCATCACAATAGCGATGAACATTCCCGAAATAAATTGCTTAAAGAAGAAATCTGAGCTTTTATAATCTTCAAAAAAGAAGATTTGAAAATTATCGTGAGCCCCTAAATACCCCCAAAGGCTTTCAATTTCAAGGGCATCAGAAATATAGTAAATGGAAAACCCTAGTGCTACAAGCATAAATAGGGTTTGCAGGGTATCTGTCCAGACAATAGTTTTGATTCCGCTTCTAAACGTATAAAGCCATATCAATAAAATAGTGATACTCACCGTGAAGTAATAAGGAATACCAAGAGCATCAAAAACAATCAGTTGCAATACATTGGCTACTAAAAAAAGCCTAAAACTCGCTCCAACGATTCTGGAAAGTATAAAATAAGAAGCTCCTGTTTTGTAAGCATAATTTCCAAATCGAGACTCTAAGTAAGTATAAATTGAAGTCAGATTCAATCTATAATAGAGAGGCATAAGGACCAAGCTTATAACTGCATATCCAATAGTATATCCTAACACCACTTGGAAATAACTAAAGCTGTCAAACTCTACAGTTCCCGGAATGGAGATAAACGTTACTCCACTAAGGGAAGCTCCAATCATGCCGAAGGCAACCAAATACCAGGGAGATTGTTTATTGGCCTGAAAGAATTCACTGTTATTCCCACTTTTATTAGTCAGAAAAGAGATCAGAATTAAGACAATAAAATAAGCTAAAACGAGGAGTAGGATTTGGTAAGCCTGCATACTTTAATTTTGGAAAGCGAAAGTACAAATGTTTTCATAAAATTTTTATAAAAACAAAACTCAAAATTGTATTTTAGCCACGTATGGAGTTTTCATCTAAGTTTCTTGAGAAGGCGATTGAAGAAATTGCTTTACTTCCTGGTATCGGTAAGCGAACTGCACTTCGCTTGGCTTTACATCTATTAAAACAACCACAGTCTCAAACCACGGATCTTGCAAAAGCTTTGGTGGATTTAAAGACAAAAGTGAAGCAATGCAAAAGTTGCCATAATATCTCTGATAAGGAGTTATGCGGAATTTGTGCAAACCAAAGCAGAGACCACTCTATAATTTGTATAGTTGAAGACATAAGGGATGTCATGGCTATTGAAAATACCGAACAATACAAGGGAATTTACCACGTTTTAGGTGGTAAAATAAGCCCAATGGATGGAGTTGGCCCCAATCAATTGAACATAGAGAGTCTGGTTGATAAGATCAAAACTGAAAAAGTTACAGAAGTGATTTTTGCTCTAAGCAGTACTATGGAAGGGGATACCACCAACTTTTATATCTATAAACAAATACAAGCTTCGGAAAATACGCTTAAAACGTCTACAATAGCTAGAGGAATTTCAATTGGAGATGAGTTAGAATACGCAGATGAAATTACGCTAGGAAGAAGCATTCTTCAACGCGTACCTTTTGAAAATTCTTTAAAAAACTAAGCCAATTGAAACTTTCAATCGTTATACTCAATTATAAAGTACCACATCATTTGATGCTATGCTTAGATAGTGTTACTAAAGCTATAGAGCATCTAGATGCTGAAATTATTGTTGTCGATAATAAATCTGAAGATGAAAGCTGTGGGCTCGTCAAAACATTTTTTTCAGATGTTATTTTAATTTCAAATACTGAAAATCTAGGTTTTTCTAAAGGAAATAACATAGGAGTAAAACAGGCAAAAGGTGAGTATTTATGCATTTTGAATCCTGACACTGTATTACCAGAAGATTGTTTTACAGAGCTACTAGTCTTTCACAAAGAACTCCAAAACCCAGGGGCTATTGGAATTCAATTGATAGATGGATCGGGAGAGTTTTTAAAAGAGAGTAAGCGCAATGTTCCTACACCAAAAGTGGCTCTTATGAAATTATTAGGTAATTGCACTCAGTATTATAATCTAGAATTGAACCAAAATGAGAAAGGGAAAACCGATATTTTAGTGGGTGCTTTTATGTTTATGAAGACCTCCTTATATAGACAAGTCAATGGTTTTGACGAAGATTACTTTATGTATGGAGAAGATATCGACTTGAGTTATAGAATATTAAAAGCAGGTTTTCAAAACTATTACTTTGGTGAAATTCAAGCTGTACATTTTAAAGGAGAAAGTACAACAAAAGATCAAGTTTATCTGAATCGTTTTTTTAATGCTATGTATATTTTTTATAAAAAGCATTTTAAGAATTATAAAACATCTTTTAAGCTCGTAAAACAAATTTTGAAACTTACCAAAACTATAGAGGAAATCCGACTAAAAAGCCTAAAAGCAATAGATACATCCAAAAGAAATACACTTATCATAACTGAAGACTCTTGTTTTACGAGACAAATCAAATCAAAAAGAGCTTATGAGGTAAACTGTGCTAATAAAATACCTAAAGAGTTTACTGACACTTTTATTGTTTTTGATGCAGAGTTTATTTCTTATAAAGATTCTATAGAGACGCTAATTAACAATAAGCTTAAAAATAATATATTTCGATATAGACCAAGTAAGCAAAATTTTATCATTGGAAGTGAGAGCAAGCATTTTAAGGGTGAGATTTTAAAACTGAACGAATAAGTTAACGTATTAAAAATATAAGTGGCTTAAATTTAGTAAATTTGCAATCTTAAATATAAAAGTACCTGTTAGGTTATATATATGGCAAAGAAAGAATTGAAATTACCCAAAATGGGAGAAAGTGTTGCGGAAGCAACAATTACCACCTGGTTGAAAGAAGTTGGAGATACGATAGAAGCCGATGAAGCTGTTCTCGAAATTGCTACAGATAAAGTAGATTCTGAAGTTCCAAGTGAATATGATGGCGTTTTAGTTGAAAAATTGTTTGATGTTGATGATGTAGTCAAAGTCGGCGAAGTGGTCGCTATTATAGAAGTAGAAGGTGAAGATTCTGATGAGAATGAAGAGGAATCTACTATAGAAGTAGAAGGCGAAGACTCCGATGAGAATGAAGCTGCCTCTGCTGTTGAAGAAAGTGTGAAAAGTGCTAAAAGTTCAACTGAATCTACTTCAAACTATTCTGACTCTTCCAAATTTTATTCTCCGCTAGTTAAAAATATTGCTGACAAAGAAAATATTACAGTAAAGGAGTTAGACAAAATTAAGGGAACTGGCCTAGATGAGCGAGTCACCAAAGATGATATCCTTACTTATGTAAAGACTAAAAAAGAAAGTGGAAATTCTGTTGAACAATCTGTTACTAAGAAAACCCCAGAGCCTAAAAAGGCTACAAAGACCGTGGCTAAACCCAGTACTCCAGTAAATATAAATACAGATGACGAAGTAGTGGAGATGACTAGAATGGGTAAATTGATTTCTAGCCACATGATTGCGAGCACGCAGACTTCTGCGCATGTGCAATCCTTTATTGAGGTAGACGTCACAGATATTTGGAATTGGAGAGGAAAGCATAAGGCAGCCTTTCAAAAAAGAGAAGGTGAAAAACTCACCTTTACCCCTATTTTTATGGAGGTCGTTGCTAAAACCATAAAAGACTTTCCCAAGATCAATATCGCAGTTGATGGTGATAAAATCATCATGAAAAAACATATCAACCTAGGAATGGCAGCAGCTCTACCAGATGGAAATTTAATAGTTCCTGTCATAAGAGATGCAGATCAACTCAATCTTTTGGGCATGGCCAAGAAAGTAAATGACCTTGCAGGAAGAGCTAGAAATGGAAAGCTAAAACCAGACGAAACTCAAGGAGGAACTTACACGGTTACCAATGTAGGAACTTTTGGAAGTGTGATGGGTACACCAATTATCAACCAGCCACAAGTAGGAATATTAGCCTTAGGTGCTATTAGGAAAGTTCCTGCTGTAATTGAAACCCCAGAAGGTGACTTTATAGGTATTCGTTACAAGATGTTCTTATCTCACAGTTATGACCACAGAGTAGTTAATGGTGCTTTAGGTGGACAATTTATTCAAAGAATGAAAGAATATTTAGAGAATTTTGATACTGATCAAACTATATAATTAGACCTTCATATTTGCACATAAAAAAATCCCTTTAAAAAATAAAGGGATTTTTTTATGTGCGTGAAAGATTTAATCTTCATCCGTTTAAGCATCTTCTGGAAAAGTGGGATCTAAATAATCTGGGGTACCGTTTCCATTGGAATCTGGAAGGATAAGATTCCCCTCAGCGTCAAACTCAATTTCATCTTCGGTAAGTGTACCATCACCATCGTCATCTATATCCGCAAAATCTGGGATATTATCGCCGTCACTATCATCATTGGTTATTCGCCTATCCTCATTAATATCTTCCATCCACGAAGGAACGCCATCTCGGTCGTGATCGGATTCCTTAGATTTGTAAAGTTGAATATTGAAAACTATAGGTTCATAAGCTGCAATACCAGAACCGCTAGGGGGAGTTGCATAATAAGCTATACCAGAAGGAATAAACACAGTTCCAATACCAAAGTTATCATCAAAACTGATTGTACCATCAGGGTTTTCTTGAAAACTTGTCGCCCCTCTGAACTCATCCATGACCTCGTAAAATCCTCTAATATTATTGGTCAAATCAAACCAAATTGGATTAGGTGAAGCATCAAATGTTTGGTTTTCAAATAAAGAAAATCCTCTGTAAGTCACCAATACAGAATCAGCAAATGTCGGCTGCCTTACGGACTCTGCCCCTTCTCGAAATTTTAAATAATACAATGTATACTCTACGTCCTGCTGAGTAACTGGTTTGGATTCTAAAAATTCTGAATTTATAATAGGTTCTTCATTAGCGTTGTCTCCAGCAATCGTATCAAACACGATATTTTGAAAATTTGGATTTTGGGGATTATCTTCGAATCTGTAAAAATGTGTACTTAAAAATTCTTCAATTTGAAGCATATTTTCATCCTTCACTTCTTCAGGATCTCTAAGCTCTACTGGCTCACTGGTATCGTCATCATCACTACATGAAAAGATAAAACCAAGCATTAGTATAAAAAGCAATCTTTGTAATTTCATTTAACTGTAATTTTTGTCGCAAGATACGATTTTCTTCTATTTTTGTTAGACGATAAAAATTTGATTTTAATGAGAGTTGATAAATATTTATGGGCCATAAGGTATTTCAAAACAAGGAGTATTGCGACGAATGCATGTAAAAAAGGGCATGTCAAAATAGGTGGAGATTCTGTAAAGCCCTCTAGAAATGTCTATCCTACAGATAAGCTAGAAATAAGAAAAAATCAAATCCATTACAAAATAGAAATTCTAGACCTTCCAAAGTCGAGGGTTGGAGCTAAGCTTGTTGCTATCTATTGTACTGATATTACTCCAAAAGAAAATTTAGAAAAACTAGAACTACTCAAATATTCTCAGGATTATTATCGAAAGAAAGGAGCAGGAAGACCCACCAAAAAAGATAGGAGAGAACTGGACGATTTAAAAGAAAATGCCAAAGACGATATTGAATAAAACGAACATGGAAACAAGCCCAACTTTAATTTTATCTGAAGAGGATATCTACATTAAAATCAAACGAATTTCTTTACAAATTTTAGAAACCTGTTTGGAGGATAAGGTAATTATTGTCGCTGGTATTTATAAAAATGGCGCCTTACTTGCAGAGCTAATTTCAGCACAGCTAAAGGAATTGACAGACACCAAGGTGGTATTAGCAACGGTTACTATAGACAAAAAAAATCCATTACATTCTGTTCAGGTATCTATAGAGCCCTCTTTATATGAGAACAAAAGCGTTATTCTCGTCGATGACGTTCTGAATACTGGATCAACACTCATGTTTGCTGCCAAACACTTTTTAGATGTGCCTTTAAAACAATTTAAAACTGCTGTATTGGTCGATAGGAACCATAAGAAATACCCGATTAAAGCAGATTTTAAGGGGATTTCGCTATCCACATCTCTCAATGAGAGGGTTGAAGTAGACTTTAAGTCTCCAGCTAAAGCAGAACTGATTTAAGTATTTTGATTTAAAAGAGACGTCAATTCATCCAGACTTACTGATATACCTTTTCCTGTTACATTTAGAACATGATCTGCCATAAAGTAAAACTGTTGGCGCTCAAACAAGTGCTTTCTTAAAAAATCTTCAAAATCACTCTTAGAAGTTAGATGAGCTATTACTGGTCTTGATTCTTTTTGTTGAAAAAGTCTATCCCTTAATTCTTCAAGATTTAACTTCACATAAACAGATGTGACATCTGTAGCTTCCATAATCTGCTTCATATTATCTGCATACACAGGAGTGCCCCCACCAAGAGACAAAATATAATCTTCCTTTTTGGAAAGAATTTCGGTTAATGCTTCCGCCTCTACCTTTCTAAAATAAATCTCTCCTTTGAGTTCAAAGAGCTGTGGTATCGATAATTGCTCTTTATTTTCGATGTAATGATCGAGATCTATAAAGGGAAGATTAAATGTTTCGGCAATCAGCTTACCTAAAGTTGACTTTCCAACCCCCATATATCCTAATAAAACTAACTTCATATCTTGTATCTTTGAACAAATTAAAAATCTTTCAAATTTAATTTATTTTTACTTGAAATAACGAAGGAAGATATTATATTTGCACCCGCAAAAAGACGCTAAAAGATCTGATAGCTCAGTTGGTAGAGCATCTCCCTTTTAAGGAGAGGGTCCTGGGTTCGAGCCCCAGTCAGATCACTATTTAAGTTCAGATTTTATTGGGCGAGAAGTTTATCCTGAGCAAACCGATAGGTGAAGTCGAAGGAAGCCCTAGTCAGATCATTTTTTTATTTCAAGTTCTTAGTTTATTTCAAGATCTGATAGCTCAGTTGGTAGAGCATCTCCCTTTTAAGGAGAGGGTCCTGGGTTCGAGCCCCAGTCAGATCACTATTTAAGTTCTAAGTTGGTTGGGCGAGAAGTTTATCCTGAGCGAGCCGAAGGAAGCCCCAGTCAGATCACTATTTAAATTCTAAGTTGGTTGGGCGAGAAGTTTAGCCTGAGCAAACCGATAGGTGAAGTCGAAGGAAGCCCCAGTCAGATCACTATTTAAGTTCTAAGCTGGTTGGGCGAGAAGTTTATCCTGAGCAAACCGATAGGTGAAGCCGAAGGAAGCCCCAGTCAGATCACTATTTAAATTCTAAGTTGGTTGGGCGAGAAGTTTATCCTGAGCAAACCGAGAGGTGAAGTCGAAGGAAGCCCCAGTCAGATCACTATTTAAGTTCTAAGTTGGTTGGGCGAGAAGTTTATCCTGAGCAAACCGATAGGTGAAGTCGAAGGAAGCCCCAGTCAGATCACTATTTAAGTTCTAAGTTGGTTGGGCGAGAAGTTTAGCCTGAGCAAACCGATGGGTGAGTCGAAGGGAGACCTAACCATATCATTTATTAGATTTTACTTAATTCGTTTTGAGGGTAAATCCATTTTTTAAATTTATAAATATATACCTTCATTTCTGACTATATTGATGAATTCTTTCAAAGTCCATTTTAGAAATTATCAAAAGTCTCTTTAAGGGTTTATATTTGTATTTATTATGCCCAGGTGCTGGAATTGGTAGACAGGCATGGTTGAGGGCCATGTGTCCTTTGGGGTGTGCGGGTTCAAGTCCCGCTCTGGGTACTCTCTAAACTCCTACAAGACAAAAGTTTTGTAGGAGTTTTTTTTGTGAAAAATCTTTATTCACTCTAGTTTAAACTAAGTTTTTCTAATATTAAGATATATTCAATGCTGAGTTCAACCCATAAGTGCAAAACTTTTATGTTTTAGGACTTCAATTGGGTCATGATAATTAAATTTTTAAATTAAATACTTGTCATTCGTTTGAATCAATAATTCGTGCTAACTAATAAACTTGAAATACTAGTTAAAATATATATATTTAAGCTTCTAAAAGTCTGCGATATCGGCAGACATAATTTAAGGATATGAGCAGATCTTTTCTAAGAAAAGCAACTTGGATAGGAATCGTTGGAATTTTAATAGTCTCCATTTTACCGAATATCAGTTCTGATTATTGGTTATTCGATATCCTTTCCAATTTCAAATTACAATACCTAGTCATATCAGTTCTGCTGCTCATTATCTCTAGCTTTATACTCCAACATAAGGTTTTGGCTTTAGGATTTATTGTGATATCGATACTATGGAACTGTTATTATATATTACCTTATTATCTAACCTCTCCTAATTTAATATCGAAAAGCAACTTTAAAATTTCAAGTCTTAATCTATTATCAAGTAACACAAAAATCAATTTAGTTAAAAGTTATATCCAAAAAGAGGATCCTGATATACTGGTTCTAATGGAGTTTACACCAGAATGGAAAAGACATTTAATGCCTATACTAAAAAATTATCCTTATAAAAAAATCCTTACAAGAACTGATAATTTTGGAATTGCATTACTGAGCAAATTTGAGATGAACAGCTCCATTGACTATTTTGAATTAAACAACAAACCCTCTATACGTGCTGAATTAAAGATTGAAAACAAAAGCTTTACACTCATTGCCACACATCCTATGCCTCCGATGAATCAGTCAGCTTTCGAAAATAGAAACAAACAACTATTGAATATTGTGGACAAGCGATCTAGCTTTTCAGAAAATTTAATTGTTATAGGAGATTTCAACACCTCCTCCTTTTCAAATCATTTTAGGGCTTTAGTTAAAGGAGACTTAAAGGATACCCGAATTGGTTTTGGACTTTTGCCGACATGGCCTGCAAGGTTTAGAATGCTACAAACAACGCTTGACCATTGTTTAGTTTCGGAAAATTTAATTGTTTTAGACAGATCTGTAGGAGAAAATATCGGTTCTGATCATTTACCAATCAAAATTAGTATTGGGACAAATTAAATGACTTATCTCAAGAAATGGGTGTCAAGCCCCCAACTAAAAACTGCTTTAATATTTCTTTTTTGTACCTACCCCCTATTTTAAGACTTCAGGAAAGCTCAAACTATCCAAACCAAAGACAACAGGCATAAAAAATAGTATACCACCAGTTTGATTGCAATAGTAGAGATAATATTCATCTGGAAGTCTTTCTTAACCATGTCCGAAACCTTAAGGTAGTTATACCAAAACCTATAGCGTTAGGAGATGTGCCCCATACAACGTAAAAACACAAGATACTGATGAGATCTAGGCAAAAGATCACTAACTTAAGGGGTATCTCTAAGCTGAGAGCTACAGGAGAAAGAACAGGAAGCAGGCCAAATTGGAGGTTTCAACTTTAAAAATGCTTGGACAAGTGGGTTTTTGGTTGTGAAAGCAATTTAATTCTCTTAGCCTTTCTTCAACTTTATAAATTAAAAACGAAAAAACTGCCAGAGATATCTGACAGTTAATGATTAGTCAATGTTCAAACTATTTGAAGTTACATTTTTTTAATCGGGTACGCATCAAACACATCATCTATCAAGTCTGCAATAGCTTCAGTGGTACTTCCAGAATAAATATTATCTGTGGTAATTCCTTTCCAAATTGTTTTTTTAGATTCTGCATCAATTAAATCTATGATCAATGTTCCCTCTTTATATTTATAAACATCTGTATCATAACCTACAATTCTATTTATAGAATTATAACTATTGTAGTAATAATTGTTATAGTATGGATTTACCCTGGTTGCTGTTGGGTACCTAGAATAGGGATATGTGGCATACACTGGATCGGTTTCGGAATAACTTTCAGAATCAGTTTTAGTACTTATTAATACCAATACATCTGGATTATCTCTATCCATACGGAAACCTTCCTGTTCTATCTGTTTTTTCACTGAACTTAATACTGTTTCACTTATCATCTCCTCATCTATAGATTTATTTTTCAATTCCACCTTAAATCCGCAAGACGTTATGGTTTTTTCAAGAAGAAAGCACTGTGCATAATAAGATTACACACAGTGTTTCAATGTAAATATTTTCACTTATTTTAGTGATGACAATGTCATAAAACAGCTTA
>Ga0306912_1000218_pt1 | contig 35758 bp, 36 predicted proteins | sample AntRauFillE10628_FD_190443 | JGI IMG/M metagenome (GOLD analysis project Ga0306912, IMG submission 190443) | Saline lake microbial communities from Rauer Islands, Antarctica - Metagenome Filla E10 #628 (v2) (version 2) | ecosystem: Environmental > Aquatic > Non-marine Saline and Alkaline >...
CGGCGGTCACCTGCATCTCCTCGACGGCCTCGCGCCCCAACATCACCCGCGTCTCGCGCCAGCGCAGGCCCTCGCCGAAGCCGCTGCCGTCGTCGAGGCGTTCGATCGCCTTCACGCCCGACAGGACCTCGGCAGAGCCCTCGATGTCGGTCATCACGGCCCAGACGTCCTGCGGCTGGGCGTGGGTGCTGTGGGTGACGGTCAGGTCCATGGCACGACTCCGCTCGTGGGGGCGGGACCCTACGTGGCCCGTCCGCCGCGGGTCGAGCGTCGCACGGCACGGGACGCCACGGCCGGGGCGCGGTTCACACCTTCTCGGAGGTGGGCAGGTGCTCGCGGGTGGCGCGCAACCAGCCGCTGCGCAGCGCGTCGACGAGGCTGTGCCCGTCGCGCAGGTGCAGCAGCATCAGCAGCAGCGTCGTGCCGTGCACCAGGCCGAGCGCGGCGAAGACGACCAGCGGTGGCACCACCAGCGCACCACCGTCTGCAGCGACGGAGACCTGCATGGCCACGATCGCCGCCGACATCACCGCACCGAACGCGAGCAGCGGGCCGGCCAGCAGCAGCCCGAGGCGGCTGCCGTTCCACACCAGTACGCCCGTGGCGACCATCAGCGGCAGGACCAGGCCGAGATCGAGCAGCCACACCGGGTTCGTGACCTGGCCCGCCTCGGCGACGCCGTCGGGCACGCGGTCGGCGAGCAGGGCCGGCACGAGCTCGGCCAGCCACAGCGCACCCGTCAGCAGACCCGAGCCGGCAAGGACGCCACCGATGCCGCGCCGGGGGGTGCGTTCGTCGAACAGCGGTCGCAGGTGGTCGGGGCCGACCACGGACGTGCCGGCGACCAGCAGCCAGGTGCTCAGCCCGAACGCCGCGACGTACACCGGGAACCAGCCGGTGAAGTGCAGGAACCCGGCGTACAGCAGGTAGGCGTAGCTGGTGTACGCGAGCAGCCCGAGCCAGACCAGGTGCGCCCGCAGCGAGCCCCGGCGGGCCAGCACGGCGCACAGGACCAGCAGCGGTGCGACCGCGAGGTTGACGACGTCCTGGCCCATCGCCTGCGACGCCCACGCCGCGGTCTCGCGCGCGTAGGTCCCCGGGGCGCGCAGCCCGGCGAGGCTCGCGGCGGTCACGAGCGCGGCCAGCACCCAGCTGGCGTCGTGCAGCATGCGCGTGGCGGCGGTCGGGCGGACGGTGGCGGCGGACACGGCGGTTCCCTCGACGAGTGCCGTCCCAGCGTCCGCCCGCCGCGCCACCGGGGCACGGGTCGTCGGTCCGCAGCCCGCGGGACCGAAGGTCCCCCCGGGGTCAGACGTCCATGCCGAGGTGGTGGGCGTGGAACGCGAGCACGTCGGCGCGCTCGTCGAGCAGCTGCGACACGGGCTTGCCGGCGCCGTGGCCGGCGGAGCGGTCGACGCGCAGCACGATCGGTCCGTCGCCGGCCTGCGCGTGGCGCAGCGCGGCGGCGAACTTGAACGAGTGGCTCGGCACGACCCGGTCGTCGGTGTCGCCGGTGGTCACCAGCGTCGGCGGGTAGGCGGTGCCCTCCTCCACGCGGTGCAGCGGCGAGTAGCCGAGCACCCACGACAGGCCCTCGGGCGTCTCCGGGTCGCCGTAGTCGCTGGTCCACGCCCAGCCGATGGTGAAGCGGTGGAATCGCAGCAGGTCGAGCACGCCGACCTCGGGCACGGCGCAGCCGAAGCGCCACGGGGCCTGGGTCAGGCACGCCGCGGCGAGCAGGCCACCGTTGGAGCGGCCCTCGACGCCGAGGTGCGGCGGCGCGGTCCAGACCGGGTCGAGCGGGTCGCCGTCGTCGTCGTGGGCCTCGCCCTCGCCGCACAGCCACGCCGCGACCGCCAGGGCGTCGTCGAAGACGTGCTGCTTGTTGGCCAGCCGCCCGTCGTCGGCCCACGCACGGCCGTACTCCGAGCCGCCGCGCAGGCACGCGACCGCGAGCAGACCGCCGTGGGCGACCCACGCGCGCCAGCCGGCGCGGAAGTGCGGGGTGACCGCGATCGAGAACCCGCCGTAGCCCCACAGCACCGTCGGCACGTTGCCGGTCGGCGTCACGTCGGCGCGGTGCACCAGGAACACCGGCACGCGCACGCCGTGCGACGTCACGAAGACCCGCTCGGTGACGACGGGCGCTGCCAGCGGCCCGCCGGCCCGGCCGGACCTGTCACTGCGCGGTTGCAGGTCGGGGTCGAGGTCGGTGGTCGTCGCGGTCGCGGGGTCGTGGCGCAGCAGCAGGCTGGGGTGTTCGAAGCCCGTTGCGGCGACGTGCAGCAGTCGGTCGGACCGACCGCCGGACAGCTCACCACCGACCTGGCCGCCGGCCGAGACGAGCCCACCGAGCGGCACGTCGTGCAGCACCGCACCGGCGAGGTCGTGCACGGTCACGCGGCTCGCGGCGTGGTGCAGGTGGGTGGTCACCAGCCACCCGGGCGCATCCGGCGTCGCGGCGCCGAGCAGAGCTGCGTCCTCGAGCTGGTCCTCGCCCTCGGCCAGGACCTCGCGCACCGCGCCGCCGTCGAGTGCGACCGCGACCACACGTCGGCGGGGCGCGTCGGCGTCGGTCAGGCACCACAGCTCGTCGCCCTGCACGCCGAGCGGCCACCACCCCGCGTCGGCATCGTCGAGCAGCCGCACGACCTCGCCGGGCGTGCCGTCGTCGCCCAGCGGCGCGACGTGCACCTGCGTCTCCGGATGGGTGCCGCGGGACACGGTCAGCACCAGCCAGCGGCCGTCGTGGGAGACCTGCGGGTCGAAGCCGAGGTCGGGGTCGTCCGGCCGTGCGTGCACGGTGGTCGTGGCACCGCCGAGCCGGTGCAGCACGACGCGCTGGTCGCGGTTGGCGGCCTCGTGCTCCTGGCCGGCCGTGGGCGGGTCGTAGCAGCAGGTCAGGAACCCGCTGCCGTCCGGCAGCCAGCTGGCGCCGGAGAACTTCGACCACGGAACCTCGTCGGGCAGGTCCTCGCCCGTGGCGACGTCGCGCACGTGCCAGGTCTGCCAGTCCGAGCCGGCCTGCGACACCGCGTACGCCAGCACTGCGCCGGTCGGGGACGCGGCGACCGGGCCGAGCGAGCGGGCACCGTCCCAGCCGTTGGGGTCGAGCAGCACGCGCCAGCCGTCGACCTGGGGTGGCAGCGCCGGGTCGGGCCCGTGCCCGTCGCTGGTCGTCGCCGGCACGCACCACAGCACGTCGTGGTCCTGCAGCCCGGTGTTGCGGCGCTGGAACCACCAGCCGCCGCGGCGCCACGGGGCGCCACCCCGCGGCACGTCGGTCGCGGCGGCCAGCGTCGCCCGCAGCGCGTCGCGGCCGGGCAGGCCGGCCAGGTAGGCGTCGGCCTCGTCGGCCATCGCGTCGACCCAGCTGCCCAGCTCGGGGTCGTCGAGGTCCTCCATCCAGCGGTACGGGTCGTCGACGACGATCCCGTGCAGTTCGTCGACGACGTCGTCGCGGCGTGCCTGCGTGCTGTCCACGGTGCCTCCCGGTCCGGGGCGGAGGATGCCCGCTGGAGGCCCGTCCCGAGGGGTGGCGCACCGGACGTCGCCCGTCGTGCTGGCGCGCACGGGCGTGCGCCGGCCGGATGGTGTGGACCGACTCCCCCGATCGGGGCGTGCCGCCGTATCCTCCGCGGGCACGACCACGACAGCAACGACCACCACGGCAGCACCCGCACGACGAGGAACGGGACCGATGCAGCGGCAGGGGAGGATCGACTACCGCATGCGTCGTCGTGCCCTGCTGAACCGTCTGGGGGACGGCGAGGTCGGCCTGCCCGAGGTCCAGGACGCCCACCGCGAGCTGCTGCGCGCCGGGCGCCACATCGGCCGGGTCCTCGACGAGGCCTGCCCGGTGTGCGAGGACGACGAGGCGCTGCGGCTGGTGACCTACGTGTTCACCGGCCGGGCCGCCAAGGGCCGTGGCGAGGGCGGCCGGGCCGTGCCCGGCGCCAAGCTCGCCGACACGCTCGCCCGCCACGGTGACCTGAAGGCCTACGAGGTCGAGGTCTGCCTGGCGTGCCACTGGCACCACCTGCTGGAGTCGTTCTGGCTGCTGCGCGCCGGCCAGGCCGCCATGTGAGTTCCCTCCGGCGCTGACGACGGTCCGGAGTCGCCGGATCAGAACACCAGTCGCCAGGTGGTGAACAGCGCGAGGTGGACCAGTTGCAGGCCTGCGAACGCGGTGACCAGCAGGGCGAGCACCCAGCGGCGGCGGGTCCAGGCGGCGAACGCGGCGGGCAGCGGCGCGATCCCGAGCGCGAAGCGCGGTGTGGACAGCAGCGGCCGGCCGGCGAACGGCAGCGCGAACCACACCGCGACGTGGGCCAGCGCGTACAGCCCGAGCCGTGGTGCGCGCACGAGCAGCCACGCCACGGCCACGACGACCGGCACGAACACCAGCAGGTCCAGCAGGTGGTATGCGGTCTGCCCGCCACCGAGCCCGTCGAGCCCGAAGCGCACCGCGTCTGCCAGCACGTCCCACGGGGCCCGCGGGGAGCGCTGCCACGCGCCCTGTGACTCCAGCGCCGCCAGCGGCGTGCCGTACCCGACCCAGCCGGCGACGAGCACCGACGCCAGCCCGGCCGCTGGTGCGGCGACGGTCACCAGCCAGCGCTGCAGCGGCGCGTCACGCGGCCCGGCGAGCAGCAGCGGCAGCGCCAGCACGACGCCGAGCGGGCGGATCGTGCCGGCGACGAACCCGAGCGCCGCGGCGGCGACCCAACGGCCGCGGCCGGCGAGGACCAGGGTCCAGGCGGTCGTCGCCAGGAACAGCGACTCGGAGTACGGCGCGACGAGGAAGAAGGCGGTCGGGAAGCACGCGAGCAGCAGCACGGCGCGCCGTGCGTGCGCGTCGGCAGCGGCCAGCCGGGTCCTGCGGCGGGTCGCCATCGCCCGAACCAGTTCGTGCACGCCGGCGAACGCCGCGACCGTCGCGGCCAGCGCGACGACGTGGCTTGCCAGCAGCAGCCGACCGCCGAGCAGTGCACCGACCAGCGCGACCAGGGCGGGGAAGCCGGGGAAGAACGCCACCGCCTGGGGCACGGCCTCGGTCGTCGGGTACCCGTCCGCGGCGATCGCGAGGTACCACAGCGCGTCGAAGCGCTCGAGGCCCGCGCCGACCAGTGCGAGGCCGGACGCGGGCGCGGCGACCCAGCCGTTGAAGCCTTCGGCGGCGGCGACGGGCACCGCCTCGGCGGTGCCGAACAGCCGCGGCGCGACGACGCTGACCAGGCCCACCAGCGCGCGCAGCGCCGCGGTCGCGACGAGCGCACGCCGCCACGCGACGGGCAGGCGCCGCCAGCGCTTCGCGGGCCGGCCGCCCCCGCGGCCGCCGTCCCGCCCACCGTCCTGCCCGCCGTCCTGCGGTGTCCCCGTTGGTGCCGTCGTGCTCCCGCGGGTCACGGCAGGACCCGGACGTCCGACGACACCTCGTCGCCGGGATCGTCGTCGGGCGGCCGCCCGTCACGGGGGTCGACCGGGCCGGTGGCGCCGAGGTCCCGGGGGTGGTTGCCGAGCAGGTCGGGCCGCCGGGCCGCACGCTGCCACGCGCTCCACGCCAGCCACGTCACGACCAGTCCGCGGGTCGCGACCGCGGCCTCGAACGGCAACGCGGGCCAGCCGTCGAGCCCGACGAAGCCGGCCAGGTACGGGAAGCGCGTGACCGTCACGGCGACGTCGGTGACGGCCAGGGCGACGAGCCCGCCCAGGCCGGGCGCGGCCAGCGCGAGCAGCGGCAGCAGCCACAGCGTGAACTGCGGCGACCAGACCTTGCCGGCCAGCAGGAACCACGCGACCACGGGAAGGCCGAGCAGGTGCCACGCCTCGGGCGGGTGCCGGCGCAGGGCCACGGTGAGCAGCGCGGCGAACCCGAGCAGCGTCACCACCGCGACGGCCGTGTTCAGCCCGTCGCCGGTGGGCGCGTCCAGGCCGGTGCGCAGCGGCACGATGCGCCACAGGCTGTCCCAGTCGGCGGGGCGCTCACGGGACAGCGTGAGGAAGCGCGACCAGCCCTCGGGCGCGAGCAGGGCGAGCGGCACGTTGATCGCGGCCCAGGTGCCGGCGGAGCCGAGCAGCGCGACCAGTCCGGCGCGTGGGCCCCGCAGCCGCCACGCGGCGAGCGCCACACCGGGCACCAGCAGCGCCGGCCACGCCTTGGCGGCCGCGCCGAGCCCGAGCAGCAGCGCCGACCAGCCGTCGTTGCCGCGCCGGTGCGCGACCAGTCCGCCGGCGGCGAGTGCCACGGCCGGCAGGTCCCAGTTGATCGCGCCCGAGACCAGCAGCGTCGGCGCGGCCGCGAACACCAGCGCCCTGCGCAGCCCGACCTCGCGGCCGAGCACCCAGCCGGTCACCGTCGCCGAGACCACCAGCAGCACGGCCGTCGCGGCGAGGAAGCCGCCTGCCGTGCGCACCGGCAGCGCCGCGAGCCACATCCACAGCCCGGTCAACGGCGGGTACTCCACCGGGTGGTCGAGGTACGGCACGGCGCCGACGTCGAGGCGTTCGACGGAGAACAGCGGGACGACGTCGGTGTAGCACCAGCGCAGGTACAACTCGGCCTGCGTGGCGGGCACCCCGCACCAGGACTTCAGCCCGACCGCGAGCAGCGTCACCACCAGGGCGGCCAGCGCGGCGACCAGACCGGCGCGACGTGCCCGACGGGCAGCGCTCATCGCGGCAGCAGGACGCCGACGACCAGGCCGATCCCGCCGGCGAGGTACAGCAGGTCCGAGCCGCCCTGGATCCAGCCGAGCAGCAGCAGCAGCGCCCCGACGCCGGCGACGACCGGGCCGAGCCTGCGCTCGGCGTCGGCCAGCGCCTCGTCCTCGTCGGTCGCGACACGCAGCTGGCCGGCGCTGTCGACCCAGGCGCCGCGCGGGGCGTCGTGCCACCCCGGGTGGGACTCCGGGCCGGTGGCCAGCACCGGTGGGGCGTCGTCGGGCGGCAGCACGCGCAGCAGCTGGCCCCACGACAGCGTCAGCTCGGCACGCAGCTCGTCGCGCACGTCGGCGGCGACACGCACCTCGGTGCGCTCGTCGTCGACCTCGACCAGCCGGTGCGACACGCCCCGCAGCTCCAGCAGCCGGCGCAGCTCCACGGCCATGCGCGGGTGGAACGTGCCGAGCGACTCGTCACCAGGCGGCGGCGCGGCCTCCTCGACCCGGTCGGCGGGCACGAGCGTCGCCCCGTCGTCGGGACACGTCCCGACGCCGTCCTCGTACTCGTCCCGACACACGGGGCAGACCACCGGCATGGGGGGACCGTACGCGGCCGGGTCGGACTCGCACGCTCCTCGGCGTCGCGCAGGGGATGGCGCGCCTCAGGCGTCGCCGGAAGGCCACGAGGGCTCGTCGCCCTCGTCGTCCGCGGCGTCCGCAGCGCCGTCCACCGTCGCACCGTCCGCCGCTGTGTCGTCGCCGTCGGTGTCGCCAGGGTCCGCGTCGTCCTCGGCGAGCAGCCGGGCGAGCAGCGGGTCGTGGTCGGCGGCGAGCTCACCGGGCGACACGGCGCGCCCGCCGTCGTCGGGGCAGGTGTCCTGCCACGGCAGCAGCTCGCGCCGGCAGGTCTCGCAGCGCTTGTACTCGTCGTCGAGGCCGAGCGAGTCGGAGCCGCCGCCCTCGTCGCCACCGCCCCCGCCGCCTCCGCGTCGGATCAGCCCCACGTGTGCTCCCGTCGTGTCGTCGTGCCTCGGGCACGCCCAGTGTCCGGCGTCCCGGGCGCACCCGGGACCGTGCCCGCCAGCATGCCAGCCGCCCGCCCGCCGTGGGTGGGTCGCACCATCACGGCAGGGCGTCGACGACCCCGGCGAGCAGCGGCCCCAGGCCCCAGTCGGGCCCACCGACGCCGCGCGACAGCCCGAGGCGCACGACCACGGTGTCGTGCGACGGCAGCACCACGACCTGCTGGCCCTCGTTGCCCGACGCCCAGTACGCGTCGGCCGGTGCGTCCGGCAGGCGGGTGCGGCCCTGCGCATCCGCGTTGAGCCACCAGTGCGCGCCGTACGGGGTGACCTCGCCGTCCTCGCTGGTCTCGAGCTCGACCGGGGTCGCGGCGTGGCCGGCCCAGCCCTCGGGCAGCAGTCGCTCGCCCGCCCACACCCCGTCCTGCAGGTACAGCTGGCCGAAGCGTGCCCAGTCGCGGGCGGAGGCGTACGGGAAGGACGAGCAGACCGGGTCGCCGGCGCCGTCGAGGCCCATCGTCGCGGTGGTCATCGACAGTGGCGCGAACAGCAGGTCGTGCAGCAGCGCCTCGGGTGCGGCGTCACGCCGGCCGGCGGCGACGTCGCACACGATGTTGGTCGTGCCCGAGGAGTACGACCAGCGCGTGCCGGGGTCGGCGACCAGCGGCTGGTCGGCGGCGTACGCGCCCGCGTCGCCGGGGGTGAACAGCATCCGGGTCGCGTCGGTGTCGGGGTCGTAGACCTCCTCGAACGCCAGGCCGTCGGTCATCTCGAGCATCTGCTGCAGCGTGATCGCGCGGCGCGGGTCGTCGCCGGTCCAACCCGGCCACAGGTCGTCCTCGTCCACCGCGAGCGCGCCGTCGAGGACCAGGCGGCCGACCACGGCGTGGGCCATCGACTTGCCCATCGACCAGCCGAGCAGCGGCGTGTCCGGCCCGAACCCCTCGCCGTACTCCTCGGCGACGACCTGCCCGTCGTGGACGACGACCACGGCACGAGTCGCCTTGACCGCGTCGTCGGGCAGGTCCTCGGCGAACGCCGCGGCGACGGCGGCCTGCAGCTCCTCGACGTCGAGTCCCGCCGCGGCCGCGGCCGCGGTCGGGTCGCCCGGCACCACCAGGTCGTCGGCGCCGGGCTCGACGGCCGCGACCTGCTGGACGTCGGGCGAGCCGTCGTCGACCAGCCGGCAGCCGTTGCCCGGCTCCGCCACGGCGCGGCTGCCGGCGAGGCCGAGCAGCGTCGCCTGCACGTCGTCCTCGCCGGCCTCCACGCGCAGGAACGGCACCAGCGGGTTGGCGGGCAGGTCGTCGAGGCCCGCCTCGACGGTGCGTCCCTGCAGGTGCACCGCCCCGCACACGATCTGGGCGGCGTAGCCGGTCGCGATCGGGGCGATCGGGCGCAGGTACCACGCGACGCCGGCGACCAGCACGACCAGCAGCACCCCGAGCACGGTCAGGACACGACGCACACGGGATCCTTGGTCGAGGGGCCGCGCAGGGTGCCCGCCGACGGCTGCCGTCGCAGCCACGCCGCGCGAGCCGCCGGTCGCACCGTCAGCCGGCGACGCGCCGCAGCCGCTGCTGGTTGTCGCCGCCGTAGGGGCCGCGGGCCGCCTCGAGGACCCACGAGGTGCCCGTCCCCTCGCAGCGCAGCGTCAGCCGCCCGGCGGCGTCCTCGCGCACGACGTCGAGGTGCTGGCGCACGTAGTCGGTCGCGGCGGTGCCGGCGAGGGTGTTCAGCACCTTGCAGCGGCAGGCGATCACGGGTCCTCCGTCGGGTCGGGCGGTGAGCGTACGGGCGGGCCCGGGTGCGTAGGGTGGCGCCGACACGTCCGCCGCACGTCTTCCCGGAGCAGCCCGATGCCCGATCCCGCACGCTGGTACGTGCTGGTCGACGGCGACCAGACCGGGCCGTTCGCGCTGGACGCCGTGCGCGAGCGGGTCGTCGACGGAGACGTGGGTCCCGACACCTGGGTGTGGGCGGACGGGATGCCCGAGTGGCGCCGCGCCGCGCGTGTGCCCGCGCTGGTCCCGCCGAGCTCGCTGGGGGTCGACGGCTGGGACGCCGCCGGCGACGACGCGGTCCAGCCGGGCTGAGGGAGCCGGCCACGGAGATCCGCACCCGCGCAGTAGCGTCCGCACCCGCGCCGCCACGGCGTGCGTCCCGACCCCACGACCCGGTGCCGCAGATGTCCGACAACGTGCTCGACCTGCTCGAGCAGCGCGGCTTCGTCGCCGACTGCTCCGACCGTGACGGCCTCGCCGAGGTCCTGGCGGACGGGGCCGCCTCCTACTACGTCGGCTTCGACCCGACCGCGAGCTCGCTGCACGTCGGCAACCTCGTCGGGATGATGGCGATGGCGTGGCTGCAGCGCGCCGGGCACCGCCCGTTCGCCCTGTCGGGCGGGGCGACCGGCCGGATCGGGGACCCCTCGTTCAACGACGAGGAGCGCCCGCTGCTCGACGACGCCCAGGTCGAGCAGAACCTCGCCGGTGTCCGGCGCGACCTGAACCTGGTGCTCGACCTCGCGCCGTACGGCACCGACGACCCCGAGCGCGGGATGCTGGTCGACAACCACGACTGGTTCGGGTCCTTCAACGTGCTCGACTTCCTGCGGGTCGTCGGCAAGCACGTCTCGGTCAACCAGATGGTCGCGCGCGAGAACGTGCGTCGTCGCCTCGAGGACCGCGAGCAGGGCATCTCCTACGCGGAGTTCTCCTACGGGCTGATCCAGGGCTACGACTTCGCCCACCTGTACGCCGAGCACGGCGTGGTGCTGCAGCTCGGTGGGTCCGACCAGTGGGGCAACATCGTCGCCGGGGTCGACCTGGCCCGCAGGATCCACGGCGGGCGCGTGTTCGCGCTGACGTGGCCGCTGGTCGAGGGCTCGGACGGCAAGAAGTTCTCCAAGTCCGCCCGCAACGCGCCGTGGCTCGACGCGACGCAGACCTCCCCGTTCGCGTACTACCAGTGGTGGCTCAACACCGACGACCGCGACGTCGAGCGCTTCCTGAAGCTGTTCACGTTCCTCGACCTCGACGAGGTCGCCGCGGTCGTCGAGCAGCACGCGGGCGACCCCTCGGCGCGCCACGGACAGCGTCGCCTCGCGCAGGAGGCCACCCGCATCGTGCACGGCGACCAGGGCGTGACCCGGGCCGAGGCCGCCACCGGTGTGCTGTTCGGTGGTGAGCCGGTCGCCGACCTCGACGCCGACGCGCTCGCGATGGCGTTCGCCGAGGCACCCTCGGAGCAGCTCGACCGCGCCGAGCTCGCCGGCGACGGGGTCGGGCTGCTCGCCGCGCTGGTCGCCGTCGGCGCGGCGGCCTCCAACGGCGAGGCACGCCGCGCGGTCCAGCAGGGCGGGGTGCGGGTCAACGACGAACGCGTCGACGACCCCCAGCGCGTGCTGGGTCCCGACGACCTGCTGCCCGGCGCCGTGGTCGTCCTGCGCGTCGGCAAGCGCCGCCAGTACCTGGCCCGCTTCGCCTGAGCAGGTCAGCCCTCCAGCGGACGGTGGTCCACGACGGTGACGAGGTCGGCGGCCAGCCCGTCGGCCAGGCGGGTCGCGCGCTGCAGCCCGCGCACGTCCGGCGGCGAGGGCACGACCAGCAGGCCGCCCGACCCGAGCAGGCCGGCCAGCGTGACGGGCCCCACCGGCCCGACGTGGACCTCGGCACCGGGCAGGGCCGCGAGCAGGACGTCGAGCGTCGCGTCGTCACGTTCGGTCGCGACCGTCACCGGCAGCCCGCCGCGGCCGAGCAGCCCGGCGACCTGCAGGGCCAGGCGCACGCCCGGCAGGCCGGCTGGGCCCAGCTCGGAGGCCGGGACGGCGACCACGACGCGGCTCCAGCGGTCCGCGGCGAGGCGCGTCACCAGCGTCGGGACGGACGCACGGGTCACCACGGCGTCGGTCAGGCCGCCGAGCGCGGCGGTGCGGGTCGTGCTGTGGCCCTTCCAGCCGAGCACGAGCAGTGTGGCGCCGACCTCGCGCACGGCGTGCAGGATCCCCGAGGCCGGGTCGACGTCGACGCGGGTGCTGGCGTGGGCCTCGACGCCGGTGCCCATCACCACGTCCTCGGCGCGCTCGGCGAGTCGGCGTGCCGCGCCGACCCGCTCGGCGTCCGCGTCGGGCGGGACCACCGTGACGGGCACGACCATCCCGCCGTCGGCGCGGGCCAGCGCCGCGGCGAGCGCCACGAGTGGGCCGGCGCTGTCGGGGTTGGCGATCGGCACCAGCACGCTGCGCCCGAGCGCCCGCGAGCGCACCGGTGCGGGCAGCCGCGGTGCGCTGCCGTCGGCGAGCCACGACGACACCAGGCACGTGACGAGGATCACGACCACGACGGGGCTGACGAGCCCCTCGTCGAGCAGGCCGACCCGGACGCCGACGAGCACCGCGGCCAGCGTCGCCGCGGCCTGCGCCGAGGACAGCGACGCCATCGCGAGCCACTCCGGTCCGCTCGCGCCGATGATCCGACCGGCGATCCACGCGGCGGCGAGCTTGGTGCCGAGCGCCAGCGCCGTGAACAGCGCTGCGGTGCCGAGCGTGGCCGGATCGACCAGCAGGGCCGGGTCGACCAGCAGGCCGACGGAGACGAGGAACAGCGGGACCAGTAGCCCGTTGCCGAGCACCTCGACGCGCTCCATCAGCGGTGAGTCCTCGGGCACGAGCCGGTTCATCGACAGCCCGACCAGGAACGCTCCGATGATGCCCTCGACGCCGACGAGCTCGGCGACCGCGGCCGAGGAGAACAGCGCCAGCAGCAGGAACACCAGCCGCGGCGTGCGGTCGCGTCGCGCGACCGTGAACAGGCGACGCGCGACGCGGGGCAGCAGCCACGTGGTCCACGCGAGCAGCCCGGCGAGCCCGGCCAGCAGCTGCGGCCAGAACAGCAGGTCCAGGCCGCCCTCGTGGGCCCGCACGACCACGACCAGCACCAGCAGCGCGAGCGTGTCGGTGATGACCGTCGCCCCGACCGACGCGGCGACAGCCGGGCTCGTCGCCACGCCGAAGCGCCGGAACGTCGGGTAGCTGAGCAGCGTGTGCGACGCCCAGCACGACGCCAGCAGCACCGCTGGCAGGGGAGCGAACCCCGCGGCGAGCATCACCGGTGTCGACACCACCATCGGCACGAGGAACGTGGTCGCGCCGAACACCAGCGAGTCGCGACGGCGGCGGACCAGCTCGGTGAGGTCGAGCTCGAGGCCGGCGAGGAACAGCAGGTAGAGCAGGCCGGCCTCGCCGAGCGCGGCGACCACGCCGCTGCGCTCGACCAGGCCGAGCACCGCCGGGCCGACCAGCGTGCCGGCGAGCAGCAGCCCGACCACGTCGGGCACGCGCGCCCGACGGGCCAGTGGCGGGGCGGCGAGCAGCACCAGCGCCAGCAGCGCGAACAGCCAGCCGGTGTCGTCCATCGGCAGCGAGGGAAGGTGCGTGGAGGGGCCCCTGCGAGGTCGCGGGACGGTAGCCGTGGGTGGGTCCGGCGTCTGGTGGCCGCCATGGTCGGGCCCGTTCACCTGGTCGTGGGCGTGTCGACCCGACCGGGGCAGGGGCGGTTGTCCACAGCTCGGAGCAGGCCCCCGGCGCGGTGTCACGGGCGCTGCGTAGGGTGCTGGTTGTCGGGAGGCGGCGGATGTGGATACCGTCGCACGGTCCCAACGCGGGACTCCTCGTCGTGCCCGACACCGTCGGCCAGTCGCCGACAGCGTCGGGCACACCCATGAGGAGCTCCGCAGCGGACCACCACCCCTGCTCCCAACGGCGGGCCTGCACGCACTGGCGCCGCGTCCGATGGGAGCCGACCACCACCGCGTCGTACGCGGTGGACGACCACAGGAGGTGCACGTCTGATGCGCCGTTACGAGATGATGATCATCATCAGCGACTCGCTCGAGGAGGAGGAGGCCGTTGCCGTGTTCGACAGTGCCAAGCAGGTGCTGGCGGACGGCTCCGGAACCCTCGTCGACGAGTCCTGGTGGGGCAAGCGCCGGTTCGCGTACGAGATCGAGAAGCGCAACCACGGCTTCTACGGGATCCTGGACATCGAGGCGTCCTACGACGCCGTCCTGGAGCTCGAGCGCAGGCTGAAGCTGCGCGACGAGGTCGTGCGCTTCAAGACCGTCCGGCCCGAGCTGCGGGTCAAGAAGCCGTCCTGACGGGTCCCCGGTCCGGCCGTCTCCCGACGTCCACCACCGAGAGAGGAAGCCGTCAATGGCCTTCGAGTCCAACTACTGCACGTTCATCGGGAACCTGACCGACGACCCCGAGCTGCGTTTCACGCAGGGCGGGGCAGCGGTCACGACCATCCGCCTGGCCTCCAACCGTCGCTACACCGGTCGCGACGGGCAGGAGCAGGAGGAGACCACCTACCTCAACGTCGTCGCCTGGCGCGACCTGGCCGAGAACGTCGCCGAGTCGTTCTCCAAGGGCGACCGCGCGATCGCGATCGGCCGCCTGAAGGTCCGCTCCTACGAGAACCGTGAGGGCCAGACCGTCTGGGTCACCGAGATCGAGGCCGACGAGATCGCGCCGAGCCTGCGCTGGGCCAAGGCCTCCATCGACCGCAACAGCGGTGGCGGTGGCGGCGGCGGGCGCGACACGGGCTCCAGCGTGACCCCGCCCCCGACCGACGACGACGTCCCGTTCTAGGCCCGCGAGGGCGCGCCGCCGTCGCGGCGCGCCTCCGGGCCGCGGTCCCACCGGGGCCGCGCATCCCACCACCACACATCCAGGAGGCCGAGACATGGCCGCAGCCAGCAAGGGCAAGGGCCCGCGCAAGCCGCGCAAGGAGAAGCCCTGCCCGATCTGCACCCAGGGCATCGAGTACATCGACTACAAGGACCTGTCGCTGCTCAAGCCGTTCCTCAACGAGCGCGCGAAGATCAAGGGACGCCGCACCACCGGTGCGTGCAGCAAGTGCCAGTCCCGCCTCTCCGACGCCGTCAAGAACGCGCGCGAGATGGCGCTGATCCCGTACTACGACCGTTGAGGGAGGTCTCACGATGAAGGTCATCCTCAAGAACGAGGTCGACAACCTCGGCCTGGCCGGCGACATCGTCGATGTCGCGGACGGCTACGGCCGCAACTACCTGATCCCACGTGGCATGGCGATCCTCGCCACCAAGGGCGCGGAGCGCGAGGCGCAGGCACTGCTGCGCTCCCGCAAGGTGCGCGAGCAGGAGACCCTCGGTGACGCCGAGGCGATGCGCGAGGTGCTCGAGTCCCGGGTGCTGCGCGTCGCGGCACGCGTCGACGAGCGTGGTCACCTGTACGGCTCGGTCGGCGCTGCCGACGTCGAGCGCGTGCTGCGCGAGCGTGGTCACGACATCCCGCGCAAGCGCATCGAGCTCAAGTCGGTCAAGGAGATCGGCGAGTACGAGGTGCCCGTCCAGGTGCACCCGCAGGTCATCGCCACCGTGACCATCAACGTGGTCGACGAGACCGGTGAGGTCACGCTCGAGTCGCTGGCCGCCCCGGACCCGTCCGAGGAGCTGCCCGAGCTCGACCCCGAGGCAGCGGCGCTGGCCGTCGCCGCCGCTGCGGAGGCTGCCGGCGAGTCCGACACCGACGTGGAGGCGCTCGCCGAGCAGGCCCTCGAGGCCGCTCGCCAGTTCGAGGCCGAGCAGGACGAGGCCGACGACGCCGCGGCCGAGGGCGACGAGCCAGTCGACACCGACGAGGCGGACGAGGCGGACGAGGACCAGGCCGAGGCCTGATCCGAGCACCGCACGCATCGACGAGGGGTCACCGCACGCGCGGTGGCCCCTTCGTCGTGCAGCCCTCGTGCAGCCGACGCACGCGGCGTCACGTGGTGCGGACACCGCGTCGGGCCGCCGCCGCCGTGCCCGCGTTCGCACAGCGAACAGTCTGGCCGCCGCCACCCCGCCGTCCACCGGTCGTCCACAGCTGTGCGGCAGCTCTCCACAGGACGGTGCACAACCTGTGGGAAGGTCGGTGGACAGCCACGGGCAGATGTGCGGTCCGTGGCCTGTCAATCCCCGGTTCCGGCGTCACACCCCGTCGATAGCGTGGGTTGGTCCGAGCAGACGAGCCCCACGCCGAGGTCGACGATGAGCGACGCGCCCCCGCCGATGGACGTCCCGCGCGAGCCGCCGCCGGACGACGGCCCCGGTGGTCGTGGTGGCGTCGCGGTCGGCGGGCGCGTGCCGCCGCACTCGCTGGAGGCGGAGGTCTCGGTGCTCGGCGCGGCGATGCTCTCCCGCGCCGCGGCGTCCGAGGTCACCGAGCTGCTGACCCCGGACGACTTCTACCGCTCGGCGCACGCAACGGTCTTCGAGGCCGTCCAGGACCTCGTCGCCAAGGGCGACGCGGTGGACACGATCACGGTCCTCGACTGGGTCGTGGCGCGCAACCGCGTCGACGAGATCGGCGGGCCGTCGGCCGTCGCCGAGCTCACTGCCGCCGTACCGACCGCGGCCAACGCCGCGCACTACGCCCGGATCGTGCACGACAAGGCGCTGCTGCGACGTCTGATCGAGGCCGGCACCGCCGTCACGCGCATGGGCTTCGAGGCCACCGAGGACGCGCGCGCCTCGGTCGACCGCGCCGAGGCCGAGATCTTCAAGGTTGCAGAGCACGGCACCAAGACCGACTACTCGGTGCTCAAGGACCTGCTCAACGAGTCGTTCGAACGCATCGAGAAGCTCGCCAGCGACAACTCCGAGGTCACCGGCCTACCGACCGGCTTCAACGACCTCGACCGCCTCACCGCGGGCCTGCAGCCCGAGAACCTCATCATCCTCGCCGCCAGGCCCGCGATGGGCAAGTGCGTGGTCGGCGCGACGCGGGTGCTGCTGGCCGACGGCACCAGCGAGCGCATCGACGACCTGGTCCGCGCGGGCCGTGCCGGGCTCGCGTTCCCGCTGCTGGCCGTCGACGACCGTCGGCGGCTGGTGCCCGTCGTGCCGAGCGAGTTCCACGACAACGGCGTGCGTCCGGTGCTGCGGCTGGGCACCGCGGCCGGTCGCCAGTTGGTCGCCACCCCGAACCACCCGCTGCTGACGCCCGGCGGCTGGCGCCATCTGGAGGACCTCGCCCCCGGCGACCTCGTGGCCACCCCCGCGCTGCTGCCCACGCCCGTGGCCGCCGGCACGGCGCTGTCCCGCGCGACCAGTCCGGCCGGTGCGCCGGGCGTCGGCGCGGTCCGCGGCGCGACGACGGGCGACGCGACGGCACTGGCCGAACCGGACCTGGTCGACGCCGACCTCGGCGGTGGGGTCGAGTGGGACGTGGTGCGCAGCGTCGAGCCGGCCGGTGCCGAGCGCGTCTACGACCTGACCGTGCCCGGCCACCACAACTTCGTCGCCGACGACCTGGTCGTGCACAACTCGTCGCTGTCGCTGAACCTGGCGCAGTACGTCACGGTGTCGCTCAAGCGCCCGGTGATCCTGTTCAGCCTCGAGATGAGCAAGATCGAGATCGTCAACCGCATGCTCTCGGCCGAGGCGGGCATCGACTCGTCCAAGATCAAGACCGGCCGGTTGGAGGACAGCGACTGGCGCCGGCTCGGCGACGCGCTCGGGCGGCTGTCCGAGGCGCCGCTGTACATCGACGACACCGCGTCGATCTCGATGCTGGAGATCTCCGCGAAGTGCCGGCGGCTGAAGCAGCGCGGCGGGCTCGACCTGGTGATCGTCGACTACCTCCAGCTGATGCAGTCGCACCGCCAGATCGACTCGCGCCAGCAGGAGGTCTCCGAGATCTCCCGTGGCCTGAAGATGCTCGCCAAGGACCTCGGCGTGCCCGTCATCGCCCTGTCGCAGCTGTCGCGCCAGCCCGAGTCCCGCGTCGACAAGCGCCCCCAGCTCGCCGACCTGCGTGAAAGCGGTTCCATCGAACAGGATGCGGACATCGTGGGGTTCATCTACCGCGACGAGGTGTACGACCAGGACAGCCCCGACAAGGGCATCGCCGAACTGATCATCGCAAAGCACCGCAACGGTGCGACCCGCACCGTCCGCCTCGCGTTCCTCAACCACCTGACCAAGTTCGCGAACCTGGCCCCGCCCGGGCAGCGCACCGGCACGAGCAGCCCCGGTGGTGGCCAGGGCGCTCCGCCCGTGCCACCACCGCCCGGAGGTGCCAGCCCGTTGTGACCGTCCGCCGGGCTCACAGCAGCAGGTCGACGGCGGTGCCGATCGCGATCGAGCCGCCGAGCCCGACCGCGAGGTAGAGGCGGAACACCTGCCCGGTGACGATCCCCCGCACCGCGGCCATCGCCGGGATCGTGGTCACCGGTCCGGCGAGCAGGAACGCGATCGCCGCGCCGGGGGACATGCCCTGCTCGAGCAGGCCCGAGACGACCGGCAGCGCCGAGAGGTTGTCGAGGTACAGCGGCACGCCGAGCAGCGCGGCCAGCGGCACCGCCCACGGCGCGTCCTCGCCGAGCACCGCGACCAGCGCCTCCTGCGGGACGTACAGCAGGATCAGCGCCTCCAGCACGAACGCGACCAGCAGCCAACGCCCGACCAGCCACGCCTCGCGACCGATCTCGCGCACCACCTCGCGCCGGTCCAGGCCGCGCAGCTCAGCGGTCAGCCGGCGCCACGTGCCCATGGTGGTGCCCGTGGTCGCGGCCCGGTCGTCGGACCCGTCGTGCGGGCCGGTCCCGGGCGCCCGGTCGACGGTGGCGGGGCCGGGCGAGGCCGCGACCGTCGCGCCCACGCCCACCAGGGCGCGTTCGTCGACCGCGGCGGTGACCGGGGTGGCCGCGGCGTCGGTGGCCTCGACCTCGGTGTCGGTGTCCGTGTCGGTGCCGCACGACGTGGCGCAGCCACCGACCTGGGCCTCACGCAGCAGCGACCCGCGGATCCAGCCGCGGCGCAGCGCCAGCGCCGCGGCCCCGCCGGCCGCGAGCGACAGGGTCAGCGCGGCGAGCAGGCGCACCACGGCGAGCTCCCAGCCGAGCAGCCCGACGGTGACCAGGAAGATCTCCGGGTCCATCAGCGGCGAGGCGACCCAGAACGCCATCACGCCCGCCAGCGGCACACCGGCGACCAGCAGGCCGCGCACGACCGGCACGACCGTGCACGAGCAGAACGGGCTGAAGGCGCCGAGTGCCGTGCCGGCGGCGATCGCGCCCGCGTCACGACGCTGCAGCCAGCGGCGCGCGACGTCGGCGATCGACAGGTGCCGGATCAGCACCGCGAGGGTGATCGCCAGCAGGAACACCGGCGCGAAGCGCACGGTCATCTCGGTCACGAACCCGACGACGTAGGTGGCGGTGTCCATGGTGCGCAGCCTTCGTATCGATGAGTATCGATCTATTGGTGCGCACTATCGCATCGATAGGCATCGATGTCAAGGCGGATGTCAGGGAGACGCCGGCAGGGAGACGCCGGCAGGGATCGATGTCAGGGGCTGGGCATGCCGGCGGCAGGGCGAGTCGTCCGACGCCCGGACCGCTTCCGCGGAAGCGGCGAGCGCCGCAGCCCCGCAGGGTTGCTCGTCAGCGGGCCAGCCAGCCCCGGACACGGTCGCGCAGCTGGGGGACGTTGACGCCCTTGGTGGCGCTGACCCACAGCACCGCCTTCTCGTCCAGACCGCAGCCCGCCGCCAGGTCGCGGCGTCGGCGCACGCGCTGGGAGGACCTGACCTGGTCGTGCTTGGTCGCGACCACCTGCACCGGCAGCTCGTGCTCGCGCAGCCATGCGAGGAACTCGCGGTCCAGCGCCGTGGGCCCGACGGCCCCGTCGACCAGCGCCATGACCATGACCAGCGGACGACGCTCGGCCAGGTAGGTCAGCGTGCGCGCCTCCCAGCGCTCGCGCTCGCGCACCGGCGCCTTCGCGTAGCCGTAGCCGGGCAGGTCGACCAGCGTCCCGCCGCCCTCCAGGCCGAACTGGTTGAGCAGCTGTGTGCGACCGGGGGTCTTGGACGTGCGGGCCAGCTCGTGCCGGTGTGCAAGTGCGTTGAGCAGCGACGACTTGCCGACGTTGGAGCGCCCCACGATCGCGACCTCGGCGCGGGACCGCTGGAGCGCCGCCGGGTCGTCGGCGGAGGTCAGGAAGCGCAGCTGCAGGGGGGAGGACACCCGGCCAGTGTGCCCGTCCTGCAGGTGCGCGTGCGTACGGTGCCCGCCGACGCGACCGAGGACGCCGGGTGGAGCAGGTGACGAATGCGCTGCTGGTGCTGGGCGGTGTCGCCATCGTGGTCGGCACGCTGCTCTCGGCGGTGCGCACGGTCGTGGTCCCACGTCCCGAACAGGTCCTGATCACGCGCCTGGTCTTCGGCGGGCTCCGACCCGTGTTCCGGTTCGTGGCCCGCTTCGGACCGGCCGAGCGTGGCGACCGCGTGCTGGCCCTGTACGCCCCGATCGCCCTGCTGTCCCTGCCCCTGGTGTGGCTGCTCGCGATGCTCCTGGCCTTCACGATGCTGTTCGTGGCCACGGGCGCCGACGGGCCGCGCGCGGCGCTGGAGGCTGCCGGGTCCTCGCTGCTGACGCTCGGCTTCGTCCGGCCCGGGACGTTCGCGGGCGAGCTGGTCGCCTTCGTGGGGGCGGCCCTGACCATCGCGATCGTCGTCCTGCTGCTGGTGACGTACCTGCCCACGATGTACGCCTCGTTCTCGGAGCGTGAGCGTGAGATCACGATGCTCGAGGCCCGTGCCGGTGCTCCTGCCACCGGCGTGGAGCTGCTCACGCGACTGGCACGCATCCACGGTCTCGGCACCGTGGACGACCTCTGGGCGCGTTGGGAGGGTTGGTTCGCGGCGGTGCACGAGAGCCACACCAGCCAGCCGGCGCTGGCGTTCTTCCGCTCGCACCGACCGGACCAGCACTGGGTGGTGGCCGCCGGTGCGGTCCTCGACGGCGCCGCGCTGTTCGTCGCGTGCGTCGACCATGCCGCTGCTCGCACGGACCAGCAGACCGTCACCGTGCACCGCCGCGGCGAGGACCAGCAGCAGGTCCGCGCCCCGGCGGCCGAGCTGTGCCTCCGCGCCGGCTTCCTCGCGCTGCGCGACGTCGCCCGGTACTTCCGGCTCGCCTTCGACGACGACCCGTCGCCCGCCGCGCCGATCAGCATCACGCGTGAGGAGTTCGACCGGGCGTGGGTCGAGCTCGAGGCGGCCGGGGTGCCGCTGGTCGCGGACCGCGAGGCGGCCTGGGTGGCCTGGGCCGGCTGGCGGGTCAACTACGACACGCCGCTGCTCGCGCTCGCGGGCCTGACGTGGGCCCCACGGGCACCGTGGACGTCCGACCGTGCGCCGCTGCCGGGCACGACCGGGTAGCGCTGGACCGCGCCGCCGGCCGGCTGCGCTCCCGCTCCGAACGTGCAGTGCGCCGGCCGGGCGACGGCCCAGGCCGGCTGGACGGTCCCGGCCCGCGCGCGCCGGGGCGCGCGCCCCGACCATCGTCCGCACGCGACCCCGGCCGACGGGCAGAGTGGGTGGCGACGGCCCACCGACGGGGAGGCCCAGCATGCACGACGCATCCCACCAGGGCCGCCTGCTGGTCGCGACCCCGTCGCTGCTCGACCCGAACTTCGAGCGGGCGGTGGTGCTGCTGCTGGACCACGACCCCGACGGCGCACTCGGGATCGTGCTCAACCGGCCGACGCCCCGCCCGGTCGAGACGGTGCTCGACGGCTGGGGCCGGCTGGTCGCCGAGCCGGCGCTGCTGTTCACCGGCGGTCCCGTCGAGCAGCTCGCGGTGGTCGGGCTCGCCGTCGGCCGCGCCGGCGTGCTGGTGCCCGACCGGGCCATCGCGGGACGGATCCGCGCGGTCGACCTGACGGCGGACCCGGACGAGGTCGCGACCGAGGTGGAGCAGGTGCGGGTGTTCTCCGGCTACGCCGGCTGGTCGCCGGGGCAGCTGGAGGAGGAGATCGAGGAGGGCGCCTGGGTCCCGCTCGACGCGACCGACCAGGACGTGGTCAGCGCCGACCCCGAGCAGCTCTGGCGCACCGTCCTGGCCCGCCAGCAGGGCCTGCTGCGCGCCCTGGCCGACTTCCCCGACGACCCCCGGCTGAACTGAGCGTCAGGCGGCCTCGCGCTCCATGCGGGCCATCCGCTCGCGCAGGCCGTCGACGGCCTTGCCGGCGATGCGGTTGAACACCAGCTGGAACGCCGGGTCGACGAGGCGACCGAGCAGGCTCGTGAACCCGAACGTCGCCTCCCACTGGATCGTGCAGGCCGCGTCACCGCGCGGCACGACGCCGATCGCGTCGCGGCCCTCGGCGTACTTCGAGGAGGTCTCGAACACCACCCGCGTCGGGGCGTCGTGCTCGCTGGTGGTGTAGACCCAGCGCTGGGTCCTCGAGCCGACCTGCAGGTGCAGCTCGAAGCGCGAGCCGACCGTGACGGGCCCGTCGTCCAGGCGACGCGCCTCGGCGACCCCGGGGTCCCACTCGTCGGCGTTGGAGAAGTCCTCGAGGTAGGCGAACACCTCGGCTGCCGGGCGTTCGACGTCGATCGTGGTGGTGAAGCGGGCCAAGGTGTGTCCCAGGGGTCGTGGTCGCTCCCACTGTGCCGCGCCCGACGGGCCGCGGGTACCGCGGGGACCGGTCGCGCGGTACCCATCCGCGCGGTCGACCCCCTCGGACCGGTCCTGCGACCCGACCCGCCACGTACCGTCACCACCCCCCGGGACGCGCACAGGAGGCGGCCGTGGAGTCGTGGATCTTCCTGCTGGTCGGCAGCGTCGGCGCGGTCGGTGCGGCGATGGTGCTCGGCACCGGCATGGCGCTGCTGCGCTACCACCGCGAGGGCGACTTCCCCGGTCGCCCCGCGGACGCTCCACCGCCGGACCGGCGGGACGTGCAGCTGCTGTGGGGCCGCGTGGCGCTCGGGCTGGTCGTCGCGGGCGGTGCGTTCCTCGCCCTGCAGGCCCAGGGCCTGCTGTGACCGCGGCAGTCCCGACGGGCGCTGAGCGCATGTGACTGCGCGCATGCGTCGGCTCGGGGGCTGCACGGCTGCGCGGCGGCAGACCCGGGGCCTTCGCAGCGTTGTGCGCAGCACCACGGCGAGGGGCAGCAGATGCGCGCAGCGACCGACCCGGCACCGACCGACCCGGCACCGACCCACGGCCAGCGGCTGGTCGACGACTGGCGCGAGGCCCGGGCGCTGACCGAGCGGCTCGCCGCGCCGCTGTCCCCCGAGGACCAGCAGGTCCAGGCGCACGAGTTCGCCAGCCCCACCAAGTGGCACCGCGCCCACACCAGCTGGTTCTTCGACACGTTCCTGCTGGCCGAGCACCTGCCCGGCTGGGGCGCGGTCGAGGAGCACCGTGCGTTCCTCTACAACTCCTACTACGTCGGCGTCGGCGAGCGGCACACCCGCGCGCGGCGCGGCGTGGTCAGCCGTCCCTCGACCGCCGACGTCGCGGCCTACCGCGAGCTGGTCGACGTCGGCATGGAGAAGCTGCTGGCCGACCACCTCGACGGGCTCGAGGACCTGGTGCTGCTGGGCACCAACCACGAGCAGCAGCACCAGGAGCTGCTGCTGATGGACATCAAGGCGAACTTCGCCGCCAACCCGGTCGAGCCCGCCTACCACGACCGCCCCGAGAGACGCTCCGACAGCGGTCCGCCGACCTGGACGAGCTTCGACGGCGGGATCGTGCAGGTCGGCCACGCCGCCGAGGAGGACCGCTTCGCCTTCGACAACGAGGGCCCGCGCCACGAGGTCCTGCTGCGCGACTTCGACCTCGCCGACCGGCCCGTCACCTGTGGCGAGTGGATCGCGTTCATCGAGGACGGCGGCTACGACACCCCCGCCCTGTGGCTGTCCGACGGCTGGGGCACCGTGCAGGCCGAGGGCTGGTCGATGCCGGAGTACTGGCGCCGTGAGGTCGACGGGCGCCTCACCCACTTCACGCTCGCCGGAAGGCTCGACGTCGACCCCGAGCAGCCCGTCCAGCACGTGTCGTACGTCGAGGCCGACGCGTTCGCGCGCTGGGCCGGGGCGCGCCTGCCGCTGGAGGCGGAGTGGGAGCACGCGGCGTCGACCGTCGCTGCCGACGAGCACGGCGGCACGACCGTCGGCAGTGGGCTGCTGCATCCGCTCGGCACGCCCGGCCCGGGCCTGCGTGGTCTCGTCGGCGGGGTCTGGGAGTGGACCGCCTCGCCGTACGTGGCCCACCCGGGCTTCGAGCCGGCACCGGGTGCGGTGGGTGAGTACAACGCCAAGTTCATGCTCGACCAGTGGGTCCTGCGGGGCGGCTGCGCGCTGACCCCCGACGGCCACACGCGGCTGACCTACCGCAACTTCTTCCCCGCCACCACGCGTTGGCAGGCGTCGGGGCTGCGGCTGGCCCGCTGACCCCAGCGCCGATCGCGGGCACGCTGGTCGGCATGCTCGCACCCACCGCCCACGCACCCGGGAGCCCGACCGTGCAGCAGACCGAGTCCGACCACGACGGCGCCACCAGCGACCGCACCGCCGCGCTCGTCGCGGACGTGCGCGAGGGCCTCGGCAGCCGGCCGTGGACGCTGCCGCCGAAGTGGCTCTACGACGCCCGCGGATCGGAGCTGTTCGACCGGATCACGCGACTGCCGGAGTACTACCCGACCGAGGCCGAGCGCGAGGTGCTGGTCGCGAGGGCCGACGAGGTGGTCGCCGCGTGCGGCGCGGACACCCTCGTGGAGCTCGGGTCGGGCAGCTCGGACAAGACCACCGCGCTGCTCGACGCGATGCGCGACGCCGGACACCTGCGCCGCTACGTCGGGTTCGACGTGTCCAGGGATGCCCTGCAGGGCGCTGCCCGCGACCTGCGACGGCGCTACCCCGGACTGGAGGTCGAGCTGGTCGAGGGCGACTTCGACCACGACCTGCACCGCATCCCGCACCACGGGCACCAGCTGGTCGCGTTCCTCGGCGGCACCATCGGCAACTACGAGCCGGGGGCACGGGGGCGGTTCCTCGTCGACGTCGCGGCCACGCTCGGTCCCGACGACGCGTTCCTGCTCGGCACCGACCTGGTCAAGGACGAGGCCCGGCTGGTCGCGGCCTACGACGACGCGCATGGCGTGACCGCGGCGTTCAACCGCAACGTGCTGGAGGTGCTGCGCCGCGAGCTCGGCGCCGAGCTCGACCCCGAGGGGTGGGAGCACCGCGCGGTGTGGGACGCGGACAACGAGTGGGTCGAGATGCGCCTGCTCGCGACCCGTGACCAGGTCGTGCGGATCCCGGCCGCGGACCTCGAGCTGCACGTCGAGGCGGGTGAGCACGTGCGCACCGAGGTCAGCGCCAAGTTCCGGCCCGAGCGCATCGACGCCGAGCTGGCCGCGGCCGGGATGCGCACCTCGGCCCGCTGGGCCGACGCCCGTGGGGACTACGCCGTGACACTGGCCGTGCGCACGCCGTGACACTGGCCGTGCGCACGCCGTGACGAGGACTGCAGTCCACAGCTCGATGTGCCGTGGTCCTGCTGTGTCACACGGACGTGGCACAGTCGTGCCAGTCCCGTAGGAGCCTCCCGTGGTCCCACCTCCCGCCCGCCGCCCGACGGTGGCGCCGTCGGCCCTGCTGGCGTCGCTGGCGCTGCTCGGGGTGCTCGTGGCCACCGGGCTGTGGCTGGTCGGCGTGGGCGAGGCGAACCGCGAGGTCGCCGAGCGCGGACGCGTCACCGCCGAGGCCGCGACGGTCCTCGGCGCGTTCGAGGGTGAGTTGAACGCGACGATCCACCTCGCACGGGGTGTGCGGGGCTTCGCCGTGGCCACGCCCGAGGCCGCCGACCCCGACCACCCGACCGGCGACCGCCTCCGTGGGATGCTGGCCGCGGTGTTCGAGGACGCCACGCACCTGCGCAACATGGGCGTCGCGCCGGACGACCAGATCCGCTACGTCCACCCGCTGGAGGGCAACGAGGAGGCGCTCGGCCTGCGCTACGTCGACCTGCCCGACCAGGTCACCGACGTCCGTCGCGCGCGGGTCACCCGTGGGACGGTGATGTCCGGACCCCTCGAGCTGGTCCAGGGGGGCAGGGGGCTGGTCGTGCGCACCCCGGTGTTCCTGCCCGACCAGACCTACTGGGGTCTGGTGTCGCTGGTGGTCGACGTCCCCTCGCTGGTCGCGGCGGTCGAGGAGCAGGTGGCCGACACGCCCGTGCGCTGGGCCGCGCGTGCGCGCTCGTCGACCGGTGCGCTGCCGGCGGTCGCCGGTGACCAGGCGCTGTTCGCCGATCCGGACGCCGTGCTGCTCGCGATGGACGTGCCGCAGGGCAGCTGGGAGCTCGCCGCACTGCCCGGCGGCGAGCTGGTCGACGTCGGCCTGCCCGCCCGTCTGCAGCGCGCCGGCGTCGTGCTGGTTTCGCTGGTGATCGCCGGGCTCGTGCTCGCCGTGCTCGAGGAGCGTCGTCGCATCCGGGCGCTGTCCATCCACGACCCGCTGACGCACCTGCCCAACCGCCGGCTGCTCGAGGACCGGCTGGGCCACGCGATCCAGCGCGCCGTGCGCGACGGCCGCGGGTTCGCGCTGCTGTACCTCGACCTCGACGGCTTCAAGCCCGTCAACGACCGCCTCGGGCACGCTGCCGGCGACACCGTCCTGCGCACCGTCGCCGAACGACTCGACGACGCGGTGCGCCCGGGGGACACCGTCGCACGCGTCGGCGGTGACGAGTTCGTGATCCTGCTGGCGGACGTGCACGACGAGCCCGAGATCCGCCACAGCGCCGAGCGCATCGTCACCGCCCTGCGCGCGCCCGTCCACGTCGCCGACGTCGACGTGGTCGTGACGACCTCCGTCGGCGCCGCACGCTTCCCCGAGGACGGCACGTCGGTCGAGGACCTGCTCGCGGCTGCGGACGGTGCGATGTACGAGGCCAAGCGCGACGCCGACACCGACGTGACGCTGTCGACCGGCCACCCGTTGCCCTGAGCCGGCCGCGACGCACTGTCGGACGCCGCGGTTCGGCCGTATGGTCGTTGACGACCGGACGGCGGAGAGCACGTGCACCCGGTGCGCGAGGCGGAGAAGCCCGGGGTTGACGAGACCGCGGTCGCGCAGCACGTCGCGGCGTGGGGCCTGCTGGCCGTCGCCACGACGACCGCGGTGCTCGTGCTGTCCCCGGGTGGTGTCGCCGTGGGGTCGGCGCCCGCGACGCTCGCGCTCGCATGGGTCGCGTGCGTGCTGTCCGGTGTCGTGTTCGTCCCCATGCCGGTGCGCGGGACCGTCCAGTCGACCACGCTGACCGAGCTCGCACAGGTGCCCGTCGTCCTGCTGCTGCCACCCGTCGATGCCCTACTCGTGGTGGTGCTCGCCGCGCTGGCGTCGGAGGCCTGGCTGGTGCGCGGCCGCGTGCAGCGCATCGTGTTCAACGTCGCGTGGGTGGCGTCGGGGGTCGGGCTGGCCCTGCTCCTGCGCCGATGGCTGCAGCCGGGTCCGTTCACGCCGGACCTGGTCGGCGTCGGCGTCGCGGTGCTCGTGGCCGTCGTCCTGGTCGCGGTCAACCTCGCCGCGTTCAGCGACATCGTCGCGGTGCGCTCGCGCAGCCGCTGGTCGCGGGTGCTGGTCGAGCAGTTGCCGTCGTTGACGACGATCAACCTCGGGACAGCGCTGGCCGGGGTGCTGGCCGCCGTTCTGCTGGTCGCGGCGCCGGCCGGACTGGTGCTGCTGCTCGTGCCGGTGGCTGCCCAGCGGCTCCTCATCGAGGGACGCGGACGCGGCCAGGTGCGCCTAGCCGCCGAGCGTGCGCGGCTCGAGCGCACCGTCGACGGCGCCAGCGACGGCATCGTCCTGCTGGACCGGGACGGACGGGTCGAGGTGTGGAACCCGGTGATGGCCGACCTCACCGGCGTGGCCGAGCGGGAGGCGCTCGGCCGCACGCTGCTGGAGCTCGGCCTCGAGCGGGCGGTGGCAGCGACCGAGGGTGGGTCGACGCGCATGGAGATCGGCGTGCGCGTGGTCGACGCGCGGGCCCGCGAGGTGGGAGCGCGCGAGGACCTCGGGATGGTCGTGACGCTGCGCGACGTGACCCGCGAGGCCGAGCTGGCCCGCATCAGGGAGGACCTGGTGAGCCTCGTCTCGCACGAGCTGCGCACGCCCGTGACGACCATGGTCGGGTTCCTCGACACCCTCGACCTGCACTGGAACGAGTTGGACGACGAGCGTCGGCACGAGCTGCTGGGCGCGCTGCGTCGTGGTGGCGACCGACTCGGCTCGCTGGTGGCCAACATCGTGGCCTGGGAGCGCGTCGACGGCAGGGCCTCCGTCCGGGGGCCGGCCGGCGCCTGCGTGGTCGGTGAGGTGCTCGACGGCGTCCTGGTCGCCCTGGGGACCGAGGTCGGACGACAGGGTCCGATGGGCACGGTTGTGGCCATGGCGCCTGACGAGCTGGCCACGGTCCTGCGCAACCTGGTCGCCAACGCGATCAGCTACGGGGCCGCTCCCGTCGAGGTCGAGGTCGAGCACGACCTCGGCGCCGGACGGGTCGTCGTCCACGTCGTCGACCACGGTCTCGGCCTGCCCGCCGCGTTCCGTCCGGCGTTGTTCGAGCCGTGGCGTCAGGCGACGACCGGCCTGCGGCGCACCGACCGCGGCATCGGCATGGGGCTGGCCGTTTCCCGTGCGGTGGTGGAGGTCGCGGGCGGGACCATCGGGCATGCCGACGTCCCCGGCGGGGGCAGCCGTTTCAGCGTCTCCCTGCCAGCTGCCTGACGGCCTCCGAGTGCCGTCAGGCCCGAGGACGTCGCCGGCACGAACGGCAACTCGCTACCGACTTGGGATCTATTGGCCGGGATCCCGTCGAGCGGGTGAAGGGAATCGAACCCTCGTAGCCAGCTTGGGAAGCTGGAGCTCTACCATTGAGCTACACCCGCGGAGTGCGGCCGGTGACGGTAGACGGTCCGGTCAGGGGCGGCAAACGGCGCGGTCGAGGCGTTCAGGCCGTCGGGAAGCGCCGCTGGACGGCGCTGTCGAGGCGTTCGAGCAGTGCGCTGATGGCCTCGTCGTCGGCGGGGTGGACCAGCAGTTCGACGGTCACACCGCGGGCTCCCTCGGTCGCCCCTGCCAGGTGCGTGCGCAGCTTCTCGCCGACGACCTCGGCGCCCTCGCGTGGCGTCTCCGGCAGCACCGCCACCAGCACCTGTCGGTCCAGCAGCTGCGCCCGGCCGACGTCGTCGACGCTGCGCACCGACGCACGCACGGCCTGGCCGATGCGGGTCTGGCGATCGGTGGCGTGCTCGCCAGGGTCGTACGCCACGGCCACGACGGTGAACGCCGATCCGTAGCGCTGGGCGCGGGCGAGCTCCTGGGACAGCTGCTGGTGCAGCCCGCGGGCGTTGAGCAGCTCGGTGTCGTCGTCGGTGACGTCGAAGCGCTCCAGCTTGGTGATGCCGCGTCCGAGGACCTCGGCGGCCCAGCCGCCGAGCCCGCCGAACACCAGGTAGCCGACGACCCGCAGCCCGACCGTCGGCAGGATCGAGGTGAACGTGGTCAGCGGCAGCGCCTGGGCCCGCAGCAGCGCGTACGCAGCCGCCGCGACCGCACCCGCCAGCAGTCCGCCGCGGGTCCCGCTGCGCACCGCCACGACGAAGACCGGCAGGAACAGCAGCACGCCGGCGACCTCGACGGGGTCGACGCCCCGCAGCCACGTGACCAGCGCCGTGACAAGCAGCACGGCGACGCCCGCGGCCAGCAGCCGCATGCGCGTCGCCCGGTACCCGCCGTCGTCCACCACTGGTCCGTCCCCTCGCCGCCGTCGAGCATAGGTCCGCACCGCACTGGAGCCGTGTCGCAGCAGCGCCCGGGGCTACCGTCGCACGCATGGTCACCTCGCTCCAGCAGCGCGTCGCGCTCTTCGCCCTCGTCGGCGTGCTGCTCATCCCCCTGCTCGCGACGAACCTGCGCGGGCTGACGCACCTGCTGACGTGCAGCGAGGGCGTCGAGCAGCCGTTCGCGATCACGGGCCTGGGCGACGACGAGCCGTCGATCACGTCCTCCACGACGCTCGAGCGCGGGGACGACGCCGGGTCGGCGCCCGCCGGTGCGGCGGACGACCTGCTCTGCGACGCGCTGCGCGTGCAGCTCTCGGCGACCGGCGACGGCGCCGACCGGGTCCTGCTCGAGGTCGCGGTCAGCAACGACTCCGACCTGCCGTGGCGCGGCACCCTCGACCTGGCCGCGCAGGGTGACTCCGTCCGGATCGACTCCGGTCTGACGGCACGGATCGGTGAGGTCGCGCCGGGCGAGACGGCGCGCACGACGCTGTCGCTGCGCGTCCCGCCGGGCCAGACCGACCTGTCCGGAACGCTGCTGCTCGGTCCCTGACCCACCGGCGTCGCCGGCGCTCGCTGGCGTGCGGCGCGTGGTCGCGCGTGTCGACGTGCACGGACCGCGTTGATGGACGTCTATGGTCACGCAACGACCACATCCGAGGACGCCGCGTGATCCTCTCCGACCGCAGCATCGAGCAGGCGCTCGCCGACGGCCGGGTCGTCATCGACCCGCTCGCCGACGGCGCGGTGCAGCCGTCCTCGGTCGACGTGCGGGTGGACAACCAGTTCCGGCTGTTCTCCAACCACCGCTACCCCTACATCGACACGCGGGTCGACCAGCCCGGGCTGACCGAACTGGTCGAGGTCGCGGACGGTGAACCGTTCGTGCTCCACCCGGGCGAGTTCGTCCTCGGGGCGACGCTGGAACGCATCGGGCTGCCCGACGACCTGGTCGCCCGGCTCGAGGGCAAGAGCTCGCTCGGCCGGCTCGGGCTGCTGATCCACTCCACGGCCGGGTTCATCGACGCCGGCTTCGACGGCCACGTTACGCTGGAGCTGTCCAACGTCGCGACGCTGCCGATCACCATCCACCCCGGCATGCCGATCGGGCAGGTGGCGTTCTTCCGGCTGGACCAGCCGGCGGCGCGGCCCTACGGCTCGCCCGGCACCAGCTCGAAGTACCAGGGGCAGCGCGGGCCGACCCCGTCGGCCTACCACCGCAACTTCAGCCAGGACGACTGAACCGACCACGCAGCCGCTCCGGACGCCGGACGTGCCGCACGAGCAGGAGGAGGGACCGTGAGCGACGAGTACGAGCGCCAGGTGGGCGCACGCCTGCGTGCGGTCCGGCAGCAGCGGGGCATGACCCTGCGCGACGTCGAGGAGGCCAGCGAGGGTCGCTGGAAGGCCGTCGTGGTCGGCTCGTACGAGCGCGCCGACCGGTCGGTGAGCCTGCCGCGCCTGCACGAGCTGGCGGCGTTCTACGGCATCGACGTCAACGACCTGCTGCCCGGCGGACGCACCGCGCAGGTCGACCCGGCCGCCCCGCTGGTGCTCGACCTGGCCGCCGTGCGTGCCGCGTCGTCCGACCCGGCGCTGTGGCCGCTGGTGCGCTTCGTCGCCGACGTGCGTGGTCGCCGCGGCGACCGCGGCGCGGACCGCATCACCCTGCGCGCCGCCGACGCCCGCTCGCTGGCGATCCTGCTGGACCGCACGGTCGAGGAGTTGGCGGAGCTGCTCGACGAGCGCTCGCTGCTGGTCAGCGCTGCCGAGGAACCGCCGGGTGGGCTGCGCCACGGCTGACCGTGGGCCTGGCGGCGCGGCGACGGGCGTTCTGCAGCACGACCAGGGCGGCCATCGCACCGATGACCAGCAGCGCCTCGCCCAGCAGCACCCTGCCGCTCGGCATCGAGCCGATCCACAGGTGTGCCCAGGTCAGCCCGAAGACTGGCTCGAACACCAGCATGGCGCCCGTGCGGGCGCTGCCGAGGTTGCGGGTGGCGGTGTTGAACGCGCGGTTGGCCAGCGTGGTCGAGCCGAGCCCGAGGACCAGCAGCACCGCGATCGCCGTGGGGTCGAGCACGACCCGCGCCGTGGGTGCCACCGCCAGGCCGTACGCGACCAGAGGCAGCGAGACCAGGCCCGTGGCGACGCCCGTCGTCGCCGTCCAGCGCGTCAGGTCGAGGTCGTCGCGTGCGACCACCTTCTCGTTGTCCAGCGCGTACCAGGTCCAGATCGCCATGCCGCCCGCGACCAGCACGGCGGTGAGCAGCAGCGTGCGCAGGCCCGCCGCGTCGATGCCGTCGCCGACCGTGGCGAGCACGCCGCCCGCGAGGATCGTCGCGAACGGACCAGCGAGGCGCCGCAGCGGCACGCCGGGTCGGCTCGCCAGCGTCAGCACCACGGGGGAGGTCGACATCAGCACGACGACGAGCGACGCACCGCCGGTGCGCACCGCGATGGTGACCAGCAGGTAGTAGCCGACGAAGCCGGCCAGGCCGTGCCGGGCGGCGCGCCACCAGTCGGGCGTCGCCCCGCGCTGCGCGACGCGGCGCAGCACCGCCAGGGACGCCAGGCCGTGGGCGAGGTAGCGCAGGCCCGCCAGCAGCGGGGCGGGCAGGCCGGGTGCCAGCTCCGGGCCGAGGAACACCAGGCCCCACAGGGCGGTGGTCGTCAGCATCGCGCCGGCACCGGTCAGGGTGCGGCGGTCGGGCAGGCGGGTGGCGGGCAGCGTCAGTGTGGTCATGCCCCCACGGTGGTGCCGACCCCGCGGCAGCCGATTGCGCCACGCGCCCCATGGCGGTCCTAATGAAGCACGATGTTGCGCATGTGGGTTCACTCGCGCAAGGAACGACTCAACAGGGCCGGGAAGGTGCCACGTGGAACGTGACCGTGACGGACGTGCCGTGCTCGACGACGTCGATCGCGACATCCTCGCGGTGCTCGCCGAGGACGCCCGCACGAGCAACGTCGACCTCGCTGCCCGCGTGGGGCTGTCGCCGTCGCCGTGCCTGCGCCGGGTGCGCAGGCTTGAGGAGGCCGGTGTCCTGCTCGGCTACCGCGCCGTGATCGCGCCCGAGCACGTCGAGCGCGGCCTGACGGTCTGGGCGGCGATCCGCATGCGCATCCACGAGCGGGGCCTGGTCGCCGAGGTCGAGCGCTCGATCGCGAACCTGCCGGGCGTGACCGAGGTGCACCACGTCGCCGGCGACCAGGACTACCTGCTGCGCGTGGAGGTCGCCGACCTGCAGGCCTACGACCGCTTCACCGGCGAGGTGCTGCCACGCGTCCCCGGCATCGGGCACGTCACCTCGTTCGTCGTGCTGCGCACGCTGCGCGACGACGACCGGGCGATCGTGCCGCGCGGCGCACGCGAGGCGTCCTGACACGCTGCGAGGTGCCCCGTGGCCACGGGGCACCTCGCGTGGTGGCGTCGCGCGCCCGGACGTCGCCGCCCGCGCCGCGTCCGGCTCAGCCGCCGAGGTCGAGCACCGCCCGGTCGGCCAGCGGCGCGTCGAGCGCGACGTCCACCACGTAGGTGACGACCTGCTGCGTGCAGGCGTCGCCACCACGCTCGGGGCCGACCAGGACCAGGAGTCGGACCTCCGTGTCCGACTCCTGCACCACGACGTCCTGCAGCACGTCGCACGCGCCGGCATCCAACTGCACCCGCAGGGTGGTGTCGTCGACGACACCGACCTGCGAGAGCATCACGCCCTGCGCCATGTCCGAGGTTCCGCTCGGCAGCGGCTCACCGTCCGGCGGCTCGACGCCGACGAGCAGTGGGCGCGCCATGTCCTGGCCGCCGCTGGGGTCGTCGGCGCAGTCCTCGGCACCGGCGAGGCACGTCGAGGTGTTCGGATCGATCGTGTCGACGCAGTCGGGCTCGCCCTCGGCGCACATGCCAGCGACCTGCTCGCCCTCCTCCACGGCGTCGTTGCAGTCGACGACGGTCACCTCGCAGTCCTCGGCCGCCGGGTCCTCGGCTGCCGGGTCCTCGGGCGCGTCCGGTCCACAGTCGGTCTCGTCGGGCAGGCAGTCGCCGAGCTGCTCGGCGCTGGGCAGCTCGCCCTCGCCGGCCGGGTCCGTGGGGGTGTCCGTCGTGCCGCCGCAGGCGGCGAGGGCGAGGGCGAGCGCGAGGCCCGCGAGGGCGAGGGTGGGGCGTTGCACCGGTCGGCTCCTGTGTCGGGCGCGTGTCCGGTGTGACGCCACCGCCGGCGTCGCGGTTCCGCACTGGTTCAGATCACGACCTGGTGGTCGTGGCGCACGGTGCGCGAGCCGTACTCGGACCATGCCTCCGCGAGCCGCTCGACGGCCGGTTCGATCACGTCCGGGTAGCGCGTGACCGGGAGGCGCAGGCGGTGACGCGAGCGCCCGTGGACGTCGTGCACGGCCGACGGGGCGATCGAGACGCCGTGCCGTGCGGCGTGGGGGCCGAGCTCGGCGGAGGTGCCCCAGCCGAGGTCGACCCACAGGCTCAGGCCGCCCTGCGGCGGCAGCCAGGTCCACTCGGGCAGGTGCTCGGTGAGCAGGTCGGCGAGCAGCGCGGCCCGGGCCTCCAGGTGCGCGCGCTTGCCGGCGACGATGTCGTCGTGGTGGTCCAGCAGCCGCACCGCCAGCGCCTGGTTGAGCAGCGAGGACGACAGGTCGGTCGAGGCCTTCAGCCGGGCCAGCCGCGAGATCGTGGTGCGCGATCCACGGATGTAGCCCACGCGCAGTCCGCCCCAGATCGACTTCGACAGGCTGCCGACCGTCAGGATCCGGTCCAGCGGCGCGCGTGGGTGGGCGGACAGCGGCGGTGGCGGTGGCTCGTCGAACCACATGTCGGCCATCGTGAGGTCCTCGATCAGGACCGTGTCGACCTCGGCGAGCGCGTCGACGACCATCGTGCGGGCGGCCTGCGGCATCGTGCGTCCGGTCGGGTTCTGGCCGGACGGCTGGAGGTAGACCAACGCAGGACGGCGTCGCAGCGCGGCGCGCAGCTGGCCGACGTCGGCGCCGTTGGGGCCGACCTCGACACCCAGCAGGTGCGCATCCAGCATCCGGAAGGCGTCGAGCGCTCCGGGGTAGGACTGCGCCTCGGTCACCACCAGGTCACCCGGGGCGAGGCGCAGCTGGGCGACCAGCGAGATCGCCTGCATCGCGCCGGTGGTCGGCAGGACCTCCTCCGGCTCGGTCGGCACGCCCTGCGAGGTCAGGTGCTCGGCGAGCGCCTCGCGCAGCGCCGGCAGGCCCGAGACCGCGTAGCCGGGGGTCACCAGCAGCTGGCGCAGGTCGTCGGCGAACTGGTCCACCACGTCGCGCGGCAGGTCCACTCCGTCGTTCCAGTGGGCGCCGCGCAGGTCGACCATCCCCTCCCGGGGACCCGGTGACTCCAGGAACGAGAAGATCGAGTCGGCGGGCAGCACCTCGGCCACGTGCGCTTCGCGACTGCCCGGGGTGACGTCCGGGGCGCCGAGCACGGTGCCCGAGCCGTGACGGGTCGTCGCGAGGTCGTCGTCGCGCAGCGACGCATACGCACGCACGATCGTGCCGCGCGACACGTCCAGGGCGTCCGCCAGCGAGCGCTCGGCCGGTAGCTGCAGTCCCGGCGGCAGCTCGCCGGTCTCGGCCAGGGCCTCGAGCCGGTCCGCGAGCGCCTGGTAGCGCGGCCGGTCCCCGAGGTCCCACTCCGCCAGTCGGTCCCGCAGCTCGCTCGCCTGCATCGCAAAGCTCCTCGTGTCGCTCGTTGGACCCGTCTGGACCGGGACCCGAGCGCAGATCGTACGGCAGATGCGGGTCCACTGGCCAGAAGTGGTCCCCGAATGACCCCCGAATGGTCCACACCGGGGGTGAGTGGACCCCGAATCTGGGCGCAGGTGGGCCGAAGATCAAGTGTGACCGCAGACAGGAGCACCCCCATGCGTCGCACCTCCCACCCCGACAGCCCGCTGACGATCGTCGGCGGTCCCTCCCGCACCCTCGACCGTGACGCGTTCCGCGCGCTGGCCGACGCCCGTGCCGACTACGACGCGCTTGTCGGTGACCCCACCCGGGTCCCCGAACTGGCCGCCGCTGCGCAGCGCCTCGCCGAGGCCCGCGCCCAGGTCCGGGTCGCCTGACGCCGAAGTCGGCGGGCGCACCGAGCGCCCAGCGAGGACCCGGTCGTCGCCTGACGCCGACTCGCACGACCCCCGCAGCACTCCCGCTGCAACCGCAGGGCCCGCGCCACCACTGGTGCGGGTTCTCGCACGCGTCCGTCGTGCCGCGACGCCCCGTCGCGTCTCGGCGGCCCCGGTGACGGCAGGTCTGACGGCAGGTCCCTCCGAGTCCCCTCCGGTGCATCCCTGAGGCGGCAGCCCCGGTGGGCCACGACAGTGTGCGACATGGACACACCGACCGCCCCCGCCCGTGCACCGT
>Ga0306912_1000219_pt1 | contig 35577 bp, 31 predicted proteins | sample AntRauFillE10628_FD_190443 | JGI IMG/M metagenome (GOLD analysis project Ga0306912, IMG submission 190443) | Saline lake microbial communities from Rauer Islands, Antarctica - Metagenome Filla E10 #628 (v2) (version 2) | ecosystem: Environmental > Aquatic > Non-marine Saline and Alkaline >...
CTGAAAGTTGAAACAAGATTTCATCTACTGCTGTACTTTCATTTACGGTAAAGTTGAACTCACCATTTTCATCTACAGAAACAATGTTTACTTGACTTTGTTCACCGGGAATGGATGTTATCAAATTACTACTTTGAAAAGTTTGATTGTTTACTCCACTTATTTTACCCTTAAAGAATGAACCTCTTACTTCTGGTAATATGAAATTATCAGAGAAATTCCAGGGATTAGTACTATAAATCTCAAAATAATCAACGCTTTTTACTCGATTTGGCTTATCAAAACCATCTATTTTTCTAACAGAAATTGAAAAATCACCACTTACTTCTTTTAAATTATCAACAGACAAGACGACTTCTTCTCGTTTTGAAAATGAATTTTTATTCAGGCTTAAACTGAATTCATTTGAAGTTTGAGGTTTGATCTCTTCTTTTACAGTTTCAATTGTGTCTTTACTAACAAGGCCTTTATTTGATTGTTGATATGGATTTAAAATATGAATATCCTGTTCAAAATAATATTTTTCGGCATTGAGCATCCAAGATGTATATCCAAGGATTTTATAAGCTCCTGAAGGCAAGCTGGAAGGAATAAAGAAGTCTGAATAAGCCTGACCGTTTTCTAAATTTAATTTGTGTTTGAAGACTTCCTCTTGATCTGAGTTTACTAAAACTACCCATCCAATTTTACTAAGCATGCTCAGCTTTTGAGAGTCAGCATTCACACAATAAAATTTGTAAAGCAATTTTTCTCCACTCAGCAGTAAACTACTATTGATATGAAGGTAAACCTGCTCTTTAGGAATTTCGTTTTGTAAAAATTCTTTATCTGTAGTTTGAGAATATGAATAATTCACAAATCCAATCCAGGTAATAAAAATTAAAATTATACTTTTTATCATTCGTCTAGTTTGTGATTAATCTTCCCAAAATTCAGGTCGTTCGTTCGTCCCAAAAACTGTACAATCTACACATCGCCTTGGAACTACTGAAAATATACCTCCTGGAGAAGTTGATGACCATCTTATTTGATTTTGCTGTATTTGTATTCTCAAAGCAGGAATACTAAGAGCAACTTCAACACAGTTAGCATCAGCAACAAATTTTGGTCTTGTACTTCCTTGAGGATAAAAATCTAAATAATCAAAGTAAAGCCGCTTACTAGATACGGTCGAAACATCAAAATATCCAATGATTTTTTCATCTTGGTTATTAATATTTGAAATATTGCCTGCAAAAAAACCAGGTTGAGTTTGTGAAAAAAGGTTATCAGAGCCTGAAAGCTCTTTGAGTATTTCAAGATACGCATAAGCTCCCTGACTAATAACAAATTGCCTTACCAATATGCTATACCTGTTGGAAACTTTAGGATCATTTGAGTTAACAAATGTGATAAACAAATCTTTTACACTGTTTTCTGAAAGTGTATTGGTATTGGCAATTATTATATTTTGAGATTCATCAGTCCGGTAGCAGGTATATTCTTCCCTTTGTTTCGGAACCTCAACAATTTCACCATCTTCTATAATAAGGTCATTAACTTTAGCTGAATTAGAATTAAATTTAAATGTTTCAGTATACTCATATCTATAGTAATTGGAAGTTCCTGCGACGATTTCATTGTTCAATGTGATAGTAATCCCGTTTTCTCCGTTTAAATCAATGCGAGAAGCCTTGAGTTGATCTATATTACTAGTATTTGGCAATTGCATAGATTCGGACTCATACTCCTGGCCATTTACTGAAATCCTAAGTTGATAGCCAACCCCTGGTTCGGCTGCAAAAGTATCTCTTGAGATGTAGATGCCCGGATCTGTTTCTTCAAAAACGTAGTCGTTATTCCCTACTACCCTAACCTGAGCTCCAGATAAAGGGTTTGGGCCAGTTGTAGCAACGGCGTAAGTTTCTGATAACTTGATCTGATGTTGTTTTAGCTCATTTGTAATAGTTCCTTCTATAACAACAGCTTCCTCAAACCCTTCAGTTTCCAATGGGATTTCTTCAACACAAGAAACTGAAATTGCTATTAAAGCAATTAACAAAAATGATCGTATGTGTTTTATATTTAAGTTCATCACCTCCTTTGGTTGTTTAAAATCTAAAATTATAGGTTATTGTAGGAATTGGAATAGCAAAAATAGAGCTTTGAAAAGCCTTAACCTCACCATTATCAGTTACGAAAAATACAGAGTAGGGGTTATTTCTCCCCAGAACGTTGTACACTGAAATATTCCAAAAGCTATGTGCAAATTTCTCGATTTTATGGTTTCCTTCAACGTTAAAGCTTAGGTCCAATCGGTAATAATCGGGGATTCTAAATTGGTTTCTATCGCTATAAACCACATATTCGGAATTATTGAAACTATACTTTCCTATTGGATAAGTAATCGGTCTTCCCGTTTGATAAACAAGATTAGCCGAGAAACTGAAGCGTTGTGTCAATTTATAATTCATCACAGCGCTAAAATCGTGAGGTTTATCAAAATTGGTCGGGAAAAAATCACCATTATTTACTCTTTCTTCTTGAAAATCACCATCTAATTTTACAAATGATCTAGAATAGGTGTAGCCTAAATATCCGTTAAGCGCTCCCTTCTTTTTTCTAAGAAGTAATTCTACTCCATAAGCTTTTCCATCCCCTTGCAAAACTTCAGTTTCAATGTTGTCGTTTAAAAATAAATCAGCGCCAACTTTGTAATCCAACAGATTGTCCGCTGTTTTGTAGTAACCTTCCAGACTTAGCTCATAAATGTTGTTATCAAAATTTTTGAAAAAGCCAAGAGCATATTGATTTGCTCTTTGTGGTTTTATAAAAGAATCCGATAACTTGTAGGTGTCTGTCGGTGCAGCTGTGGTGTTATTGGAAAGAGTATGAATGTATTGATAGGTATTATTGTAACTCAGTTTTGTTGAAAAATTGGGCGTAAGGAAATATCTCCCAGAAACTCTAACTTCTGGACCACTATAAGTTTTTATGACCTCACCACTATCAAAGCTTTCTGTTCCAGTGTTGGTGATTTCATTTCTAGGTAAACCCTCTTGATAAGTGTTTATTTCAGCTGGTCCAAAAGCTGTGAAAAACGAATACCTCAACCCGGCATTTATTAAAAGCTTATCATTTACCTCAAAACTGTCTTCAATGTAAACAGCAGTCTCTATCGCGCGTTCTTGAGGAATATTAAGTTCTTCGATTAATGATTCTGAATTTCCTGGGCGTACTTCTCCAGGTGAAACATCATAATATTTTGCATTTATTCCGTAATTTAATGTATGTGCCTTATTATGAAAATATTTCATTTTCAATTTCACTTCAGACTCGTTGATTGTATATCCAGAGTCAAAATTGTTATCAAAGTCACTTTCATAATCTAAATTAAAATCATAATTGGAATTGGTTGCTACCAATTCTCCACGATTTTTTTCATTTAACACTTTACTGTAAGATACTGCAAACATTCTATTAGTATAACTAAATAATGAATCTGAGGTTACACTGAAGACGTCACTACTATAATATCCACTTACATTTAATTCATCCTTATTGTCAAATTCATGATTGTATTTTCCGACAAAATCATAGAATGAAGCTTGGCTATCTTTTAAAGACTCATCGTCTAAAAGGTTTAAAATCCAGTCGGAGTAAGTGGCACGTCCGCCAACGATTAAGCTAGATTTTCCTTCAACAATCGGTATTTCGAGGCTCACATTTCCAGTCACAGGCCCGAAGGAAACTTCTCCAGCGAATTTTTCTTTGTTTGCCTTTTTAGTGTTCAAATCGAAAACAGAAGATAATCTTCCTCCGTAAGCAGCAGGAATACTACCTTTATAAATACTAACATTACCCGTAGTAAATGGATTTAAGCCTGAAAATATTCCGAAAAAATGCGTTGGATTGTAAATTACTCCCTCATCGAGTAAAATTAAATTTTGATCTGTTTTACCACCTCTCACGTTGTAACCACTTGCTGCTTCTCCTGCAGTGGTAATCCCAGGTAAAGTGGTAGCAACTTTCAAAATATCACGTTCACCTAAAACTAAAGGAATCGTTTTGATTTCTGAAACATTTATTTTTTCAACCCCAGTTAATGCAGATTTTACATTATCCCTTGCATTTGCTTCTATTAAAACTTCACCTAATTCTTCAAAGTTTTTTTCTAATTGAAAGTTTAAAACACCATCGCTGTAGACCACCAGACGCTTTTTCATATTATCTACACCAAGAGCCTGCATCTCAATTAAGTTTACTCCTTTTGGTAATTTTATACTGTAATTTCCGTCTATGTCGGTAACAGTTCCGGTATTTTGATTTGGTAACAAAATATTCAAACCAGAAATTGGCTCTCCTTGTTTTGAAATTACTCTACCCGCAATCTGATAGCTATTTTGTTTAGACTGTCTATTTTCTTTCCCAATAAGGATAGTCTCAACAGTGTTTGATTTTTCAGTACTATTCACATAAAAAATAGGATTAGGTGTCTGAGTATCTTCTTCTGCAGGCTGTATTTTGTCTTTAGTTTCATAAAAATCATCAGAGAGCCTATCATAAATTATGCTTCCTTGAGTTAGGATGATACGTTGATCTTTAATAAAATAATTTATGTTTGTTTCTTCTAGAATATCACTCAATATGTTAAAAATACTGACTTGTGAGTATTCTCCAGATAACTTCTTAGAATCAAACCACTTTTCATCAAAGAAAAATCGATAGCCAGTTTTCTCCTCAATCTCTATTATGACTTCGAGTAGATTTTTATTTTCAAAGCTTAAAGATATTTTGGAATCTAAGGTTTGAGCAATAACACAAGGAAAATAAATTAAAAATAAAAGAAACAAATATTTTCTCATTCGTCGATAACATTTTGTGTATTTGAAAGAAGGAAGTTCATTTTCTCAGCAAGTCTCTCCAAGAATTCATCTGGATTATTTCTCGATTGCTTTTTAAAATCCCTATAAAAATCTTTAATTTCTTTTTTGTGGTCAGGAAATCTTGAAAAGAGATCTCTGCGTTTGTTTAAATCATGAAACTCATCATTATACTCAAAAACATAAGCAGGATTGGCAGTGTAAAATTCAAAATAGGCTAAGCTTTTATCTCTTCTCTCAGTTCTATTTTTGATGTGTTTTTTAAATATTTTAAAATCACCTTCTTCACTTATGATTTCATAAAAACCTAAGATGCTGGAATCATTTTCAGCCCTGATATAGCTGAATTTGTGATCACTAATTTCAAAATTATTGACCTTATCACTGAACAATTCAAAGAATAAATTCCTCTGCTCATATTGAAGGTAAATGAGTAATAGATCGTCATAAATATTAAATTTTAGTGTCACGTCGTTGTATAGTTGTCCATCATAAACTAATACTCCTTTTTGAAAATCATTGGACTCGAAGAACTTATGATTTTCATTGATCATTCTATGCTCTTCTATATATTCAACACCACGAAGCAATTTAGAGTTTTGAATTCCGGTTTGAGTGTCGTACCAAGAATAAATTTCCGTATTAGGAAAGCTTTGGCCAAAACTGGACAGGCTGACAAATAAAATTAATAAAACTGAAGAATAATTTAAATACATTCAAAAATCATAAGAAGAGAATTCTAAATTTTATAAAAGGATTAGTTTGGTGTGTAGACTTAAATAAATTAATTACTAATTTTAAAATAATATCAAATAAATAAATCATCAATTCTAATTTTTATAAACAATAGTAAACCAATAAAATAAAATGACTTTCCTTAACTATATCCTACGACTCTGCAAAAGCCAGAAAATAAAATCGCAATTCAATAAAAAAACTATTTTTGTGGATTCAAATTAGTGTTTATGTCTTTAAAGAAAGCTTCTCTCCTTATTCTACTTATATTAATTGTAGACCAAGTCTCCAAAATCTACATCAAAACCAACTTTATGTTGGGCGAAGAAATCAATGTTTTAGGATGGTTTCGCATACTTTTTGTAGAAAATGATGGTATGGCCTGGGGAGCAAAAATTCCAGGATCCTATGGGAAAATTCTTTTGACGTCTTTTAGGATTGTCGCCATAGGACTCATCAGCTATTGGTTGTGGGACATCGTGAAGAAAAAATCCCCAAAAATCTTAATAGTTTCAGTGTCTTTAATCTTGGCTGGAGCCATTGGAAACATTATTGATTCTGTATTTTACGGCATCATTTTCGACAGCAGTTTAGGTAATGTTGCTACACTTTTTACAGAGGAACCTTACGGCGAATTGCTCAAGGGAAAAGTCGTGGACATGCTCTATTTCCCTCTTTATAATGACACCTTACCCAACTGGATTCCTATTTGGGGAGGTGAGCGCTTTGTGTTTTTTGAACCTGTTTTCAATGTGGCCGATACAGCAATCAGCACAGGCTTTGGTTTATTGGTCGTGTTCAACAAAAAAGCTTTTCCAAAGAAGTAAACCTAAGATTTATTAGGCTGAATTTTTAGCAAGAGCTGGTAAGCCTGAATGTTATCTCTGGCAGTAATAGGGTAAGGTGCCAGATTTTTCAAGAATACAACATGCTCGGATGTGGAAAAGAGTTCTCTATGAAATCCAAGTGCGGGAATCGCGATTGTTTTGGAGGTCGTGTCCGTTCCATCAAAAATCTCTAGCATCACGTTTGCTTCGCCAGGCCAAACGCAAGTTACTTTTTCAGGACACCTACCGTCATTTACAACACTTTTGAAAGTTAGCCGATACCCATCAATATCTACTTGTTCCAAGACTTTAAGTTTGGTCACAATTTCAGGCACCTGCACTTTTTCTTGAGGTAGGTTTTTATTTTCTTCTGAATCTTGAGCCGTTAGACTTAAGGATAGCGATATCAAGCTTAGAATTAAAAAGGTAAATTTCATGTGCCGTCTAGGTTTATTTGAAAATTAAATATAATAGAAATAGTTTTAACCCAACCCTACATCTAAAGTCATCATCACTACAAAACCACCAATAAAACCGAGGGTGGCCAAATCGATGTTACGGTCCTGTTGTGACTCAGGAACTACTTCTTCAATCACTACAAATATCATGGCTCCAGCTGCAAAACATAAAGCATATGGCAAAATAGGCTCAAAAGTCAAGACTGCCCATGCGCCAAGCACTGCCGCAAAAGGTTCTACGATGGCAGACAAATGACCATAATTAAAACTCTTCCAACGGGAAAGTCCAAGTCCGCGAAGCGGCATAGCGACAGCAAAGCCTTCTGGAAAGTTTTGTAAACCTATCCCAATGGCTAACGCCACCGCGCCTCCAATGCTTGCGCCCTCCATCCCTGCGGCTGCTCCACCAAACAAAACTCCCACGGCTAATCCTTCAGGGATGTTATGTAAAGTAATCGCAAGAGTTAATAAAACTGATTTATGCCATTTGGTTTTGACACCTTCTTTTCTATTCTCTTTGAAATTGACGTGTAAGTGAGGTAATACTTTATCGAGCCCAAAAATGAATAAAGCTCCAAGTACAAATCCCACCGCTGCAGGAATAACTTTTATAAATCCCTCGCCTTCGCTCATTTCAATGCCTGGAGCCAACAAACTCCAAAAACTCGCTGCTACCATTACCCCACCAGTAAAACCGAGCATAGCATCAAAAAACTTTCGGTTCATACTTTTAAATAAGAACACTAAAGATGCCCCAAGTCCTGTCACCAACCAGGTGAAAATAGTGGCAATAAGTGCTGCCATCACAGGATCCTGAGCTTCGAAAAAAGAGATTAAATTCTCCATAATTAGATTTTTATAAAAATGTTTGCAGTTACCATCGTGGATACTCTTAAACTTTGGTCTTCAATCTGAATCAACATTGATCCGTCAAATTCTTCTTTGTCAAGGACTTCAATGGTTTTGCCTAAGGCAATGTTATTCTTGTCCAGGTATTTCAAAAATTCTGGAGAAGTATCTTTAACACCTACCAGCGTTCCTTTTTCTTCCTTAGTCAGGTCCGCTAACAAGGTTTTATTGGCGACCTGGAAATCGCCATGAGCATCTGGAATAGGGTCGCCGTGTGGATCTCGTTTTGGATAATCCAAAAACTTATCCAGTTCTGAAATCAATTTTTCAGATTTGATGTGTTCCAATTCTTCAGCGACTTCATGGACTTCGTCCCAGCTAAAATCTAGTTTTTCCACAAGAAATACTTCCCATAATCTATGTTTTCTTATGATTTGTAAGGCGGTTTCTCGACCTGAATCAGAAAGATAAACTCCTTGGTATTTTTTATAGATTACAAGATGTTTATCAGACAACTTTTTAACCATATCGGTAACAGAAGAGGCTTTAGTTTGCATTTCTTCCGCCAAGGCATTTGTACTTACACCAGCTTTGGGATGCGTTTGCAGATGAAAAATCGCTTTGAGATAATTCTCTTCAGATAGGGAAAACATAATTTAGTTTTAGATTACACGAAAGTAATAATTAAATTTATTCCCATAAAATATTTAGATACCTCTAATTTTAAAATATCTTTTACTTAGTTATCAATTTTTGGAATTGATGTGATTGTGATTCAAATTTTTTGAAGTACATGTCATTGGAACACCAAAGCATTTTTATTAATGAAAATTTAATAAAAATGCATTCTATTATAAAAACTATTAGCAATAGTTTTGTATTTACATGATTTCATTAAACAAAGCAGGCAGAAATTCATATTCGGACGTCAAGCAGGAGCTTGTACGTCTTTATTTGAGTGCGTTTACAGAAGGAATTTCCGCTCAGAAGATAACTACCGATGATGCAGAAACCTACCTGGATAAATTATTTACTGACGGTTACGGGATTTTTGGATTTTCAGACGATCAATTAATTGCGGCTTTAATTTCAATCCCTTTAACCTCCGATAACGAACGCCCAGAAAACATCAGAACATTATACGACAGTACAACTACTGAATATATTGCAGAAGTACTTGTCGATAAAAATTTCCGTGGAATGGGGTTGGGTAAAAAATTGATGCAGACGTTTGAAGATCATTTAGATAAAAATTCAGAGCACGTCTTATTGAGAGTTTGGGATCAAAATGAGGCTGCTGTTACCTTATACCAAAAAACTGGGTTCGAGGTTTGCGGTCACATCGTTCAAGAAAAAATCAGGCCTCTTACAAATGAGAAGTTTGTAATGCATAAAAATTATATGGTAAAGACTTATTAGTCCATTAATATGAAACAATTTAATCTTAAAACCCCTAACCTTGTTGAGGGGAAGCAACAACTGAAACGTCAAGAAATTCTTGATTATTTTAATAGAACCTTTAGTCTGGATGACGAGTTGTATAAAACGCTTAAGGATGAAAAAGCTTTCTACATGCGAGCTGACCAGCTTCGCCATCCACTCATTTTTTATTACGGACATACGTCGTGTTTTTATGTCAATAAGCTGGTGTTAGCTGGACTTATACCCGCTCCTATCAATCCTGCTATTGAGTCCATGTTTGCCATTGGTGTTGATGAGATGTCATGGGATGATTTGAATGACAAAAATTATAACTGGCCTAGCGTTGATGAGGTTACTAATTACCGCAATACTGTAAAATCGACAATAATAAAACTGATTAACGAATTGCCTTTAACGCTTCCTATCAATTGGGAAAGTGCGTTTTGGCCCATCATTATGGGAATCGAGCATCAAAATATTCATATTGAAACTTCATCAGTTTTAATAAGGCAATTGCCTGTTGAGATGCTACAAAATGCAAGTTTTGATGCGGTATATAACACAGATGAACAACCTGTTCAAAATGAACTGATCACTGTTGAAGGTGCCGAAATGCAGTTGGGAAAACCACATGGTCATCATTCTTATGGATGGGATTTGGAATACGGTACCTATAATGAAAATGTCAAAGAGTTTAAAGCTTCCAAATACCTGGTTTCCAACGCTGAATTTCTAGAGTTTGTCGAAGATGGTGGCTACCAAAATGAACAGTGGTGGACTGAAGAAGGTTGGTCCTGGAAAACCTATAAAAAGTCAGAATATCCTTTATTTTGGCGTAAAGATGGTGATTCTTATCAACTGCGTTTGATGACCATGCTTGTGCCAATGAAATGGAGTTTTCCTGCTGAAATCAATTATCTAGAAGCTAAGGCATTTTGCAACTGGAAATCTGTTAAAACTGGAAAAAAATTGCGTCTACCAACCGAAGCAGAATGGTATCGTTTAGTTGAATATAGCGATGTCAAAGATGCTACCGAGTGGGATTCCGCACCAGGTAATATCAACTTAGAACATTATACATCTCCTTGTCCGGTAGATAAGTTCTCATTTGGTGATTTTTATGATGTGATGGGCAATGTCTGGCAGTGGACAGAAAGTCCGATTACAGGCTATCCAGGATTTAAAGTACATCCTTTGTACGATGATTTCTCAACGCCAACTTTTGACGGAAAACACAACATCATCAAAGGGGGGTCATGGATTTCTACTGGAAATGAAGCTACACTTCATGCGAGGTATGCTTTCAGAAGACACTTTTATCAACATGCTGGTTTTAGGTACATTGAATCTGAATTTGAACCAAAAATTCGAATTGACAGTTATGAAACTGACGAAGAAGTTGTCATTTCATGTGAAGAAAATTATGGAGAGGATTACTTAGGGTTTGAGAAATATCCACTTCAACTTACTGAACTATTAAAAGATCAAATTGAAAATCCCGCGGATAAGAAGTTTCTGGATTTAAATTGTAGTACAGGCCGTTTGGCTTTTGAAGCTTCAAAAATGTTTAAAGAAGTGACAGCTATCGATACTTCCGCACGCTTTATTCGACCTGCCATTGAATTGCAAAACAGTGGTTTGCTTCGCTATGTCATCAAAGATGAAGGTGATTTGCAATTGTATAAAGATGTGCTATTGGAAGATCTCAAGCTTAGTGAAAGTTCCAGCTCTTTAAATTTCTTGCAGGACGATGCCATGAAACTGAAGAAGAAATTCAGTGATTATGATGTGATTTTAGCATTCAACTTACTTGAAGAACTTCAAAATCCAACTGCTTTTCTCAGCACAATCCATGAACGATTGAATGATGGTGGAACACTGATTCTAAGTTCAACTTATGAATGGAAAGAAAGTATCAGCCATAAAGACAATTGGGTAGGTGGCGTCAAAAAGAATGGTGAACCTGTAAAATCAATTGAAGCTATAACCGATATATTATCGTCTCATTTTACTTTGGTTACAGAACCAATTGATTTGACATACGCGACTAGAAAATCAAGCCGAAATTTTGAAGTGAATAGTTCAGAAATAAGTGTTTGGAAAAAAAAGTAGTAATTGTATGTATGAATTAGAGCTTCGATTTTTATAAAAATTAGGAGAAATTAATAATGATAATTGACGATTTTTTGAAGGTATATATTTTCTATTTTTCAAAAAATTAATAATTTAAAAAAATATGAATCCGACAAGTAAGCGAGTTGCACTGTCCTCCATAGGCTTATATGTGGTCATTTTTATAATTGATATCTCCAAAGTTTTTGATTTTGATTTTAGTGACATAAGAGAACTCCTAGTGTGGGTTTATTTGATATTTAGCTTTGAACATCACAGGAAATCCATGAAAGAAAAAAATTCCACTATTGCTGAGCTGAAAAAGAAGATTAGCATATTTCAAAGAAAGAATTAAACTCCGCTAAGCGGAGTTTTTTGTTTTGCAATACAAATTAATTACTTCCCTGATCATTTTATCAGCCATACTTGATAAATATCTCCTAAGATAATAATTCAACCCATTCATAAATTTTTTGTTAATCACTTTTATTATTTAGATGTCTGACTTTTTATTTTTAGCTTTGTCTAAAATTAAATTGATTATTAATGAAATATATAATTTTGTTAGCCTTATCGCTTGTAAGTTTCGGATCTTTTTCTCAAAATGGGAGCATAAAAGGGAAAGTAAGTTTTGAAGATGAAGCTGGCTTATCAGCAACAATTGAAATTATTGGTGAAAACAACTATACAGTTACAGATCAAAACAACATATTTTCATTTCAAAATTTAGCTGAAGGCACTTATAATTTGAAGGTTACTTCACTAGGCTATATCGACTTAACCAAGTCAGTAGAAGTAAAATCAGAAGAAATCACTAGGGTTCAATTTCAACTTCAACCCAAAAACAATACCTTAAAGGAGGTTGTGATTATTGATCAGCAGACAGGCTTGAATTCAAAAACGCCTTACAATTATACGCCTGTGAGTATGGATAGAATTGAAAATAAAAGCAGCCCGTCAGGAGTCATGGGTATTCTAAGAGAAGTTCCCGGCGTTTATGGCGCTGAATTCGGGCAAGGGATTGTCAAACCATTTATTCGCGGGCTTGGTTTTAGTCGTGTGGCTACTATTTTCCAGGGCAATAAATTAGAAAATCAACAATGGGGCGCCGATCATGGCTTGGGGGTAAATGATCTGGGAGTAGAGAGTATCGACGTCATCAAAGGTCCTGCTTCTGTACTTTACGGTTCCGGAGCTTTAGGCGGAGTCATTTTGATTCAGGATGATGAGTTTTATAAAACTTCAAAAGAGCTCTCAGGTAATTTTGGAACTACTTTCAATTCAGTTTCTAATGGATTTAGAACTTACGGTTCTGTAGGCCAAAAATTGGAAAATGATCTTTTCGTTGGGGCTGAACTTGCTTACGAAAATCACGCTGATTACAAATCTGGTGATGGTGATATCATTGGCAACAGCAGATTCAATATGAGTAGCGCGAGAGTTCATGCAGGGATTGATAAAGAAAATTTCGACAATAAATTATCGGTTTCCTATTCAAGACAAAACCTTGGAATTATTGAAGATAACGAGCTGGAAAATTCCAATGCCACCACAAGAAATGATAGAGATATGCAGTTACCGTTTCAGGAAGTGACCGATGTTTTAGTATCTTACAATCAACGTATCGACCATGGAAAATTTGAATCTGTTTTTCATATCTCTCATCATTTTAACGATAGGAAAGAAATTGAGAATGACCTGAATCTTGTAGATCTTGGCCTTAACCAAAACAATACTTTTTACAACGCCAGACTAAATTTTGACACTGGTCGATTCAGTCACAATTTCGGACTTCAAGGAAATTTCTTAAGGAACGAAAATCAAAATAAGGTTCAGGAAATTTTAATACCCAATGCCAGTTATTCTGAAAATGGCGCCTATTATATGGTTAATCTTGACTGGAAGACTTACTTCATTCAAGCAGCTCTACGATACGATTACAGAACAGTCAATGCAGATGCGAGTGATTCACAATTTATAGATGCAGACTTTGTGTTGCCTGGCGAACCAGAAAGCAGAACACTGGAGTCCAACTTCAATGGGTTTACCGGATCGCTTGGGATTACTAAAACCTTGAGCAAAACTCAAAAGCTTAAAGCAAATATTTCCTCAGGCTTCCGCTCTCCAGATTTAGCTGAATTATATTCTTTTGGCCAACACCCGGGTACCAATAGATTTGAAATTGGTAATGCCAATTTTGAACGTGAACAAAGCATACAGCTTGATCTAAATTATAGTTTGACTATGGATAGATTTAGGCTGGACTGGTCTATTTTTGGAAGTCAGGTCGATAACTTTATCTTTTTTGCAGATACAGGAGAACTTCAGCCAGATTCAGGACTTCAAATTTGGGAATATCAGCAGGTCGAAGCTCAACTTTATGGAAGTGAAATCAATTTGCAGTATGTCGCTTTGGAAGATCGAAACTTGAGATTCAATCTTGGAGCAGCTTTGGTAAGAGGTGAGAATAAGGATTTTGATGAACCGCTCACTTTTATTCCGCCAGATAATTTAAATTTTGAAGTGAATTATGGGTTTGGCAGGCTACAAAATACATCCTTATATTCAAAAATAAGAACAGTGGCCAGACAGGATCGTCCTGGATTTAATGAACAAGAAACCCCAGGCTTTACTTTAGTAGATATTGGATTAAGCAGAACATTTGATCTCGGAAAAACCAATCAGATTGAGGCATCGATTGCTCTACAAAATTTGCTCGACAAAACTTACGTAGACCATTTATCAATCTTGAGAGCTTTTAACATTCCAAGCCCAGGAAGGAATCTATCTATTAACCTTAGGTATAATTTTTAAAAGATTTTAAACTAGTTATTTCGTATTTGTTATCCATACCAAGAGCTGGTATATTTTATAAAAATTAAAAGTTATGGCCAAAAACACGTGAATTTTATTGGGAGACTATTTCGACAATTTTATTAACCGGCAGGTTAAAACAGGTCAATATTCTTTTGCTATTGAAGTCATAAGAGTTGCATTGAGAATGTTTGAACATGAAGAAGCAAAAAAAGCAGAGCTTATTAATAAATTAAGTAAGGGATAAGACTCAGGGTTTTTGAAGATTTTGATCAAAAAAAAGTATTAGACCAACTCCATCAAAAACATCTGACTGAAAAATGAACTATAGAATCAGTCGAGAGGCAAATCGAGACCTTGAGGCAATTTGACAGTTTGCATTCGATAATTGGTCTATTAAACGAGCAGATAGGTATTTCAATTTGATCATAGACGAAATTGAATATATAGCCCATAAATCCAAAATATGGAAAAGATTATTCTAAAATAAAAAAAGGATATTACTGCAGTCAAAAAAAATCTCACTTCATATTCTATAAAATCAATCTAAAGACAGAAGAAGTTTAAATCATAAGGATTTTACATCAACGGATGGACATTGAAACTCAATTGGAATAATCATTAATTGACAAATCAAATCCTAAATCTAATTTACTGACAAGACATACTTTTCTATAATTTCAACACTGATTAAATCGCGACCGCTTATCTTTAAACTTCAAGATAATCCTCACATTTATGGAAGTTTCATTAACAACGCCTGCCCTATTATTTCCAGCGATTTCATTATTGCTTTTGGCTTATACCAATAGGTTTCTAACCATAGCTGGACTGATTAGGAATTTACATAAGAAATATCAGGACGATCCAGATACCAACATAAAAGCCCAAATTTCAAATTTGAAAAAGAGAGTGACTCTTATCAAAAACATGCAATTGTTTGGAATTGTTTCTCTTTTGCTTTGTGTAGTCAGCATGTTTGCCATTTATGAAACCTGGCAAACGATTGGCAGTATCATTTTTGGAATTTCACTAGTCTTGCTGATGATTTCGCTTATTTTATCCATTATCGAAATCCAAATCAGTGTGAAAGCCTTGAATATTCAACTGAAGAATATAGAAAACGATTAAATATCGTCGTAATCCACTACTACTTTAGCGGAGGTGGGCTGTGCCTGACAAGTTAGGACCAGACCTTCTTCCAATTCATCATCGGTTAAAATTTGATTTTTACGCATTTCCACAGTTCCTTCCTTAATTTTGGCAACACACGAGCTACAAATACCACCTTGGCAAGAATAAGGTGCATCAATATCTTGTGCTAAAACAGCATCTAAAATGACACCGCTTTGGTCCATGGATAGTTCAAATTCTTCATCGTCGACTATAACGGTGAGCTTTGTTTCTCCATCAGTAGCAGCTTCAACTTCGCCTTCTTCTTTGGAAAAGAATAGCTCAAACTTGATTTGATCATCATCGACTTCTGCCTCTTTTAAAGTAGTCTGTACCATCTCTATCATTGGCTCTGGTCCACAGAGGTAATATTGAGAAAAGTCGAATCCATCGTATTTATTTTTGATGACGTAATTCACTGTGCCCTTGTCGATCCTTCCAAATTTGGCATCATCCTCCTGAGTTTCACTGTAAATGAATTCAATGAAAAGACGCTCAGGCAACTCTTTTTGCAAGTCCAATAACTCTTGAAAGTAAATAGTTTGCTCCGGAGATTTATTACCGTAAACCAAAACAAATTTTGCGGTTTCAGATTGAGATAACAAAGTTCTTATCATGGCCATAATTGGCGTAATACCACTGCCCGCTGCAAAGGCACAAAATGTTTTACCATCCAATTGTTCTGGCAATAAAAACTTACCTTCTGCAGGATGGACTTCAATCGCATCCCCTTCTGTTAAAACAGAGTTAGCATAATTTGAAAATTTTCCATCAGGAATTGCTTTCACAACAATTCCAAGATCTTTTCCTTCTTCAGAAGAAATAGAATACGAACGTCTCACGTCCTCTCCGTCAATCTTGGTTTCTAAAGTTAAGTATTGACCGGCTTTAAATTTATATACTGAAGCGTATTCAGAAGGAACATCAAAGATGATGTTGACTGCTTTATCGGTTTGTCTATTGATTTCTTTGATAGAAAGCGTATGAAATTGTCCCATTAATTTTTATTTATGGGCTAAAAATACAACCCTTCAGAAATTAGCCTAGTTAATGAACAATATTTTAATGTGCTTTTAAGTTTTTATCCAGAAGTACACATTTTCAAATTATATTTGTACAATTAATTTTTTTTAACTTATGACTCTAAATAATCTACGTTTTACTTTACTTTTTCTAAGCTTAGGAACGATTTGTTTTGCACAAGGTTTAAAACCAGACTTAAAAAATCAATCTCCGCAAAAAGTAGAACTGCATAAGATTGAGGTAGATTCATTGGAGTTGATTTTGGAAGATTACAGACAATCTATGAAATTGGATTCGTTATGGAGAATCCAATTGACAGATCAAAGCTATTCCAGACGTTTAGAAAATGTCATCAAAGACAGTTTGGAAAATAATGCCGTTATCACAGAAATACCCACAGAACTTTTAAAAGAACGCTTAGCTACTATAAACGCAAAAACTCCATTTAATATTGAATACAATGAAAGTTTGGAAAGTGTCATCGGTTATTTCTTAAGAAGAGAAAAACAAGGAACTGAACGACTCATGGGACTGAGTAAATTTTATTTCCCCATGTTTGAAGCCACACTGGATAAATATGACGTTCCGCTAGAAATGAAATATTTGGCCTTAGTAGAGTCTGCCTTAAATCCTCAGGCAAAATCCAGAGTTGGCGCCACAGGTTTATGGCAATTTATGTACAGCACAGGAAAAATGTACGATCTCGATGTGAGTAGTTATGTAGACGAGCGTATGGATCCAGTGGCTTCAACTGAAGCTGCAGCAAAGTATTTGAAGAGATTATATTATATGTTCGACGATTGGGATTTAGCCTTGGCCGCTTACAATTCCGGACCAGGAAACGTATCTAAAGCCATACGGCGCAGTGGAGGAGAAACCAATTACTGGAAACTTAGAAATTATTTGCCAAGAGAGACGGCTGGCTATGTACCTTCCTTTCAAGCCATGCTTTATCTATATGAGTATGCAGACGAACACGGGTTTCAACCTCAGCTTCCAATGTCCACCTACTATGGAACAGATACTATCAAGGTTAAAAAGCTTATCACTTTAGACCAAGTCGCCAAAATCACCCAGACCAATAAAGAATTGCTGGAATTTCTCAACCCCAGCTACAAATTAGGAATTGTACCTTTTGAAGAAAATAAATCCTATTATTTACGTCTTCCTTATGAAAAATCAGGACTGTTTGTAGCCAATGAGGATGAAATTTATGGCTTTGCAAAAGAGCATCTTGTTGAAAATGAAGAATCTCTTCCCAAAAATTACAAAGCAGACGATAAAATTAATTATTACGTCAAGTCTGGCGATTACCTGGGAAGGATTGCAGAGAAATTTGGAGTTGGCGTGAGCCAGATCAGAGCCTGGAATAATTTGAGAGGGAACAACCTGAATATAGGTCAAAAGCTTATCATCTATCCAAAAAATGTAAATGCCGTAGTGGAAGCTCAATCCAAAACTAAATCAGCCAAATCTTCAGCTGAAAGTAAGCCTGAATTCTATAAAGTTAAAAGAGGGGATTCACTTTGGACTATATCAAGAAAATATCCAGGCATCAGTGTTGAAGACTTAAAGTCTATCAATAAACTGAACAATACTCAGTTAAAGCCAGGAATGAAACTCAAAGTGTCCAAAAGCTAGAAGAACGCTCTTAACTGAACACTTCCCGTATGGATTGCATTCACATTTTCGCTTTTCCTACCAAAATAGGTCAAATTAAGATCCAGAAAATCTGTGATTTTCTTCTGGAGAAACAACGACCAGGTAAAATTGTCATTGGGTAATAAGCCTTCAAGCAACTGGTAAGCCACTGGAGAAAATGTACTCCCGTCAAATTCATTTTGAATGTAATTTACCTCTCCGTTAATGCTATATTTTTGAGCGTTATTCAAAGTAAAGGATAAACCAAAAGTTTGCTGGTTCAAAGATTCCTGCTCTCCAACCTGGTTTTCTTTGGAAGCCAATTCATAGAATACATCAAAGCGTTTATCACCAAGTAAGTAGGACAGTTTAGGATTTAAAGAAAAGCCTTCAATTTCAAAATTCCTATTCTGAAATCGATCCGAAAAACTCTCAGAAGAATTGACGTCCTGAGTTAATGTCAACAACCAACTCTCCTGAAACTTATGAATAAACTTGAGCTCATGCAAAAGGTTTGAACTTTCCTGAAGTCCTAAAAGACTGAGGTTTTTGGTTGTATTCTGTGTGAAATTATAAGACGTTGTGAATTTTTGAAGACTTCGGTTAAAAAATAAAATATTTCTGAACGTCGTATTTTCTCCGAGAATATCTTCACCACTTCCTCCAAAGGGGTTCAGACTTAATGAATTTCCATCTTTACGTAGCTTTTTATCCAGCAAAAGTGAAGTTTGATTATAGAATCTGGAAGCTATTTTTTTCCAGCCTTCTTTATTCTGCCAGGTTTGAAAATTTAACGTTAGCTGTTGACTAAATCGGGTTTGATTGGTTCTGACAAAAATTTGATTGGGTAGTAATATTCGTACAAATCTCCCTTCGTCCTGGAATTGAGCAATTTCAAATTCATTCAACTCCTGGACTCCATTAGCATTGTAATCTATCCAGGTATATTGTCCTTGACCCGGCTCGACTTCGAGATAAGTAAATTCTTGCTGTGCAATACTCCCACTATTGGTTTCGTAAGTGGTGTTTAGATTGACCAGCCTATCCCACAAATTTTGCGAATACGTAACTCTGGAGTTCAAACTTTGCTCATCTGCCCGGTCTTGCTCATTGAACTTTAGATTCCTGAGGTTGGCAAATACTCTGAGTTTCGTCGCTTGCGTATTGACTAATTGAGACCTCACAAAGTAATTATCTGACGAGTTGACGCGTTGTAAACTATTATTTCTTAAACTATCATTTTCACGATATCTATAACCCAATTCCGCATATACATTTGTAGAATCCCCCACCCCGGAGAACACTTCATAACTAGCAAAGCGCTGAGTGTTGGCGGTAAAATCTTCGGTGTCTACTCTCGATTCCTGATTATCCTCCATATTGTACCGTAAACCTGACCAAAATTTTCCGAAATCATAAATCCCGGAGACATTTGCCCTAGCAAACTTTGAATTTAGGAATGAAGATTCACTGTCCATGTAACTGGCGTTGGCATCTATTCTGAATTTGCTTTGAACTTGTCTAGCGCTTATAGAATGTTTTTCACCTAAAAAATCATTTGAATATTCCAAGCGCTGAAAGCGGTATTGCGTGTTGCTTTCCAGATTATTTCTGAAATCAAAACCCGTATCGACAAATGTTTGATCTCCTGTTGGATTAAAAAGATTCCAATCTCTAGTAAATTCCACGTTGTACAAGCGTTCTATACTGGTGTAAGTTTCTTCTATGAAATTCAAATTTCCAAAAACATCCAACTTTTTATCTGCGCCCTGTTGATATAAAGTCTGATTGATAGATAATTGAGTCGCCAGGCCACGATTATCGCCCTGGTCGCTATCAGAAAATGAATTTTCATCATTATTGCTTGCTGCGACTTCAAACTGAACGGTCGTTTTTACAGAAGGGGAATACACGCCATTGAGCATAGCGATTTGAAGTTTGGTCGGAGCAAAAAGTCTTACGACAGGTTCAAAATTTCCTTGAGGAACACCATCAATTGGAGAAACATATTCATAAATATTGGCAATAGCATCTCGACTTGATAAAATATAATTCCCCTGATTGGCTCCAAGATTGGTATAACGAACATTGAACAATTCAGCTTCGGGGTCATTCGAAAACACAAACACTTCTCTTCCGTCTCGAAGTTCCTTTTCATATAAAATTCTATTTTCAGAATAATCAGCCGGAACTGCACTTGGTGCAAACATTTGGTCCTGATTATCACCAGCTTCCTCCAGAGCATTTACTTGCTCATCTGTAAGGCTTTGTTGTAAAGGCTGATTTTTTAGATCATTTTCATTGTAAAGAAATCCATTCAGTTGAAGGGCTTCAGAACTGAATCGGGATCCTGTAGTTGCAACAATTCTTGAAAAGTTCCTGTCAGAAACCTGATATTCAACAACAATTCGCATTTCAGAAGTAATAGGAAAAGTAGAGTTGAAAATAATTTCACCAGCGTTATAGTCTATAAGGTAGTCTTCGTTTTCTCCCCGGGTTAAAATCCTACCGTTGACATAGACATCTTCGCTTCCGGAGATGATCAAAACAAAAAGTTCACCGTTTTGCCCTACTAGTTTATAGGGTCCTTGATTTCCTTCCTGAGCAGTCAGCTCACTTCGTGTAAAAACACCTCTCACCAGTGCACCGGCAGAGTAAACTTCGGTTTGGCGCTTTTCATTACCTACATCTGCAGAGAGCAAAAGTCCTTGGACCCGCTTGGTGTAGGAAGCAAAAAAAGATTCATTTTCTATCAAATCAATATCACCGGCGCGTATTCTCCACTTTTCAGATTCCAATTCGATAAAAATCTGGTCAAATTCATCTAGTTGTTGAGTATATCCGCCAGATTGAGTTGGTGAATTGTCATCTTGAATAGAAGCCTTTAAGGTCACATTTTCAGAAATTTTTCCAGAGATCTGCAAATCGAGTTCTGATCTTACCACTGCATTTTGATTATTTCCCACACTTATGGCTCTTGAAATACTTCCGCTGGTATTAAGTCCCGCAAAAGGAACGAAATTGCTAGGCTGTCGCTGTTGTTGTAATTCGTATAAATTATCAACTGGGTTTCCTGTATCGATAATCAGGTTATCGTCCAAGCCTTTATAAGTTTTGGTTAAGGATTCCGGATACTTTAAATAGGTAACTATTAAACTATCATTGTTTGATTTTAATTCTGAAAAAGGAAACAGTTGAGCCTTGGGAAAATCAATTTCGTATAAAGTGGATTCAATTTCTAAACTATCTGTGGTTTGTAATTTAAATTGGAATGGAGCAATACTTACCTCCTCGAGTTGTATTGTATCTTGGAAACCTACAGTTTTGGTGACTAAGCCAGACTGAGCGAAAATTGAGCTTATGCAGCAACACAAAAAGACAAGTAAGAGATAATGCCTCATAGGTGTAAAACTAAAGCTTTACTAAAATATTTTAATGACTTATAAAAAAGTAATTGAGGAAATCAGGAAAGTTTATAAAAACACAAAGCCTCGGTTATGAATCCGAGGCTCTGCTAATTAACCAATCTATTATGAAAAACTTCATCCTGATACAAATATAGAAGATTTGTTTACTTTTCAAAACAATTAAAAAGCTAAAGATTTACTAAAATTAAATTCAATCTTCAAAATACTCGTTAACAGGCGGTTGCCAGAAAATTTTTTCAAAGTTTTTTATTTTATCATCTTTAACCACCACACCTTCTTCTTCCAATAGCCGTTGCATCGTATCCTGACCAGGAAAATGATGCTTACCAGTTAACATCCCAATTCTATTCACCACGCGATGCGCAGGTAGATCTCGATCCAGCTTCACACAGGCATTCATGGCATACCCAACAGTCCTGGCACTTTTTGCAGCACCAATAGCTTTTGCGATTGCTCCGTAGCTGGTCACTTTTCCTTCTGGAATTTTAGCAACAATGCTGTAGACCCTTTCAAAAAAATCTGAGTTAGCCATGATTTACATATTATATAATCTAGCAATAGTAATGATAATAAGAACCAGCATCAAAGCCGCCATGAAATAATTGGAGTATTTCTTAAAAAGCTCTGTCTTTCCGTCGATTTTCATAATGAAAATGATGTAAAGGTATAGTGTAGTAAAAGTACCCAAAGCCGCACTCAAGGCAAAAAAAACATCATTATAAGTCGTAAATGTGATTTTGAAATTGTTGGTTAACAGAGTTCCTATAAGGACGAAGTAAGGTATTGGAAAGATATTGAGTCCTGAAACTAAAATCCCTGTAAAAAAACTTTTAGTTCCCGTTCGTTTCTTAATCGTACGTTGAGTCTTTTTGCGATTGGCAGACAATAAAAAGTAGAGGAACATCAAAATCAAGATGGCAACTCCAGCTTTGAGAAACATACTCTTAACGTAAGGATGTGAAAAGATATATTTTGAAATTAAGACAGCAAGAAGCGCCTGAAAGAAAACAACTAAAGAAGCGCCAAAAGCCATAAAAGTACCATTGCGCTTTCCTTTTTCAAGGCAGGTTTTTGCTACACTCATATTAACAAGCCCTGGGGGCACCACCCCAACAAAAGCCGCCAAAAAGGTATAGATATAAATCTGTAAGTCCTCCAAATCTTATTCCTTAAGTCTAAATTTTAAATAGGTGATAGATTTCTTTTTATCCAAATACTGTTGCTCATAAAAAGTTTGGATACCAACAACTTCTTCCGGCGCTTCATGGTTAACGTAAACATCGTGATGCGCATAAATGATATCGTGACCCAAACCTTCTAAAATACCCAGAGTATAACCATGCATAAATTCGCTATCAGTTTTTAAATGGATAAGGCCTTCTTTGGTTAATATTTTTTTGTATTTATTCAGAAAATCGGGATTGGTCATTCTGTGCTTGGTGCGTTTCCACTTGATTTGTGGATCTGGGAAAGTGATCCAGATTTCGTCCACTTCACCTTCTGCAAAGACCTGGTCTACCAGTTCTATTTGGGTTCTCAGAAATCCTACATTCGGCATTTCTTCTTCTATAGCTGTCTTAGCTCCTCTCCAAAATCTTGCGCCTTTGATATCAATCCCCAGGAAATTACGATTTGGATTTCGTTTGGCCAGGCCAACCGTATATTCACCTTTACCACAGCCTAATTCTAAAACGAGAGGATTATTATTCTTGAAAAACTCTGTTTTCCACTTTCCTTTATACTCGTATAGTTCATCAACTATTTCAGATCGTGTAGGTTGCACTACATTTTCAAAAACCTCGTTCTCTTTAAATCGTTTAAGTTTGTTTTTACTCCCCACTTTTGCTGAAATTTTCGTGTAAAATTAACTAAATTTACCAATACTCAAAACCTTCCATTTTGCACTTTCCCAACCATGTTCTAGTTTCACCTCTCAACTGGGGTCTTGGCCACGCCAGTAGATGTGTGCCCGTAATCCGCCATTTTCTGAAACAAGGCTCTAAAGTCAGCATTGCATCCGATGGGGATGCGTTACAATTACTAAAAGACGAATTTCCAGAGCTGGATGTTTTAGAATTAAATTCTAGCAATGTCACCTATTCTACTTTTGGCTTTTTCTTTTATCTGAAATTGATCCTGCAAGGTTTTGGACTGCAGAAAAGAGCTTTAAAAGATGAGAAACTAGTGGAGGCTTTCGTCAAAAAGCATAAAGTAGACTTAATAGTTGCAGACCACAGATTTGGTACTTTTTCGGAAAATGTAAAGTCGGTTATCATCTGTCATCAACTTCAGTTCAAAGCAGGTTTATTTTCATACAGCTCATCTCATTTCAATGCCAAAAGTTTAAATAGATTTTCTGAAGTTTGGGTTCCAGACACAGATTCATCTCCAAATTTGAGTGGCGTTCTTAGTCAATATCATAAAGTTAAAGTCCCAGTGAAGACGATTGGAATTTTAAGCAGATTTTCCAAATTGGAACATGAAGAATACATGGATTATTTAGCCGTTATTTCCGGACCGGAACCTCTTCGAACTCATTTTGAAAAAAAATTGATTCAAGTCTTTTCAAACTTAAAATCCAAAACCTGTGTGATCGTACGAGGAGTTTATGAGCAGGAAGAATTGAAAGACTTACCTCATCTTAGGTTTTACAATCACTTAAATTCTGAAGAACTCAATTCACTGGTTTGCAGAACCAAAGTAGTGATTTGCAGATCGGGTTATTCCTCTGTTATGGATATGGCTTGTCTTGGAAAAAAAGTATTTTTTGTTCCTACGCCACACCAAGGAGAACAAGAGTATTTATCAGAAAGGCTGGAACACATGAAAATTGCACCGTTCTCATCTCAGGAGAATTTCAAAACTAGAGATCTCGAGAACTTAAAGTTTTATTCTGGATTTAATTCAGAAGAGATGCATCAGTTTCCTCTTCCAGGATTTCTTCCGACTTTGGAAGGGTAAAGGAAAATTCACTCCCAATACCGTAAACACTATCTACAAAAATTTGCTCTTTGTGTGCTTCGATGATATGCTTTACAATAGAAAGGCCTAATCCCGAACCGCCTTCACGTCTGGAGCCTGTTTTATCGACTCGAAAGAACCGTTCAAAAAGTCTTGGAATGTGTTCCTTCTCAATACCTTCACCGTTATCATTGACTCGAAGTATGATTTTTGAGTTTTCAAACTCTTCAAAACTGATTTCTGTAGTTCCTCCTTTTTTACCGTATTTGATGGAATTGACGATGAGATTTGTTACGACCTGCTGGATGCGTTCTTTATCGCCATCGACATAAATGGGAGCATACTCCTTATCAAAATTGAGACTGATTTCTTTTTTGGCCGACTTCATTTCCAGGAGTTCAAAAACACTCTCGACAAGCTCTACAAGGTTAAAAGTTTCAATATAGAGATCGAGGTCACCAGTTTCCAGCTTGGTAATCATGTCCAGATCTTTCACGATATAAATCAGTCGATCTACACCTTTACTAGCTCGCGTCAAATATTTTTTTCTAACTTTTTTATCTTTTATGGCTCCATCCAATAAGGTAAGAATATAGCCCTGAACAGTAAATAGCGGGGTTTTAAGCTCATGAGAGACATTTCCTATAAATTCTTTTCTGTAGTTTTCTCGAACTTTCAAAGTCTCAATTTCAAGTTTCTTCCCTTTGGCAAATCGCTCTACTTCTTCTGTAAGCGTTTTCATATCTGAAGTTGTTCTCGGATTTGAAAGTGAAGATTGATCGAGAATTGAAACGCTATCGTAAATGGATTTTACACGTTTGTAAATGAAAAATTCAATTCTAAGTTGAATGATGAAGAAGGAAAAAACAAAGCAAACCAGAGCAAAAACAAAAATAGAAGCCAAATTGACTTCTAGTTGAATGTATTCATATAAAGCAATAAGACCCGTTAAAAAGACAGTGATATAGGTTGACGTCTTGAGTGCAAATTTATAGGATCTTTTGAATTTTTTACTCATTCATGAACAAACTTATAGCCAACGCCTTTCACTGTTTTGAATTTATCGTCGCCCAATTTTTCTCTTAATTTTCTAATGTGGACATCGATGGTTCTTCCACCCACAACCACTTCATTCCCCCAAACGGTGTTCAAAATATCGTCTCTTTTAAAAACTTTATTGGGCTCTGAAGTGAGTAAAGATAGCAATTCAAATTCTTTTCTTGGCAAAGTCATCTCTGTTCCTTTGCTGGTAATTTTATACTCATCACGATTGATGATAATTTCACCTATTTCATAGATATTTGATTCTAAAGTATCCGATTTGAATCGTCTCAAAAGAGCCTTTACTTTACTCATCAAAACTTTTGGTCTTACGGGCTTAGTGATATAATCATCGGCGCCCGCATCAAAACCTGCTACTTGAGAATAGTCTTCCCCTCTAGCGGTTAAAAAAGTAATTAAAGTATTCTCAAGCCCTTTGGTTTCCCTTATTTTTTCACAAGCTTCTATTCCGTCCATTTCTGGCATCATCACATCCAAGATAACAAGTTGAGGCTTTTTTTTCTTGGCTTTTTTCACTGCTTCCACTCCATTTTCTGCCTTCACAACTTTGTAACCTTCGGCATTTAAGTTATAGCTTAAAATTTCCAATATATCTGGATCATCGTCTACAACAAGAATAGTGATGTCGGATTTTTTCATAGTCTTATGATTTAGTATTGACAAATTTAAGGATTTGAATATTAGCTAAAAGTTAAGAATAGGGAATAAAAAAAGCTGCTCTTTTCTGAGCAGCTTTTGGGCTAATTATCAAAAACATTTAAAATTTATAAGAGTATCCTAAAGAAACCTGTTGTCCAGGATCTCTGCGCGAGTAAATTCTAGACTCAGCTTGAAATGAATTGTAATTGGTTTCAATTACATCTTTTAAAATATTACTAAAACCAAAATTGATGGAGGATTGTTTTTCTTCACCAAAAGCTTTTGAAAGTCTAAAACTCATATTATGAAATGGCTGTGTATAGGCGTCTGGAACATTTCTTATTCCTACAACTTGTAGGGTCTCTCCTTGCACATTATAGAACAAGCCACCTTGCCAGCCTTTTTCATTATCGTCATAACGCAAACCAACATTTATAAGATATGGTGATTGACCTTGCAAGTCTCTTTCATCATCTATAGTTTGACCATCTCTGGCAGCTAGTTGTCGGGACTCAAATTCTTGCTGAGACATTTCTACAACTGACTCTATGACTGAAAAGTTTGCATTTACACTGAATTTTTTTAAGCCTTCAGTTATAAAACCAAAATTCTTTCTAATCTCCAATTCAGCACCATATACATCTGCAGAGTTTACATTTTGAGGTTGTAAATTATTTGGAGCCTCAGGGAAAGCAACTAATTCTATTGGATCTGTAAAAGACTTATAAAATGCACTCACAGCAAAAAGTTGTCCGTTATCTCCGTAACGCTCATATCTAACATCGAAATTGTCGATATACGAGGGTTGGATATTGATATTTCCAATAAAAGTAATGTCACTTAAAGGGTCAAATATTTGAGCGATTGAAGCCTCCTTGAAAGAAGGTCTCGCAGTTGTTTTGTAATAAGAAGTCCTCAGGTTCACTTCCTCATTGAGAGCATATATCAAGTTTGCAGATGGAAACAAATCAGCCTCATCCAATATATTTTCATCATTAAGATCAATTGTACCTTGATTATTCACACCTGTATAATTCAATTGATAATTTTCAAATCTTAAGCCTAAAACACTTTTTAGTTTTTCAGTGATATTAAACTCTTCAGATATATAAGCTGCTGCGACATTAGAGTTAGATTTAAAGTTGTTTGCAGGCTCAAAATTTCCCTGGATGTAAGATCCACTATTGGTTTCAGTAACCCAAATATTCTCTGCAAGTAAAATGTTATCTGCATTTCCGTTTATTGGAGTCGTGGTTGAACCTTTAATTAAAATATTGTAATTATTGATTCTAAAGTCTCTTTGCTTGTAAGTGTTTGCAAGTCCAAATTTTAAGTTTGCTGCCCTTCCTAAAAGCTCATGCTTTTTGGTAACATCAATTTTTCCTGCCAGATTAACTTCCTCTAAGTCTCTCCATAATCTTTGTGGAGCACCTGCCGTACTTGGCCTTATAGAAAATTGGTTTTCTCCAATCACTTCGAATGGAGTGACTCTAACATCCTTGTCATTTATATTAGAAAAGCTTGGCGATAAAGCCCATTCTACTTCCCACGAACCATCGTCATTGACGTGAGAACCCGAAAGATTGAAGTTGGTAATAGATTTTTGAGTGTACTCAACGTTATCTCTCACCACTTCTATGTCATCTTGTATAAACGTAAACGTTCTAAACTTTGCAGCTCTGGAAATACCATTCTGTAAATGAAGAAATTTAAAGCTGTATTTGGATTTTTCAGTTTTAAACGACAAGCCAGCAAGTCCACTTATAAGAACATTATTTGATCCTACATCCCCAGTTTGAGTTCTGTTTGGAGTAAGTTCAGTCTCAGATAAAGAAATGGGTTTGAAAAAGAAATTTTGCTCTAAATCTTCAAAATACTCTGTGGTATTTCTGTATGATATATTAGCCTGATAACCTAACTTATTATTTTTTTCTCCTACATCAAAACTATTTCCTGCAGAGAGACTCAAATTGAAATTAGCTGGACTTGTCGTCCTATCAGCTGCTAATTTTTTATCAAAACTATTGGTAATATCCGTTACACTTTGGCCTGCACTATTAAGCCCTCTTCCAACTGGAGCGGGAATACTTAAATTCTGTGAAATTGGTAAATCTCTTTCACCATTATCAAATCCTAAGAAATCTGTTGCAGAATTATTGCCTTGCAAATAATCTGAATTAAAATGCATATTAAAATTGTAAGAACCACCAGCACTTACGCTATATGACTCTCTAGAGGGAAAATCCTTAGTCACAATATCAACAACTCCTCCTGTGAAATCTGCTGGCATATCTGCGGTAGCAGTTTTAGAAACGATTATATTTTCGATAATATTTGAAGGTATAACGTCCATTTGAAGAGTGTTTCTATCTGGATCCAAGCCAGGTATGTCCATGCCATTGAGTATTGACTTGGTATATCTATCTCCAAGTCCTCGAACAAATACATATTTACCTCCTTGAACAGAAACCCCTGGTATATTTTTGACCGCAGATGCCACGTCACTGGCGCCAGTTCTTTTAATACCTTCAAATGACATTCCATCTGAAACCTTAACAGATTTACGCTGTAAGTTTAAGACTGAAGCCTCTGTGTTTCTTCTGGCAGTTGTTGTAATAATAACTTCTTGCAAATTATCTGCTGCAGATTTTAGAGTCACATCAATTCGAGTTGTTTCATTTTCTTTTACCTGGATTTCAGTGATTTCTTTGGTTTGATAACCTACAAATGAAAATGAGACTGTATAAGTTCCGGGCTCGACTTCAATAGAATACAACCCATCAAAATCTGAAGTACTTCCCTTATTTGTTCCCACTATGGTAACATTTGCAAAAGGCAGGACGTCGTCCAATTCTCCATCCAAAATCTTTCCTTCGATTTTTCCATTTTGAGCTGATGCTGAGAATAAGCATAAGCCAATAAATAGAATTGATGTGTTTCTTAAAAATTTAATCATGATTTGTAATTATTTATTATAATAATATTGCCCGGTTTAAAAAAACCGAGCAATATCGTATGTATTATGTTGTTTCTGAATCTATAATTAAAAGCCTAAAGCAGATGCAGCTATCGACACCCAAGTCCATCCAAAGACACCTAAATCTGCACCTGTAGTCGCAGAATCTGTACTAGCAACCTCAGTTACAAATCCATTAGCTCCAGTAGCATCATCCCCAAAAGTTGTTAGACCTGATGAGTCTGTAAATAATGTTGATACGTCTGTTACTCCTTCAGGAAGAACAATTTCGATATTTGAAAATGTAAGATTTCCAGAATTATAATTATCTGCTACGCCTTGATTTTCTTGTAAAGTAAAGTCTGAGTCTACTAAACCTCCAACCAATAAGATATTATTGTTGGTTCCCATAGCGCTTGAACGGAATTGAGCATATTCTCTGTTACCTGAATTAGCATTGGTTTCAGAATCATCTGAAAAAATAGTTATATTTTCTAAGGTGTACATTCCAGTAGCAGAACCTTCTGGACCATCGATTTCTAAACCATGATCCGAGACATTGTTCATTACTATTGCTACGTTGCTTACAGTACCGCTGTAGGCCTGATCAATGTCTATAGAATCGTCTCCAACTCCCCAAACTACAATGTTTGAAGCATCAACTGTTCCACCGAAGAACTCTACTCCATCATCTAAATTAGCTATAACTTCAATATGATTTATAACTGTTCCGTTACCTACTCCGCCGAGAGTCAAACCATTAATTTCATTTCCTTCACCAATGTTAGCACCTCCGTGACGAATAGATACATACTGAATATTACCTGAACTATCTGCAGGATCGTTCCCTCCGTATAATCCAAAACCAGAATTTGCTGGAATACCTTCTATTAATTCTTCAGTAGCATCACCTTCAAAAGAAGATGGTGCATTACCTAAAATAATAACACCTCCCCAAAGCCCTCTGTCGTTTACAGTTAAGTTTGGACTTTCAGTTTCTCCAGAAATTATATCATCCAAAATGGATGTGAAAATGATCGGCTCTTGTGCAGTACCATTAGCATTCAATGTTGCATCTCTATCTATAATCAAAGCTGAGGCTTGCGTTTGTTGTCCTTGAGCCCCTTTAACGACAGTTCCAGCTTCTATTGTTAGAGTAGCTCCGCCGTCAACAACAACTTTTCCGTCAAGTATATACACCTTATCCTTTGTCCAAGTTTGATCTTCTTCAATAGATCCAGAGACTGTTATTTCATCACCTACAACTGGTGGCTGTGGCACAATTAGTGAATCGTCATCACTTGAGCATGACCCTAAAATCATAGAAGAAATAACAGTTGCTGATAAAATTAATTTTTTCATTTCAATTATTTTAAATTGTTTTTATGAAGCAAACTTACGAGCGGAATAAGGCAAGGATGTTATCTATATGTTATGAAAAGATTGCGAGTAGATTAATAGATGAAAACATTATTAATCTAGACTTAACAATCAAATTTTAGATTAAATGAAAGTCTCAAAAGTTCTAATGCTTTCTCATTTTCAAAGCTTATGAAATGTTAATTATCTGATGTTCAGGTATTAAAAATTCCCGTATTGTTTTTTTTACTTATTTTTAGTATGTCTAAAAAATCTATTTTATGAAAAAAATTACGTTAATTTTAAGTTTGTTCATTACAAGCTTAGTGTTTTCCCAAACAACTGTCTTTATTAACGAAATCCATTATGATAATGAAGGTGCTGATGTTAATGAAGGTCTTGAAATCGCAGGACCAGTTGGAACTGATTTATCTGGATGGTCTATTGAAAAATATAATGGCAATGATGCAGCATCCTACGGTAATGAGGCTTTAACTGGAATAATTCCAGACCAAAATAATGGTTATGGTACATTAAGTTTCTTGATTAGCGGTTTACAAAATGGAGCCCCAGATGGTTTAGCATTAATTGATGATGCAGGAAATGTTATTCAATTCTTGAGCTATGAAGGCACTATTACAGCTGTTGGAGGTCCAGCCGATGGTATGACTTCAGAAGACATTGGTGAAGAAGAATCAGGCAGTACACCTGTTGGAGAATCTTTACAACTTACAGGCACTGGAACTGACTATGAAAATTTTGCGTGGGCAAATCCATCACTTGCTAGTTTTGGCCAAGTAAATGCAAATCAAAGTTTTGATGGCTCACTAAGTAGCAATAGATTTAGTGATCTCAGCTTTAATCTTTACCCTAACCCAGTTTCCAACGGAATTCTACACATTGAGACTTCCGCGAGCGATGCTTTAGATATTGAATTTTTTAATATGCTTGGTCAACGGGTGTTGACTTCCAAAAATTCAAAGAGCATCAACGTTTCCAATTTGAATGCAGGAGTCTATCTGGTTAAATTAAATCAAGGTTCATCTTATGTTACTAAGAAAATTGTGATCAAATAAGTTTGAATTCAATAGCCACTTATTTGCTAAAGCACCCTATTTACAGGGTGCTTTTTTATTACTTTTGAATCCCATTTAAGATTATGAATTACGACTTCCCTTTACATATAACATCAGATCAGGATTTTGAAACTGTTGCTTTAAAACTATTTCAGCAACAAATTGATCTCAATCCTGTGTATAATGAATTTTGTAAACATTTGAATGTCAACAGATATCAAGTGAAATCGCTTAAAGATATCCCCTTCTTGCCCATTCAATTCTTTAAAACTCATGAGGTAAAGACTGGTGATTTCACTCCTGAAATCACATTTCTTAGCAGTGGAACAACGGGTCAAGCTCAAAGTCAGCATAAAGTAAAAGACCTTTCACTTTACGAAGAAAGTTTCACCAAAACCTTCGAGCATTCCTATGGGAATATCGAAGAGTTTGTAGTTTTAGGTCTACTTCCTTCCTACCTGGAACGTGAAGGATCTTCTTTAATTTATATGGTTGATAACTTGATTAAGAAAAGTAAATATGAAGAAAGTGGATTTTATTTAAATGAACTCGATCAACTTTCAGAAACGCTTATCCGTCTTGATAAAACTGGAAAAAAAATCTTACTTATTGGCGTTTCCTTCGCTTTATTAGATTTGGTAGAGAAAAAATCTTTTCAGTTAAAAAACACCATTGTCATGGAAACTGGTGGCATGAAAGGCAGACGAAGGGAAATGATACGAAAAGAATTGCATGGTATCCTAAGTAAAGGTTTTGGCGTTGACCATATTCATAGTGAATATGGCATGACTGAGCTCTTGTCTCAAGCCTATTCCAAAGGTCAAAGTAAATTTGAATGTCCGCCACACATGAACATTTTGATAAGAGATACCGAAGATCCATTTCACTATCTAGAAAACGAAAAAACTGGAGGAATCAATGTAATCGATCTAGCAAACATAAATTCATGCCCTTTCATCGCCACGCAGGATCTAGGTAAGCAAATCAATTCTAAAGAATTTGAAATACTAGGCAGATTCGATCAAAGCGACATACGTGGTTGCAATCTACTTGTTTTATAAAATACTTTTAATATCACCTTTTTCACACGTTAATTTAAACCTAAGAAAACTTCTTATCTACTCAAAATCACAATCTAATACTTCAATAACTTGTATATTTGCATTTAGATTAAATCTTAATAGAAGTAAATTGTTTTATGAAATTGAATAAAGACGATATTAAAAAGGCTCTGATGACAATCACTGTCGCTGGTGAAGGTCAAAATATGGTGGAAAGTGGTGCTTTACAAAACATAGTCACTTTTGGCGATGAAGTGGTTGTAGATCTTAAACTTTCAACTCCTGCCTTACACATAAAAAAGCGTGCTGAAGTAGATATAATGAAAGCTATCCACGAGCACGTTTATGAAAAAGCGAAAGTTGAAGTAAAGATTACAGTTGAAGCTCCGGAGAAGAAAAACGTCAACGAAATTAAAGGAAAACCAATTCCCGGTATTCAAAATATTATAGCAGTTGCTTCTGGTAAAGGCGGTGTAGGAAAATCTACAGTCACTGCCAATCTAGCTGTTACCTTATCCAAATTAGGTTTTAAAGTTGGATTGCTGGATGCTGATATTTACGGACCCTCTGGTCCAATCATGTTTGACGTAGCCAACGAAAAACCGCTATCGGTAACTAAGGATGGGAAATCCAAAATGAAACCCATTGAAAATTACGGAGTGAAGTTACTTTCCATTGGTTTTTTTACAAAACCAGACCAGGCTGTAATTTGGAGAGGACCTATGGCGGCTAAAGCTCTTAACCAAATGATTTTTGATGCGGACTGGGGTGAACTTGATTTTTTATTGGTTGACTTACCTCCAGGCACAGGAGATATTCACTTATCGATCATGCAATCTATGCCAATCACCGGCGCATTAATAGTTAGTACCCCCCAAAATGTTGCACTAGCAGACGCCAAAAAGGCAGTATCTATGTTTCAACAGGAAAGCATAAACGTTCCAGTTCTCGGTATCTGTGAAAACATGGCTTACTTTACTCCTGATGAGTTGCCAGATAATAAATATTACATTTTTGGAGAGAAAGGAGCTAAATATCTTTCAGAAGATTTAGGCGTTCCATTTTTAGGAGAAATTCCATTAGTGCAGAGTTTGAGAGAATCTGGTGATATAGGTCGCCCGGCTGCCTTGCAAGACGGAACTTTGCTAAGTGAATCCTTTGCAGAATTGACGAGAAACACTGTTCAAGAAGTGGTAAAAAGAAATAAAAACTTACCGCCTACCGAAGCTATAAAGATCACAACTATGGCAGGATGTAGTGCTGTAAAAAATAAGTAATTATGATGACAGGTCAAGAATTAAGAAGAACAATAGAAGTAGCTTTAGATGAAATTCGTCCTTTCCTTAAAAGTGATGGTGGAGACATTGAGCTTATTTCTATTGAGGATGATTCACTTGTAAAAGTTCAATTGATGGGAACTTGTGTGGATTGTACTGTCAACCAGATGACATTGAAGTCTGGTGTGGAAATGACAATAAAAAAACATGCACCTCAAATCAAAGAGGTCATCAACATAAAAGCTAATCAAATAGCATAGAATTTAAGTTAAAAACGTTTAGTAGATTTTGATATGATCAAAACAGATATTTTAATTATTGGAGCGGGACCTACGGGGCTTTTTACCGTATTTGAAGCAGGATTATTAAAACTAAAATGTCACATTATAGATGCCTTACCTCAACCAGGGGGTCAACTTTCTGAATTATACCCTAAGAAACCTATCTACGATATTCCAGGTTTTCCAGAAGTTAAAGCCGGGCAACTTGTGGATAATTTAATGGAACAAATCAAGTCCTTCCAACCAGGATTCACACTTGGAGAAAGAGCTCAAGATATAGAAAAGCAGGAAGATGGTAGCTTTATAGTAACTACAGATGAAGGTACTAAACATCATGCTCCAATAGTAGCCATCGCAGGTGGGCTTGGAAGCTTTGAACCCAGAAAACCACCCATTAATAATATTTCAAAATTTGAAAATAAGGGGATTCACTACATGGTAAAAGATCCAGAAAAATTTAGAGATAAATCGGTAGTCATCGCTGGAGGTGGAGATTCTGCGCTGGATTGGAGTATCTATCTTGCTGATGTGGCTTCTGAAGTGACTTTAGTGCATAGACGAAATGAATTTAGAGGGGCGCTAGAATCTGTAGATCGAGTAAAAGAATTGAAAGATATTGGAAAAATAAAATTGATTACTCCAGCTGAGATTGTCGATGTGAACGGTGAAGATCATTTAGAGTCAGTTTCCATCAGAAAAAACAACAATCCTGAAGAAGATTTTAGTTTAGAGACAGATTACTTTATTCCTCTTTTTGGATTATCACCAAAACTAGGACCAATAGCAGATTGGGGATTAGAGATAGAGAAAAATGCCATCAAAGTAGATAATACCTTAGATTATCAAACCAACATTCCAGGCATTTATGCCATTGGTGATGTAAATACTTATCCTGGAAAATTAAAACTTATTTTGTGTGGTTTTCATGAAGCTACTTTGATGTGTCAAAGTGCGTTTTCAAAAATCCATCCCAATAAGCGTAATGTCATGAAATACACTACAGTTGGCGGCGTTACTGGATTTGATGGCACAAAAAAAGAAGCACCAAAATCTGTGATTAGAAGTATTGATTAACCATTATAGTTATTTTATTACGATTAAATTTTCAAGACCTCACAGGTTTCAAAAACCTTTGAGGTCTTAATTTTAAACTTCATTTAAAACTGATTGTGGTCACCTGAGAATCCCTTCAGATTAAATAGTTTTACCACTCTGAATATCGTTACAACAATGGATGTAAAAATTACAATTATAGATCGGGAAGGCACTTCACACGAAGTAGATGCACCTACAGACATGGCCATGAACTTAATGGAAGTGATTCGTTCTTATGAACTCGCGCCGGAAGGTACGATTGGCATTTGTGGCGGCATGGCGATGTGTGCGTCCTGCCAGTGTTACGTTCAATCTGAAACCGAACTCAGAGAAAAAGAAGACGATGAAGAAGCCATGCTTGCTGAAGCTTTTTATGTGGAAGACAACAGCCGCTTGAGCTGCCAGATTCCCATAACAGATGATCTTGAAGGGCTTGTTGTTGAACTAGCGCCGAGTGAGGATTAGT
>Ga0306912_1000222_pt1 | contig 35085 bp, 25 predicted proteins | sample AntRauFillE10628_FD_190443 | JGI IMG/M metagenome (GOLD analysis project Ga0306912, IMG submission 190443) | Saline lake microbial communities from Rauer Islands, Antarctica - Metagenome Filla E10 #628 (v2) (version 2) | ecosystem: Environmental > Aquatic > Non-marine Saline and Alkaline >...
CGCCGCGAGGAGCTGCAGCAGAGCCGCACCGAGCTGCGGCGCCGGCGCGAGGCGTTGGCGCTCGACGATGCGCTCGCGGCGGCCGCCGCCGAGCTCGAGCGGCTCCGTGCCGGCGTGGTGCTGCACGTCGAGCGCGAGGAGCGGCTGGCGACGGCACGCGAGCGTGCCCGCGCGGCCGCGGACGCGGCCCGGGACGCGTGCGCCCGGATCGGGTCCGGCTGGGACAGCGCACAGGTCCGGACGGTCGCGGTGGACGGCACCGCCGCCGACCGGCTGCGCGACGCCGCGCGTGCGGCGGAGCAGCGGGCGGGGGAGCGCGACGAGCTCTCCCGACGCGTGCGCGAGGCCGAGGTCCGTGCCGAACGCCTCGCCACCGAGGTCGAGACGGCCGGTGCGGGCGCGGACGAGGGTCGGGACGAGGGTTGGGACGTTGGGGCGCTCGCGCGCGCCGAGGCGGTGGCGCTGTTGCGCAGCCGCGTGCCCGTGCTCGACCTCGCGGACGCGGCGGGTGCGACGGGGCACCGCCGGGGAGGTGCTGGCCCCCCAGGGACGGACGGGGACCGGCGCGGTCGGTTCGCGGTCGCCGGGCTGCTGCTGGTGCTCGGCGTCGCCGGGCTCGTCGGCGCGGTCGTCACCGGCGAGGTGCTGGTCGCCGGGGTGGGCGCGCTGCTGCTGGCTGCGGGGGCGTTCTGGCTCGCACGCGCGCTCGGCGACCGGACCACCGCGGCACGCTCGGCGTCCGTGCGCCAGCACGGCCCGGACGCGCAGGAGGTCGAGCGCGCCCGGCGCGACGTCGCGGCCGCCGCGGCCGTGCTCGGCCTGCCGGAGCGGCCGGGCCCGGCCGAGCTCGCCCGTGCCGAGGCACGCCTGCGCGAGGACGAGGCGAGCGCCGCCGAGCAGCGTCGACGCCGCTCCGAGCTCGACGAGGTGCAGGGCGAGCTCGCCGACCTGCGCAGCGCCCACGCTGCTGCCGAGGACCGGGCCGACCGGGCGTCCGCGGCGCTCGCGGCGGTCTGCGCGCAGCTCGGGCTGGCGCACGACGCGACCACGGGGCTCGCGCCGGGCTCGCTCGTCGACCTGCACGCACGCGTCCGCGACGCGGGCGTGGCGCTGGACGATCAGGACCGCGAGCAGGCGGACGTCGAGCGGCTGCGCACCCTGGTGGACGCGTTCGCGGCGGACGCACGCGCCGCGGCGAACGCGGCCGGCCGCGACGGGCTCGACGGTCCCGCCGCCGTGCGCGCGCTCGAGGCGCTCGCCGGGGCGGCCGTCGACGACCGCGCGGCCCGCGACGAGCACACGCGCCTGGGCGTCGAGCTGGGGCGCGTCGAGGGGCTGCTCGACGACCAGCAGGCCGCGCTCGACGCCGCCGCCGACGAGCTGGCGGACGTGCACGAGCAGCTCGGTGCGTCCGACGCCGGCGGGCTCGACGCGCTCGTCGCGGCGCACGACGAGCGCGCCCGGCTGCTGGCCCACGCGGAGGCGCTCGAGGGCCAGGTCGAGCTGCTGCTCGGCGCCGACGCGGCGCGCGGCCGACAGCTGCTGGCCGAGGGGGACGTCGCCGGGTGGGACGCACGCGTGCGACGGCTGCAGGAGCAGCGCACCGAGCTCGCCACCCGCCGTGAGGGGCTGCTGGCCGAGCGCACCCGCGTCGAGAGCCGCCTCGAGGAGCTCGGCGGCGACGCGACCATCCCCGACCTCGACCAGCGCATCGCGATGGCTGACGAGGAGCTCGCCGACCTCGTGCGCCGCTGGGCCGAGCTCGCGCTGGCCCGCGACCTGCTCGGCGCCGCGGTCGACCACTTCGAGGCGCAGCAGCAGCCGGTCGTGCTCGAGGAGGCCTCGCGCCTGCTAGCGCGCTTCACCCGCGACGCCTGGGTCGAGGTGCGCCAGGTCGACCAGCTGCTGTACGCCGGGCGCCCCGGGGCGGGCGTCCCGGTGCCCGCCGAGCAGCTGTCGACCGGCGAGCAGGCACAGCTCTACCTCGCCCTGCGGGTCGCGCTGGCGGCCCAGCGCGGGCCCACGCTGCCGCTGCTGCTGGACGACCTGCTCGGCAGCGCCGACGACGAGCGCGCCGACGCCGTCCTGGTCGCGCTGGCCGAGCTCGCCCAGCAGCGGCAGGTGCTGCTGTTCACCCCGTCGGCACGCACCGTCGCGCGCGCTCGCACTCTGCTGGCGGACGTCGGCGTCCTCGAGCTCGCGGACGGCCGCGTGGTCGCCGCCGACCCCGGCACCCCGACCTGACCGCACGGCGGGGCACCGCTGCGTCGCCCCGCCGCACCGTCGTCCACAGCAGCCGTCGGGCCGGACCGGCGGCCCGGCCGTGGGCGGGGGAGGCTGCGCGCGACCCGGAACCGGAGGCCACGCGGTGCGCTTCGTCGCCCTCGACACCGCCGCGGCGCTGCGTGCGGCTGCGGTGTGTCGTAACGCCGCGTGGGACGTGCGCCGGACCGCTGCACGCATCGACCCGGGGCCGTTGCGCAGCATCTGGGAGGGTGTCAACGCGCGTGCGGGGGAGCGCGACCTGCGGTCGACCCACGAGGCGCTGCACGCCCGGGCCCTGGCGCTGGAGGACACCGCCGAGGCGATCGAGCAGGGCCTGCTCCACGCGCGCCGCGCCGAGGAGCGACTCGCCGCCGAGGACGCCGATCGGCGTGCCCGCGAGCAGGCCGCGGCACGTGCGTCGACCCGGGCCGAGCAGCGGCGCGACGCGGCCGCGCGCGGCGCCGGCGGCGCGTGGGCGTCGTGACCGCGCTGCGCCGCGCGGGGGTGTCGCCGCGATGTCGAAGGTGACGGGGTGACCGGGGCTGGCGCACGTGTCGGGGCCGACCTCGGGCCGCTCGCCGAGCACGCCCGCGCGCTGCGCCACCACGACGCGGACCTCCTCGCGCTCGCGGACGAGGTCGCGGCCGCCCTGCACGCGCTCGCGTCGGGACCGGACGCGTGGATGCCGGTCCTGCCACCGCACGCTGCGCACCTGCGCGTGCTCGCCGCGGACGTGGGTCGGGTCGCCGCGCTGGTGGAGCGCACCGGCGAGGCGCTCGCCGACGCCGACGGCACGCCCCCGGCACGCGCGCCGGGGGTGGCCGTGCCCTCGCCATCACGCCCGCCGGCCGGGGCGTTCGAGCTCGGCGGCCCGCTCGCCGCCGCCTGGGCGGCCTCGCAGCTCGCCGCCGACGGCCACGAGATCGCGGCGGGCGCAGCACGCCGTGGCGTGCCGTGGCGGCCGCCGACCCCGACGCCCCCCGGGCGTGTCGGGATCGACTTCGTCTCCCGCCACCGCCGCCCCGTGGTGGCGCGCGCCGGGCGCGTCGTGGCGGCGGTCGCCGACAACCGCCTGCTGCGCGGGGTCGCCCGGGTCACGGCGGTGCCCGCGCTGGTGCTCGACGTCAACGACGCCGCCCGCGGCGTGGTCGAGCAGGACTACGAGCGGGCCGCGACCGGCACGGCGGCCGCGGCGGGTGGACTGATCCTGCTCGTGGCCAGCGGCCCGGTGGTCTGGGTCGGGGCCGGCCTGGTCGCCACGGCCACGCTCGTCTCGAACCGGGAGGCCGTCGGGCGCGCGGTGTCCGGCACGTGGCAGGGGCTGCGCGACGGCTCGCGGCAGCGCGCGAGCAGGACCGACGAACGCCGCCGCCAGCGTGGCCAGGTCGCGGTCCCGGTCCCGCCGGGGGGAGTGCGCGTGCCGATCCCGGGGCTGCCGTGACCGGCGGCCGACGGTCAGGTGTGCTGCCACTCCGCGCGGCGCTTGTCGAGGAACGCCGCCATGCCCTCGACGGCGTCGGCGGACTGCGACGTCGACGCCATCACCTCCAGGGCGTAGGCGTACGCGTCGTGCTGCGGCAGGCCCATCTGGTGGTACAGCGCCTGCTTGCCGACGCCCTTGGAGAAGCGGCTGCCGCGGGTGGCGCGGTCGAGCAGCTCGGTGCAGGTGGCGTCGAGGTCCTCGTCCGGCACGACGCGGTTGACCAGCCCCCAGTCCAGCGCGGTTGCGGCGTCGATCGGGTCGCCGGTGAAGCCCATCTCCACGGCGCGCTTGCGCCCGACGCTGCGGGCGAGCGCGACCATCGGGGTGTGGCAGAACCAGCCGCCCTTCCCACCCGGCGTCGCGAACCCGGCCGACTCGGCCGCGACGGCCAGGTCGGCGGTCGCGACCAGCTGGCAGCCCGCCGCGGTGGCCAGCCCGTGCACGCGGGCGAGCACGACCTGCGGCACCTGCTGCATCGTCTCCATCAGCTCGACGCAGACGCCGAGCAGCGTGCGCATCTGGCCGAGGTCGCGCCCGGCCATGTCGCCGAAGTCGTGGCCGGCCGAGAACACCGGCCCCTGCCCGGCCAGCACGATCCCGCGTGCGTCGCTGTCACCGACCTCCCGGAACGCGGCGAGCAGCTCGCGCATGTGCGCCTCCGACAGCGCGTTGCGCCGTTCGGGCAGGGACATCCAGACCGTCGCGTACCAGTCGTGCCACGTGACCTCGACGTGCTCGTACCCCATGATCGTCTCCCTCGACGGTTACAGGTATGACGCTAACTGCCCGCGCGGGCCACGGCGAGGTCCCCGTGGTGGGCCGGCAGCTGCGTGGCGCGCGCCCCGAGCCACCAGGCGAACGCAGCCGCCGAGACCACCTGGCCGACGTACAACTCCGGTTCCCAGCCGAGTCGTGCGCTGGTCGCGACCGCCACCCAGTAGCCGGTCCAGCAGACCACGGCCCACGTCGCTGCGACGGTCCGCGGTGCGGTGCGTCGCCCTGGCCGGTGGACCATCAGCTCGACGACCACTGCGGCGACCACGAAGGCCCACAGCGTCCCGGCCGCGGAGAACTCCCGGATCGCCGACATCGCCGCTGGCACCGTGACGAGCAGCATGGCCAGCGCACCACGGGGCGGTGTCCCCCGGCGGAGCAGCGCGGTGGCCCCGCCGACGAGGACGCCAGTGACGACCAGCGTGCCGACCAGTCCGGTGATCTCGCCGAGTTCGGCGACGTCGCCGCCCAGCGCGGTGAGGGCGTCGACCGTCGCCGCGGTGCTGAGCCCGAACTGGATCGTCCAGGCGTACAGCAGGAAGAAGGCCACGACCAGCGTGGTGGCGGACACCGCCGCCGCCACGATCCAGCCGGGTTCGGCGTGGTCCGAGGGCTGCTCGGCCGCGTGGCGGTCGAAGCTGCGCAGCGGGGTCGAGAACAGCACGACCATGCTGCCGGCGAGCACGAGGTGCGTGGGCGAGAGCAACGCGTCGATGTCGGACTCGATCCCGAACACCGTGTGCCACAGCCCGTCGCCGAGGAACGCGAGGCCGAACGCGGCGACGGCCACGGCGGCCTGACGCCACGCCGGTGGGGTGGTGGCCAGGACGCTGGTGCCCGGGCCGCGCCGGGCCGCCACGACCGCCGCCACGGCAAGGGCGCACAGCACGAACCCGACGAACACCATCGTGTGTGCCGGGGTCAGGAACGACTCGAGCGTTCCCTCCTGGTTGGCGTGCGACCAGCCGTCGAGGAACAGCCCGACGAGCAGGACACCGGCGGACGCGAGGATCGTCCACTCGTCGCGCCGGGTGGCGCGGCCCGGGCCGGCGGTCGCCGGCGGCTGCGTGGGCCGGGCGAGGGTGGGAGGTCGTGTCGGCACGGGTCGTCTCTCTGTGGTCGATGGATCGACGGTAGGACGGGAAGCCCCGCCGGCCCATGGGGGATGCCCCCCATGGGCCCCCGGAGTGCCCCCCGGGACGTGGCGCGCGTCGTCGGGGCCACCGGTCGGGACCCGGCTCCGGCGAGGCGCTGCACCCCGCGGCTGCTTGACGCCGGTCGCCTCGACGAGGAGGATCACGCTCGGGAGCACGACCGGGAGAGCGCACCCATGCACGTACCGCTGACCATCGCCGACCACCTCGAGCGGGCGGCGCGGGTGTTCCCCGACCGCGTCGCGTTCGTCGACGAGCCCGACCAGCCTGCCGACGCGTACGACGGCGGCACCGTGACCTACGGGCGGATGCTCGAGCTCGCCCGTGCCCAGGCCGCCGCCTTCGAGGAGCTCGGCGTCGCGCAGGGGGGCCGCGTCGGGATCGTGTCCCACAACAGCGCCCGGCTGCTGACCGCGTTCTGGGGCGTGTCGATGTGGGGGCGCGTGCTGGTGCCGATCAACTACCGGCTGTCGCGCAAGGAGATCGCGTTCATCGTCGACCACGCCGGCATCGAGGTGCTGCTGGTCGACCCCGAGCTGGAGGAGGTCTGCGCCGGTACGAGCGCGCGGCACACCTTCGTGCTCGGGCGCGACGACGAGCAGGTCCACCGCTTCGACGCCGAGCCCGCTGCATGGGAGCGCGACGAGACCGCCACGGCGACGATCAACTACACCTCGGGCACGACCGCGTCGCCCAAGGGCGTACAGATGACGCACCGGAACCTGTGGACCAACTCGGTGACGTTCGGCTGGCACATGGGCGTGTCCGACCGGGACGTCTACCTGCACACCCTGCCGATGTTCCACTGCAACGGCTGGGGCATGCCGTACGCGATGACGGCGATGGGCGCGAAGCACGTCGTGATCCGCCAGATCGACGGCGTGGAGATCCTGCGCCGCATCGAGCAGCACGACGTGACGATGCTCTGCGGTGCCCCGGCCGTGCTCGACGCGGTGCTGCGTGCCGCGCGCGACTGGGACGGGCCCGTGCCCGGCGCGGGTCGGTTGCGCCTCGTCGCCGCCGGAGCCCCGCCGCCGTCCACGACGATCCAGGCGGTCGAGGAGGTTCTCGGCTGGCAGTTCAACCAGATCTACGGCCTGACCGAGACCGCCCCGCTGCTGACGATCAATCGACCGGTCGCCGAGTACGACGAGCTGACGACGTCCGAGCGCGCCAAGCGCCTGATGCGCGCCGGTGTGCCGACGATCGGTGTGGACGTGCGCATCGACGGCAACGGCGAGATCCTCGCGCGCAGCAACCACGTGCTCGAGGGCTACTGGGAGAACCCCGACGCCTCGGCCGCGGCGCTGGACGGTGGTTGGTTCCACACCGGCGACGCCGGCTACGTCGACGACGACGGCTACGTGGTGATCAACGACCGCAAGAAGGACGTGATCATCTCCGGCGGGGAGAACATCTCCTCGATCGAGGTCGAGGACGTGCTGTTCGGCCACCCCCAGGTCGCCGAGGTCGCGGTGATCGGCGTGCCGCACGACAAGTGGGGCGAGACGCCCAAGGCGCTGGTCGTGCTCGAGCCCGGCGCCGAGGTGACCGAGGACGACCTGGTCGCGTACTGCCGCGACGAGATCGCGCACTACAAGTGCCCGAGCTCGATCGAGTTCCGCGACGAGCTGCCGCGCACCGCCACGGGCAAGCTGCAGAAGTTCGTGCTGCGCGAGCCGTACTGGGAGGGTCGGGACCGCCGCATCAACTGATGTCGGGTCCCACGAGCGCGCGTCACGGCCCCCGCCCCGCACGTCGCCGGCCCGCGGGTGGCCGTCGCCCGGTCGTGTCGGGCATGCTCGGTGGTCGGGCCGCGTCGCGGTGGCCCGGTGACGTGCGGAGGCGGCATGGCGGGGCTCGGACAGTCGCGTGCACGCGCAGCCCGCCTGCTGACGCTGGCCGTCGCGCTGCGCCAGGGCCACGGGCGCACGCTCGCCGAGCTGCGCGAGCAGGTCGGCCTCTACCAGCAGTCGCGTGCGAGCACGGGCAGGGCGCAGTTCGAGCGCGACAAGCAGGCGCTGCTCGAGGCCGGCGTGGTCGTGCGCGTCGACGCCGAGCACCGCTACCGCGTGCACGGTGACGTCGCCCAACCGTTCGCCGAGGAGGAGCTGCGCGCCCTCGGCCACGTCGCGGGTGCGATCGCCGACCCCGACACCGGCGCGGCACTGGCCGCGTTCGCGGCCCGCGCCGACGCCTACCCCGAGCTCGGCACGCAGGCGCGCGTGCTGGCCACCGTCCCGGACGCGCCGCTGCTGGTGCGGGCGATCGAGGAGCGGCGCTGCGTGCGCTTCGGATACCGCGGTGCGAGCCGGCCGCCGGACGAGCGCCACGTCGAGCCGTGGGCGCTGCGGGCCCGGCGCGGCCTGTGGTACCTGCTCGCCTTCGACCGCGACCGCGGGGCCCATCGCCACTTCCGGCTCGACCGGCTGGTCGGCCCGCCCGCGCTCGACGGCGACGCCGAGACGGGGCGTCCCGAGCAACTGCCGGCCGACCTGCTGCCGGGTGGCCGGGGCCCGGTCCGGGTCGCGCTCGGCCCGCGCGGGCGCTTCGACGCCGAGCGGCTCGGCGCGACGCTCGGCCCCGGACCGCGTGGTGCGACCGTGGCGTGGTTCCCGCAGGTGCGTGACGAGGCGGCCCTCGGCTTCGCGCTGCGCCACGACGCGCGGGTGCTCGACCCGCCCGAGCTGGACGACGAGCGGCGCCTGCGCGCCGCGCTGGTCCACGACCTGCACACCCGCCCTGCGCCGGCAGTGCCGACGGCTCTCGGGAGCGCCGAGCGCGACCGGCCGAGCCTCGACGCCACCCGGCTGCGTCGGCTGTTGCTGCTGCCCGCGTGGATCGAGAACCGCCAGGGGGTCACGATCGAGGAGGCCGCGCGCGGCCTCGGCTGCGACCCGGACGAGCTGCGCGAGGACGTCGCCGTGCTCGGCGAGGTCGTGCTGCCCGTGCTCGGCGAGGTGCACGACGTGTTCGTCGACCAGGACGACTGCATCCAGGGGCACAGCGCCCTGCTCACCCCGGTGCAGCTCTCGGCGCTCGACCGCGGTCGCGTCCGCCAGCTGCTGGAGCAGGCCCGGCCCCTGCTCGGCACGCGTGCCGGTGCGGTCGACCGGCTCGTCGAGCGCGTCGCCGACGTCGCGGTCTCCGCGCTCGACCCCGAGGCCGACGCGCTGCTGGTGCGCCGCCTGCGCGAGGCCGTCGACGCACGCTGCACGGTCTCGTTCCGCTACCTCGCCCGCGACGAGGACGAGCCCGAGGAGCGCACCGTCACCCCGACCGAGCTCGCGTTCGTCGACGGTCGCACCTACCTGATCGGCCACGACCACGGCCGCGCCGAGGGACGGGTCTTCCGCGTCGACCGGCTGGCGCGGCTGCAGGTCGGCCCGGTCGACCCGGAGCCGCGCGAGCTGGACCTCGGGATCCCCCGCTACGTGCCGAGCGGGCCGGAGGTCGAGGTGGTGCTGCGCTGCACCCACGTCGGCTCGTGGGTGCTGGCGCGCCTGGTTCCCGAGGCGCGGGTCGACGAGGACGACGGGACGGTCTGGGCGCGCGTGCGCAGCGACGTCGAGCGCCTGGTGGTCGACCACGTGCTGGTCGGTGCCGGGGAGGTCGAGGTCGTCGCCCCGGCCGCGCTGCGCCGGAGCGTCGCCGAACGCGCCGACGCGGTGCGCTGACGGGCGTGCCCGTCCCGGTGTGACACCCGGACACCTGCGCTGTGGCACCCGTCCGGCACGGTGGGACCCGACGACGCGCCGGCCGGAGGGGCATCCACGTGGACCACGACGAGCGCACACGACTGCTCGACCGCGCCGCCGGAGCGCTCGTCGGCCTGGCGGCGGGCGACGCGCTGGGGGCGCCGTGGGAGTTCTCGCGTCCGGACGACGACGAGCCGGTCGCCCCGATCGGCGGCGGACCGTTCGCCCTCGCGCCGGGGGAGTGGACCGACGACACCGCGCAGGCCGTCGCGATCGCGCTGGAGGCCGCGGACGGCCCGCCCGACCCGCTGGCCGTCGGCGCGCGCTTCCTGGCGTGGTTCGCGGCCGACCCGCCCGACGTCGGCACGTCGACCCGCGCCGTGCTGGCCGCAGCCGACGGTGACGCCGCACGACTGACCGCCGCCGCCGCCCGGTTCCTGGCCGCCAACCCGCGGCGCGGTGCGGGCAACGGCGCCCTGATGCGCACCGCCCCGGTCGCGCTGGCGCACCTCGGCGACGACGTGCGTCTGGTCGAGCGCGCCACGACCATGGCCGCACTGACCCACGCCGACCCGCTCGCCGCCGACGGCTGCGTGCTGTGGTGCATCGGGATCGACCGGGCCGTGCGCGAGGAGCGGCTCGACGGCGTCCGCGAGGCGGTCGGCCTGATCGACGCCGAGCGCCGCAGCCTGTGGGACGAGGCGCTGGACGAGGCCGAACGGCGCCCCTCGTCGGACTTCCGCCACGGCAACGGGTTCGTCGTCACCGCCCTGCAGGCCGCATGGTCGGTGCTGCACGATGCCGAGGTCGGCGACGCCGGTGGGCGCGCCGACGGGCCGGCCGCCGCGGCGCTCGAGTCGGCCGTGCGCATCGGCGGCGACACCGACACGGTCGCCGCGATCACGGGCCAGCTCGCCGGTGCCCGCTGGGGTGCCTCGTCACTGCCCCGGCAGTGGGTCGAGCCGCTGCACGGCTGGCCGGGCCTGACGCACACCGACCTGGTGGAGCTGGCCACCCGCGCTGCGACCGCTGCCCTCGCGCGGTACTGACGTCGGCCGTCGGGCGTTGCACCGCTGCGGGGCGGCCGCGCGCCGGGGGTCCCGTCCGGCCCCGCCGACTAGCCTCGGTCGCCGCTGCCCACCGACGACCACGGGGTCGATCCGATGTCCGACGCGACCATCATCTACACCTACACCGACGAGGCGCCGGCGCTGGCCACGCACTCGTTCCTGCCCGTCCTGGAGGCCTTCGCCGGGGCCGCGGGGGTGGACGTCGACATCCGTGACATCTCGCTCGCCTCCCGGATCCTTGCCGTGTTCCCCGACCGGCTCGACGAGCCCGAGCACGACGCGCTGTCCGAGCTCGGCGAGCTCGCGAAGACGCCCGGGGCCAACATCGTCAAGCTGCCCAACATCTCGGCCTCGCTGCCGCAGCTCAAGGCCGCGATCGCCGAGCTGCAGGGGCACGGCTACGACCTGCCGGACTACCCCGACGAGCCGTCGACCGACGCGGAGCGCGACGCCCGCGAGCGCTACGACGCGGTCAAGGGCTCGGCCGTCAACCCGGTCCTGCGCGAGGGCAACTCCGACCGCCGCGCCCCGCGGGCGGTCAAGGAGTACGCGCGCCAGAACCCGCACCGCATGGGGGAGTGGAGCAGCGACTCGCGCAGCCACGTGTCCACGATGGAGGCCGGCGACTTCCGCGCCACCGAGCAATCGGTGACGCTGCCGGCCGACGACACCCTGCGCATCGAGCTGGTCGGCGATGACGGTGCCACGACGGTGCTCAAGGACGGCCTGGACGTGCTCGAGGGCGAGGTCGTCGACGCTGCGGTCATGTCCAAGCGGGCGCTGGTGGACTTCCTGCACGCCCAGATCGCCGACGCCAAGGAGCAGGGGGTGCTGTTCTCCCTGCACATGAAGGCGACGATGATGAAGGTCTCCGACCCGATCATCTTCGGCCACGCCGTCGAGGTCTGGCTGCGCGACGTCTTCGCCGCGCACGGCGACCTGCTCGAGAAGGCGGGCGCCGACCCGCGCGACGGCCTCGGCGCGATGCTCAAGGCGATCGCGACGCTGCCCGACGACGAGCGCGAGACGGTCGAGCAGGCGATCGCCGAGGCGCGTGCCCGCGGCCCGCAGGTGGCGATGGTCAACAGCCACAAGGACATCACCAACCTGCACGTGCCCTCGGACGTGATCATCGACGCCTCGATGCCGGCGATGATCCGCGAGGGCGGCCAGATGTGGAACGCCGACGACGAGACCCAGGACGCCAAGGCGACGATCCCGGACTCGTCCTACGCCGCGCTGTACAGCGAGACGATCGACTACTGCCGCGAGAACGGTGCGTTCGACCCGACCACGATGGGCACGGTGCCCAACGTCGGGCTGATGGCCCAGAAGGCCGAGGAGTACGGCAGCCACGACAAGACCTTCGAGGTCGAGCGCGACGGCGTGGTGCGCGTGGTGGACTCCAGCGGCACGGCGCTGCTGGAGCAGCGCGTCGAGGCCGGCGACATCTGGCGCGCGTGCCAGACCCGGGACGCCGCCGTGCGCGACTGGATCGGGCTGGCCGTGCGCCGCGCCCGCGCCACCGGCATGCCCGCGGTGTTCTGGCTCGACGAGACCCGCGCCCACGACCGCGAGCTGCTGGCCAAGCTCGAGGCCTACCTGCCCGAGCACGACACCGAGGGCCTCGAGCTGCCGGTGATGGACGTCGCGGCCGCGACCCGTTTCACGCTCGAGCGCACCGCCCGCGGCCAGGACACCATCTCGGTGACCGGCAACGTGCTGCGCGACTACCTGACCGACCTGTTCCCGATCCTCGAGCTCGGCACCAGCGCGAAGATGCTCTCGATCGTGCCGCTGATGAACGGCGGTGGGCTGTTCGAGACCGGTGCCGGCGGCTCGGCCCCCAAGCACGTCCAGCAGTTCGTCGCCGAGGGGCACCTGCGCTGGGACTCGCTCGGCGAGTTCCTGGCACTGGCGGTCTCGCTGGAGCACTACGCCGAGCAGACCGGCAACGAGCACGCCACGGTGCTCGGCCAGGCCCTCGACGTGGCCACCGGCCGCTACCTGTCGGAGGGCCGTTCGCCGTCGCGCAAGGTCGGCGAGCAGGACAACCGCACCAGCCACGTCTGGGTCGCGACCTACTGGGCCCGCGCCCTGGCCGACCAGGACGACGACCCTGAGATCGCCGCGCGTTTCGCGCCGCTGGCCGACCGGCTCGAGGCAGCGGTCGAGGACATCGCCGCCGAGCTCGACCAGGTGCAGGGCGACCCGGTCGAGCTGGACGGCTACTACCGCATCGACCGCGACAAGGCCGACCAGGCGATGCGCCCGAGCGCTGCGTTCAACGAGATCCTGGCGTCGCTCGCCTGACGCCTCGACGGTCGCGCCACGGGCAGGTCGACGGGTCAGGCGTGTGCCCGCACGACCTCGAGGTCGTGTGTTGCGAGGCCAGCCTCGTTCGGCCACCGATCAGGCCCACAGCCGAGCACGCACATGGTGTCGCCGGGTCCGAGTAGGTCGATCGCAGCCCGGATGGCGCGGTCCCTGCCTACCACCTCGAGCGCCGTCGGCGCGCCGAGCAGGATCGCCGACCGGATGTCGGCCGGGGCTTCCCGACGGGGGTTGTCGTCGGTGACGATCACGACGTCGGCGGCTGCATCGGCGACCCGGCCCATCGCGCGCCGCTTCCACCGGTCCCGCCCGCCACCAGCCCCCAGGACCGCCACCAGCCTGCCACGGGTTATCCGCCGCGCATCGGCCAGTGCGTGGCCGAGGGCGCTCGGGTTGTGCGCGGCGTCCACCACCGCCGTACGTCCGTCACCGAGGTCCTCGACGTGGAGACGGCCCGCCGGGGGAGGGTGGTTCGCGGCGACGTCGAGTGCCGTGCGGAGCTCCGTCCCGAGCTGATCGGCGCACGCCACGACGAGCCGGCGGTTGCGGTGGAGGGCCGTCGAGGGGCCGGGCGTGACGATGTCGACGCGGCCGACGTCGGGCAGCTCCATCATCGAACTCGTCGTCGTCCCCGTGACGTTCGGCCGCCCGGTCCGCGTCGTCCCGCCGGGTCCGACCAGCCGGACCTGCGTGCCTGCCTGCGTGGCCGCCTGCAGCAGCCCACGCAGTGAGACCGGTGCGACGAGGACGCCTCCGGGCGCCACGGCGCCGGCTGCCCGAAGCTTGGTCCTGCGGTAGCCGGCGACGCCACCGAGGTCCTCCAGGTGGTCGGCTCCGATCGAGGTGAGGACCACGACATCGGGCTCGAGGAGCTCGGCGGCTCCAGCCGCGAGATGATGCACGGAGAGCTCCACGACCAGCGCACCGGCGGGGCCGACCGCACGCCGTCCGACGGCGATCGCGTGGGCGATGTCGGCGGAGGAGGGCAGCAGCGGACGTGCCGTGGGGTCGGGGCCGGCACCGCCGACGACGCGACCGAGACTCGACCACGCGACCACGGGGCGGCCACTGGCGTGGAGGAGTGCCGCGATGGTGAGCACCGTCGACGTCTTGCCGTTCGTACCGGTGACCAGGACGGTGTTCACCCGTGGGGCCCAGACCGCCCGGTGGTGCTGGGGCTCATTGTGGTGATGGCGTGGCTGGGACCGGACGCCCTCGCGCGCCAAGACGCTCAACGACGTGGCCGAGCACCCGTGCGTCCTCGCGTCCGCCGTACCCGGGGACTGGCCCGTGGGGCTCGTCCGGCGCCAACTCGATCCGGAGCACCCCGACCGTTCGGTCGTCGACAGGCGGGTCCGCAGCGGCGAGGGGGTCCCGCACCGCCACTGTTCCATAGCCCCGTGCGTCCACCAGCAACCGGGTCGCATCCCAGGGGACCCGGCAGGGGCGCAGGAGCAGGAGTGCTCCGTCGTCGTCGGTCCGTCCATCGAACACTCGCGCCTCGTCGAACTCGGGCAGCGGGACCGAGACGTCTACCTGGATGCGAGCACCGCGGAGGGGCACCGCCCGTCCCGACAGCAGGGACCGGGTCACGACCTCGATCCGGAGCGGTGGGTCGAGGGTGACCCGCACGGCCGACGCGCGCTCGGCGAGGTCGATCGTGATGCCGTCACTGCCGGGGTGGAGCAGCCAGACCTCGCCCGTGTCCTCCTCCCGGCCCTCGCCGAGATCGCGGGCGAGTCGTGGCACCTCGAGCACGCCGCCGGCATCCGCCGACCACGTCTGTAACGCGCGCCCGTGGGGGCCGGCCTGGCGTGGGTTGGCGACGCGGAACGTCCCGGTCGCGCGGCCGAGCGGGTCGTCGTGCTGGTCGACGAGCTGCACCTGCCGCGTCCCGGTGATGTCCACACCCTGGATCCGCCCCACTTCACGCCGGAAGCGCTGCACGGCCGCCCTCGTCCGAGCGGAGGGCTCCGGCGACCAGCGGTCCTCGGAGTCGCGCTCGAGTTCCGCGGCCGGGTCCGGTGCGACGCTGGTGTCGAGCGCGGCGACGCGCCGGACGAGGAGCAGCCCGGCCATCCAACCGGGCAGCCGGCCAGCGCCAGTCTCCCCACCATCGTCGAGCGGCTCCCCCTCGACGGTCCATCCACCGCGGCGCAGGAGGTCCGGGTCCCACCATTCGCGGCGGACCCGCAGCACCGCGACCTCGGCCTCGACAAGGTCACCCTCGCGGTGGGAGTCGTCGCCCAGCCCCCACTCCACGCCCCCCGGGATGTCCCCGGGCACCGTCACCGAGACGACGGTCCACGACGTGTCCTCCGCGGGATCGAAGCCGGCCGGCTCCAGGCGCGTCCGGTGATACTCGGAGAGGTCTGTCGCGGTGGCCACAGCCAGTCGCAGCGCGGTGCGGGCCCGGGAGAACGCCACGCCGAGGGTCGAAGCACCGGGCCGCCCGAGAACGGCCCATGCCGCCTCGACCTCGGGTCGCCCGCCCACGGCTTCCCACTCCGCCTCGATGCGCTCGAGCTGCCCACGCGCGCTTGCGAGACGCTCCGGGTCGTCGGCCGCGGCCGCGAGCTCGTCCACTGCTGTCTCGTGCTCCGCGACGAAGCGCCGGTAGGTGGTCAGCAGCGGTGTCTCCGTGCGCGTTTCCCAGTCCGCGAAGAGCAGGTCACGTGCGGCCGCGACGTCCGGGTCGGAGTCGTCCGGTGCATCCAGGAGTGTTCCGTCCCCCTCGGTCACGGCGCGGGCCAGCACGTCGTCGAGGGCCGAACCGAGCAGCGCGTCACGGGTCGCCCAGCGGGCTCCGTCGGAGATGGTCGTGGGCATCCGGTTGCAGAGCATGGCGGTGGTCGCCGCTGCATCGGGCGAGCTCTCCGCCGCCGGTCGCGCGTGCGGGATGACCGCGGCGGTGACCAGCCCGGGTGTGCCGAGCCACGCGATCGTCACGTCCTCGCCGTGGATCGTGGCCGTCGCAGCCCGCCGCAGCGCGGCGGTCACCCAGGCAGCCAGTGGGGGGGTCACGACCCGTCGATCAGCGTGCGCGGTCCGATCCAGGAGTCGACCTGCGGGTTCGGCGCCGGTGCCGCGGGCAGCATCCCGCAACGGAAGCCCACCATCTGGACGCCGGCGACCCGCACGATGCCCTCTTCGCGGTCGATCGTGGTGGTCGTCCGGGCGGTGTCGGTGACCCGGTCAACCTCGCCACCGATGTTGAACGGCCAGAGCTTCAGGCCGAGCCCCTGCTCGACCCGCTCCGCGAACTCGGTGTCGACCTGCTTGAAGAACGAGGATTGCAGCTCAAGGTTGCGGACCAGCACGATCTTGACGGGCAGGGCGACCATCGACCCGTTCGGCGGTTCCGCGCCATCGTTGAGCGGGTCGGCGCCGTCGGGAAGCCGCCACTGGTCGCTGAGCAGGAAGTCCATGTCGACCGCCGGACGGAAGATCGGGACCTCGGTGATCTCGAACTTCACGCCGAACTCGGTGGTCTCGTCGATGTCGAGGCCGGTCTCGGTCGTGCTGGAGTGGTCTCCGGACAAGACCAGCGGTGTGTGCGGAATCGGTACTGCGATGCCGCCGTTGAGCTCGGTGATGACGTCCTCGCTGAACTGGGTCTCATGGCTGGTGGAGTAGTCGATGTTCCGCCAGCCACCGGCGCGCAGGAGGTTGGTCGGCACCGTGCGCACGTCCCAGAACGCGCCGAGGCTGCTGCCGGAGCGCTCCTGCAGGTCGAGCTGTTCCGAAAGCACCGCCCAGCGCGACACCGGTGACTCCCCGGTCAGCCGTGCGATCTCCGCGCGCCACGTCTCGACCTGACCCTTGAAGCCGGTGGCCTCCCACGCCTGGTGTGCAGCCTGGGCCCGTCGCTTGAGCACCGGGCCGGTGCTGGCCAGCCGTGCCACCGCTTCCTGATCGCCCGACATGGCGGCGGCCTGCAGGTTGCGGAGCTCCAGCTCGAGCTGCTCGGCCTTCTCGCGGTGCTCCTCGTAGGCGCTGACGAACTGGCTCGGCGAGGTCATGGCCATCTGCTCGCCGGTCATCGGGTCGATGATGGGCTCACCGGCCTCGTCCGTCATCTTGGTGGTGGTGCTCAGCATCCCACGCAGCTGTTCGAGCTTGGCCTGGATGCGAGGATCGGGCTCGATGTGCGGCAACTCGCACTCGCGCAGGATGCGGCCGTACTCGCCGTGCACCGTGGTGCCGAGCGTCCCCTCGCGGATCAGCTGGTTGCGCGACTCGATGTCCATGATCCCCTCGATGTTGGGGATCTGGTCGGTCAGGTACCAGAATGCTTCGGCGGTCTGCAGCAGGTAGAGGGCCTCGTTCTCCACCTCGGCCCCACCCTCCGCCTCCACGGCCGCGTCGAACTCCGTCGCAGGGCCGAGCGAGCCCGTCATGAAGTCCCACTCCCGCGGGGCGACCGGCAGGCCCACCGGGAACCACTGGAAGAACTGGCGCTGCTCCGTGAGCGCATTGACGTCACCCCCTGTCACCGCGTTGAAGATGTTGCCGAGGAGCTCGGTGGCCATGTCATGGGGGTTGAAGGGTGGCATCGCTTCTCCGTTCTGGCGGTCGTGGTGGTCAGGCTTGCTGGATGGGTCAGTGAGTGACGTCCGCGAGGCGCAGTGAGCCCGCCGCCGGGTCGAGCGGGCCGACCGCGTCGACGTCGAGGTCCCAGCCCCGGTTGCCCCGGGACGCGCGCGGCCACACGGCGACGACGTCGCGCATCCGCTGCTCGAAGTCCGTCGATCGTTCACGGCCCATCTGTACGAGCAACTCCTCGACGAAGCGCGCCTGTGCGTCGTCGTCGACGGCGGCACCGGGGCCGGCGGCTCGGACGGCTGAGCCGGCCGTCGCGCGAAGTTGTGTCGAGACGAAGTCCCCCGGACCGCGCACGTGCCAGCGCAGCAGCAGGGCGGCGGCGACCTCGCTCGTGGCAACGTTGCCGAGCGTCGCCTCGGCCGGCAACTCGACCTCCGCGGCGAGCTCCTCGCCGAGCGGGGTGTCCAGCACGTCGGCGATGCGATGGCAGGACCACTCCCACATCGCGCGGCGCCAGCCGGGTTCGGTGCGTGCTGCCATCACGAAGCGGTACTGCCACGCGAAGGTGCGGAACCACGCGGTCGCCGGGCCGTCCACTGCGACCGTCTCGCCGTCCGGGCCCGGCAGCGTCAGCCGGCGGACGTGCTTGCGCGAGCGGGGTGCGAACGACGGCCAGGCCTGAGGGGCTGCCGGGTCGACGGTCGCCGTGCCCTGGACGACCTGGTCGGCAACGCCGAGGTCGGTGTCGCCGAACGTCCGCCCGTACGCCTCCGGGTCCCTCGCCGCGAACCATGTCAGGAGGCCCGCGAGCTCACCGGGATCGTTGCTGTCGCCGCCGAGCGCCAGCGTCCAGTGGCAAGGACCCGTCGACACCACGGCGTTGTCCCAGCCGTTGACGACGTCGGCGTACCCGAGGCACTCCTGCTCGGCGACCGCGCGGATCACCCGGAATGTGGAACGCACGTCCTCGTCGGCGTCCTCCCACGCCACCCCGAGCATCGAACTGGTGGTGACCTCGGTCTCCGGCCATGCGTGCGCATGGGTCATGTTCGGGCCACCCGGTGCGCGGTAGCCGAGCGTGGACCGGCCGCGCTGCAGGTGGTGATCGGGGACCTCGTGACGTCCGGACACGTCGCGTACGAACACCCGCGGCGAGGACTCGGTGACCTCTTCGTGGTGCCAGACGCGTTCGGCGTCCAACGTGGTCGGGGTGGGCCCATCGTGCAGCCATGACTCCACGGTGACGGGATTCACCCAACCCCGCTCGCGCCAGACCCTGACCAGTTCGAGCACGTCGTCGCTGGCGTCGCCGTCCGCGGGCAGGATGATCCGCTCGGTGTTGTCGACAGGACGCAGGAGGTCGCCGCGGGGGCCGTCGCCGTCGGCGAGCGTCGCCACCGTGTGGTGCGCCGCGGCGATCTGCAGTTCCCGGACGGCCGCCTCCGTCATCCGACCGAAGACGCCGTCGGCCTCACCGACCAACTCGAACCCGAGGTCGTGCAACGCTCTCTGGAGTGTCAGGATCGGGCCGTCGTCCTGGCTGTCCCGGTCTCCGCGTCGTGGCATGCCGCGCCTCCTGCTCGCGTCCTGTCCCGACCATAGGTGGATAGGTGGCCCGTGTGTCGAAGAGTTCCGGCGCAGCGTGGTCGCCCCGGGTGCCGGGAGCGTGTGCACCTCGCGCCCGGCGTCGGTCAGCGACAGCACGACGACGCCGGGTTGCCAGGCCCGTGCCAGCCGTGACGAGCAGCGGGCGGCGAAAGCACGGACGAGTACGCCGCGCAGCAGCGGCAGGCACGGTGCCGTCGTCGGTGCGCTTGACTGCGACGACGACGTCGTCGTGGGCGGGCGGACCGCCGGGGAGAGACACATGCAGTTGGAGGGAGCCGTCGCGCTCGTCACCGGCGGGGCGAGCGGCCTCGGCCGCGCGACCGCGACGCGGCTCGCCCGCGGCGGGGCGGACGTGGTGATCGTCGACCTGCCGTCCTCCGACGGCGCGGCCGTCGCCGAGGGCATCGCCACCGAGGTCGAGGGGCAGGTCGTGTTCGCCCCGGCCGACGTGACCGACGAGGACGCCGTGGCCGCAGCGCTCGACGTCGCCGACGAGCTCGGTCCCCTGCGCGTGTCGGTCAGCTGCGCCGGGATCGGCCCGCCCAAGCGCCTGGTCGGGCGGGACGGCGAACCCGCCGACCTCGAATGGTTCGTCCAGACGATCCAGGTCAACCTGGTCGGCACGTTCAACGTCGCGCGCCTGGCCGCGGCGCGGATGGTCGCCCACGACCCGGTCGGCGAGGAACGCGGTCTGGTCGTCAACACCGCCTCGATCGCGGCGTACGAGGGCCAGGTGGGCCAGGTCGCCTACGCCGCCTCCAAGGGCGGCGTGGTCGGCATGACGCTGCCGATGGCCCGCGACCTCGCGGACAAGCAGGTGCGCGTGGTGACGATCGCCCCCGGGCTGTTCCTCACCCCGCTGCTGCAGGGCCTGCCGCAGGAGGCGATCGACTCGCTCGGGGCCCAGGTCCCGCACCCGTCGCGGCTCGGCGACCCCGACGAGTTCGCGATGCTCGTCGAGCACGCGGTCGCCAACCCGATGCTCAACGGCGAGGTCGTGCGCCTCGACGGCGGCATCCGCATGGCACCCCGCTGATCCCGACCCACGTCCACCCACCCGGCAGCGCCCTGAGGGACCAGCCGGGGCGATGCGCCGACCACCGAGCGACCACCGAGCGACCACCGAGCGACCACCGAGCGACCACCGAGCACCTGATGGAGCTGCACGACGCCGACGCGTTCCTCCACGCCCACGCCCAGGCCGTGCTGGCGGTGCCGCGCACGGACGGCTCCCCGCACGTCAGCCGTATCGTCCACGCCTTCGACGGGCAGGTCGCGCGTGTCTCGCTGACCGACAGTCGGGTCAAGACGGGGCTGCTGCGCGACGCCGGCACGGCCAGCCTGCACGTGCGTGGGGACGACGACTGGCACTGGGTGACGCTGGAGTGCGACGCCGAGCTGACCGCGGTCGCGGCCGCCCCCGACGACGACGTCGTGGAGGAGCTGCTGGAGATGTACGAAGCGGTGCAGGGGCAGCACCCCGACCGCGACGAGTTCCGCGCCGCGATGGTCGACGACGGTCGGCTCGTGCTGCGCCTGACCCCGCGACGCGTCTACGGACAGCTCTGACCCGGCGTCACAGCGGCAGCTGCAGGACCTCGTCACGGCCGGCCGACCAGCCGGCGACGGCGGAGACCAGGCAGAGGCCGGCGAGCACGACCAGCGCGGGGGTCCACGACGCGCTCGCGTCGCGCAGCGCACCGAACGCGACCGGGCCGGTCGCGGCCAGCAGGTAGCCCCAGGTCTGTGCCATCCCGGACAGCGCCGCGGCGTCACGCGCCGAGCCGGTGCGGTGGCCGAACGTCGACAGCGCGAGGCCGAACGTGCCGCCCGCGCCGACGCCGAGGACGATGCAGGCGACCGTCACCAGCGACGTGCCGGGCACCAGCAGCAGCAGCGTGCCGCTGAGCGTCAGCCCGCCCGCGAGCGCGTTGTACGGCGACTGGGCACGACGGCGGCCGGCCAGCGAGGGCACGACCAGGATCCCGACCAGCCCGCCGAGGTTGAGCAGCGAGACCAGCGCGCCGGCCCGGGCATCGTCCAGGCCGCGCTCGACCAGCACGTCGGGCAGCCACGCCAGCACGACGTAGAACACCAGCGACTGCAGCCCCATGAACGCGGTGACCCGCCACGCCAGCCGCGAGCGGTGGATCACCGCGGCGGGCACGCCCACCTCGGCACGGCGCGCGGCGGCCTCGTCGCGCCGGTCCTCGCGGCTGCGCCCCCGGTCGGAGGCCAGCACCGCGCCGAGCACCACGGCCGCGCCGAGCAGCGCCGGTGCCGTCCACACCGCCAGCGACGTCTCCCAGTCGAAGGCGCGCGCCAGCGGCACCGCGGCCGCCGCGGAGAGCGTCGCGCCGACGACCATCACGGTCCCGTACATCGACGTCAGCTGGCCGAAGCGCTGCGGGAAGCGGGCCTTGACGAGCGCAGGCAGCAGCACGTTGCAGACCGCGACGGACACGCCGAGCAGCACCGTGCCGACCAGCAGCCAGACGTAGCCGCCCACCGAGCGCAGCAGCAGCGCGCCGGCCAGTGCGAGCAGTGCGGCCGCCAGCGCCCGGCCCGTGCCGAGCCGTCGGCCGACGCCCGGCGCGAGCGGGGAGACCAGCCCGAACGCGAGCACCGGCAGCGCGCCGACCAGGCCCATCGCCACGTTGTCGACGCCGAGGTCGGCGCGGATCGTCGGCACCAGCGGCCCGACCGCTCCGATCGCCGCCCGCAGGTTGAAGCCGACCGCGACGACCGCGGCGATCACCAGCCCGGCCGGAGCGGTGGTGCGGCTGTCGGTCGGTGCGCTCATCGCTGCCTGCTGGTCGGTGCCTGCCGCTCCGGTCGGCCGGGGCCGTGCGGACCGTACGGCGCGGAATGCGCACCGTGACGGGTCCGGTTGTTGCAGGTGGACCGCGCGCAGGAGCCCGGGCCGACCGACGGAGCAGGAGCGGACGATGACGGACACGCAGCAGACCTACGACGTGGTGGTCCTGGGCGCGGGCCCGGCGGGTGAGAACGCCGCCGACTACGCGACGCAGAGGGGCCTGCGGGTCGCCATCGTCGAGCACGAGCTGGTCGGTGGCGAGTGCTCCTACTGGGGTTGCATGCCGTCCAAGGCGCTGCTGCGCCCGACCGAGGTGCTCGCGGCCGCGAGGCGCGTCCCGGCAGCGGCGTCGGCGGTCACTGGCATGGTCGACGTCGCCGCGGCGCTGTCCAGCCGCGACGCGTTCACGTCGAACCTCGACGACGAGGCGCAGGTCGAGTGGCTCGAGGGCGCGGGCGTGGAGCTGTTCCGTGGCCACGGCCGGCTCGCCGGGGAGCGCCGGGTCGAGGTCACCGCGACGGACGGCACGGTCACGACGCTGGTCGCCGAGCGTGGGGTCGTGCTCGCGCTGGGCACCCGCGCCGCGATCCCGCCGATCGACGGGCTCGCCGAGGCGGACGCGTGGGACAACCGTGACGTGACGCTGATCGACGCCGTCCCGCGCCGGCTGCTGGTGCTCGGCGGGGGTGTGATCGGCGTGGAGATGGCACAGGCGGTGCGGCGCCTCGGGGCCGAGCAGGTCACGGTCGTCGAGATGCTCGACCGGGTGCTGGCCAACGAGGAGCCCGAGGCGTCGGCCGACGTCGCCGCGGCGCTGGAGCAGGACGGCATCGACGTGCGCGTCGGCGCGGCGGCCACGGCAGTGCGCCGGCCCGAACCCGGCGGCGAGGTGACGCTGGTCCTCGACGACGGCAGCGAGTTGGTCGGCGACGAGCTGCTGGTCGCGGTCGGTCGTCGCGCCCCGACCGACGACGCCGGCCTCGACAGCGTCGGCGTCGAGCCGGGCCGCGGCGGGTTCGTCGCGGTCGACGACCACCTGCACGTCGACGGTGTCGAGGGCGGCTGGCTGTACGCGGTCGGTGACGTCAACGGCCGTGCGCTGCTGACCCACCAGGGCAAGTACCAGGCGCGCCTGGTCGGCGACGCGCTCGCCGGCGTCGACGTCGACGCGGCGTGGGCGGACGACCGGGCACTGCCGCGCGTGGTGTTCACCGACCCGCAGCTGGCCGCGGTCGGGCTGACCGAGGCGCAGGCGCGCGAGCGGGGCATCGACGTGCGCGTCCTGGCCCACGACACCGGCCACACCGCCGGCGGTGCGCTGCAGGGGCAGGGTGCCGGTGGCACGGCGAAGCTCGTGGTGGACCAGCAGCGCCGGGTGGTCGTCGGTGCGACCTTCGTCGGTGCGGCCGTCGCCGAGCTGCTGCACAGCGCCACGATCGCGGTCGCCGGCGAGGTGCCGCTCGAGCGGTTGTGGCACGCCGTGCCGTCGTTCCCGACGGTCTCCGAGGTGTGGCTGCGCCTGCTGGAGGACGACCGCCGGCAGGAGCTCGCCGCGGACTGACTCGCCGGCGACCGACTCGCCGCGGACCGATTCGCCGCGGAGAGCCCGGGCCCGACCCGGGCGTCGTCGTCAGCTGGTCACGTCGCGGCGCTGGAACGACCACCAGCCCCAGGACAGCAGGCCGAGCGTCCACGGCACCTGCAGCCACACGCCGCGCACGAGGTCGCCCCAGCGCGGCGGGTCGGCGAGCAGGCCGAGCCACGCCGTGCCCTCGTGCACCGGCAGCAGCTCGCGCACCGTGCCGAGCGCGGTGATCGCGTCGAGGATCTGCACGACGATGACGAGCACGATCGTCCCGGCGACCGCACCGACGGGCTCGTCGGTGCGCACCGACAGCGCGAACGCGAGCGCCGCGACCCAGAGGCTCGACCACAGCACGTACAGCAGGATCGCCCCGATGCGCAGCACGGCCTGGCCGGCCGGCAGCGAGCCGAACGGGGTGACGACCCCGCCCCAGCCGAACGCGACCGTGCCGGCGACGGCGGCGACGAGCACCACCACGACGCCGGCCAGGACCGACAGCAGCAGCCCGATGGTCAGCTTGCGCCCGAGCAGCCGTGAGCGCCCGACGGGACGCGTCAGCAGGTAGCGCAGCGATCCCCACGACGCCTCGGAGGACACCGGGTCGCCGGTGAACAGCGCCACCACGGACAGCAGCAGGAACGGGCTCACCGCAGCGAGGGTGGTCAGGGTGAAGTTCAGGCCCGAGGCCTCGGCGAGGTCGAACAGCCCCGTCGGGTCGCCCCCGCCGCCCCCGTCGCCACCGCCGTCGCCGTCGGTCAGGTACAGCGCGACGGCGAGGATGACCGGCACGGCACCGATGCCGAGCAGGCCGAACGCGGTGCGTCGGCGGCGCAGCTGGCGGGTCAGCTCGGCGATCACTGGCGCTCCTCCGGCGTCCACTCGGCGCTGCCCCCGGCGGGCTCGCCCCCGGTCAGCGCGAGGAAGGTGTCCTCGAGCCGGCCGCGCGGCACCACGCCGTGGACCCGCAGGCCGGCCGCGACCAGCGCCTCGACGAGGTCGGCGACCTCACGCTCGCCGAGCACGACGGCGATGCCGTCGGACTCGAGGTCCAGCGCGTCCTGGCCGACCAGCGGTGCCAGCACGGCCCGTCCGCGCTCGCGGTCGTCGACCCGCACCACGACCGAGCGCGTGGCACCCATGACCTGGCCGACCGGTCCGGCGGCGACGACGCGGCCACTGCGCACGACGGCGACGTGCGTGCAGGTCTGCTCGACCTCGGCCAGCAGGTGGCTCGACACCAGGATCGTGGTGCCCTGCTCGCCGAGCCGCGCCAGCAGCTGGCGCATCGCGCGGATCTGCTCGGGGTCGAGGCCGTCGGTCGGCTCGTCGAGCACCAGCAGCTCGGGACGGGCGAGCAGCGCCTGCGCGATCGCGAGGCGCTGGCGCATGCCGTGGCTGTACGCGCCGACGGGCCGGTCGATCGCCGGACCGAGGTCGGCGACCTCCAGGGCGTGCTCGACGTCGGCCTCCTGCCACGGCCTGCCGCCGAGCTCCCAGTGCGAGCGCAGCGCCTGCCTGCCGGTCAGGTAGGGCGGGAAGCCCGGCCCCTCGACGAGCGTGCCGACGCGTGCGAGGACCGGGTGGCCCGGACGGACCTCGCGGCCGAACAGCAGCACCCGACCGGCGGTCGGGGTGATCAGCCCGAGCAGGATCCGCATCGTGGTGGTCTTGCCGGCACCGTTGGGCCCGAGCAGCCCGACGACCTGCCCGCGGTGGACCTCGAGGTCGAGCCCGGCCACCGCGACCTTGCCGTCGGCGTAGCGCTTGACCAGCCCCTCGATGCGCACCGGCACCTCCTCGCCGCCCTCCGCGACGGGCGCGTCGGCGAGGCGTCGCTCGTGTCGGCGTGTGGCCCAGGCCGCGGCGGCCACCAGCAGCAGGGCGAGCGCGACCGGGACGGCCACGCGCAGCAGCGGCGGCACCGTCGCCACGTCCTGCTCGGGCACGACGGGCAGCGACAGGCCCGCGCCGTCCCCCGACAGGTCGAGCGAGAACGCCGCCGGCACGCGCGGCACGGCGTGTGCCAGGTCGGTGGTGGCCACGACCAGCTCGAGGCGGTCGCCGGCCTGGACCCGCGTCGCCAGCGGTGCGAGCTCGAGCGTCACCGTCGCCGGCAGTTCGTCGACGCGGGTCGGGTTGGCCGCCGCCTGCAGCAGCGTGCTGCGCCCGTTCGGCGTGGTGCTGCGCAGCTTGACGAACAGCAGCGCACCGACGTCGGGCACGGTCCCGGCGGCCGGCCCGGCGTCCGGTGCGCCGCTGTCGGGGGTGACGGGAGGGCCGGCGCCGGGCACGCCGGCGGGGGCCTCGACCCGCAGGGTGAGGCGTGGCGCACCGAGCAGTGACAGGTCGGCGTCCAGCGGGTCGCTGCGCCACGTCGCGGACTGGCCCGGCAGGTCGAGCTGGGGGAGCAGGTCGGCGATGCCGCCGAGGGCGGGCAGCGTGGAGATCGAGGCGGGCAGCGCCCCGGGTGGGCGCAGCACGACGCGCGTGCCGCCGGCCGCGTCGTCCTGCGTCGGCAGCGGCAGGTCGGCACCGCCGGGGACCAGCCGACCGCCGGCGGTGGCCCGCAGCAGCGTGGTGCCGGGACCCGGCAGCGTGTCACTGCTGCGCGGCGCGCCGGACACCGGGTCGGTCCACGCCAGCAGGTCCGGTTCGTCGCCTGCAGGCGCGTCGCCCCGGAGCGGCAGCCAGCGGTCGAGCCAGCCGTCGACCGCGTCTGCGACCGCGTCGCCGGGGTCGCCCGCACCGACCTCGCCGTGCCCGCCGGGCACCCAGCGCAGCGCGACCGGGGTGCCTGCGTCCTGCAGCGCGCGGGCGTTGGCCAGCGACTGCCCGAGGTCGAACAGCGTGTCCTGCTGGCCCTGGACCAGCAGGGTCGGGGCGGTGATCGACGCGGCCCGCGGTGGCACCGAACGGGCCTCGAGCAGCGTGCGGGCCTCGGGCAGCAGGGTGCCGGCGCTCGCGGAGGCGACGTACGCCAGGCACACCGCCGGGTCGAACGCGCCGCACGCGCGGCCGAGCAGGGCCTGCGCACCGACGTCGGGGTCTGCCGCCGCGTCGCCGGACGGCTCTGCAGCGCCGCCACCGGGCGCGGCCGCATCCGCGTCGGGCCCCGTGGCCGCGCCGAGGTCGAGCGAGGCCCCGGCCGCACCGGCGAACAGCACGCTCGCCCACTGCTCGGCCAGCACGCCCGGACCGCCGTCGTCCGCCCGGTCGGGGGCCAGGGCGCTGGCCAGGTCGGCCCAGGTCGCGACCGCCGCGACCGCGTCGACGCGGTCGTCGACCGACGCGCCGAGCAGCGCCAGCCCACCGCCGTAGGACGCGCCGACCAGCGCGACCCTGGGGTCGCCGGGGGCGTCCTGGCGGACCTCGTCGCGCTCGGCGAGCAGGTCCAGCAGCGCCCGGACGTCGGCGGCGTCGCGGGTCGGGTCGGCCAGGCCGACACGGCCCTGTGAGCCACCGAAGCCCCGGGCCGACCACGTCAGCACCACGCGCCCGTCGCCTGCGAGCCGCCGCGCCCATGCGTCCACGGCGCGACGGTCGCTCCCGAAGCCGTGGCCGAGCACCACCGCGGGCCGCGGGTCGTCGTCGGTCCCGAGCCTCGCCGGGCGATACAGCGCGACGTCGAGGGCGATCGTCGTCGGGTCGTCGGGTCCGGTGGGTGCGTCGACCGTCAACTCCTCGACCACGACGTCGTCGCGGGCGACGAGCGCGACCGCGCCGACGAGCAGGGCAGCTGCCGCCAGGCCAGCGACCAGCCGGCCCGTGGGCGCCCTCACGACGTGCGCCCGGTGGTGCGGACGCGCGCGGACGGTCGCGACGCGGAGGCGGTTCGGGGCACGGGAGCTCCTGGGCAGGCAACGAGCGTGCCGCGGCGGCGGGCGCTCCGCGTCGTCCGGGCACGTCCCTGGGGTCGTGCCACGGCACCGATCCGGTGCCCGTCCCGCTCCGGCCGACGGTCAGACGGTGCAGTCGTCGTCCAGCCCGTCCGTCCGGGTGTCCGCCTGCTGGGCCTGCGTGTCGTCGACGGCCGGGAGGGTGAAGCACGCTGCGAGACCCCCGAGGGGGGAGTCCTCCAGCCACAGGCGCTGCCCGTGCCCCTCCAGCATGACGCGGCAGTGGTGCAGCCCGAGGCCCGAGCCGCCTGCACCGAGGTCGCGCACGCCCCGCTCGAGCACCGCCTCGCGGTCCGACGGCGGGATCCCCGGGCCGTCGTCGCTGACCTGCACGGCCCAGTGGTCGTCGTCGCGGGTCGTGTCGACGTGGACGTGCACCGGTCCGCCCCCGCCGTGCCGCAGCGAGTTGCCCACCAGGTTGAGCAGGACCTGGCGAACGACGACGGGACGTGAGGCGACGCGGGGCAGCGTGCCGGTCGTCAGGCGGTGCGTGGCGAGGTCGGCGGCGAGCACGGCGCGGACCCAGCGCACCGACCGTTCGAGGTCGACCACCTCGCTGTCGCTGCCGGAGCCGACGCGCGCCTCGGCCAGCAGCTCGCCGACCAGCTGCTGGCCCTTGGTCAGCGTGTCCAGCAGCCGGGCCGTCCAGTCGCCCGTGGTCTCGTCGCCCACGACCTGCCGGGCGAGCAGCCGGGCGTAGCCCTCGGCCGTCACCAGGGGGCCCCGCAGGTCGTGCGCGGCCATCGTCGAGAAGCGCCGCAGTGCCGCGTTGGCCTGCACCAGCTCGGCGACCGTGGTGCTGAGCACCTGCGCGAGCTGCTTCTCGGCCGTGCGGCGGCGCGCCAGCTCGGCGTCTCGCTGGTGCACGGCCTCGGTCAGCGCCGCGAACCCGTCGGTCGGTCGCGCGTCGAAGCGGACCAGCACCTGCGGCGGGTCGCCGACCAGTCGTCGCCCCGTCACCCGCACGTCGGTCACCCCGTCGTCGCGCAGGACGTGGGCGCCCCCGGGCGTCGGCGAGGTGCTGCGCAGAAACTCGCGCAGCATCGCGGTGAGCTCGTGCGCCGGCGCGTCGAGCACGACGTCCAGCGCCTCCCCGGTCGGGTCGCGGCCGACCAGTGCCCGCGCGGCCGCGTTGGCCCGCTCGACGCGGCCCTCCGCCGAGGTGACCAGCAGGGCGTCACGGACGGCATCGGCCGGGGCGGACCACTCAGCCATCCTCGTCCCCGCCCTCGCCGTCGTGGGCGCGGTCGTCGAGGCCGAAGTACTCGCGCCCGGGCTCGTCGCCGAGCTCGTCGCGGTCCAGGTGCACACGCACCACACAGCGGCCGTCGTGCGCGGCGATCGTCTCCGCGAGCTCGACGCGCGCGTAGCCGAGGTTGTCCGCCGCGATGACGCCGAAGACGTTCGAGGTCATCATGCACATCGATGGTCGGTCGAGGACCATCTCGCCGAAGGGGCAGCGACCGTTGTGGTAGGTCAGCGTCCCCCCGGAGCGCTCGACGAGCTCGAAGGTCCCGCCGATCCGACGCTTGAGGTCGGCCAGGACGTCGGCGACCTGGGTCCGGTCGAGCCGGCCGGTGGCCAGCGCCGCTCGGTAGTCGCGGTCGATCCACGCCCCGACCCTGCGGCCCACGGCCGACATGTAGCCCTCGGCGTCGGGGAGCCCGACGGTGCGTTCCAGCACCCCGGCGAGTTCGCGCACGAGGGTGCGCAGGAACACGTCGCGTTCCAGGCCCAGATCGGCGTCCGCGACGCCCTCGTCGTGCGCTGTCATGGTCCCTCCGCGTCGCAGTGTGCCCGAACCGCCCGGATTCGAAAAGGGTCGGGCCCGCGCGTCCCGCTCGTACGCTCGTGGCGTGGACCCCGCTGCTGCACGTTGCTGGTACGTCTCCTACGGCTCCAACCTGTCGTCGGAGCGGCTCGCCTGCTACCTCGCCGGCGGCCGGCCCCCCGGGGGGCGTTGGACCACCCCCGGTGCCCGCGACCCGTCCCCGCCGGCGGCCGACCGCAGCGTCGAGCTCGACCGGGCGCTGTGGTTCGGGGGGCCGTCGCACACCTGGGACGGTGGTCCGGCGTACCTCGACGTCGACACGCCGGGCCGGACCCTCGCACGTGCCTGGCTGCTCACCCACGACCAGTTCGAGGACGTGGTGGCGCAGGAGAACCAGCTGGCCCCGGGCTCGCTCGCCGTGGCGCGCGGGATGCTCGAGGAGGGCGGTGTGCTGCTGCCCGCAGCGCGCTACGGCCGGCTCGTCGCACTGCCGTCCGTCGGCGCCGACGAGGTGCCGGCGGTGACCTTCACCTACGTCGACCGGCCGGCGTCACGCGCACCCGACCCGGCGTACCTGGCCATGCTCGGCGCGGGGCTGCGCGAACTGGGGCTGACCGCGACGCAGGCCGACGCCTACCTCACGACACAGCCCCAGCTGGCGGACTGACAGGACTGACAGGACTGACCGGACTCGCCGGTCAGTGAGGTCAGGCTGGCAGCTGCGGGCCCTCGGTGCGGGTGCGCTTGAGCTCCCAGAAGCCGGGCACGGCGACCATCTGTACGAAGCCGTCCCACAGGTCGAGCGCGGCCTGGCCGGTCGGGCGCTGCGAGATCACCGGGCCGAACAGCCCGACGCGTCCGCCGTCGGGACCGTCGACGGCGATGATCGGCGTGCCGACGTCGTCACCGACGAGGTCGAGCCCCACCTGCATGCGCGTGCGGATCTGCTCGTCCCACGACGGGTCGTCCTTCGCGGCGGCGAGCTCCTCGGGCAGGTCGGCCTCGCGCAGCGCGTCCTGGACGGCGAAGTCCGACGTGCCCTCGTCGTGGATGCGGCGGCCCAGCGCGGTGTAGAGCCGGCCGATCCGTGCCTCGTGCCCAGCGGCCCGTGTCGCCTCGACGACGCGCAGCATGCCGTGCGTGCCGACGACGCCGTCGTAGTACTCGCTGTCGGGGTCCGGCTCGTTCTTGAACAGCAGGCTGATGGGCTGCCAGTCGACCTCGAAGCCACGCTTGTCGGCGACGTCGTCGAGCCAGCGGGAGGTCACCCAGCACCACGGGCAGGCGGGGTCGAACCAGAACTGGACGTTCACGGGAGGGCTCCTCGGGGAGTCGGGTCGCAGTGGTGTGTGGGCTGCGACGATCTGTGGGCCAGCATGGGGTCGGACCCCGGACGATCGTCGGCTCGCGTCGTGCAACGCATCGTTGGTCAGCGACACTCCGACCGTCCCCGTCCGTGCGGACAGCGGCGATAGCGTCGCCCTCGTGGACACCCCGAACACCCCGTCCGTGGAGCCCGGCACGGACGACGCCGTCCGCGCCGCGGCCCTGCGGCGTGCCCGTCGGCGGGCGACCGGGCTGCTGGTCGTGGTCGGCGTCGGCTTCCTGGTCGCCCAGCGCGTCCTGCCCGACGAGGGTGCGGCCGGGTTCCTGGTCGCGGCGCTCGAGGCGGGTCTCGTGGGTGGTCTCGCCGACTGGTTCGCGGTCGTCGCGCTGTTCCGGCACCCGCTCGGGATCCCGATCCCGCACACGGCCGTGATCCCGCGCAGCAAGGACGGCCTCGGCCAGAACCTCGGTGGGTTCGTGCGTGACAACTTCCTCGGCGACGAGCGTGTGGCCGAGCGCCTCGCCGACCCCGAGCGCCTCGGCCGGCTCGGCGGCTGGCTGGCCCGGCCGGCCAACGCCGACCGGATCGCGGTCGAGCTGCTGCGCGTCGCGGCGACGGTCGCTGCCGCGGTCGACCGCGAGGCGCTCGTCCCGCAGGTGGCGGCGGGGGCACGTCGTCGGTTGCGCCAGCTGCCGGTCTCGCGCCTCGCGGGCGCCTCGCTGGAGTCGTCCGTGCGACGCGACGCCCACGTGGCCCTGGTGACCGCCGTGCTCGAGGGGACCCTTGCGACCATCCGCGACAACCGGGCCGTGCTGCGGCGCCGGCTCGGTGAGCAGTCCCCGTCGTGGGTCCCGCCCGTGGTCGACGACCTGGTCTTCGAGCGGGCCCATGCGGTTGCCAGCACCTTCCTCGCACAGGTTGCCGCCGACCCCGAGCACGAGCTGCGCGCGGCCCTGGACGACCAGCTCCTGCGCATCACCGAGCAGATGCAGCACGACGAGGAGGTCGCCGACCGCGTCGCCGACGCGGTCCAGGAGGCCGTGGACCAGGCGCTGGTGGAGCGCTGGGTGGACGCGGCGTGGGACGAGGTCCGCAGCGTGCTCGACCACGCCGGGGACCCGGAGCACGGTGACGGGTCGCTGCGGGCGCTGGTCCGCGACGCGCTCGTCGGGCTCGGCGGGCGTCTCGCGCCGGGTGCCGACCTGCACGAGCGCACGCTCACGCTGCTCGCCGCGGTCGCACCGCACGTGGCCCACGTCGGACAGCGCGAGGTCGCCGGGCTGGTCGAGGCGACCGTCGCCGGCTGGGACGCCGAGGACACCTCGCGCCGCCTGGAGCTGTGGCTCGGACGCGACCTGCAGTTCGTCCGCGTCAACGGCACCGTGGTGGGAGCGCTGGTCGGCGTGGTGCTGCACGCGGTCACCGGCGTGCTCTGACCCGCCCGCGCCCGTGGCGCCCGCCCGCTCCCCGCCGGGGGCGTCGTGGTCGGGCGTCCCGGTCGGGAGTCGTGGTCGGGCGGCTTGGTCGGGCTGTGCGGTCAGGCGTCGCCGTCGTCGAGGGCCGCGTGCTGGTCCGGGGTCGACGGGACGCGCGGAGCGGGCAGCTGCAGCAGGGCGTCCAGCGACAGTGGCTCGTGCCACAGGTGGCCCTGGCAGCGGTCGGCCCCGAGGCCGACCAGGATGTCGCGCTGCTGGGTCGTCTCGACGCCCTCGACCGTCGCGGTGAGGTCCAGTGCGCGTGCCAGCGCCAGCACGGCGCGCACGAGCGTCGTGGCGTCCGCGTCCGTGCCGAGCCGTCGCGTGAACGACCCGTCGACCTTGAGCCCGTCCACGCCGAGGCGGTGAAGCAGCGACAGCGACGACCAGCCGGTGCCGAAGTCGTCGACCACGACCCGACCGCCGATGGCGCGCAGCTCGGCGACCACGTCCGCGGCCTCGTGGGCCACCGTCTCGGTCAGCTCGAACGTCAGGCCGCGCGCGTCGGTCCCGGCGGCCTCCAGGAGCTCGGCGACCTCGGCCATCCAGTCGCCCTCGGTCAGCTGCAGCGGCGAGACGTTCAGGGCGACCTCCGGCGCGGTGCCCCAGACCTCCTGCATGCGCTGCCGGGCCGTCAGTGCGTCCTCGAGGACCTGTCGTCCGAGCCGCAGGATCGCACCGGACTCCTCGGCCAGCGGCACGAAGCGGTCCGGGCCGACCAGTCCGTGGACCGGGTGCCGCCAGCGCGACAGTGCCTCGACGGCCACCAGGCGGCCGGACGTCGGCTCGACGATCGGCTGGAACAGCAGCTGCAGCTGTCCGGCCTCGATCGCGGTCTCGAGGTCCTGGAGCAGCGTCGCCCGGGTGGCCGCGCGACGGCGGAGTCCCTCGTCGGCCACCACCACGTCGCGCTGGCTGGAGCGGGCGTCGGCAGCCGCCGAGACGGCCTGCTGCAGGGCCCGGTCGACGTCGTCGCCGGGGCACAGCACCTGCGCGCCGATCCATGCGCGCAGCGGCAGTCGCAGCCCGCCGACCTCGATCGGGCCGACGTGCAGCGCGTCGCGCAGTCGCTCGGCGACCGAGGTGATCGAGGCGCCGTCGCCGAGCTCGGTGGCCAGGACCGCGAACTCGTCGCCCCCCAGTCGTGCGACGACGTCGTCGGGGCGCAGGGCGCTGAGGAGTCGGTGGCCGACGGACACCAGCAGCTGGTCGCCGACGTCGTGGCCGTGTGCCTCGTTGACCAGCCGGAAGCGCGCCAGGTCCACGACCAGCAGGCCGGCGACCCTGCCGTCGGGGCGGGCCGTGCGGGCCGCGGTGGTCAGCAGCACCCCACGGGTCGCGAGCCCCGTCAGCGGGTCGAACGTGGCGCGGCGGGCGAGCAGCCGCTCGGCCTGGCGCGGTCGCGTCACGTCCGTCACCGTCGCGACGAAGCCGGAGACCTCCGGTGCGGCACGCTCGTCGGCGAGCACGACCTCGAGGTGGTGCTCGCGCGTCCCGAAGCGGAAGCGGCCCTCGAAGCGTGACGGCTCACCGGTCAGCTCGGTGCGGCGGAACAGCCACTCGAGGCGGTCCGCGTCGACCGACGACACCGCGGCGCGCAGGGGTCGGCCGACCACGTCGGCCTGCTCGGCACCGAGCACGCGCAGCGCGTCGCCGACCCACTCGACCACGACGCCCTCGGGATCCATCAGCAGCACGCACGTGTCGCTGCGGCCGAGCGCGTCGCGCAGCCACGGCGGAGCGACGGCGTGGTCGCTCCCCCAGGCCAGGGCGCGGCCCTCCTCCATGCTTCCTCCGTGACGACCCCGTGGACGGTAGATCGCCCGTGCCGGTCGCGCGGCCGCCCTGAGCGCAGCGTCGGCACGGCGCGCCCCAGCGTGATCCTTGCCGGGACGGCGTAACCCACACGCGCCCGTCGGCGATGCGCGGTCGTGCTGCGAAGGTCGGGGGCCGCGCCCTAGGGTGCGCTCGCACGGGACGTACCGGGGGTGCACGCATGGGACTGATGGACAAGCTCCGCAACGAGCTGGTGGACATCATCGAGTGGCTCGACGCCGGCCGCTCGACGCTGGCATGGCGCTTCCCGCGCCACCACAACGAGATCAAGAACGGCGCCGAGCTGATCGTGCGCGAGGGCCAGGAGGCGGTCTTCGTCTACCGCGGGCAGCTCGCCGACCGCTTCGGGCCCGGGCACTACACGCTGGTCAGCGAGAACCTGCCGCTGCTGTCGACGCTGCAGGGCTGGAAGCACGGCTTCAACAGCCCGTTCCGCTCCGAGGTCTACTTCCTGTCGACCCGGCCGGCCGAGGTGCGCTGGGGCACGCCGCAGCCGATCACCGTGCGCGACCCCGACTTCCGGATGATCCAGGTCCGCGCCAACGGGCTGTGCGTGATCAAGGTCGCCGACGCCGAGGTCTTCCTCAAGGAGGTCATCGGCACCGAGTCCTCGATCGACGTCGAGGAGGTCACCGAGCTGCTGCGTCGGGTCATCGCGCTGGCATTCCAGGACATGATCGTCGAGTCCGAGCTGGGTGCGATCGACCTGCAGGGCCAGGGAATGGAGCTGGCCGGCAGGCTGCGCGACTACGTCGAGGAGCGCATCGACGACGAGTACGGCCTGACGGCCCAGTCGATCGACCTGACGATCTCGCTGCCCGAGGAGGTCCAGGACGCGATCAACCGCGGTGCCGCGCGCGGTGCCGAGGCGGCCGGCGGGATGCACGCGATCGGGGACATGGGTCGCTACCAGCAGTACGCCGGTGCCGAGGCGATGCAGCGGGCCGCCGACAACCCCGGTGGCAGCGGCGGCATGGGCGACATGCTCGGGATGGGCATGGGCCTGGCGATGGCCAACCAGATGGCCGGGCAGATGACCGGGGCCCAGGGCGGGCCGCAGGGCGGCGGCGGCGCAGGCGCGCCCCCGGCACCGCCGAGCGCGACCGCGTACCACGTCGACGCGGGCAACGGCCAGACCGCCGGGCCGTTCACCCCCGCGCAGCTCCAGGCCGGCGCGGCCCAGGGCCAGGTCGGCGCACAGACGCTGGTCTGGACCGCCGGGATGGGTGCGTGGACGCCGGCCGGGCAGGTCCCGGCCCTCACCGCGATCTTCCAGGCACCGCCGCCCCCGCCCTCGGGGGCGACCCCGCCGCCCCCGCCGTCCGGGGACGCGGCCGGGGACGCGTCCGGGGACGCGAGCACGGGCGCGGACGGCGACGACGCCCGGGACGGCTGAGGCACGACGTTGAGCACCCCACCTCCCGACGCACCGCCACCGCCGCCGTC
>Ga0306912_1000224_pt1 | contig 34795 bp, 30 predicted proteins | sample AntRauFillE10628_FD_190443 | JGI IMG/M metagenome (GOLD analysis project Ga0306912, IMG submission 190443) | Saline lake microbial communities from Rauer Islands, Antarctica - Metagenome Filla E10 #628 (v2) (version 2) | ecosystem: Environmental > Aquatic > Non-marine Saline and Alkaline >...
CGCCCAGCATGGCAGCACCAATAAGTGGAAGACAGCGAAGAAAAAGAAAAAAGGACTACGAGCTCCAAGCGGATGGTATTTCCGAAAGTACGGAGTCATCGTAATCCCAAATTAAAGATAAAAAAAAGCTTTGATAAAATTTGGTTATCCTGAGTATAACTATGCTTCAGGGCTCGTTCAGACTCCGGCCTCTGTCCGTCATTCGACGGACTCCGGCCGCTTCACTCGGCCCTTGCCCTCGAAGTCTTCGGGCGCGGTCTCCCTCCGCCGGCTGGCGGAGGGACCCACTCCACAGCGCTTCCGCAAAGGGGAAATATATTAATTTATATATATTGCTGTATATACAACTAATAAGTAAATAAGAATTGATTTAAGAAAAATATGCGAATAATTTGTTTGTTTGTTCGTGTTTGCCTAATTTAGATTATTGTTAAAATTTTAAATATTTCTTCTATGAATTATTTTCGACGCATTTCGACGCATTTCGACGCATTTCGACGCATTTCGACGCATTTCGACGCATTTCGACGCATTTCGACGCATTTCGACGCATAGGCATTTTTAGTAGTATTATGCTATTATTGCTGTTATCCACCTTCGATGTCAATGCCCAGACCGATTCCTTAATTGAACAAAGTCCAGGGTACCTTCCACCAGACTCTCTTAGTACTTGTTATGGTGTAAAAGCGAAAGCTGGCTTTGCTGTGCGTTACGACCAGTTCGCACAAGTGTTTTTTAGGACAGAAATACCCTCTTTCACTACTAATTTTATAGTGTCATCCACAGTGAACCCAAGTTTGAGTTTTGATGTGGACACTCTTTATTATGGAGAAGGTCAGCCAGCAGAACTTCTCTTTAAGTTAAACCAAGTTAATTTAAATGAATTGTTTTTTCTTTCAGCAGAAAACGCTTGCGGAGATACTCTAACCATTGGTGAGGTGAGCACATCGCCGAGTAACACATCGACAGTTAGTGTGTCTCATGAATTATTTTTTGCGCTAGAGAGGGAAAGTGGAGATACAAGTCTATATGAAGTTCTGGAAAGGGACAGCTCGGTTATTTTTGAAGAGAAATTGAGTTTTATACAGAAGTACTTTTTCAATGATTCCTTATTTGCACCTACGACTACCATTGGAGGCATTATTGACACTCTACCCATAAATCATAGTGGAGTACTGCCTTGCTATTGCAAAGTAATTAAAGGTCGCCCCATACTTGAACCATTTGAATTGAAAGGTTGGGAGTATTTCGGATCAACAAGTGGACCGCCGTACATAAAAAAACATTCCCCTTATGTTCTTATGCATGATGAAGTAGTAGAGCACGGGGATTGGAAAACAAATCAATCTCTTCTTCATACTGGACCAGCTAAATATATAAATAATTGGAGTGAGGGGAAATGCACGGGAAGTAAATATGCTGAAGTAGGGACTGGTCCGGAATATACTTCACCTTATTATACTTCTTTACTGTTTAATTGGTCTTGTAGTTCTGGGCCTTATGGAGAGTGGTGTGATGATAATGACGATTTATGCGAAAAGCAAGTTAATTATTCTGTCAAATACGATACGAGGCTACAAGCTAAAACAAGGTTATTGTCGACAACCTTATGTGGTGGTAATGGGACAAGAGCACGAGCTGAAGATTATGCGGCACTTGTTTTGAAAGATGATCAGGGTAATTTTGAAGTACTTGAAGTTGGTAGAGCTGGGGTAGTATCAACAGCGAGTAAATCATACTCTAAAGACTGGTATATAACTATCGTAGATTTTTCTGCTCAAATCTTAAGGATTGCCTTGGGAGATCAGTTTGCTTGGGCAGACTTGATTGAGCCAACAGCAGAGCTAATAGATGGGATGATAAATACCTCTTATGTAGAAAAGGATGGAGCTGATCATATTGATCAGGCTTTCGGTTTGATTAATAATAACACAGGGACCTTCACTCTAAAGCCTAATATTGTTACCGAGTTGATGCTCATTTCTTCTGGAACCACCGAAGTTTCGGGATATACTGGTTGGAAATCTTATGGACGAATAAATAGCAATTTCAGACTAGCTGCGGGTGTGCCTGCCGGTATCGCTAACGCTCCTTCGGAATACTGTTGTTCCGATGGATTTAGTACTTGGAGTTTAGGATCTATTGATGGAGCCCCGACTAACTACCCGTCATTATTTAATTCAGTTGATGCTTTTTTGTATACTTTAGGTCTTCCCTACGATGGCACGGATTTAGGGTCTATGGAAAGCTCTTTTAACTGTCCAACTGGTGGACCTGGAGAAGTTTCATCTGAGTCCAGAGGTACATCGGAGGAAATCCAAAGACTAAATAATAGAGCATTAGATTATTATCAGCTTTTTGATGTGAATGGGAGATTAGTAAATGAATCTACAAACTACAAAATGGTAAATGAGAATATGATTAGCATTCGAAAACCAAGGAACCCAGGAATGTATTTTATTGTAGCTCATTTAACTGACGGATCATTCCTAACGTCTAAGGCTTTTGTTTCATCCAATCACCCCATAAATGAAATTTATGTTACATTTAAATAATCTTTTACTGTTGTGTTTGGCTCTATTGACCCTTTTATCTTGTGAAGATAAAAAGGAAACTCCGGTAATTGACCCAGAGCCCTGTAGTTACTCTTGTGAAAATAAGCCAAATATGGTTTGTGTAGAGGGGCAATGCCTTTGTCCGGAAGAAAGGTTTTTCACTCCATGGCAATATAGAGATGAATTGTGCCATGATTTGACGGACTCTTTTTATGTTCGGGTAGGACACGAGGGGGATATTGAATATTTTGCGCCTATGGATGTATTGAAAATACCTTCTGATTCTCCTACATATACTTTCTCATCATCTTCGATCTCGAAAGAGTACCCGGCACAATTTATTGTAGGGTTGTTTACTTCTCGATCCGATACAATTGATTATGATCGATATCCTTCTCCTCAGTTTGATTTAGTCTTCGATAATAATAATCCAAGCAATGGAGATTTTCCCATTTCTGGACAGTCAGAATTAGATCCTCAAGGATATTATCCCCAGGGTTTTGAAAGGAGGTATGGTCTTAATTCCTTTTACGGTATGCAATTTTTTTGGGAAGTAGAATACAACGCAGATAGCGCCACCTTGCATGTGGATGTATACTCTTCAAGAGATGGTGCTATATTCCTCGACGACGAGATTACAATGTACTTTGAGCGCTACCGCTAGTAGCATATAGAATATGGAACGTATAGAAAGGTCGGCATCCTGAAGGGCGTCGGCCTTTTTCTTTTAGGAATTGGTATGAGCGAAAGGAGTACTTGATACTCGGCCCTTGCTTCCTTTTAGACAAGGGGATAGCTTGGAATAAGGAAGTATGGATTTTGATTGGATAGGGCAGTAGCTGTGCTGTTGCGTTCTCAATTTCTCATAATAGAGGATTCTTTTGACGGAATCTTTAAAATAGGGGTTTAGGTGATTCGTTTTTGAAATGCTATTGCTCCATCTTCTTTCTTCTCAATAGCAAGACCTCTCCCGTCTTAAACTCTATCCAGGCAAAGTCATATACTAAATAATAACGCTTCCCTTGTTCATTTTCGTAGCAGCCTGTCATATATTCGAACCGAAAATTCTTTTTAGCCAAAGCATCCCGATCTATTCTCCTTTGATTTTCATGATCACCCAATAGCTCGAATAATATAGAACGATTGCGATGCAGAATTTTATCCGTTGATGAAGCCACTTTGTTGGACAAAGCTCTTAATTGATGATGATAATCTGATTTACATCCTGAGGAACAAAATATTTTGTCTCTTCTACCCGAATAGGGCGACTGACATAGCTTGCATCTTCTTTCTGACATTGGGTTATTCTTAATGATAAATAAATTAAATTCAGTTACTAAAATATAAAAGGAGTAAAAGTAATCCAAGTACACCACCGAAGGGACTACAGCCAGGCAAGCCTTTTTCAGCGGTGTTCGTCGGCCAAACCCTTTATAAATAGGGATCTACAAGCGAGAGAGTTGGTGTTCAATAATAATCATTTGTAAGCGATTATAGACGTTTACAAACGTTTGTAATTAACCACTACACTCTTATTTCGACACTTTATCAGCGTGGCAAAGTATCCGTGTATCCGTTATAGACGTCAATAACCGTTCAGAACGGTTCATCCCGCGTCACTACTAGGTTCTGAAATAGAAAGCCACGAACGGTATTAGACGTTAATAACCGTTCAGAACGGTTTATTCCATGCGGCTACTGGATTCTGTAATATAAAGGTGCGAACGGTAATAGTCGTTACTAACCGTTCAGCACGGTTAATCCTCGTCACGACTTGGTTTTGCAATAGAAAGAAGCGAACGGTAGTAGACGTTAATAACCGTTCAGAACGGCTAACACCTCGCCAAAACTGGATTATAACACATTGATTTGCGAACGGTAGTAGACGTTACTAACCGTTCAGCACGGTTCATCCCCCGTCACTACTAGGCTTTGAAATAGAAAGCTACGAACGGTAATAGTCGTTACTAACCGTTCAGAACGGTTACTCTCCCATCTATACTGCATTTTATCACAAAACGCTGTGAATCGATATAACCGTTCAAGACGGCTACCTATGTTATGCCTTGGCACACCAGAAATTAAACGGTGTCATATTTTTCAAAAATTTTGTATTGTGGCCATTTGGTTCTATTTAGCGGTTGTAACGCCTTTTCCTCCGGCAGGGATAGTAGCGATAGGGCGCGCCTCCCGCACTGTAGTCCGCCCTGAGGCGAGGAGGCGACAACAGAAGCCACCGCAGCCCTAGGGCGACTAAGTGTGGAGTGCGTGCACTACAAGCGGATAGCCCGACGGCCCCGCCGCGATTAGTACGTTGAGTTCAGGCTTCGGCGGGGCCGGCCGGCAAAAAAATATTAATAGACCTGGGAGGAATGTGGCTGAGATCGGGGATATCGGAAAAAGAGATAACAATTAGCGTCGCAGGGACGTTAGAGACTTTGTTTATTCTTGCTACATTTGCAGGACGAAAAAAGAAAGTAATATGGCTCAAATAGGATCGAATAATGCGGAGAAGGTGGATCAGTTAGCTCAGAAATACCAAGATCTGACAAAGGAAATCGGGAAGGTAATTATAGGACAGGAAGAGGTGGTTGAAGCGGTGCTGATCTCATTATTTAGCAATGGGCACAGTTTATTGGTCGGTGTGCCGGGCTTAGCTAAGACACTCTTGGTCAGTACGATTTCCGAAGTGCTGGACCTGAATTTTAAGCGAATTCAATTTACGCCGGATTTGATGCCGTCAGATATTACAGGAGCAGAAATTCTCGACGATTCGCGTCAGTTTAAATTTAATAAGGGGCCTTTATTTGCCAACATCGTGTTGGCGGATGAGATTAACCGAACGCCTCCGAAGACGCAGGCGGCCCTATTAGAAGCGATGCAGGAGCGGGCAGCTACTGTGGCGGGAAGAAAATATGATATGCCTAAGCCGTTTTTTGTTTTGGCGACGCAGAACCCGATAGAGCAGGAGGGAACCTATCCATTGCCTGAAGCGCAGTTGGACCGGTTTATGTTTAATATTTTGCTGGACTATCCTTCGTATCAACAAGAATTGGATGTGGTTAGGGCCACGACGACAGAGAAGTCGGTTCAAGTGTCGCATGTTTTGACGGCTCAAGAAATTTTGGAGTATCAGCAACTAGTGCGAAAGATTCCGATTTCTGATGCTGTTGTGGAGTATGCGGTTAAGTTGGCAGCGCAAACGCGGCCGGGAACTGAAATGGCTCCAGACAGAGTAACGGAGTATCTCTCCTGGGGTGCTGGCCCACGTGCTTCCCAATATTTAGTTTTGGGAGCAAAATGTCATGCAGCGGTTCACGGTAGCTATGCACCGGATATAGAAAACGTAAAGGCTGTGGCCCCTTATGTTCTCAGACACCGTATCGTGCGCAATTACAAAGCGGATGCAGAAGGCATTACAGAAGAGCAAATCATACAGGAATTGCTATAAAATCTAAGAAGCTTACACCAAACAGCTTCTTTCGTGCATCTAATAAAAAATGGTGCTTTCTATGAGAAAACTGACTTTTCCCACTGCGATGCTTTGTATGTTGATGCTTTGGAGTGCCTGTGGAAGTGATTTCTCAGATCGCATGCGGCCTAAGCCTTCGGCCTTTGGTCCTCTGAATAAGATGGTTGTAGTGGCTGAGCCTTTGGTTTGGGATGAATTGCGCGATACGACAAAGTTTTTATTTGCTGCACCTTACCCTATCCTACCCCAACCCGAGCCTTTATTTGATTTGATGCATTATTCTCCTGAAGATCTTGCAGAAAAATCAGGGCGCCGACATTTGCGAACATATTTGATATTGGTGGATGGGTCAGATACAACATCTCGAAGCTATAAAATGGCGCGGTCCGATCTAAAGGAGGTGCGGGCTGAGGGAATAGATAAAAGTATGTTGATCAAAGTGGCTCGTGACAAATGGGCCAAGAATCAAATTTTAGTGTATGTGGTGGCAGAAAATACAGATCTGATAACCACGGCTTTGTCGAGGAATCACAGTTCTATTATCGAAAGGATTCGAGAATTTGAGGCTTCAGCGAGAGAAGGGCAAATCTATACTGCAGGTCGGAATGTCTCACTATCTCGGATGGTGGCTGATAGTCTGGGTGTAGGTCTGGAATGGCCGAAATCTGCTCAGGCGGCCCGAGTAAATAGTGAGGTCGCTTGGGTGCGCATGGAAACTGAGAAGAGTTCTTCTTCGGTGGTTATCACATCTATGGATTACACCGACCCCGGTCAACTTTCTCGTGATTCAATGGTTAAGAAACGCAATGAGATTATGGCCAGGCAAATTCGCTCGGGGTCTCCGGGGTCAGAAATGGTCGTAAATGATAAGGATTTGCCGCTTACTCATCGCAATGTTGAGTTAGCTGGATATAATGCTTATGAACTTCGGGGGGTATGGGAAATGACGGATGACTTTATGGGAGGACCTTTTGTGAGTTATTTTGTACTGTCTGACAATTTAGATTCTATCTATATTATTGATTTATTTGTCTATGCTCCGGGTGAGGAAAAGCGGGAATACCTGCAAGAATTGGAGCATATAGCCACTTCCCTGCAAATCTTGTAGGAGGTCAAATCTCGAGGAAAAACCTCCTTACAAAAGAATGACAGCTATAAACCATCGATTTTCTATTTTTGTGTTCAGTAAGTAAGAATATGTTACGCGGATACAAAATTATAACTGTTACACACAAATCCATTGAAGTGGGGGATCTAGGTGCTTATGTAGTTCCTGCCCGCGATGGAAGTGTATATCCATTTCTCGAGGAGGCGAAAGCTCATTTTGGAATTGAAGAGCTGATGTATCTGCAGACTTGTAATCGGATTATGTTTGTCTTGTTTGACCAACAAGTACCGAGACTACCCGAAGCGCAAGACCTTTTCTCCTTTTTTCACCCTGAAAAGGAAGCTTCTTTTTACCATCGACTCAATGAGTCTTTTGTGGAGTACAGCGATTTGGAAGCTGTAGAGCACATTTTTAGTGTAGCGGCTTCTGTTGATTCTTTAGTGGTTGGGGAGAGAGAAATACTCCGGCAATTGAGGACGGCATACGAAGAATGCAATGAGGCTGGTCTCACTGGAGACTCCATTCGGCTGTTGATGAAATATGCCATAGAGTCAGCAAAAAAAGTTTACAACCATACCCGAATTGGTGAGAAGGCTGTCTCAGTGGCTTCTTTAGCTTCGACTATGCTTTTTGATAAGGGGTTAACTCCTGCAGATCCCGTTCTATTGGTAGGTGCCGGGGAAACGAATACGATTATAGCTAAGGTGTTAAAAAAACGAGGATTTAAAGATGTTACTATTTTTAATCGCTCATTAGCCAAGGCTCAATTTCTGGCGAGTTTATCTGAAGGCAATGCTTTCGCTTTAGATCACCTGCCCAAGCACCACCGACCCTGGAAAGCTATGATCGTTTGCACTTCTGCTCCTCAAGCGATTATTACGGAAGAAATTTTCAGGGAACTAAACTCGCGCGATAGTGCCTACTCTCATAAACTAGTGCTGGACTTAGGGATTCCTAAAAATGTAGCACCAGAAGTGGTTGAAATGGACGCGGTGACTTATATCGAAATAGAAGGTGTTCGGGCTAAGGCACAAGAGCATCTCAATTTTAGAAAAAAGGAAGTCAAGCAAGCCGTACAAATTATCCACGCTTATGGGAAGGAATTCATGAAGGCTTTTCAGCAGCGGCAAATTGAAAAAGCGCTCAGTCAATTACCAACTGCGATCAACCAAGTCAAAGAGCGCGCAATTAACGAAGTGTTTCAGAAAGATATCAGCCAGTTAGATGAGCCTTCGCGGGCTCTGGTGATGGAGATGATGGATTACATGGAGAAAAAATGTGTTGGTATTCCCATCAAAGTCGCAAAAACTTCGGTCTAATTTCCCCGCTTTTACCATTACCTATCCTTTCGGACTTGAGCGAATCAAGTAAATCAGCACTGTATTGTGGAACATTTCTTTACTTACCCTACACTTAAGGGTAAAAAAGTTCATGTTAGTTAAATCATATGCAAGTGCCGTATTTGGTGTTGATGCTCGAACGATTACAGTGGAGGTGAATGTTGGGGGGCCTCTCGCCCCAAACCAGAATGCGTATCATTTAGTCGGTTTACCGGATAATGCAGTCAAAGAAGGGTATCAGCGAATGGAATCAGCTATAACTAATATAGGGTATAAGTTTCCCCGACGCAAAATTGTAGTCAATTTGGCACCCGCTGATATCCGAAAGGAGGGGTCTGCTTTTGACTTACCTATTGCTCTGGCGGTTTTGTCTGCATCGAGCTTGATTGCAGCTCGTGATTTGTCTGAATACGTCATTATGGGCGAATTGTCCTTGGATGGTTCCTTGCGACCTATTCGCGGAGCGCTTCCCATTGCGATACAAGCGAGAAAAGAAGGATTTAAAGGGATGATTGTTCCCAATGCGAACGCCAGAGAAGCTGCGATTGTCAGTGAATTGAATGTCTATGGAATTGATACTTTGCAGGAAGCGGTAGATGTTGTGTCTAATCCTGAGCAATACGAGCCCGTCGAGGTGGAAACCCGTACATTATTTCAAATAGAGAAGCGACAGACCGATCTTGATTTTTGCGATGTTAAGGGGCAGGAGAAAATTAAGCGCGCGATGGAAATATCTGCTGCAGGTGGTCATAATGTGATTTTGATCGGACCACCCGGCGCTGGCAAAACGATGTTGGCGCGTCGATTGCCCACAATATTGCCTCCTTTGAGTCTTACTGAAGCATTGGAGACGACAAAAATTCATTCCGTTTCGGGTATCTTACCGGAGAACACTTCCTTATTAGCCCAGCGACCCTTTCGATCACCACATCATACGATCAGCAATGTTGCCTTAGTCGGCGGCGGATCCAATCCCTTGCCGGGTGAAATCTCATTGGCACATAATGGAGTCTTGTTTCTCGACGAATTACCTGAATTTCAGCGGCAGGTGCTCGAAGTGATGCGACAGCCAATGGAAGAGCGGCGCGTTACAATTTCTCGTGCAAAGGTTACGGTGGACTATCCGGCAAGTTTTATGTTGATTGCCTCAATGAACCCTTGTCCTTGTGGGTTTTACAATCATCCCGAAAAGGAATGCATGTGCGGTCCTGGCGAGGTGAAGCGGTACTTGAATAAAATTTCAGGTCCTTTGTTGGATCGAATTGATTTGCACGTGGAGGTAACTCCAGTTTCTTACGATGAATTGTCGGACTTCAAGCCTGCTAAAGAGAAGTCTGTGAATATCCGTGAACGAGTAGAGCAGGCAAGAAATATACAAACTGACCGGTTTGATGAGGAGTCGATTTACTGCAATGCTCAAATGCCGAGCCATGTTGTACGGCAGACTTGTCAACTCGATGACTCAAGTTCTCAATTGTTAAAAAAAGCGATGGAACGGCTTCAATTGTCGGCTAGAGCATATGATAGAATCGTGAAGGTATCACGGACCATTGCAGATTTAGAGGGATCAGAAGATATAGGTAGTTCCCATATTGCAGAGGCCATTCAATATCGAAATTTGGATCGCTCCGGATGGGCGGGGTAGCCAGTATAAGGATTTTGGAGCCTGAACATACCAATATTTTGGTAAGAGGTATTCTGTCTGTACCTCGCTTCAAGAATATTTCGTTTTTAGGATAATGCGAGGGAAAACGATATCTTTGAACTACACAGGATTATAGTTTTAAATCACAATGGACTACAAGATAATGACTTATCATCCGCCCCACCTCAATAATTTATCCCCACTTTTAGGGGCTCATGCTCCGGCGAGGAAATGGGCGCCTATCACCCTGTCCAATACGGAATCCTATGATTTGATGACACATGCCGGTTTGTCCCAGTGCATTCAAGATCAACTTAACTCTCATTCTGCAGAAATAGGAGTCGGGGGTTATTTGGAACGCAGGAACATCTATCAGCGATCAGGTCATTTTACGCAAGGTAAAGAGGCCCGTAACATCCATTTGGGTTGTGATATATGGGCACCGGTAAGCCAGCAAGTTTTTTCCCCCTTAGATGGAGAGGTACACAGCACTGCCTATAATGCAGCGCCGTTTGATTATGGGGCCACTCTAATTATAAGGCATAGGTGGGATAATCATTCTTGCTATGCCTTGTACGGGCACATACAGAAAGTAGATATCGAAAGATGGTCTATCGGTGACTTGGTAAAAGCTGGGGATTTACTTTGTCATTTAGGAGACCTTCACGAGAATGGAGGCTGGGTACCACATTTACATTTTCAATTGATTCTAGACCTCGAGGGTAAAATTGGAGACTATCCCGGTGTAGCCCCTTCCAGTCAACTAGATTATTATCGCAGCAATTGTCCCGACCCCAACTTTTGGTTGGTCTGAGCTTCAACTGTGTATGTCGCTGAGACCATCAATTATAAAGGGACATTTGTCGAATCTCTCGTTGAGATTACTATTTTTGCGAGTCGAAAGACAAATCATTTATTCATAGACTCTTCGGAAGTGATAACAATAACCACTATTTCATCTCTGCAACAATACCTATCTCTCAATCGCCGGCAAAAAAAGGGTTTTGTTCCCACGATGGGTGCCTTGCATCAGGGACATTTATCACTGATAGATGAAGCGCGAGCACAAAGCGACATCACTATTGTTAGTATCTATGTCAACCCCACCCAATTTAACGAGTCCTCAGACTTGCAAAACTATCCTCGCACCCTTTCTCAGGATGTTTTATCTTTAGTGAAGAAGGGATGTGACGTTTTATTTTTGCCCACTGATCGGGAGATGTACCCCGATGGGCTAGACAAAAGCCCCCCTTTGGATATTTCTGCTTGGGCTTCGACCATGGAAGGAGAGTTTCGTCCCGGACATTTCGATGGAATGGCTCGGGTAATGTATCGCTTTATTGAAATTTTGAAGCCGGATAAGGTTTTTATGGGACAAAAGGATTATCAGCAATATAAGATTGTCGATCAAATGTCTGATGAATTGGATTTGGGTGCCGAAATTATTGCTTGTCCTATTATCCGTGAAGAAAATGGATTGGCGATGAGTAGTCGCAACCTGCGGTTGACTGCTGAAAATCGTCGTGAAGCTTCAAAAATTCACGAAACCTTACAAGAAGGAGCAGAGCGATTACGCGCCGGAAGCAGTAGTTCCATAGTTGAATCTTGGGCGATGGACCAAATGAGATCCTTTGGATTTCGTCCTGAGTATTTTAAAGTAGTAGATAAGGATAGTCTAGAACCGTTAAGTGAGGTTGAACCGACAAGAGAATTTATTATTTGCACTGCTGCCTGGGTGGGAGAAGTGCGTTTAATTGACAACATTTGGATCCGCCCTCAGGATGATAAAACCAATGAGTAAAGTAGGAAGAGGATAGCATTAATAACATCTTTTTCCAAAACTATGTAGTGTGACAAATTTAAATGTATGACTTACAAAGCACCCAAATAATTGACAGTGAAGAAGCGATTTTTGCAATGGGCTAAATCAATACTATTCGTGGGAACGGGTGTATTGATTTTGTATTGGGTATATATTAAGTTCGAACACCAATATATTGAAGATTGCATGACTCGAGGCACCGCCGAGGATTGTTCACTATTGGATAAGTTGTGGACGGATTTCTTGTCTGTCAATCCCCTATGGATCGGTTTAGCCTGTCTTTCTTTTTTATTAAGTAATCTTAGCCGAGCTATTCGGTGGCGACAATTGCTAGAACCTTTAGGCTATTCTGTGTCATTAACTACTGGCTTTTGGTCGATTATGTTGGGTTATTTTGCGAACTTGGGCTTTCCTAGAATTGGAGAGGTGATTCGTGGTGGAAGCATGACGCGCTATGAGAAGGTTCCTTTAGAGCATAGTATGGGCACGATCGTGGCGGATCGGGTAATTGATTTATTCAGTTTTGGATTGATTTTCCTACTTGCTTTGGCTTTTGAGTTTGATATTCTCTGGGAACAAATTGATCTTCATATTTGGAGTCAATTACGTCAGTGGTCCGGACAATCCAGCCTTTGGATAAGTGCCGGGATAATTCTTTTAGTACTAATTGTTTTGTATCGTTTACGCCAGAAATTGTATGGTTTGGGATTTGTATTGAAGGTAAAGGAAGTGGTTAAGGGCTTTTTCGAGGGAGTGCAATCTGTACGTAAGGTGAAATCTATTCCTTGGTTTGTATTTCATAGTATATCTATTTGGCTGTTGTATTACCTAATGACGTATTTTACTTTCTTATCATTTGCTCCCACTGCAGACCTGGGCTTGTCGACCGCTCTATTGGTTTTTGTGTTTGGTAGCTTGGGTATGCTCATTCCCTCTCCGGGCGGCATGGGCTCTTATCAAGGGTTGGTCGCACTGGCCGTCTCTCTCTATGGAGTATCACTAGCTGACGGCTTTTCCTATGCCAACATCAACTTCTTCTCCATTCAGATATTTTGTAATGTGTTTTTCGGATTAATGGCATTGATTATCTTACCTTTTCGCCACCGAAGGAGGAAGAAGGAAATAATTGTTAATTATGAAAAAGAATAACCCCCTAGATCGTATTGCTAGAGAGAAAATATTTCCCCACGGTCAGGCGCTACTGAAGAAAATGAAGGAATGGTCGTCCCTGGGAGAGGAAACCGTTTTTACCAATGGGTGTTTTGATTTACTACACCTTGGCCATTTAAGTTATCTCAAAGAGGCCGCTTCACTAGGGGACCGGCTTATTATTGGTTTAAATGCAGATGCCTCAGTCCGCACTTTAAAAGGCGCGAATCGGCCGATTTGGGCTGAAAGAGAGCGTAGTTTGCACCTAGCTTGTCTTACTTTTGTCGATGCAGTCGTTGTTTTTGAAGAGTCGACCCCCGAGCAATTGATTGAGCTTTTATTGCCGGATATTTTGGTGAAGGGAGGAGATTATAAGCTGGAAGATGTTGTTGGAAAGGATATTGTCGAATCAGCGGGAGGTCGCGTACAAATTTTATCATTTTTAGAGGGCTATAGTTCAACCGCTCTCATTGAAAAAATTCAATCTTTATGATACGAGTGAAAGAGTTAGTCGCTGCCCTGGAACGTCATGCCCCACTACATTTTGCAGAATCTTATGACAACCCAGGATTATTATGTGGGGATCCTGAGAGTGAGATAAAAGGGGTAGTGACCTGTTTAGATTGCACGGAGGCCGTAGTGGAAGAGGCCATCGAAATGGATTGCAATGTGATTGTAGCACATCACCCGGTTATTTTCAAAGGAATAAAGTCTTTAACGGGGAGAACATATGTTGAACGAACACTAATCAAGGCGATAAAAAATGACGTAGCCATATATGCGATTCATACAAATATTGACAGTATTTTGGAAGGAGGAGTCAGTCAAATGTTGGGCCACCAACTGGGCGTAGAGAAAATGCAGGTTTTACAAGCTCGTCAGGAACAAAAACAAGTGGAACTCACTGTTCTTGAAATGCGAGTTGAGGATGCACAGAAAGTGGCGATAGATTGCACTGATCAAGCATTTAGCTCTATGGTGGAAGTCGAAACAGTTGAGGGGCCTCGTCAATGGATGCGATGGACTGGGCGCAGTGACCGGGCGATGGAGCTGATCCATCGATTGAAGGAGCAGGGCATGACCGCTCAGTTGATGAATTCGGAGGTTCTTTCTCCAGGTGTTGGACTTGGAGTTATAGGAGAATTGCCCGTTCCCATGCCGGAAACGGTCTTCCTGTCTAAAATGAAAGAGACCCTGGGTGGAACGACCATTCGGCATACATCATTGCTAGGTAAGAGTATCCATAAAGTAGCACTTTGTGGAGGATCTGGTGCTTTCCTATTACCTCAAGCTAAAAGCGCCGGGGCAGATATATTTATTACAGGTGATTTCAAATACCATGAATTTTTTGATGCTGAGAATAACATTATTATTGCAGACATTGGTCACTACGAAAGTGAACAATGGACGATCTCTCTTCTAAAAGAATGGATTTCTAAGAAATTTAGTACCTTTGCGGTTCATTGTACCACAGTAGTGACAAACCCAGTGAATTACTTTTAGTTTATGGCAAAGAAAAAAGAGCAAACAGTTTCCGATAAGTTGAAAAACCTTTACAAATTGCAGCTGATAGATTCTGAATTGGATCAAATTCAGGTTTTAAAAGGGGAGTTGCCAATAGAGGTCTCCGACCTGGAGGACGAGTTGTCAGGATTGCAGAAGCGCATAGATAAATTGCAGGAGCAATTAGATGAATTAGAGGGAGAGAAATCCAAGCATGAGCGCAATATCAAGGAAGCAACGATGCTGATTGAGCGATACAAGCAGCAATTGGATGAAGTGAAGAATAATCGCGAGTATGAAGCCCTCCAGAAGGAAATTGAATTACAAGAACTGGAGATCAAACTTTCAGAAAAGCGCATTCGGGAAACTGAGGAGCGCATGGAGGGTAAGCAAGAAATGAAAGAGGAGATCGTAGAGAAGAAGAAAACTCGTGAAGATTCTTTAGAAAAGAAAAAGGTCGAGTTAGAGGAGATTCAAAAGAAAACGGCTAAAGAAGAGGCCTCACTTCAAAAAGAGTCTGAAAAGGCCAGAAAAGAAGTAGAGAACCGACTGCTTAAATCATATGACAGAATTCGATCTACATACAGAAACGGATTAGCTGTTGTTACGATCGAGCGCAATTCATGTGCTGGCTGTTTTAATAAAATACCGCCTCAAATACAGAATGAGGTGCGCAGTCAGAAGCACATTGTGCCTTGTGAGCATTGTGGAAGGATAATTGTAGATGAGGACATGCTGGTCCAGGCAGGAGTTATTAAGGAAGAGAAAGGAGCTTAATGCTTTGTGAGAAGTGGGTGGGTGATCATTGCCCAGGTGATATAAACGTCATACCGAAAGAAGGTTGAATAGATCAGAATGATAAGAAGATCTTTCAAATTCAAATAATACAATACCCGTGTGGAATCCTCCACACGGGTATTCTTTTTTACTTTTTATTCAATCGAAATGAAATTTTTGTAATTACCCCATAGGTGGTGATCTTTCCGTCTTTCACGTGAGCTTTGACATCTTTTACAAAAACTGAGTCGATATTATCTACTGTTTTTGAGGCCTCTGTAACGGCTTTTTGCATTGCATCTTCAATGCCTTTGTCAGATGATGCTATTATTTCAATTACTTTTACAACACTCATATTAATTTGTTTTTTATGTTAATAGTTCTATTAATATAGCAATAAATATCGAATAGCCAATTATCTAAATGACTTTTTTGAAAAACGTAAGGATTTAAGATAATAGGGTGTAGAGATGTTTGCCCTTAGTTTTCTACTTAAAGAGGGTATAATATGTAATATGCCTGATTTGGATTTAAGCTGCTTATATTTATAAACGTAACTTTACTTAAATTTCAAGTTAGCTGCGAAAATATTTTGTCATGAGAATGAGAGGAAATGCTAAAACGAGGCAGGAGATGAAACCTTAGGCAAGCTTATTCATGTCTAAGTTGAAAAAGATTTTATTCGATAACGATGATGTTGGATTTTGAAACTTTTCTGAATTGGAGGAGATTTCGGAACCTATTAAACCTGAAATAATTGACTCATGAAAACATATTTGTTTGGATTTCTTGCTTTTACTTTCGCCACTTCTTTATATAGTCAAATTGTTTCCGGTCCTATGTTGGGTACCAATACGATGAGAGAGGTACAAATTTGGGTGCAGATAGATCGGGAAGCTGAATTGCAGTTGTATTACGCCCCGATTGATGAACCCACGGATAAAAATGTATCTCCTATTGTTACAACAAGGGCAGGCCATGCTTTTACTGCGACCTTGCTGGCCCATGGTCTTGAACCGGGGACGACTTACTCTTACGAAATATATATGAATGGTGAGGCATTAGAGGTCAAGCCTCCTTCTTCTAAAGATCTTGATATCAGCGAGTCTCAATCTTTGACCTTTACTACTCAAGAACTCTGGCAATATAGAACGGATCCTCCCGACTTTTCTTTTCTAATGGGGAGTTGTCTCTATACTAATGATCCAGCTTATGATCGTCCTGGAAGACCATATGGTCAACCCTCAGATACTCTATTTTCTTCTATGAGCAAGTTGTCTGGTGACTTTATGTTATGGTTGGGAGATAATATCTACTTGCGTACCCCGGATTTTGATTCTCACACGGGAATTTACCACCGATATACTGACTTCAAAACTCAACCCTATATTCAACCGTTTTGGGCACAAATGCATCATTACGCGATTTGGGATGACCACGATTTTGGCCCTAATAATTCAGATCGCGCCTATATTTATAAGGACCTCACTCGACAGGCGTTTATAGATTTTTGGGCCAACCCAACTTATGGAAGAAATAATGATGGGATTTATACTGAATTTCGTTGGTCTGATTGTAATTTTTTATTATTGGACAATCGATTTTTTCGCACGCCCAATGGCATGCCAGGCGAAGACGTGAGTATTCTCGGTGATGATCAAAAACAATGGCTGAAAGACCGGTTGATAAGTGCACAAGGAAGTTTTGTGTTTGTCGCTATTGGTGGGCAATTTCTCAACCCTTCTACCGACTATGAAAATTATGCAAATTATGCTCGTGAAAGGGAGGAGATCATTCAATTTATTCATGATAATGATCTCAAGAACATTATTTTCCTTTCGGGCGATAGGCACCGTACTGAGTTGTCAAAATTGGCAAAAGAGGGACATCCAACGATTTACGATCTGACTTGTAGTCCTTTGAGCAGTCAGTCATATGCGGAGCGAGCGCCGGAAAACAATCATTTAAGAGTGAAGGGAACTCAAGTTGCGGATCAAAATTTTGGTCGAATTGAAGTTTCAGGTGTAATGAATCAAAGGGTATTGCAAATTGAGGTTTACAATACTCGTGGTGAAAAATTATGGCAGAAAACGATTGAAGCAGAATAGGAAGGTAATAGCTTATGGTAAAAAAAGACGAGTCTTCGAATTTCTTGGAACGATATCAGATCGCAAATGAAAAGGATATCTACAAAGGGTTTTTAACGCTCAAAATGGCGGAGATAAGAGTAATAAATCCGGATGGCACTTTTAAGCATAGGGCTCAAAGGGAACGGTTGGTCCGTCCTGATTCTGCTGCTGTTTTAGTCTATCACAAGCCAAGGGAGGAGTTTATATTCACCCGGCAATTCCGTTATCCTATCTCGGATGGAGAGCCGAGGCACATTTTAGAAATTCCGGCGGGAGGAATTGATGAGAGCGAAACAGAAAAGGAGGCGGCGGTTCGTGAGGTTAAAGAGGAAATTGGCTATCGTTGTGAGAAATTAGATTTTATTGCGGCTGTCTATAGTTCACCGGGCACCTCTTCTGAAAGAATATACATTTATTTCGCTGAAGTTGATGATCGAGATGTATTGCAAGAAGGGGGAGGGCTTGATGAGGAAAATGAAGATATTTATTTGGACTGTCTTTCGGTTGAAGAGTTGCGAAATAATCTCTCCCAGATCAGGGATGCAAAATCATTGATAGCTTTACAGTGGTTTTTTACAAAACGTTAAAGTAGAAATTATTTCTCTTTAGTCGTTTCAGATTTCACTTCCGCAGTCTCGGGAAGGTCGATAGGCCAAAAGAACCGAAGGGGTTGTTTGAAGAACTCTTTCGTCAGTCCGGAAAGAATGTTTCGAAGTTTACTAATGGCAACTCCTCTTGCTTGGAGTGCAAGAATTAGTGAGAGTCCAAAACTTACCAGGAAGTTGAGAAGACCAATCAAGCCTATCCCCATAAGGGACCAAAAAAATACACTTAGACTGATTGAAAAATCATTGCCAAATAAACTCAGACCAAAATTCCCCGCTGCAAAAGCAATGTGCCTGATATCAAGGGGCAATCCGAGTATGACTCCAATCGTCCCCGTAGTTCCCATAAAAATTCCAAACCATAAATTACTGCTAATTCCCCCAATATTCCGCTTGTAGTAGGCAGCCAAATTTTTTAATTGCTCTCGGGAAAAGAACCGCTTGAGAAAGGGGTGATGTTCGATGCGTTTTGGAATTCTATTATACAAGGAGCGATTTGCTGCTTGACCAGCTATAAGTCCGGATAGAAATAAAAAGAAGCCAGCGATAGCAGCGTGAAATACTGCGGGGGACCGAATGGGATCCAATTCATAAATGAGAAAGTCAGCTTTTTTATAGGCTAAATTATCTCCCATATACCAGGACAGTAAGGCAATGAGGAGTAATGCAACGGGAAAGGCAACGATAACATTCCCCACAAAAGCGATAAATTGCGATCGAAAGGCGCGAATCGATAATTTAATGATATCTATAAACTTATTTTTCGAATCTAGGTCGCTTTTTATGGTCGCTGCAAGAGAAGCGGCAGTCATGGCGGGCTGTTTTGTCGCTAGTGTCAAATGCAATAAATAAATGGTAACAAAAGCTAAAGCGTAATTAGCACTGTATAGAAAGGCTTGCCCGAAAAGACTCACATCGAGTTTAGATAATAAAAGTTTTATAATACAGGCAATACCTACAACAGCACCGCCCCCACAAGCCGTTTTTAGCATTTTAAAAAAGCTTTCCCTGTCATGCGTGATGTATTTCTCTCCTTTTGACCCGGTGTGTTGAGTGATTTCCTGAGCAATGAGTTGCGTCGATTTGATTACATATCCTCCCAACTGTCGATTCCTTGCGTGCCGCATAACCATCCACTGGGTCATATCAAATAAAGTCTGCTGCCTTTTTTCTTCACTTTCCGTTTCAGGATAAAGTACCAGAAAATCTAAAATTTCATTTACTCGATCTAGCATTCGTTCTACTGTCATCAAATGCTGGTGAATACGCTGACTAATACCAAATTTGCTACGATTTTTATAAGCCTTTTCAATATAGTCATAACACTGGCGCAAAAGAACAAGTAAATGTTTATAATTCTCTTCTTCCGCACTTCTGCTGACGACACCGTTTCTAACGTCTTCAATGTATAGGTCGACCCATTCCTGCAAGGCGATGAAAGGACTACCGAAGTTTTCATACTCCGGCACCATTCTCATAACTTCTGTATTGAAAGCGTGTCCTATCATTCGGTGCGATAGAACGCGAAGAGCAAACAAGATTTGTTTAATGATGTAGTCTTCCGGCTTTAGGCTCGAAAGGTCTGGCATTTCTAATAATTCGATGAGGTCATCGCCCTTATCTTTAGGTATTGCCTGGACCCACTTGCCGTCACTTGTTTTATAAAACAATTGATTTAGGATGTATTCTATTCCACCTTCTTCTGGTTGATAGGGAAGGAACTTATATCCTAGCCGCTTTCTGATTTCATAAATAAAATCGGTACCATATACAATATCAGAATCAATGAGAAAACGACTTATTTTTCGTTCTGATAATACGCGTTTTATGTATTCACTTAAGGCAATTCGATATTTAGGACCCTGTTTAAGATATAAAATAAATTCATCCAATCGCGGCAATACCCCCTTTTTCATCTCTTTCCCGGACGGGCGAATATATTCTACAAGCTGTACAAGTAGATCTAAGTCCTGTTCCTCGTACTTCAGGATATCGTCTAAGATCTCAACTATGGTCTTGTTTTTTTGCATTCCGCGTGTTTCTAGTTTCAAAGATAAGACTTTGTGAATCGATATTCCATGAATACAGATGAAATGGTAGCTTTCACTTGCTAGAGATATCTATATTCGACAGAGCTTATGACTTTGGCATAATCCTTGCTGCTTTATATGTAGAGTATTAGTTGTTCTTTATAAGATTATTTGTAGGTGAGGAGGGGGAAGTGCTTTGCGGTGCTTCCCTTTTTTGTATACGCACTTTTTGGGAGTTCGGTTGAACTCGTATATTGCATATGCTATTATAGAGGTATATTAAAATAATGTATATGACGGATAACAGGGCCTACGAGCGGTCTAAAGCATTTCTCAAGGGTGATTTTGAGCCTTCGATAGGGAAGATGCATGAACTCACTGATTTACTGCAATATCACGAGTGGAAATATTACGTAAAAAATGACCCCATCCTTTCCGATACGGAATACGACCGTTTATATAAAATGTTAGAACAATGGGAGAGTCGCTGGCCAGATCAAATGCGCAGTGATTCTCCTACGCAAAGAATAGGGAGTGATTTATCTTCTGATTTCGAAACTGTAGTTCACTTATCACCCATGCTGTCTCTGGCAAACTCTTATAACCTTGAAGACTTGGATGATTTTCACCGGCAGGTAGTGAAAGCATTGCCTGATGAGGCCGGGCGTGTTGAATATATTGTAGAGCCAAAACTAGATGGTGGTACGGTCGTATTAAACTATGAAAATGATAAATTGGTACGCGCAGCGACGCGTGGGAATGGGACTCAGGGAGATGATATTACGCGAAATATTAAGGTGTTGAAATCAGTCCCGCTTCGTGCGCAGTTTTCTGACCATGGATTTTCTAAGGTTGAAATTCGAGGCGAAGCCATCATTCCTATTGAGCGTTTCGCTCGAATCAATAAGGAACGAGTGGAGCAGGATCAAAGCAGTTTTGCAAATCCCCGCAATGCAGCAACGGGAGGTCTTCGAATGAAGGATCCAGCGGATACTGCAAAACGAGGTCTGGAACTTCTGGTTTTTCAGATAGCTTACGTCGAGAATAATCAAGGGCAGAGGGCCTTGTCTGATTTGTTAAGCCATGAGAAGAGTATCGGCTTATTGGAAGAGTTGGGTTTTAAAATTGCTCCCAACGGTGTGCATCGGACGGATACAATGCAGAAATTGCACGCCTATTGCAAAAAGTGGGAAGCTCAACGATCTTCTTACCCCTATGAGATTGATGGAATGGTGGTGAAGGTAAATGACCTCAATCAACAAGCTGCTATTGGTGCCACTAGTCATCATCCGAAATGGGCTATAGCTTATAAATTCCGAGCCAAACAGGCTACGACGCGTCTGGAGCGCGTGGAGTTTCAAGTTGGAAAGATAGGAGCTATTACTCCAGTTGCTAAATTGCAGGCTGTTGAACTTGCAGGGGTGACAGTAGAATCAGCTTCTTTGCATAATGAGGATTTTATCCTTGAAAGGGATTTGCGAATAGGAGATCAAGTAATTGTGGAACGTGCCGGTGATGTTATTCCCTATGTCTTGAAGGCCTTAAAAGATGTGCGAACAGGTGATGAAGAGAAAATTCAATTCCCTAAAAATTGTCCGGCATGTGACCATCCCTTACAACGCATCGAGGGAGAAGCTGCCTGGCGTTGTGTCAATGCTCAGTGCTCTGCTCAGTTACTTCAGAAGCTGATTCACTTTGTTTCAAAAAATGCCATGGATATTGATGGCTTTGGAGAAAAATATATTCATATATTTCACGATCTTGGATGGTTAAAATCTGTAGCAGATATTTATCGTCTGGATTTCACCAAGCTGGCTCAGCTCGAGCGTTTTGGCGAGAAATCAGCCAGAAATCTTGAAAGTGCCGTGCAAAAGTCAAAACAACAACCACTCTATCGTTTGATTCATGGGCTTAGCATTCATCATGTGGGGTTGAAGATGTCTAAAACTCTTGCGGCTCAAGTCAATCACATACTGGACTTAAAAGAATGGAGTCGTGAGGATTTAACCGCTGTTCATGAGGTGGGACCTATTGTAGCTGAAAATGTAGCCTCTTTCTTTCACGATGCATCAAACATACAAATATTACAAGAGTTAGAAAGTCTTGGTGTAAATCTAGAGCAGACGCAGGAGGACCAGCCCATTGAAGTCAATGCTGACAGCCCTTTGGCCAATAAGACCATCCTCTTTACGGGAAGTCTTTCCTCTATGACTCGCAAGGAAGCGCAGCAAAAAGCTGAAGCTGCGGGAGCAAAGACGGTTAGCGCTGTTAGTGGCAACTTAGATATCCTCGTGGCGGGGGAAAAAGCCGGTTCGAAACTTCGCAAAGCACAACAACAAGGAGGAGTTCAAATTGTCGATGAACAAAAATTTATAGAATGGATTCAATAAAGCGGGTTTTTTTCGGATGTCTTTTCATCCTTATTTTCTTTATTTCTTCTGTACGTTTAGCCGCTCAGGATTGGATAGAATCAAGGGATCAATGGGTAGAGTTACGTCCGGAAGATGGCTGGCTACTCGACCTGAAATATGCCACGGAGGACAATTTTGTCGGTCATGTGATTTATGATTGTGCCCGATGTTTCTTGCGCCCTGATGCAGCCAGCGCGCTAACAAGGATCAATGCGGAACTCAATGCGCAGGGGTATCAAATTAAACTTTTCGATTGTTATCGGCCCCTGGCAGTGCAGTGGGAACTTTGGGAGGAAGTGCCCAATCCTCAATATGTCGCCGACCCCAGAAAAGGGTCAATGCACAATCGAGGTCAAGCCGTAGATGTAACGCTCGTAGATATGGAAAGCGGGAAGGCCTTGGAAATGGGTACAGATTTTGATTTTTTTGGAGAAAGGGCTTACCACAGCACAACTCCAGAATTATCCTCTGAAATTCGAAAAAATAGAAAGCTGCTAAAATCCACAATGGAAAAACACGGCTTTTTGCCTATTCGAACCGAATGGTGGCACTACAGCTACCGCGCATCTCATTGGCCAGTGTTTGAAGATAAATGGAATTGTGAATAGGAAGTGTATAGATGAGTTATTCGAGACTCATTATCGGACAATCGAAATGTCACCACTTAAGTTATAGTTTTCTCCCCGACCGTCTTCTAAAATGAGGTGGTAGATGTACACCCCTTGTGGCACGTCCTCTCCCTTGAACTGGCCATCCCATCCGGAATAGCTGTTATGACCAATATTTTTCACCTGATGCACGATCTGTCCCCATCGGTTGAAAATGGATAGTTCCCGAATGAAAATGCCGGACTCATCATTGCCCGAAAAAGAGAAGCGATCGTTGGTGCCATCTCCATTAGGTGTGAAAATATTGGGTACATAGACACTCCAGTCGGTTACTTCAACAGTGACCTCGTCACTAAATAGACAATCCTTATACCACAACTGATAACTGAATGTTGTGGTAGATTTAGGACGTGCCTGCGTCTCTAAGCAGCTGATACATTCTATTTGGGGGTCATAGGTATCTGAATACCATTCGCCTTCCGTCCCTACCAGGTCTTGAGGAAATTGTCGCGCTTCTAAATCTACTGATTGCCCCTTAATAAGCTCCTGGTCATAGGCTTGCACCTCAATCTCCACCTGTTCGGGCTCTGGAAGGAGAATGTTTTCTACCCATAAACATTGGTTGCGATCTGTTATGACCAGCTCATAATCACCACTGCCGATTTGTCTTAGTCCTGTGATGTCTGCTTCCTCGCCATTCACCTGTGCTGCATAAGGTCGAGTGCCTCCCCGAATAGATATGATCTCTATGCGCCCATCTTCGTAGCCGAAACAGTTGGGTGCTTCATAAGCAATATTTACGGATAATGAGTCGGGCTCCTCCACATCTACATTGGAATTTAACTCACATCCATTTCCATCGCGAATCTCGAAGTCGTAACTTCCTGCAGGGATATTGGTTGCAGTGCCGTGATTGAGCTCTGATCCATTGATGAAGGTCGTGTAGTTTGCTGTCCCTCCGGAGATGTCAAAATCAATCCTTCCGTCGGAAAACCCGTAACAACTGGGTTGACTAATTTTGGGAGTGAATGTCAGAGGGGCTGGCTCTGTGAGGATGATTTCTTCTGTGTCTGTTTCTCCATCGCTGTCTGTCAAGGTGTATACGTATCGACCGGGAGCAAGTTGAGTTCGTAAAAACTCATCGCTGCCGTCCGACCATGCTATGGTGTATGGTTTTCGTCCACCAAATCCTTCGATCTCTATAACGCCATCCGCTGCATCATGACAGTTGATGTGCTCTAGTGAGATTCGAGCTCCAAAAGGGTCGGGATTAAATTTGACATCAAAGGAGAATTCCTGTTCACATCCGAAATCGTCCGTGAGGGTAACCGTGTAGGTCCCATCACTGAGACCCGATAGGTCTTTTGAACTTGCGCCTGTATTCCAAGTATATTGGTAGGGACTGACCCCTCCAGTTGGATTGAGTATTATTGATCCGTTATCATTTGTGCCGGCGGCATCGGTAATGCTTGAATTGGCGGCTATAGGCGTGGAGAGGGTAACTGTTTCACTGACCTCTAAAGTGCATCCATTCTCGTCAGTCACGATCACTGAATACGTTCCGCTGGCTGAAACTTCAAGTACGCTATCCCTTGACCCATCGCTCCACCTGTAACCAACAAATCCACCAGTAGCTTTTAGTTCGCTAGTTTCTCCGGGACAAAGTTCAGTGTCACCATCAATAGAGGCAGTAAGGTTTGGATTGTCAATCAATTCTATGGACATGGACGTCTGACAATTGGAGCCTTGAGAAAGTTTAACTTGATAACTACCGGACATATCATCTCCAGTTAAGTCTAGCGTTGAACTTGTTGCGCCGACTATGGCCACTCCATCCACGTACCATTGATACTCAATATCAGACATGATGACTGGACTACGGAGCTCTACGCTGTTTACGCATTCGGATCCAGACTTCAAAGGAGCTTCTAATTCAAAGTTGCGGGACTCGCTTAGAATCAGGTTGTCAACAAAGTAGTATTCTGCACCATTTCCCAGGTCTTTTCGTCCGCATGGCGCCCCGATAGCAATGGAGCGGTAGGTCTTATCCGGGGTGAATTCAAAAGCGGTTTCTACCCATTCCTCGCTACCAACGACTTCTATGGTATTGATCAACTCCCATTCTGAGCCCGGAAAACTCGTGGGACAGCGATCGCCGGGATAGGGGAGTTGGTCACAACTCACATTACCAAATATGGCTACTTCCGCCGTGTCAGCACTGAATACTGTATCTAAATTATAAGTGGGAGAAACAGTTGTCTGAATCCCAAAACCCAAATGGAAATTTAAGGTGTAAGAGGTATCAGCTTCCATCGGACGATTCAGACATGCAGCCACATATTCCTGAAAATCAACGTTTTGCAAATTTGCTACATAAGCTATACAGCCCTCTCCGTCCGGAAAGGGGAGGGGGGGACGCAAAAAATCGTCCGCCATAAGCCCACATTGGTGGATGTAATCCAAGGCGGCTCCTGAAGACCCTTGCGTCCAGGTGACAACGCAGTCCATATCGCCAAAGTTGGAAGGGCAGCAACTTCGCATTTCAAAAGAGGGGTTTGGAATAATTGATGTCGTGAGAAAGGAAGAAATTCCCGCGCAGTCGCACTCCGGATCATTCAGGTCGATTAAGCCATTTCCGTTATCATCTATGCCATTATCGCATATTTCCTGAGCCTGGGTAGCTAAGGCGCTGAATACCAAAAGGTAAAAGCAAAGTAAGTATTTTAATGTCTTATGCATAAATGATTTTCACATACGATTACAAAGGTCGCAAAAAAGATGGGTAATCATTAAAATTTAACATTTTTTTTAATAGGTCTATTGTATTTCAAGTCCTTATACTATTTCTTGTTTCTAGTGATTTAGCAGTCAGGTAATCAAATGACAATACATGGAATATAAACACAATATGAACTTTTGCATTGGCGATACTCTATTTAACGCCCTTCCCTTTGCTTTATTCTTGGCCATTCATTAGGATTTATTCACATCTTTTGATAAAAAAATATTTTGAGTATTCAAAATTTATTATTTTGATCCGAAATGCATGCCATGAAACATTTGAATTCTTTCACTTTTCTCCTTTTTTGTATTGTATTTCTCCTGAGTAGTCATCTGTTATTATCTCAAGAGACACGCACTATCAATTATCAAGGAATCGAGCGGACATTTATCCACTTTACTCCGGATCAATACACTGGGGAAGAACCGCGCCCTTTAGTACTTGTGCTGCATGGTTTCACTCAAAATGCTAATGCAATAATGAATTACTCTGCTTTTAATGCGATCGCCGAGGAGGAAAATTTCGTTCTCCTCTACCCCAACGGATTGGACAACGCCTGGAACACAAATGCTGGATTTCCTGGTGGCTCCACGGCAGATGATGTTGGGTTTCTATCCCAGTTGATTGACCTTATTTCTAGTGAGCAGAACATCGATGGGCGACGAGTGTATGCTTGTGGCTTTTCCGCCGGAGGATTTATGAGTTATGTTCTCGCCTGTCAGCTTCAGGATCAACTTGCAGCCATAGCCAGCGTTGCCGGCACATATTCCCGCCCGGCTTTGGACGACTGTGCCCCGGATCGACCGTTTCCAGTACTCCATATTCATGGAACAGACGATATTATTGTCCCGCCCGCCGGCGGATTTGGCACGGTTTCAGTCAACGAAACACTAGAGTTTTGGGTGGAACAAAATGGTTGTGAAAGCCAAGCTCAGCTCACCGAATGGCCGGATGAAGCCAATGATGGGACAAGGATTGAACAGTACGATTTTCTCGGCTGCCTGGCGGGTACTGAAACTCAATTTTTGCGCGTCGTCGGTGGCGGACATACCTGGCCGGATGCAGAAGGTCAATCGGGTTTGGGTACTACCACTCGAAATTTGAACGCCAGTGAGGAAATATGGGAGTTTTTCAGTCGCCATGAAGCGCCAACTTCTACTTCCATCTCTGATCCTGGCCCTCAGATGACCAGAGTTTTTCCCAATCCCGTGGGGAGTCAGCTTCAATTGGAGGTCCCCGGCGATTGGACGCATCTCCCTTATCAGATCATTCGGCTGGACGGGCGTCAGATGCACAGCGGTCGATTGCCCCGATCTCTTCTAAAGTTAGCTGTCACTGAATGGCTTCCGGGTTCATATTTTATCAAAATAGATGGGCAGAAGACGCTTCATTGGATAAAAAAGTAGGAGGGTTTTATATTTTAGGGGGTGCCCCCAGCACTTTTTTTCGTCAACTAATTCTTAATTTTCATTGACGAAGTGCTTCCCATTCTATTTGAAAGAAATGAAAAATAATGGATAGAAAAGAGTGCTGGGGTCGGGCTATTCAGGGGTCCCGTCCCCAATAATTTGGGGACCACTTCACCCCCAAATTCTTTGTGGGCTCGTGCCCTTACTATCCCTCACCCGATGCGATCAAACTGTGAAATCAAGACAATATTGAGGTAAAACACTTTAGAGCCAGACCTCAAAAAATAGCGGACTAAAATTTGAATTCGGCAAAAATAAATCGGGATAAATTGAAGTCGTATCGCTCTCCCTCCCCGGTTACCGGATTCTGAGCGTTTGGATATTCAGTTTCCAGCGTCCATTGACCATATCCAAAAGCCGTTTCAATTCCTATAGCCACTTTTTCAGCTACCTCAAATTTCAAACCAAAAAATATATGGCCCGATACCATGCGAACTTCAGAAGAGTTGACTTCTATATCCCTATTGATGGCAACCGTAGACGTGCTAAAAAGTGTATTGTTATCCCTGACGCGCAATAATCCATGACTCGAACTATAGGTGGTTTGCCCCAGTTCTGGTCCTGCAAATAGGTGAAACTCTCCAAAATCAATATCTAGTTCTAATCCCAGTTTTACATTGAATGCGTCAACTCTCGAGGCATCCGTACTATAGGAGGACAAAACGGATCCAAGCCCCTCTGTTCCTATTCGGAATACCATCTGATATTTTTTCCCTTGGTTGAGTACTCTTTTATAGTAAAGGGAGGATTTACTCTCATTCAACATGTGCCCGAGTGGGGCGATCATGATGGCATTTTTATGGCTGACTTCCAGAGAGTCATCATCTAATGCCGGGAATGAATTTATTGTTTCTCCTCGAACGGACGCAATTGTAGCCAGACAAAGAAGTGTGTAAATCAATTTTCTCATAATAATTATTCTTTAATTTAAATGTAAGAAATTTATTCGAAATTAGAAAGATTGGCACCCTACTGTCGAGGGGAGATACAGCTGGGACTCACTGAGAAATAGCCAATTTAGTATTTCCAGCGTTTGGCAAGTTGCACAAGGGAGAGCATGATAGGTACTTCGATAAGGACGCCAACGACAGTGGCTAAAACGGCCCCACTATTGATGCCAAATAGTACGATGGCCACCGCTACCGCCAACTCAAAGAAATTACTCGATCCGATCATGGCTGAAGGGGCGCAGATTGTATAGGGCAGGCCTAGCCATCGGCCTCCTTTCCAGGCGAGAAAGAAAATGAAGTACGTTTGTAGACTCAAGGGAATGGCAATCAAGACAATATGCAGGGGTTGGGCGACGATTTGATCCCCCTGAAAGGCAAAAATGAGAATTAAAGTGCTTAATAGAGCAATGATAGACCAGGGTTTCAGCCGGGGTAAAAACTTTTTTTCCATCCATTCCTTCCCCTTGTTTCGAATGAAGTACAAGTGGGTCAGGTAGCCAGCCAAAAGTGGAATTACTACAAATGCAACCACTGAAGAGAGCAGGATGTTAAAGGGCACGGTGATACTCGTGATACCCAATAGAAATTGAACGATAGGGATAAAGGCGATGAGAATAATGATGTCGTTAATCGATACTTGAACAACAGTATAGTTGGGATCCCCCTGAGACAAATAAGACCAGACAAAGACCATGGCTGTGCAGGGAGCCGCGCCTAAGATGATGGCTCCGGCAATGTATTCGTTGGCAAGTTCAGGACTCAACCAGGCTCCGTAAATATATTCGAAAAAAACCCAGGCAAAAAGTGCCATGGTAAAGGGCTTGATCAACCAGTTAATGATAATGGTCCATGTCAGTCCGCGTTTTTGCTGGCCGACCTTGCGTAGTGAAGAAAAGTCTATTTGAACCATCATGGGATATATCATGGCCCAAATTAAAAGGGTGATCGGAATATTGACTCCGTAGAATTCCCATTCGCTCAGCACTTGAATCTTTTCTTGAAACGCATAGCCAAGGGCAATGCCAACGACTATGCAAAGAAGAACCCAGAGGCTCAAATATTTTTCAAAGGTACCCATAGGAAATAAATTTTGAGTGTGGCCACCAATAATTCATCGCAATGTTACGATAATTAAAAGGGAGAGTGATGAAAAGTTGGTAAAAATATTCAAGAAGTATTTCTTTCCAATGGACCTCTACACTCTGTGTTGCGGTAGCGATGGGAGGGGAGTAGGCGCAGCCTGCTGTCCGATCAACCGCCCACTTGTTGGGTGGGTGATCGGACGGAACCCCCGGACGCAGCGCCTCATGCCTAAGCTAGCGCAAGGCGATAATCTAGGCATGAGGACCGCCCAAAAACATTTAAAATAAAAATCCTAGAGAAATTAGGGATGGAGTAAAAAGTAGCTGATGTGTCGGAGCGAGATTTAGTGCGTCGATTTTTCTCTGAGCGCCTGATAGGGAGCATTGAGAAAATGGAGGACGCGCTGATTGAAAATAAGGGGTTGCTCAACATTTACTACGTGCCCACAATCTTCTACTACCTGGAGGGTGGAGTACTGGTGGGACTGACTGAGCTTTTGGATGGACGGTAAAAACATGTGATCCTGAGCGCCCATGATGTATAGGGTGGGAATTCGAATTTCGTTATTCCAGAAAAATTTTAGCTTGGCATTCAGTCCGGCAGCCAGTTTGAACCATCGAATAAATTCTTTTTGGTATAATTTTTTGGCTTCCCGGATGAAGAGTGAGCGAGATTCTTTGTGGTTGCCTTTGGGCATGATAATAAAGGCAAAAAATCGATAGAGTAACATATAGGGAAGTACAGATTTAAGCCAAACGCCAAGTTTGAGTAGGAGTTTGGATCGAAAGTTGAGTTTCATAATGGCTCCACCCATCACAAGGCTGATTACTCGGTCGCTCTGCATTTCTGCCAATTCCCGGATGACGATGGTCCCGAGGGAAATACCAACGAAATGTGCTCTTTTGATCTTGAGATCGTCGAGGACTTCTATTACGTCTTTGGTAATAGCTTCGAAGCTGTATCGTTTGAGCGTTTTTAGGGAGGTTTTAGATCGACCATGGCCGCGAAGGTCGACGAGGAGAACGTTGAAATTCTCTCTAAAATCCTTCACTTGCTTATACCAAATGGATGAGCTACCACCGGCGCCGTGGATAAAAACGACCCATTCCCTGTCGTCCTCTTTCTCGAATGTTTTGTAGTGCAGCAAAGTGCAGTGGATTATGTTGTTGGCTGTAAATGTACAAATATTCAACAAATTATAAGAGACAAGGTTGTCAGTAGGCTAGACCGAAAATAAAAACAGACCGAACGATGAGGTTCGGTCTGTTCACAAAAGTTATTCGTTGTTGCTGTTGACTATTCCTGAATAACTTCGAAATTGATTTTAGCATCGATACTTTTGTGCAGGTTCAAATCTGCAGCGTAAGTTCCGATTTGTTTTACTTCCTCATCGAGGGAAATTTTTCTTCGCTCGACTTCAATGCCTTCCTGATCTTTGAGGGCCTGTGCGATTTGCACATTGGTGACAGAGCCAAAGATTTTGCCACTGGTACCAGCTTTCGCTCCAATTTTAAGAACGATATGCTGCAACTTGTCAGCTAATTCTTGATACTCGTCAAGCATTTTTTCAGCATGCGCTTCTTCTCTGCGCACCATCTCCGCCAGTCGCTTCTTGTTTGAAGAGTTCGCTACAACAGCGAGTTTTTGAGGGATAAGATAGTTGAGTCCAAATCCATTCTTTACCGTAATGGTTTGAAACTTATCGCCTACTTTATCTACGTCTTTCAGTAATATGATTTCCATGATTCTTTTCTTTTTTTACCCATAAATTATTTGAACAAGTCCGTTACAAACGGCAATAAGGCTAAATGTCTCGCTCTTTTAACGGATACCGCAACTTTTCTCTGAAATTTCAGAGAGTTGCCCGTAATCCGGCGAGGTAGAATTTTTCCTTGCTCGTTAACGAAAGACTTGAGGAATTCTGGATCTTTATAATCCACATGTTTGATTCCATATTTTTTAAATCGACAGAATTTTTTCTGTTTTTTGCCGATTTTAGGATTGGATAAAAACTTTATATCGTCTCTTGATGCCATGATAATTAATTTTGGGGTTCAAATTTATTCTTCTTCTTCCTTTGCTTTCTTAGAAGCGGGAGCGGCAGTCGCTGCCACTTTAGGCTTTGACTCCTCTTCCTGCTCCTTTTTTTTCCGATCTTTTCCAATCAGTCCGTTTCTTCTGTCCTCGTTAAACTTGATGGCGTATTTATCAAGTCGCACGGTGAGGTAACGGATGATTCGCTCGTCTCGTTTAAAAGCAAGCTCCATTTTCGGAATGAAAGAACCATCTTCTATTCTGAACTCCAAGGAGTAATATACTCCCGATGTTCTTTTCTGTATGGGAAATGCCAGTTGGCGCAATCCCATCTCATCCAAGTCTACCACTTCGGCCCCAATTTCTTTGAGATGGTCGACATAGGTCTGAGCTGTCGCTTTGATTTCATCGCCCGACAGAACTGGATCTACGATGAAAGTAACTTCATAATTTCGCATTGATTCGTTTTTATATGCTTAAAGTTGTTAATTCGGAGCGCAAAGATACTGTTTTTATTTTGTTTTTCAACCCTGTAGGCGAGGAACTTGAAATTGCCAGTCATGGAAAAACTGTCGAAGAGAAAAACATCTCTTCAGACGGAAAAGTATCCTACTGGAATATCTCGATTATTGTCCCAACAGAAAATACTCCATCATGGAAATGACCATGGGGGAATCTTTAATGTGTGGAGCGAAAGAATCCAAAATAGAAATCTGCTCCGGACTTTCGTTTAGAGACGATTCGATAATATTGAGTCCTTCTTGCTCCTGTCCCATTTGAAGTAAACAAGCGCCTTTGCAATAATTAAGTTCTATGCCTACAGTGTGATATTCAGCTTCCTCTAAGACTCTAAGAGCCTCTTCATACTCGCGCTCTTCAAAAAGAAACTGGGCGTGTTCGATCCACAAATTCAATTGCTCCGGACCGGTTTCTGTTGCTTTGCGATAATAAAAATCCGCCTTGGTCATCTCTCTCAGTTGGTGATAAGCCGCGGCTAATTGCGCATAGTACTCTTCTCTGCGATCCTCGATTTTTATCGCCTCATGAAGCAGTTCTACGGCTTCTTTCCATTGTTTTTTACGAGCGTGACAAACGGCGAGCAAATAAGTTGCTTCGTCATTGTACGGATTGAGTGTATGTGATTTTGCTAATCGGTGAAAGGCTTTTTGCGTTTGTTTTAATTCCAAATAACAAGCACCCAAATCGCACAGCAAGTCACTATCCGGTCCAAACCGGTGCAATTCCTCTTCAAAAACCTCTCGGGCTTTGGTAAAGTTGCAGGTCAACATACAGAGTTCGGCACAGTCCCGATATCCCATCTGGAAATCGGGAACGATGAGAAAACTGTATTCTAATGCCTCTATCGCTTTTTCGTATTCGTTGACACAGGAATATGCATGCCCCAGGTTATACCAGGCATAGGCATTATAAGGTTCAGAGTCTATTAGTGAAAGGTGAAATTTGACGCTGTCTTCATATCTCTTGCTAAATTCTACAGCCATCCACATTTTTTCCAGTAGGTCGCGACGTAAAGGGGAGGCGAGCAGAGCATCTTTCAGTCCATCAAACATGCTGTCGTAGTCTTTCATGTTTTCATAAATCATGGCCTGGGCCAAACAAATATCGGCATGATTGGAACGCGCGGGATGAGAACTCTGCAATAGATCGAGGACATCCAAAGCTTCTGTGAGGTGCCCCAATACATTGAGTGTCTTTGCTTTCATCAACAAGACATCAAACTCAAAGGGAGAAAAGCTTTCTGCTTTTTGAATGGTAGCATAGGCTTCGATATACTCATTATCCTTGAGTAGCAAGCGAACCTTTAATAAGTAAAAGTCCACTCTGTACTTGTATTGGGAAAGAGCGAGGTCAACGGCTTCAATGGCCTTGTGTATTAATTTCTCCTTTTCGTAAAAAGAAATAATATCCAAAAGTTGGTGATCGTCAAAAGTATGAAAAAAGTGACCTTCTACTTTTTCCTCAAATTCTGAAACCAGCCGATATATTTTTTGGTTTGTTGTAGGTTTTCGCTGCATAGGTGGTTTTGGGATTATAACAGTTTGACTATAAGCGACTGTAAAGGTAATGTTTTCAGTGACAAAACTCTCATTTTTAACAGACAAATCCAATGTTTTATCTGAAATGAATTAGACATTAAACATATAAACAATTTGAGTTAAATGTCTGAAAAACAGATGATAATACATAATGTTAAAAATAGATTTAATTTTACGTTAATTTTAAGAACCTACATTTGAACCTACAATACGTTAAGATTATCGATATGCGAAAACGCGTGATTTAGAAAAAAAATTCAGTTATTGTGTTTTCCTTTCCTTTTCTATGGAATTTTACTCGACTTAGCTCTGTCGCAACTGGGATTCAAATGAGTTTTTATTTGTTTTCTTCCTGGTGAGATGGGGGATTCGGGAGGAGTAAATGAAGGTTTAGTTTTTTAGAGTAAAAAGAAATTATGCAGCACAAGTATACAACGCAACGGCTCATCTCCATTTAGGAAATGAGCCGTTGGCTTCTTGATCAGAGATATGAGGGCTTAGTCTAGTCCATTCTGTTCTGTTGACGGGTGTTTCTGCCCTTGCTACGATGCTCTCGCAAGCGAAGTAGCATTTCTTTTTTGAATTTCATTTCCGCCCGCTCCAGAGCGAGAACCTTTTGCGCCGACAAAATTTCGAGATACTTATCCACCGCCTTTTCTTTTAGGTTGAGAAGTGCCTGTTCATCAGCGAGCTGATCCTGAAGTTCTTGCAGAGCTTCTTCTTCTGATAGGCTGAGAATTTCTCTTCCTCTTTTTCGGTCTTGTCTTAGTGCCCGCTTCTCATCCTGATGCTCATTATAGATGGGCCAAAACTGTTCTGCTTCACGTGGACTTAAGTCCAATTCTTGCGTGATAAACGATACTTTTTGTGCTTCCATCTTGTCTTTCCAGTCTCCTCTTTGCGCATAAAGCATGGTTATGCTTAAGCAGAAAATAAGGCAAATTGCTGTTGTTTTCATCATTTATTGTTTTTGTAATTCAAAAATTTCGTTCTCAGTTAGTTCGTGACTCCAGTTAGTGAAAAGTTGATCGATTTCCCAGGCTTCTAGTTCGACTTCCTGCCACCCTAAATCGTAGGATGGATATTCTTCATGCATCCAGGCATATATAGATTCTTCCCGATTGAGCATTTCTTCCCATAGCGCATCTTCCGGGGCTTCAGCGATCCAATCATTTTCGCTTGGAGCTTCAGGCCAAAAGGAAATGGCCAACACGACACAAGCCGCAACTGTGGAAACCCATAGCACGATTCGCCTCGGACTATTCC
>Ga0306912_1000226_pt1 | contig 34682 bp, 24 predicted proteins | sample AntRauFillE10628_FD_190443 | JGI IMG/M metagenome (GOLD analysis project Ga0306912, IMG submission 190443) | Saline lake microbial communities from Rauer Islands, Antarctica - Metagenome Filla E10 #628 (v2) (version 2) | ecosystem: Environmental > Aquatic > Non-marine Saline and Alkaline >...
TGATCGTCTTCCTCGCCGTCGTGGTCGGCTTTATCGTGATTGCGCTCTTCCTCCCGATCGTCGAAATTATCAATCAACTCACCGGTTGAGTCCCCCGCCAGCCGGTCATTAAAAAGCGCAGCCTTGCAAGGGGCTGCGCTTTTTTTAAACCTAAAAAAATGAGTTGAACCGTGAATTTACGTGAATTATAATTTGGTAAGTATTTCTAAGTAAGCATTTTACACCCTAGTTAAAAGTTTTTTTTAGCGAGTATTATTGCCGCCAATTAGGCGAGTGTCCTATTAACGTTAATTAATGTAAATTAACGGTTTTAAAAATTCTCTTCTCTTTAACTGCCGATTTTAGGATGATTGATTGTAGCATCGGTCCGTAAGGCCGATGAACACTGCAAGTGCATCGGTTCGTAAAGCCGATGATTGATTGCAGCACCGCTGCTACGTAGACTTTAAGTAAGTGACGGACTTTTATGTAAGGTTAGATCTTCGAAGTGAAGCGATAAGTCCCGGATTGAATTTCCACGGTCGCTCTCCCCTGTTTTACTGTCAGCATTTTGGCGCCTTTCGGCATTTTTTTATCGACCGAAAGGTTCAACGCATTTTTTGGCAGATAGAGGGTGGCGGTGGTATTCGCTGGAATCTCAACGTCCCATTGGAAGATATCACCTTGAACTGACCAGCTGCTCGCGATGCGACCACGGATCGAATCGTAATGGCCCTTCGCCCACGTCACTCCGGCTCCAATCTCTGGCTTCATGGCAATCTTCTTGTACCCGGGCCCGTCGGTATCAATTCCAAGTATGCTTCGGAACATCCATTCGCTGCAGGCACCGTAGGCGTAGTGGTTAAAGGAATTCATCCCGACATCGCCGAAGCCGTCCTTTTTCGTGTAGCTGTTCCAGCGTTCCCAGATGGTGGTGGCTCCTTGCTCGATCGAGTATCCCCAGGATGGATAGCTTGTGTTCTGAATCAGTCGGTAGGCGAGGTCGCTTCGGCCAATTTGTGTTAAGGTGGGGAGAAGGATCGGCACGCCGACAAATCCGACCGAGAGGTGGTAGTCTTTTGCTTTGATACGCTCGACGAGGTGATTGGCGGCTTGGGTGCGTTGTTTTTCGGTTAGTAGGTTGAAGTAGAGCGCCAGGCAGTAGGCGGTCTGCGAATTACCCGCGATCGTGCCGTCGGCTTTGACGAATTTCTCTTGGAAGTTGGCGCAGATTTCGTTGAAGAGTGTGTTGTATTTTGCAGCATCCTCTTTTTTGCCGAGGTCTTCTGCCATTTGGGCCATCAGGCTGGTCGAGTATCCGAAGTAAGCGGCGGAGATGAGGTCTTTGGGAGTTTTTGAGCCGACGGCTAACCAGTCACCAAATCCTTTGACCTGGCCGACGAGGCCTTCCTTGCTGTGGCAATAGTCGATGAAGCGCGCCATCGCGTCGTAGTTTTGTTCGATGATCCTTTGATCGCCATAGACTTGATAGATCGTCCACGGGCAGATGACGCCCGCGTCCGCCCAGGCCGGTGATCCGTGGCCGTGGAAGACCGGTGCCTGCTGACCGAAGGTGCCAGCTGCGTTTTGTGTGTCCATCAGGTCGATGATCCATTTCGTAAAAAAGGCGGAGACGTCCTGATGGTAGCAGCCGGAGCGGATGAAGACCTGGGTGTCGCCGGTCCAGCCGAGCCGTTCGTCGCGCTGTGGGCAGTCGGTGGGGACTTCGAGGTAGTTCGACCTCTGGCCCCAGAGGACGTTGCTATGGAGCTGATTGAGCATCGGGTTCGAGCATTCAAACGAGCTCGTCATCGGGGCGTCGGAATGGATCACGATGCCTGTGATGGTTTCTTTATCGGGTTTGGTTGTGAGCCCAGTGGCCTGGACGTAGCGGAACCCGTGGAAGGTAAAGTGGGGTTCGTAGGTTTCCGGGCCGCCACCTTTCAGGATATAGTTATCGGCGGCGCGGGCCGTGCGCAGGTTGTCGTGGTAAACGGTGCCGTCGGCATTGAGCATTTCGGCGAATTGCAGGTTGATTTTGTCTCCGGCTTTCCCGGTGACTTTCAACCGTGCCCAGCCGGAAAAATTCTGGCCGAGATCGAAGACGTAGGTGTTGGGTTTGGGCTCGGTGAGTTTGACGGTGGGTAGTTCCTGGGTCGGGCGGACGGGCACGCCGGGGTAGGCTTGGATCAGTGGTTTGATATCCGAGCCGGTGTTGACGGCGGCCCAGGATTTGTCATCAAAGCTGGGTTTGTTCCAGCCGGTGAGTTCTTTGCGGGCGTCGTAAGTTTCACCTTCGAACATATCGGAGAGAATGATCGGGCCGAACGATCCTTTCCAGCTGGGATCGGAGGTGATCACCTCAGTAGTCCCGTCGGCGTAGGTGATGTGGAGTTGGCTCAACAGGCGGAGTTTTTTACCATACTGATTTTGTCCTATCACACTGATATTGCCTCGGAACCACCCGTCTCCGAGGATGGCGCCGATGGTATTCGGGCCATCGTCGAGCATGGTGGTCACATCGTAGGTGCGGTAGTAGATGCGTTTCCGGTAATCCGTCCAGCCGGGGGTGAAGTATTCGTTGCCGACACGTTGGCCGTTGAGGTGCATCTCAACGTGCCCCTGAGCGGTGACGTGGAGTGCGGCGCGGGTGACCTTTCTCGTTAGCTTGAAATTTTTCCTGAGATACTGCGCGGGCAGGTAGTTCTTAAATTTCGGTTTTGCTTTCGGGTTGTGTTTAAAATTGCGGACCGGCATTTGGGCGATGACTCTAGGTGAGGCATCGTAGCCGATCCATTGGGCGGTCCAGTCGGATGGCTTGAGTAGTCCGGCCGACCAAATGGAGGGCTCGCTCCATCCGGACTCCCTGCTATCTTTGTCCCAGACGGCGACTTTCCAGAAGGCCTGCATTCCGGATTTGAGAGGGACTCCGCTGTAGGGGATTTGAGTTGTTTGGTCGGATTTCACGATACCGGTGTCCCAGAGGTCGCCGATGTGGTTATCGAGATTCTGGCGGCTGCTGGATACGAGGATGCGGTAGGCTCTTTGGTATTGACCACGGGTGTTGGACTGGAGCTTCCAACTGAGTCTCGGACGGGTGGTGTCGATCCCCAGTGGGTTGACAAGGTATTCACAGCGCAGGTCGGTTGTTTTAAAATCTTCAGCCGGCTTAACGACGACGGTTGCTGATAAATTAGCCGAAAGACATGTGAGGGCGGTCGTAATGACGGCAAGTAGTTGATGTGATTTTTTCATGCGCGTTGTCCTGATGGTTTTACTTACAGACTGAAAACGGGTCATGACTGAAAAACGGGTCAGAGACTGAAAAACGGGTCATGTCATTCCCTTTGTGGTGAGTTTCCATCTAGATGTTTGTTCGCTTCTGATTGTAAGGGGCTTGTTTTTTGGCTGCGTCGGGTGACTTAATTTCTTCAACTTTATTAAATCGAACTGCTCCTTGAGCGAAGACTTTATGCATGAGTTTCATCTTTCAACTGCTTAACTCAATGGCTTAGAGGGTAAAAAGGGCTTCGGCTACATGGGAAATCTATTTGAAGCTCGGCTAGTAGCTGGTTGATCCACTTCCGGTGGGGCCCTGAGAGTGTGATTTGATTTATTTCGGCTAAGGGCACCCAGAGGTATGCATCTGCTATCGATGAGGGTGCTGAGGTCTGATAGATCTTTTCTTTGATACGCCGGTGGGTGATGGAGCGGGTTTTGGTTAGGAGTGGTTGCCCGCTGGGAGTTTCGGATACGAGCGTCGCCAGTTTGGGCAGTTCGTATTGCCCGGCCAGTTGGCCTGCGGTTTCGGGGATGCGGTGCAGGAGGATGGCTCCATCGCGGACCACCCACGCGCGATTGATTTCGACGCGCTCGGTCGCCTTGCGCTGGATCTTCGGAATGGCTTCGACGTCGGGACGGTTGCGGCCCTCGCAAAACTTGGCGACGGGGCAGAGCGTGCAGAGCGGCTTACGCTTCAGGCAGACTGTCGCGCCAAGCTCCATCATGGCCTGATTGTGGTCGCCCGGGCCTTCGGGGGCGATTAACTGATCAGCCAGAGGCGTGAAGGCTTTGACGGCCTCGCCGTTGTTCTTGAAGCTGCGCGGGTCGTCGGTCAGACGCGCGAGAATGCGGACGACGTTGCCATCGACGACGGCGACCGGCTGGCCGAAGTTGATTGAGGCGATCGCGGCCGAGGTGTAGGGGCCGATACCAGGCATCGCCTGCCACTGCGCTCTGGTAGAGGGTTTCGGCTCGGCGGCGACCCATGTGCGGGCCAGTTTGTGCAGGTTGCGGGCGCGGCTGTAGTAGCCGAGTCCCTCCCAATGCTTGAGCACCTCCGCTTCGGGGGCATCGGCTAAGGTCTGAAAATCCGGAAAGCGGCCCATCCAGCGTTCAAAGTAGGGCAGCATGGTTTTAATCTGCGTCTGCTGGGCCATCAGCTCGGAGACGACGGTCCGGTAGAGCGAGGGGGAGGTCCGCCAGGGCAGAGGGCGCTGCGCGCAGGCATACCAATCTGCGAGCGAGATTTGAAATGCTTTTTGTTGCTGGAGGAGCGACATCGGCCCGAGTCTATCGTTGCTCTAAGTCCACTTCGAGTCCCAAGCGCTCCAGCATGGTCTGAGCAACGTGTGCATTGCTCAGATTGTCTTCAACCAGGAGGGTGCGATCAGTGGATGAGGTTTCGTGATCCCCGCGCAGGGGTGTCTTCTCTGAAATCGCCTCCAGTTCAACCGTTTTCAGCGTGCAGCGGAAGCGGAAGCAGGAACCGACCCCCGGCTGGCTCTCCGCCGTTAGTGAACCGCCCAACACGTCGGCAATCTTGCGGCAAATCGCCAGCCCCAGACCGATGCCTTGGTAGCGCCGGGTATTAGAGGAGTCGAGCTGCGTGAACGGATCGAAGAGTTTTCCCAGAACCTCTCCTTCGATCCCGATGCCGCTGTCCTCGACCTCGAAGAGCGCCTCAAGCTTCCCTGGGCCAAGCTCCCGTTGGCCTACACGCAGATGGATGTCTCCCTCATGCGTATATTTGCAGGCGTTCGACAGTAACTCCCCGACGATACGCTGGATGTGTTCGGTATCGCCGACCGCCAGCGTGTCCGGTTTGATAGCTTGATAATCTCCCGTGCCGTTTTCGAAATTAATCGGTTGTTTCGGGTAGTGTTTCCGGCACTTATTCAGCTCTGATTCGCAACATTCGAAGAGGTAGAAGTGGGTGTTTTGGTAGGGGTAGGCTTTGGAGTCTTCCTGCAAATGGGAGAAAAAAAGGATGTCGTCGATCAGTGCGAGTAGCTGTTCGCTCGACCGGTTGATTTCCTTTAGGCTTTGAATGTGGTTAGGGTCTTTGATTTCCGTCATGAGCAGACCGGCATGCCCCATGATTGGGTTGAGCGGGGTGCGCAGCTCGTGGCTCATCACGGAAAGAAACTCATCTTTAACCAGATTAGCTTTTTCTGCGGCCTGTTTGGCAATGATCAGGTCCTCGGTCGCGCGTTTACGTTCGGACTCGGCCCTTATGCTCTGTAGCGCAAAACACAGGTCTCCGGCGACTTCGCGGAACAGGTCGATCTCCTCTTCGTCATTGATTGCCGCTTGGCTGGCCATGAGGGCGATGTATCCAAAACTGTGATCGTAGCTGAACTCCAGTCCAAGCAGCGCACAATCTTCCAGGCCCTCCATCACCGGAAAGTCGGGGCACTGCTCAATTGGTCTGGCGGCGAGGATGAGGCCATCCTCTGTTTTCGTGTTTTCGATGCACTTCGGAAGCTTGCCCGCCTGCAGGAAACTTTTCAGCTTTTCAGCGTCTTTCAGCTTGGGAGCGTCGTGGTAGTGTAAGAGTTTGCCGTCCTCGTCGAGCAGGGCAATCCAGGCGTGCTTGAATTCACGGTCCTCGACCAGAATTTCGCATAGTTTACGGATGAGCTGATCGACATTCGGCGTGCCGATGACCGCTTTATTTACGCGGCGTATGGCGCGCAGCATGGTATTCAGCCTGAGGAGCTTATTCTCGTTCTTGAAAGCTTGGCGCGACCAGGAGCGACAGAGGATCCACAGCAAAACGGTGGTGACCAGAATATAGCCTAAGCCCTTCACTGCTTCTACCGCAATGATCGCGTCTGCATCAGAGGCCTGTCCTGACAACAAGAAACTGGACAGGACGATCCAAGCCGAACCGACAGCAAAGTAGATGAATACGATGCGGTTTGCCGTGAGTCCGGTTTTCAAAGTCTGTGAGAGGCCTTGTGGCATATTCAATGCTGTTAAGTGGTGCGTGGCGGATTTACAATTTCAAATTTTCCGCACGGAAGAGTTTTGGCAAGGGGCAATCGTTAACTACTCGTGCCTGCGTGGTCGGGGAATAACGAAATTCTGTCGTGTTTCCTTTTTTTTGAGGCTCATTCGGCGCCGGCGCCGGCACTCAAACTACGGCCGAAGTAAATGGTTTTGTGCGATTGTGCTTCATTTGCAGCGACGGCTGTGCTAGCCGTTTAAATGAATGCCGAAAAAGCGAACAAAGCAGGCCGAAGACGAGGGGCCAAAGGCCAAGACCATTTATACCATCAAGCTCAACGAGGAGCAGATGGATAAGCTGGCCGACTATCTGGAGGGCGGGCATCAAGGCCTGTGGTTTCCTTACGAGGTGGCCTATTCGCTCTTCGCCTTTAAGGGGGATAAGGTCAATGTGGTGGGCTACCAGAGTGGCAAGCTCGTCGTCTCCGGGAAAAAGACCGAAGAGTTTGTGCAAAACGTGGTGGAGGCCGAAATCACCGGCGATCCGCGGCTCGGCTACGACGAGGTGCATCACCCCGAATGGTTTGAGCTGCACGCCGGCTGCGACGAGAGCGGTAAGGGCGATCTATTCGGCCCGCTGGTGACGGCCTGCGTTATCGCCGACGGCGACATGGTCCGGCAATGGATCCAACTCGGAGTCGCCGACAGTAAGAAGCTGACCGACAGTAGCATTCTGAAGCTCGACAAGGAAATCCGGAAAACAAAGGGCGTGGTCTTCAAAACCGCTTTTGCCCGCATGCCGAAATACAACGAGCTCTACTGCAAGTTCGATAAGAACTTAAACAAGCTGCTGGCCTGGTATCACGGCAAGTCTTTGATCGGGGCACTGGATGAGCGGCCGGCCCCGTGGGGATTGTTGGACCAGTTTACGAAACAGAAACTGGTGGATGCCTATGTGAAGGATCGCAAAGACTTTAGGCTCGTCAGCCGGACCAAGGCCGAGTCGGACCCGGTGGTCGCTGCAGCTTCGATCGTGGCCCGGGCCGTCTATGTCCGCGAGATGAAGCGACTCTCCGTGGAGGCCGGCGAGACCTTGGTCAAGGGGGCAGGGGGCAAGGTGCTCGCGCAGGCCAAGAAGATCGTCTCAGAGAAGGGTGCGGATACCCTGAGGCAGTTCGCTAAGATGCACTTTAAGACGGCCTATGAAGCTCAGGGTCTGGAGCCTCCGGCCAAGCCCAGTTGGTATAAATATTAATGCTCATTTTTTGCTGGTTTTGGCGCATTGATAACCCTATTATGTTGGGATACTCAGTATGAAGGAAGTCATCCTCACCCAGTCGCCTTACATGAATGCATCCGAGCAGCGGATTGCAGACATGCACAGTGTGCTTAATATTCTTAATGTATTGGCTGGTGAGTTGTCGTTGATTGACCCCAAGCCGCAGGACTTGATGAAGAGAGCGACTGAGCTTTGCCATGAGTTGCATGAAATTGCCCAGGAAATTAAGGAAGGCGGTCGCATCTCCGATATAATCCTTCGGATCGGGGAATCCGAGGCTGCCGTCATGGCTGTGACTGAGGCCGCATTGAGCGCTGAGACTTTGAGCATTGGAAAGGCTGCCATCAAGGAATCGATCAGTAATTTGAAATCGGTCTTCTCGGTCCTAGAGAATCGTCTGGTGGAATTCAAGTTGAGGGAGGGTAATCCGGACGTCTGGGTGCTCGTGGACCCCGGTGTTTTTCAAAAGCAACTTCAAGATGACTTTACGGCGATTGCCAGGAATTCAAAAGGCAGTTACAATATCCAATTCGATTTGGCTCAAAAAGGACAGGGTGACTATTACTTCGACTTAAATATCGATGTGCAGCGTGCCGACGGACAACTTTGGATCCCTCTGCGTTTGATTGACGTCCTAAGGGACTTGGTCGCCAATGCCCGGAAATATACGCCTCCGGGGGGTAGGGTGGCTCTTACCCTTAGTCAGTGCGAAAACAGCATTTGCGCCGCAGTGGAAGATAATGGCTGTGGGATCCCGGGCGACGAAATCGAGAAAGTCGCTGAGTTTGGCTACCGGGCGAGTAACGTGCACCAGCGCCGTACCTTCGGCGGGGGCTTTGGCCTGACTAAGGCGGTATGGCTAGTGACGGGGTGGGGCGGCAGTCTGACGATACGGTCCGAAGTTGATGCCGGAACGGTCATCCGGCTTTCCCTTCCAAATGCCGAGCTTCATGCGGATCCGGTGACTTTGACAGGCGGATGACGTTAAATGCCCTACAGCAGCATGATGCGGACTTGCTCGCCGGGTGCGAATACCTCATTGGAATCGACGAAGCGGGCAGAGGTGCCTTGGCCGGGCCGGTTGTGGCCGGGGCCTGTGTGCTTGGAAGCTCGTTTTTTCAATCATTGGAAGCGGTGGCACTGTCTGCTGCGGTGAATGATTCGAAGCAACTCAGTGCCGTTGCTCGGGAGACGTATTTGAAGCAGATCGAAAGTTTGCAGGAGGCCGGAATACTAGATTTTGCCGTGGGCGCGGGTTCGGTTCAGGAAATTGCCGAATATAATATACTAGGCGCGACTCGTCTGGCAATGCGGCGAGCTGTCGAGGCGCTGGCCGCACGGGCACGTTCCTGGGTATTGCCTGAAGCCGCCTCTAGCGGCTCCCTTTTTGAGGAGGACTCGGGCGTCAAGCTTATCGTTGATGGGCGTCCCCTCAAGCCGTTCCCTTATGTGCATCAGGGAATTATAAAAGGCGATAGTCAATCGCTGGCCATTGCCATGGGCAGTATCGTAGCGAAGGTCACGCGGGACCGTGTGCTCACCAAACTCGACTCAAAATATCCAGACTACGGCTTTGGAGGGCATAAGGGCTACGCCACGCAGAGCCACCGCCGGGCGATCCTGTCCTGCGGTGCCAGTCCGGTCCACCGGGAACTCTTCCTTCGCAAAATACTGAGTCAACAGGATTGTTTCTTGGGCTTCGCATCCAATTCCTAGCGGGGGCTGGTGGCTACTTTTAAAAGACATTATATTTTATTGGAAATAAGTGTTGACTGACAATACGGCGGGGAGCACTTTTGCTGGCTTCTCTTTTCCAACCGCATTCCTGCGTGTGGATTCCGGCTCTTTACAATTTCCTTTTCAAATGTGCTAATTGCCCTTGTAGCTCAGTGGTAGAGCGCATCCTTGGTAAGGATGAGGTCGGCGGTTCAATCCCGCTCGAGGGCTCCATTTAGAAAAGACATCAAACAACAATCACCAATCTCTCAATCAATAACTAACATCCATCATGGCTAAGGAAACATTCGAAAGAACAAAACCGCACGTCAACGTCGGCACCATCGGGCACATTGACCACGGTAAAACCACCACTACCACTGCTATCCTCAAGGTGCAGTCGGATAAAGGTCTGGCTAAGTTCAAGTCCTACGCGGACATCGCAAAAGGCGGCACCGTTCGTGACGCGACTAAGACAGTGACCATTGCGGTGGCTCACGTTGAATACGAAACTGAAAAGCGTCACTACGCACACGTGGACTGCCCAGGACACGCTGACTTCGTTAAGAACATGATCACAGGTGCCGCTCAAATGGACGGCGCGATCCTTGTTGTTTCCGCTGCCGATGGTCCCATGCCTCAGACTCGTGAGCACATCTTGCTCGCCCGTCAAGTCGGTGTTCCCTACATCGTCGTATGGCTCAACAAGGTTGACCTCCTCGATGACGAAGAGCTGCTCGAGCTTGTAGAGATGGAAGTCCGCGACCTCCTTTCCAAGTATGAGTATCCTGGTGATGACATCACGATCGTTCGTGGTTCAGCGACAGCGGCTCTCGAAGGTAAGCCAGAAGGTGTTGCAGCGATCACTGCGCTCATGGACGCCATTGATACCGACATAGCTGAGCCTGCCCGCGAAATTGACAAGCCATTGCTCATGTCTGTTGAGGACGTTTTCACCATCACAGGTCGTGGCACAGTAGCCACCGGTCGTATCGAACGTGGTATCGTCAAAGTTGGCGAAGATATCGAAATCGTCGGTATGGGCGCCACCAAGAAGACCACCGTTACTGGTGTGGAAATGTTTCGTAAGCAGCTCGATCAGGGCATGGCTGGTGACAATGTTGGTCTCCTCCTTCGTGGTATTGGAAGGGAGAACATCGAGCGTGGCCAAGTTATTGCTAAGCCTGGTTCGATCACTCCTCACACGACTGCCAAGGCTGAGCTTTACGTTCTGTCCAAGGATGAAGGCGGCCGCCACACTCCTTTCTTCGATGGTTACCGTCCGCAGTTCTTCTTCGGCACTGCAGACGTGACTGGTATTATCAAGACTCCAGAAGGTGTGGAGATGGTCATGCCCGGCGATAACCTCACCGTGACAATCGAGCTTGGTAAGGATATTGCCATGGAACCTGGCCAACGTTTCGCGATCCGCGAAGGTGGTCGCACCATTGGTGCCGGTCGAGTGACCGAGGTGATTAAATAATTCGATTAGATCGTCTCCCTCCAGTTTCGCCGAGGGCTCCAAAACGGAGCCCTCGGCTTCGCTGTCTTAATAGTTACAATGTATAAATTCTTAGGAGAGTAGTTCAATTGGTAGAGCAACGGTCTCCAAAACCGTAAGTTGTGGGTTCAAGTCCCTCCTCTCCTGCCATTCTCAATTTTATGAAAAACCCGTTCACCAGTATTCGCCTCTTTTACAAAGAGACGTTGACAGAGCTCAAAAAGGCATCTTGGCCTACCAAGACCGAATTGCGTGATTCCACTGTTGTGGTCTTAATCGCGACAGCAATCCTCGGCTCTTTTATCGCAGTTACTGACTTTTCCCTGATGAACGGTGTCGAACTTTTGACCTCCTGGGTCCGATAGCGCACCTCTCCTCCTCCTCCTCCTCCTCCTCCTCTTCTTCTTCCTAGGCTATTGTCTTTTCACTCTTTAAACGATCCACGTAAAAAAATGTCGGAAACATCCACCATCACCGGCCCAAAGTGGTATGCTGTTCAAACCCTCTCCAATCAGGAGCAGAAGGCTAAGAAATACCTCGATAAGTTCATCGCTATCGAGGAGATGGAAGATTATGTCTTCGAGGTCCTGATGCCGACTGAGGTAGTGACCGAGGTCAAAAACGGCAAGAAGTCTACGAAAACACGTAAATTCTATCCCGGCTACATCTTCGTTAAGATCCGCCTCTACGATGACGATAGTAAGCTACTCCAGAAGCCGTGGTATTTTGTGCGCGAAGCGCAAGGCGTGATCAACTTTATTGGTGGCGAGCGGCCGTCGCCCTTGAAAAAGAGCGAAATTGATCGCATCATCAACCAAGTCCAAGAAGCCGAGGGCAAAGTAAAGCCGAAGATCGAATACGAAATCGGCGAGATGGTTAAAGTCAATGACGGCCCCTTCGCCAACCTCGTCGGTAAGATCGAGGAAATCGACCCGGATCGGGGCCGACTCAAAGTTTCCGTTTCCATTTTCGGGCGCTTCACGCCTGTTGAACTTGAATACTGGCAAGTCCAGAGAACCGAAGAAAGCTAATACGCTATGTCTAAAAAAGTCGTAGGAGAAATCCGTTTACAATTGCCCGCTGGCTCCGCCAATCCGGCCCCTCCCGTAGGCCCTGCACTAGGCTCACAAGGTGTTAACATCATGGGCTTCTGTAAGGAGTTCAATGCCAGAACCAAGGACCAAGCCGGCATGATCTTGCCGACGGTGATCACCGTCTATGCAGACCGCTCGTTCACCTTCATCCTGAAGTCGCCCCCTGCCGCGATTCTTCTGAAGAAGGCCGCCGGTATTGCCAAGGGATCCGGTGTTCCGAATAAGGAGAAAGTCGGAACTGTCACCCGCAAGCAAGTGCTTGAGATTTGCGAGACCAAGAAGGCCGATCTCAATTCTAAGGACGAAGATGCCGCGTTCCACATTATCGCCGGCACCGCCCGTTCCATGGGGCTTGAAGTCGTAGGCTAAACTTTTCGAAGCTCTGTCCAGAGCTTTATTATTAACAACTAGAGATATATTCATGGCCACCCAGCAAATTAAGGGAAGCAAACGCTACCGTACGGCTGTCGAAATGACAGACCTGACGAAGACTTACTCGGTCGAAGAAGCGTCTGCGTTACTCAGCAAACAACCGAAGGCGAAGTTCGACGAAACGGTCGAAATCTACGCCCACCTCACGGTCGACCCTCGCAAGAGCGACCAGATGGTCCGCGGCACACTGTCGCTTCCGAACGGAAGTGGTAAGACAGTCCGCGTGATTGTCTTCACTGAAAATCCGGACGAAGCCATCGAGGCAGGTGCCGACGAAGCCGGGCTTGACGACCTTATTGATAAGGTGACCGGCGGATGGCTCGATTTCGATGTCGCCATCTCGACCACCAGTGCGATGAAAAGCGTCCGTAAGGTTGCCCGTGTGCTCGGCCCCCGGGGCCTGATGCCCAATCCGAAGTCCGGCACCGTCACTGACGATATCCCAACCGGGATCAAAGAAGTCAAAGGCGGTCGCGTTGAATTCAAAATGGATAAGACGGCCAACGTCGCCATCGTTGTTGGCAAGCGTTCTTTCTCTCCGGAAAGCCTGACGGAAAACGTCGAAGCTGCAATCAAGGCCCTAACTGAAGCAAAGCCTGATTCTGCCTCCGGGAAGTTCATCAAGAGCTTGACCCTCAGTGCCACCATGAGCCCCGGCATCGCCGTCGATGCGGCTTCCTACAACAAGAGCTAAGGAGGGACATACCACATGAGACCAGAAAAAAAATATCTCGTAGAGGAGGTCAACACGCACCTCGATAAATCCGATTACGTCTTTCTCACGAATTACGATCGTATCACAGTGGAAGAAATCGCCGCGTTGCGGTCTTTGCTTGCAGAACACGATGCCGAATTCCACGTGGTCAAAAATACCATCCTGGGTGTTGCTGCCGGCGAGAAAGAGCTCCCGGATCTAAGTGAGCACCTGAGTGGGCCGACTGCCATCATCGTGGGCGGTAATGACCCCGCCGGCGTTGCCAAGGTGTTGACGAAATTCTTCAAGGATAAGGATAAAGTCGACCTCAAGGTTGGCATTCTCGACGACAAGACCCTGACGAAGGAGCAAATCGAAGTCCTGGCCAAGCTGCCCGGCATCGAGGCGCTTCGTGCGCAGCTCCTCAGCCTGCTCTCACAGCCAGGCACCGGACTTGTCCGCGTCCTCAACGCTGTTCCGCAAAATGTTCTCAACGTGCTGCAAGCCAAAGTGCGTGCAGAGAGCGGGGAATAATTACAATACGAACCAAGACATACTTTTTGCCGCCGCCTGAGTGTGGCGGCTTAAAACACAAACCATAAAAATACGGTTAGGAGGAATTCGCCTCTTAAATGTCACCGACTAGGGGACGCTAACCCATTGAAAGGTATAACATCATGGCAGATATCACTAAAGATCAAGTCGTCGAGTGGCTCAGTGCACAAACCGTGCTCGAAGTCGCCGATCTCGTTAAAGAACTCGAAGAGAAGTGGGGCGTAAGCGCTGCTGCTCCTGTTGCTGTTGCCGCTGCTGCTGCTGCTCCTGCAGAAGCTGTAGAAGAAAAGGACGAGTTCGACGTTATCCTCAAGGCCGCAGGCGCCAACAAGATTGGCGCAATTAAGGAAGTCCGTGCCATCACCGGCCTCGGGCTTAAGGAAGCCAAGGATCTCGTCGAAGGTGCACCAAAGCCTGTTAAGGAAGGTGTCTCCAAGAGCGAAGCAGAGGAGCTCAAGAAAAGGCTCGAAGCTGCTGGCGCCGAGGTCGAACTGAAATAATACGGAACATCTCCGAACTATATTCGTTCAAATACAACATTCACGCAGTTAGGTGAGCCCCGGTCGTTATCTGGTCGGGGACTTGCCTAGCTGTTTTTGTCTTTCCGCCGTGTCGCCACGGCAACTCTCAAGAAAACTATTTTTTTAACCGCCATAGGGATCGAGCACCATGTCAAACCGCACTAATTTCGGTCGAATTAAGGAAGTCATTCAACCACCCAATCTGATCGAGAATCAGGTGGACTCCTACAGGGACTTTATCCAAATGGACACCCCGCCCAACCAACGAAAAGTCGCTGGTCTTGAGGCAGTCTTCTCTGAAGTCTTCCCGATCGAAAGCTACGATAGTCGCTGCCACCTCGAGTATGTCAATTATCGGGTCGAGCCACCGCGTGAGACCGAGATTGAAGCGATCCGTGAAGGTGTGACTTACTCCGTCTCACTCTATGTGAAGCTCCGCCTGCGCGAAGAGGATCATATCAAGGACGAGGAAATCTACATGGGCGAGGTGCCGATGGTTTCCGAGCGCGGCTCCTTTATCATCAATGGTGCGGAACGTGTCATCGTCAGCCAGCTACACCGCTCACCCGGTATCGCTTTTGAAGAGAGCTTCCATACCAGCGGCAAGGTTCTTCACGCTTTCCGTATTATTCCGGACCGTGGCACCTGGCTGGAAGTCCAGTTCGACCAAAACGACCTGCTTTATGTGTATCTCGATCGTCGCCGTCGCCGTCGTAAGTTCCTCTTAACAACCTTGCTTCGTGCCATGGGCTACGGCTCGGATTCCGAAATCCTGAATCTCTTTTATGACCTCGACGAGATTTCTGTCGCCGAAGCCCTGAAGCGCGATTCGGTTTCCAACTTGGTCCTCACTGAGGATATCGTCGATGCTGATAAGGGTGTCGTTCTGGCCCGTGCTTTCGAGCCGCTGACCAAAACCATCGTGCGTTCTTTCGAAAAGGCGGGCCTGAAGAAAGTCGTGGCGATCGATACTTCGGTCGATGACGGTGCTGTTATTCGCTGCCTGAAAAAGGACCCGACCCAGAACGAAGAAGAAGCGCTCAAGGATATCTATAAGCGCCTCCGCCCCGGTGAGCCCCCCACAACCGCAAATGCCAAGGCTCTGCTCAAACGCCTCTTCCAGGATCCGCGCCGTTATGACCTTGGTCGTGTCGGACGTTACAAGCTGAATCAAAAGCTGAAAATGGATACGGACCTCGACTTTCGCGTCATCAACGCGGAGGACATCGTCGAAGCGACCAAGTATCTCTCCCGCCTCAAACGCGGTGACGGCACACTCGACGACATCGACCACCTAGGTAGCCGTCGTGTGCGGACTGTCGGAGAACTTCTCGCCAACCAGTGCCGCGTGGGTCTTGCCCGCACCGAGCGACTGGTCCGCGAGCGCATGACCCTCTACGATCAAAGCGTCGATTCGATCAGCCCTCAAAAGCTGATCAACCCGAAGGCACTGAGCACGGTGATCCGCGACTTCTTTGCCCGTAGCCAGCTCTCCCAGTTCATGGACCAGATCAATCCTCTGTCTGAACTCACTCACAAGCGCCGTCTCTCTGCTCTCGGACCCGGGGGCTTGAACCGCGAGCGTGCCGGTTTCGAAGTGCGCGACGTGCACCCGTCCCACTACGGGCGGATTTGCCCGATTGAGACTCCGGAAGGTCCCAATATCGGTCTGATCAATTCACTCTCCCTTTACGCACGCATCAACGAGTTCGGCTTCATCGAAACGCCTTATCGAAAGGTCGTTGAAGGTAAGGTCCTCGAAGAAGTTGAATACCTTAATGCCGATCAGGAAGAGCCCTTCATGATCGCACAGGCCAACTCCGAGATCGATAAAAATGGGAAACTCAAGGGCCCGCGCGTCACCTGCCGGAATCAGGACGAAGTGCTCGAACTTTCGCCGGAAGAAGTGCATTACATGGACGTCTCGCCTAAGCAGCTCGTGTCTGTTGCAGCCGGCCTCATTCCCTTCCTTGAGCACGACGATGCGAACCGTGCACTCATGGGCTCGAACATGCAGCGCCAGGGTGTGCCATTGCTTGAGTCCGAGGCGCCTTTCGTGGGCACCGGTATCGAGGAGCGCGTCGCGATCGACTCCAAGACAGTCGAGGTTGCTGATATTGATGGTATCATTGCTTCGGTCAATGCGCGCCGCATCGTCTTGACTAAAGACGGTGAAATGCCCGTCCGCGCCAAAGATCTGAAGACGGATGCGAAGAAAGACATCTACGTCTATGATTTGCGCAAGTTCATGCGTTCCAATGCGGGCACCTGCTTTAACCAGAAGCCGATCGTTGCCCGTGGCCAACCTGTCAAGAAGGGAGACATCCTGGCTGACGGTGCCTCCACCGATCAGGGTGAACTTGCGATCGGGCGCAATGTGCTCGTCGCCTTCATGCCCTGGAACGGTTATAACTTCGAAGACGCGATCCTGATCTCCGAAAAGATCGTTAAAGACGATATTTTCACATCGATTCATATCAGCGAGTTCGAAGTAACTGCCCGCGATACTAAACTTGGACCAGAGGAAATCACCCGCGACATCCCGAATGTCGGCGAGGAGGCCCTCAAGGACCTGAACCACGACGGCGTCATCCGCGTCGGTGCCGAAGTCAAGCCGGGCGATATCCTCGTCGGTAAGATTACTCCCAAGTCGGAGACCGAGCTGGCGCCGGAAGAGAAGCTCTTGCGCGCGATCTTTGGTGAGAAGGCCGCCGATGTGAAGGACACCTCTCTTGTTGTTCCTTCCGGCGCGACCGGTATTGTTATGGACGTTAAGGTTTCGGCCCGCGTTGATGGCGAACCGGAGCAAATGTCCGCCTCTGACCGCCGTCGACAAATCAAAAAGATCAGCGAGGAATATCGCTCCCAGAGCGACAAGCTCCGCGAGGATCTGACCGAGGCGCTTTCCAATATTCTTCTTGGGGAAAAGATTCCCCTGGATGTGAAAAACGGTGACACCGGCGAGATTATCATCCCGGCCAACCGCAAGATTACCAAGACGCTTCTCCGCCGTCTGGCCGCCGTTTCCAAAGATCTCGAAATTGACCCCTCTCCGGTCAAAATCAAGATCATGGAAATCGTCAGCAACTACCAGAGCAAGTTCGACGAACTCGACGACGACCGCGAACGCAAGATCGAGGGTGTCGAAACGGGCGAAGATGCCGATCAGGGCGTCGTCAAGAGTGTTAAAGTTTACGTGGCGAAAAAGTGCAAGATGCAGGTCGGCGATAAAATGTCCGGCCGCCACGGCAATAAAGGCGTTGTTGCCAAGATTGTTCCTGAAGAGGATATGCCACACCTGCCCGACGGTACTCCGGTTGAGATCTGTCTCAATCCGCTCGGCGTGCCTTCACGTATGAATGTCGGACAGGTTCTTGAAGTGCACCTAGGTTGGGCGTGTAAGAAGCTCGGCATCAAGGTGGCCACTCCGGTCTTTGACGGCATTAGCGAAACGCGTGTCCGGGAATACCTCGAAGAGGCCGGATTGCCTTCGACAGGTAAGAGCCTGCTCTACGACGGCCGCACTGGCGAGGAACTGAACCAGGAGGTCGTGGTCGGCTACATGTATATGCTGAAGCTCAACCACCTGGTAGGCTCCAAGATTCACGCCCGTGCCGTCGGTCCTTACTCCCTCATCACCCAGCAGCCGCTCGGTGGTAAGGCACAGTATGGTGGTCAGCGCTTCGGTGAGATGGAAGTTTGGGCGCTTGAAGCTTATGGTGCCGCCTATACGCTGCAGGAGTTGCTCACGGTCAAGTCAGACGATGTGGCCGGGCGCACACGGATTTACGAGTCATTGGTTAAGGGGGACAACAGCCTGCATGCCGGCACGCCTCAATCCTTCAACGTTTTGATGAAGGAAATTCAAAGCCTCTGTCTGGACGTCCGTCTCGGAACCGAGGGCAAGTTCGAACTCGAATCGGCTCAAGCCATCGAAATCTAAGGGCCCACATCTAAGCAACATTTCAAAAAAGGTTTTAAATACTATGAGCAACGAAGTAGCACGCGACGTCCTGGGCTATGAAGCCACCAAATCTTTCGATCGGGTCGGTATCACCGTGGCCTCACCCGACGCCATCCGCGATTGGTCCCGGGGTGAGGTTAAGAATCCGGAAACCATCAATTATCGAACCTTCAAGCCGGAACCGGGTGGTCTTTTCTGCCAGCGTATCTTTGGCCCGGTTCGCGACTACGAGTGCGCCTGTGGTAAATACAAGCGCATCAAGTATAAAGGTGTGATCTGCGACCGCTGCGGCGTTGAAGTGACCGTCTCCCGCGTCCGTCGTGATCGCATGGGCCACATCGAGCTAGCCGTCCCGGTTTCCCATATCTGGTTCCTCAAGAGCATGCCGTCCCGTCTCGGCCTGCTCCTCGATATCACTGCGCGGAATCTTGAGCGGGTCATCTACTACGAGAACTACCTCGTTATCGATCCGGGTAAGACTCCCCTTGAAGAACGTCAGCTGCTCAACGAGCAGGACTACCTTCAGGCTCAGGACGAGTATGGTGAAGACTCCTTTGTCGCCCGTATGGGTGCTGAAGCCGTCCGCGACGCACTTGCGTTAGTCGATCTCGAAGCCACCGTTGCCGAGCTTCACGAGCAAATGCACGCCACGCGCTCGAAACAAATCAAGAAGAAGATCTCCAAGCGCCTGAAGACCATTCAGGGCTTCATGCAGTCAGGCACCCGTCCCGAGTGGATGGTGCTCGAAGTGCTTCCTGTCATTCCGCCGGACCTCCGTCCGCTTGTGCCCCTCGAAGGTGGCCGCTTCGCCACTTCCGACCTGAATGACCTCTACCGCCGAGTCATTAACCGTAACAACCGACTGAAGAATCTTCTTCAGCTCAAGACTCCGGACGTCATTATCCACAATGAGAAGCGCATGCTTCAGGAAGCAGTGGATGCGCTCTTCGATAACGGCCGCCATGGTCGCGCTGTCACCGGGGCAGGTAATCGTCCCCTCAAGTCCCTCTCCGATATGCTCAAGGGCAAGCAGGGGCGTTTCCGGCAAAACCTCCTTGGTAAACGCGTCGACTACTCCGGTCGTTCTGTCATTGTGACGGGGCCAGAGCTGAAGCTCCACCAGTGCGGCCTGCCCAAGAAAATGGCACTCGTGCTTTTCGAGCCCTTCATCATCCGCCGTCTGAAAGAACTCGGTTTCGTCCACACCGTCCGCGGTGCCCGTAAGATGATCGAGAAGCAGTCGCCCGAAGTTTGGGATATCCTTGAAGAAGTGACCAAGGGGCATCCTGTGCTCCTGAACCGTGCGCCTACCCTTCACCGGCTCTCAATTCAGGCTTTCGAGCCCGTCCTTATCGAGGGCGATGCGATTCGCGTCCACCCGCTCGTCTGCACTGCTTACAATGCCGACTTCGATGGCGACCAAATGGCGGTTCACGTGCCACTCTCACTCGAAGCAGTGTTGGAGGCCAAGACCCTCATGATGGCGACACACAACATCTTCTCGCCATCCTCCGGTAAGCCGATTCTGACGCCTTCCCAGGATATCGTCCTTGCGTCTTATTTCCTTACGCTTGACCCACCGGTCAAGGCGGAGGAAGGCAAGCGCCTGCCGCTCATCGTCGATGCCGACGAGCTCGACACCGCCGTCGCCGACGGCGCACTCAAGGTGCACGATCATATCAACTTCATCAATCCAGACTTCGGTAAGCCAGGAAAACCATACGGTAATTTTGAGAAGAAGGTCATTCGCACCACAGTGGGCCGGGTGATTTTTAATACAATCTGGCCGAAAGAAATTGGCTATATCAACCTGCCCGTCCCCAAAGCTAAGTTGGGTGAACTCATTCTCAATACCTACAAGACCGTCGGCAGGTTGCGAACCGTTCACACGCTCGACCGCCTCAAGGATACCGGGTTCAAGGTAGCCACGCTTGCGGGTGTCTCCATCGGTATCGATGATATGATCATCCCCGCGTCGAAGCCCGAAATCGTTAAGAAGGCTCGTAAGCGCATCGACGAAGTCGAAGCGCAATACAAGAAGGGTATCATTACCGAAGGTGAGCGCTATAATAAGATCATCGATGTCTGGACTGGCACCACTGACGATATCGCCAAGGCGGTTTTTGAGGAACTCAAGAGCAACGGAGGCAAGCCAAGTGTTAATCCGGTCTTTCTGATGATGGACTCCGGTGCACGTGGTAACAAGCAGCAGGTCCGTCAGCTTTGCGGCACCCGTGGCTTGATGGCCAAGCCCTCCGGTGAAATTATCGAGCGCCCGATTCTTTCCTCCTTCCGCGAAGGTCTTTCTGTCCTCGAATACTTTATCTCCACCCACGGTGCGCGTAAGGGACTGGCTGATACTGCTCTGAAGACGGCTGACGCCGGTTACCTCACGCGTAAGCTTTGTGACGTGGCCATGGACTGCATCGTTGAGCAATTCGACGATGGGAATCGCGACGGAGTCTGGAAGCATGCCATCTACGAAGGGGACGATGAGATCGTCTCCCTCTACGACCGCATCGTCGGACGTTGCTCCTCCAATGACATTAAGAACCCGCTTAACCCGGATGAGATCCTCGTTAAGAACGGCGAGCTCATCAGCGAGGAGCAGGCAGCCAAGATCGAAGACGTCGGTATCGAGCGCATCAAAGTGCTCTCCGCTCTCACCACCCGTAAAAAAGTTGGTATCACCGCTCTGGAATACGGAATCAATCCGGCCTATAGCGCGATGGTGGAACGTGGTGCTTCCGTCGGAATTATCGCAGCCCAGTCCATTGGTGAACCCGGCACGCAGTTAACCATGCGGACCTTCCACATCGGTGGCATTGCGTCGGGTGTTCTCAAAAATCCGGAAATTAAAGTTCGGGCCAGCGGCAAGGTAGTTTACAAGGGCCTCCGCATTGTGCAGACCGCAGATGGCGCCAGCATCGTTCTCAACAAGACGGGTTCTGTTACCCTTCTCGACGACGAAGATCGCGAGATTGAGAACTACAAGATCGTTGTCGGTTCCGTGCTCACAAAGCCGGATGGGGGCTCCATCGATAAGGGTGAAATCCTCGCCATGTGGGACCCGCATAACATCCCGATTCTTTCGGAAAAAGCCGGTAAGATTAAGTTCTCCGATATGATCCACGGGGTCACAATTAAGCGCGAACTCGACGAGTCCAGCGGTCGTATCGCTACCGTCGTGATCGAGCACAAAGAAGACCTCAACCCGCAGGTCGAGATTGTGGATGATTCCGGTAAGATTATCGCCACTTACGCAATTCCGACCGCCGCTCAGGTCGCCGTCAACGAAGACGACGAGATCGCACCGGGCACCATGCTGGCAAAAACTCCGCGTCAGGCTTCCAAAACCCAGGATATTACCGGTGGTTTGCCACGTATCGCCGAACTATTCGAAGGGCGCCGCCCGAAGGATGCCGCCGAGATGGCCAAGATCGATGGTATCGTCTCCCTCGACGGAACCGTTCGCGGGAAGAAGAAGCTCCTCGTCACCGATACTGAGACCGGCGACGAAGAGGCCCACCTCATCCCGCACGGCAAGCACATTGTCGTGCAAGTCGGTGACCTCGTCCACAAAGGACAGAACTTGACTGAAGGTGGCCAGGATCCACACGAAATTCTCGAGATCCTCGGGCCTTCCGCCGTTCAGGACTACCTGATCGCCGAGATTCAGAAGGTTTACCGACTCCAGGGCGTTGAGATTAACGACAAGCACATCGAGGTGATCATTGCTCAGATGCTTAAGAAGGTTCGCATCACCGATCCCGGTGACTCCGAGTTCTTCTGGGGCGAGCAAGTGGATCGTTACACCTTTATGTCGGCCAACGATCTCATCCAGGACGCCGGTGGTATGCCGGCCGAAGGCGAGCCCGTTCTCCTCGGTATCACCAAGGCTTCTCTCGAGACGGAGTCCTTTATCTCCGCCGCATCCTTCCAGGAGACGACGCGCGTCCTCACCGATGCCTCCACTCTTGGTAAGATCGATGAGCTCAAGGGCTTCAAGGAAAACGTCATCATGGGGCACCTCATTCCTGCGGGCACCGGCCTTCCGGCCTACCGCAATCTCCGTATCGATACTCTCGGTGCGGTCGAGGAAAAGCTCTCCCCCGAGCAAGCAGCCGAACGCATCGAAGGTGTGGCCGTGCCGCAAACCGAGTTGAGCACAGAAATCGAAGAGGTCGTGCCCAAGGCTGACAGCGTTGAGCCAGGCTCCGAATCGGAGTCTCCTGATGCCGCCGTTAGCGACAAGGAAGAAGCTAGCTGATCAGCCTGCCTCGAATTGGCCGGGAGATCGAACCCATCCTTACAAACAAAAGCCCGCTCATTCGAGCGGGCTTTTTTGCGGGAAGGTAGCCTCAAAACTCTGTTTTGGGGAGATTGGCAGCAGGTTTGCAAAGTAGTGGGAGCTTCCAGCTCGCTGAGCGTATGCTGCGGAGACGCGACTAGCGTCGCATCGCTACTAAATTTACTTTCGTAGCCTCGGTCCTTTGAGCCGGGGTCGGAGTATCTCTTAAAACTCGGCTTCCTAGATGGAAGAGGCGGCGCCACGAGTGAAAGTGAGGCCGCGCTTTTTTGTAGCGATGTCGCGAGAGCGGCGTCTTTAGCGGTCCGAACGGGCCCATCTTTTTTGTAGCGATGTCGCGAGAGCGACGTCTTTAGCGGCCCGAACGGCCCACTTTTTTGTAGCGATGTCGCGAGAGCGACGTCTTTAGCGGCCCGAACAGGTTCATCGACGTGACTAGCGTCGCGTCGCTACAAGTCATCGGGAGGGCGGATGCCGTGCCCCATCTTTTTTGTAGCGATGTCGCGAGAGCGACGTCTTTAGCGGTTCGAACAGGTCCATCTTTTTTGTAGCGATGTCGCGCGAGCGGCGTCTTTAGCGGTTCGAACAGGTCCATCTTTTTTGTAGCGATGTCGCGCGAGCGACGTCTTTAGCGGTCCGAACGGGCCCACTTTTTTGTAGCGATGTCGCGAGAGCGACGTCTTTAGCGGCCCGAACAGGTTCATCGACGTGACTAGCGTCGCGTCGCTACAGGTCATCGGGAGGGCGGATGCCGTGCCCCATCTTTTTTGTAGCGATGTCGCGAGAGCGACGTCTTTAGCGGTTCGAACAGGTCCATCTTTTTTGTAGCGATGTCGCGAGAGCGACGTCTTTAGGGAACCTTAAATACCCTGTGTGATAGATGAACCAAACGGGATCAATCGGAAGTATCCTTGAGCAGCTTTTTCAAATAGGGATTTGGATAGCGGCGTGCTACGGTAACGGCGTAGAAGGTTTCGTGGATATCAGGGATCTGGTAAAGCTCGACCAGTTCTCCCGACTTTAGCTCATCTTGCACGACAACTGGAGGCACTAGCGCAATCACCTCGGTTTCGCGCGCGATCAATCGTAGCATGGCCATATCGTCGGCTTCTGCGGCGATAAGGGGGGCAATACCCGCTTTTTCCATGAGTAGATCGAAACGCGCTCGTATGTTGCTTTCCATGCTGGGGAGCACCATGGGTATATCGCGCAGGTCCTCGGGGAATCGAAACGCGCGACGTTTTTTAAAGTGTTTATGCCCGATTAAACTTACGGCCTGATCATCCAGCAGCTGACTGCGCAAGAGCCGTTCGTTATCACGCGGCACTGGACTGTTGGATAATACTAGATCCAGTGTATGCGAACGCAGTTGCCCGTATAGTTCACGGATGCTGGATGAGTGAATGATCACTCCCACCTCAATGTCATCGAGTGCTTCGCGCAAAAAACTCATCTGGAAATTCTTGGATAAAGTCGAGACCGCTCCCACCCGTAGGACATTGCGGTAGCGACCGCTGCGATTTTGCAAAGTGGCCAACATTTCCTCGCCTGTCTTGAAGATTGTTTCGGCGTAGTTTAGCACCATCCGGCCTTCCTCAGTCAGGCTAAGCGATTTGTGCTGCCGGTCGAAGAGCGCACACCCCAGGCTTTCTTCCAGTTTCTTTAATTGGATGCTCAGTGCCGATTGCGAAACATGGAGCCTTTCCGCCGCTCGTGTCAGGGTGCCTTCACGCACAATGGCGTGGAAGTATCGAAGATGATGATAATTTAACTGATTCATGGATATAAAAAATAGAACAATATTATACAATACTTATATTAGTTAAAATCAAGTGGTTCTGTTACTATGTAGGTATGGAAGCAATAATCAGCAGTCTTATACTCTGGATCGTGCCGTCATCACTTTTGTGGCTGGTGCTTTCTTCGAACTGGCTCAATAGTCGCCCACTTGCGGTAGGGCGTTTTGCAGAAGGTGTTGCCTGGGCAGGCTTTGCCAGTGCGACGCTCGCGACAGCACTCTGGGCCCTCTTCGCTAAAGGCCCGGTCGTCGCGACGGTGACAGATGCAAGTTGGTTCGGTATCCGATTTGATGCCCTCTCTGCGACCATTCTGCTATTGGTCTGTTTCCTGGGTGCGATTATTCTCCGCTTCTCCAAAAACTATTTGGCGGGCGACGAAAAACAGGGGCACTTTTTTAAATGGATGTCTATTACGCTGGGCGCAGTCATGGCCTTGGTGCTGGCGCCGGGGCTGGTGCAGTTTGGCTTGGCATGGGTCGCGACCAGTCTGGGTTTGCACAAGCTACTTGTTTATTTCCCCGATCGTCTGGGCACAATGCTCTCTGCGCGTAAGAAATCTATCGTTAGCCGGGTGGGGGACCTTTGCTTGATCGGTGCCTTTTCCGGAATTTATTCAATCTATGGGGTGCAGGACTTCGGGCAGTTGTTCGCAGCGACACAACTTGATGGTGGTTCGCTGGCAAACTACGCATGGATCGGCTGGCTGATTATTTTCGGTGCGTTGCTTAAATCGGCACAATTTCCCTTTCACACCTGGCTACCGGATACGATGGGCGCGCCGACTCCGGTTTCTGCCCTCATGCACGCTGGCATCATCAACGGGGGCGGCTACTTGGTGGTGCGATTGAGTCCAGTGCTCGTGCATACGCCCGGCGCCCTTCAAATGCTGGCTATCTGCGGAGCCCTCACCGCAATCTATGCTTCGATGGTCATGCTTTCACAAACCAGTGTGAAACGTGCGTTGGCCTATTCCACCATCGCGCAGATGGGCTTCATGCTCCTGCAGTGCGGCCTCGGAGCCTTCCACCTTGCTGTCCTGCACCTCGTTGCCCACTCGCTCTACAAGGGGCATGCCTTCCTCTCTTCCGGCTCCGCCGTAGAGATTGCCAAGAAGCTCAATGCCAAGCCGCATTACAGTCGTCTTAACCCGAGTCGTATCTGGCCGGCGGTGGCAGTATCGATGGCGATCGTGATTGGCTTGAGTTTTGCCTTTGATGTCAGCCCATCGGATAAGCCGGGTATGTTGGTGCTGAGCATGGTCGTCGTGATGGCACTCACACAGTTGCTCTGGACTGCAATGCGCCGCGGTCAAGTAGGTATCGCCTTTGCCGGCACTGCCGGAGTCGCGGGCAGTATCGCTGCACTCTACTACTTACTGGCTATGTTTGCAGATAGCATCCTTGCTTCAGCGTTGCCCGAAAAAATGCACAGTGCGCTTCTATTCGAGTCGATCCTTGCTGTGCTTATGTTGGGTTTCCTTATCACATCGATACGTTTTCAAGATGGCGAACCCGGCTTTCTCACCGTCGCTTACAAACGCCGCCTTTATGTGCACGCGCTCAATGGCTTCTACATGAATACAATCGCAAACCGCTTCGCGCGTGCCATCGGCCTCGTTCCCGGAAACCACGAATCTCCTAACCAAACCAGATGATGGAAAACGCTATGCCACACGCTCTGTCCGCTGAAATAAATGCCGCTTGTGCGAAAATCGCGCCACTCTGGCCGTTGTCACACTTTGTGGCAGTCAACCCATTTGTTGGATTTGCTGATCAAAACTTTGCTTGGGCGGCCGATTCTCATAAACGTATCCAAGGATCGGATACAGTCATGCCAAAGGATTGGTTTAAACGGAAATATGAAGCCGGCGATATCGGCCTCGGGGATGTGCGCGCTGCCGTAGCTGGGGCCACACCCGAGTTGGTCGAGAGTTTTGCCGCCTTTCTGCAACCGCTCACCGTTGATAATATGGTCGGGTTGCTAGCGCTTCCGAACCAAGACGAACCGCTACACTATCAGACCTGCTCTTTCAGTGCCTATCTGGACGCACGCGGGGGCACGCACTGGCAGCATATAATCCGGGAGGAAGTAGCCAAGTGGTGCGCTGCTTACGACGATGAAGGTCAGTCTTCTTGGAAATTCCCATGGAAGGACCTTAGCCTCTTCGCCGGATGGAAAGCAGCTGCCCAAATCGACCGGAACCCGGAATTGCACGGCCTCAAAGGTTTTCGAAAATTCGTGGCTGGGCTTCCTGAAGAACCCCACGAATTGATTGAGCAGGCGATTGAGACCCTGCAAACGCCGGAAGCCCGCATTGAGTCCTTGCTCTATCGCATCCTGCTTACCTTGCCTGGTTGGGCCGGGCACCTCCGCTATAAAGACCGTGAGCTGGAGATTCGCGGCCAATCCGGCGATTCCCTTCTGCAATTGCTGGCGATTCTTCTAAGTTACGACATGGCGCTGTATGCGATCCATGCGGATCACAAAAACTGTATCCTCGGCTGGCAGCGGAACCTGACAGAAAATCATGTCGATGATGGCTCATCCGTGATCCCACTTGATTTGGCGCAGCGCTTGATTTGGCAGTCTGCGATGGAGCACGTCTTCGAGCAGAAGCTGCGTGTTGATATCGCGCCCACCCAAGAGGCTGATGACGCAAGCGCGCGTCTTGATGTGCAGGCGATCTTTTGCATCGACGTGCGCTCTGAGGTCTATCGCCGTTCTCTGGAGTCGACCGGACTCAATGTGCAGACGATCGGTTTCGCCGGATTCTTTGGCTTGCCGATTGATCACCGTGTGCCTGGGCTTGGAGGTTCGCAAGCGCGCTGCCCGGTGTTGCTCGCGCCACCTTTGCCTACCAGCGATAGTAAGTCGGGCATTGAAGTGTCCGAGTTTGACCAACTGCTCTTCCAGCGAGTTGACGCCCGCGAAAGCAAGCGCACTTGGAAACGCTTCAAAGAGGCAGCTTCGTCTTGCTTTACCTTCGTCGAAACGATCGGCCTGAGCTACGGATTAGAACTGGTCAAAGATGCCTTCGGTCTCACCGGTAGCCCCGGTATTGATAAAGGCGCTCCGGCTTTTCTGGAAACCATGTCCACGAAAGATCGTGCCGATCTCGCCCAGGGCATACTTCAAGGTCTGGGTCTGTTGGAAAACTTCGGGCGCATTGTCCTCTTCTGTGGCCACGGTAGCGCAACCAAAAATAATCCTTATGCCTCCGGCCTCGATTGCGGCGCTTGCGGCGGCCACGCCGGTGATGCCAATGCACGCCTCGCTGCGGCTTTGCTCAATCAAGCTGACGTCCGCGCAGAGCTGGCACAGCGTGATATTGAAATTCCCGAGGATACCGTCTTTATCGGGGGGCTGCATAATACCACGACAGACGAGGTTTCGCTCTTCGACTATGCCGCCGCCGACGCCACACTCATCGATCAACTCCAGGCCTCACTTGATCAAGCCGGTATCCTCTGTGCGATCGAGCGCGCGTCCCGCTTGGGCGATGCAGCGCAGCAGAAAGACGTGGTCGCTGCAGTTCGCTCACGTAGCCGTGATTGGTCGCAGGTGCGTCCGGAATGGGCGCTTGCTGGCAATGCTGCCTTTATCGTAGCGCCGCGCAAATGGACCGCCAAAGCCAACCTGAAGAGCCGTGCATTCCTGCACGAGTATTCTGCCGCGACCGATCCAGAAGGCGCTGTCTTGGAAAACATTATTGGCGGACCACTGGTGGTTGGCAGCTGGATCAACCTGCAATACTACGGATCTGCCACCGACAATGCCCACTTTGGCAGCGGCCATAAATCCATCCATAATGTAGTCGGTGGCGTGGGGGTTGCGCTTGGTAATGAAAACGATCTCCGCCACGGTCTGCCTCTCCAATCCGTGCAGGACGGGAAGAAGCTCGTCCACGAACCGCTTCGTCTCCACGCCTGTATCGCTGCCGAGACGGAAGTGCTGGACGGGATCCTCGAACGGCAAGAGCACGTCCGCCACCTCGTCGAAAACGGCTGGGTGCACTTGATTGCACTCGGTGCCGATGGCAACCTCTGGGCACGTCGCCAAGCGGACGGTTCCTGGAAACGAAGGGTGTCGCGCACCGAACAAGTCGCTGTTTAGCCGCGGTTCAGTAGGTGAAGCTCGCGACTTTCAAGTGGCCGGTCTTCCATCCTATGAAATTGTGGGTTCCTCACTCGTATTTCTCGGAGACCTGTTTACCCTCCTAGGTATGCATGTCGAAAAACTCAAATACACAATCTGGGCCGCTGATGCCGAGCGCGCGGCTAATTTTTACCAGACCGTCTTCGGGGCAGAGGTCGTCCGGCAAAACCCGCATATCACCGAGCTTTCAGTCGGCGGCGGTCTGATCGCGATCCACGGGGGCGGGGAGGGCAAGACCACCTGGACTGGCCTCAGCTTTCAGATTGCCGACGTCGTCGCCGGTGCAGTCGAGGTCGTTGCGGCTGGTGGCAAGTGCGAGCGCGAGCCTGAACCGGAGGACGGCGAAGCGCCACATCTCGCCATGTGCGAAGATACCGACGGCAACCAAATCATGCTGACCCGGGCCCGGAGCTAAAGGCCATGTAGCCGAATGCCTTAGCATTTGGCCTGTTTTTTTTGTAGCGATGCCGCGCGAGCGACGTCTTTAGTGGTCCGAACCGGTTCATCTTTTTTTGTAGCGATGTCGCGCGAGCGACGTCTTTAGCGGTTCGAACGGGTTCATCTTTTTTTGTAGCGATGTCGCGCGAGCGACGTCTTTAGCGGTTCGAACGGGTTCATCGACGTGACTAGCGTCTCGTCGCTACAGGTCATCGGGAGGGCGGATGCCGTGCCCCATCCGCTGGGTAACGTGGAACCTTAAATACCCTGTGTAATATATGAACCTTTGGCCTGCAACTCACGGGTCTTGCCAGCGGGCCCATTGATTGTGTTGTATCACGGAGTATGAAAATTGGAATTATTGGAACCGGTTGGGTCGCGGAGAAGCATTTGAACGCTCTGCAACAGATTGATGAGGCAGACGTGGTCGCGATTGCTGGGCGCAATCAAGCGCGGGCGCAGGAACTCGCCACGCCCTTCGGAGCGAAGACTTACGAAAGCCACCTGCCCATGTTGGAACGTGAATCGCTGGATGCAGTTTTTATTTTGCTGCCGCCGCACCTCCACGGTGATCTGGAGCGCGCCTGCACCGAGCATGTGGGTGCCGCCCTGATTGAGAAGCCCATCACTACTTCGCTGGAGCAAGCGCAGGCGATTAACGACATCTTCAAAAAGGCGGGCACCCTCGTCTCGGTCGGCTACCAGAATCGTTACCGGGAGTCAGCGCAGCGTGCGCGGGCCTGCTTTACCGATACCACGCCCGGCATTATGGCCAACGGCTGGTGGATTGAACAAATGCCGCCCCCACCGTGGTGGCGGCGGATGGAACAGTCCGGTGGTCAGTTCGTCGAGCAGTGCACCCACCTGGTCGACCTGAGTCGTTACCTGATGGGCGAAATTACCGAGGTCAGCGCCTACCGCACCGGGGGCTTTATGACCGACGTTCCCGACTTCAACGTGGACGATGCGATGATCGTGAATGTGCGCTTCAAGTCCGGTGCGCTCGGCTCCTACAGCACCGGTTGCTTCCCGATTGGCGGGCATTCGCAAACCGGGATCAGCCTCAATCTCTCCACGCGCAAAGAGCGCGTCGTCTTCGAGAGTTGGGACTTTAACGGAAAGATCCATAGCGGTGAGGGTGAGGTCCTCGAACTGCCCTCAAAAGCAGATCCCTTTCTCCTACAAAACAAAGCCTTCCTGAAAGCGACCGCGAGCAAGGACCCCAGCGCGATCCTCTCCGACTATGAAGACGCGATGAAAACCCTCGCCGTCACTCTGGCAGCCAACGAATCCGCCCGCGAGCACGAGGGTGCACCTGTAAAAGTCAGGTCGATTTAAGCTGCTGTGAGGCGCTGTCCGTTTTCGGATATCTATGATTTCTCTTATATCCTCGCAACGTAGAAGCAATGCCTACGACCCGGACTTGGGGATAAAGGGAATCAGCGTGGTTAAGCTGTTGATGCGAAGTTCGTGCCCTCTCCCATCTCTTGGCACGAACCACTGTCCGTCATCGCGATCGACCAAAGACCCGTGAAAGAATTTGCCCCAATTCGCAATGGTGACCATTCCGGATTGGTCCCCGCGGATGCAGAGCACCGCGTGGTTTCTCATCAGCTCGCCTGTCCTTTCATCTTTGGGTCGCACGGAAAGAATCCCTACGCGATAGTTTTGACTCAACTCAGCGAAGTCAGCGTTTGAGAGTGGCGGATTCTGGATTTCAAAATGTATGCGAGTGGAGTTTTGCGAATGACTTTCGACGAGTTCATCAATCGCGACAATGGCTGCCAAGGTGTTGGTCCCGCCGTGGCGGGTGCGGGACTCGCGCTGGATGTTGAGCAGTTTTGCATCAATCTCCTTAAACTTGAGCTGTTTATAGCGCTTTGGATCTGAGTGTCGGATTGATTCTTTGATCAGGCCGAATTTGCTATACCAGACGTAGAGATTGAGTAGCGCCGTCGGCCCGCAACCACTTTCCGGCTCGGGGTAGTTGCCCTGATTTTCGGAGATGAAGTAACGCCGCGCGTCCCCCCGCATCGGCACCTCGGCACCCTGCATGCCCCTGCGGTAAAAATCATAACGCTTCTTTTGCGCATTCCACTTCTTCTCCGCAACGTAGTAGGGAAAGCCCTCCTGGGTCTGCTTGAAGGCGGTGCCCTGATAGTTGATCAAGGGGGCCGCTTTTGGAGGCCGTTGCTGCGTGGGTGTGATCGCGCGAAGGGAGCTTTTTGATCGCTCAATCCTCTGGGGTTGGCGCGCCGGAGCCTCGGGAATCGTTCTGAATGAATGTTCGGGCGCATTCTTTAATTTCCGATATTCGTAGGGTGGCTCGCTGAATGTAATCGGGCTTAGTTGAGGAGGGAGGTCGTTTTCGGTGGGGCTCTTCCTGTTGAGTTGAAAGTAGGCGATCACGCTCAATACCAGGACTATCAATAAAAGCACGACCACTTCTCCAGCGCGTTCCTGGGTGCGTTTGCAGGCAGGGCAACGCTGCTTCGCACGCCCCAGCTTGTGGTTGCAATACCGGCAATGATGACGAGTGGACTGCTGTTTGTTGGCTGAGTGAACTGACATCCTGAGGAATTTCTAGTCTAGCACTCCGCGCCCTGTCGATGCTTTCGCAGAGGTTACTGGTGGTTTAGCAATTTTCTATCAGGTGGCCGGCATGCGAAATTCCAGGCCATTGGTGGAGAAATTAATAAGTGAGGAGAGATTCTTCAAAACAAGCTTGCCTGTAGGGCAGGAGTTTTTGGGATAAGCATCATGAAAAAATCTGCTACTTCGTCCATATTGCTTTCCGCGCTCACGCTCATCCTGACCAGCCTTGCTTTGCCGTTGACCTCGACGGCCTCTGCTGGCGATACCTACTCCATGACTGAAACACCGAGTGATGTAAGTGCCGTTCCTGAAAACGCCAAGCGGACCGATTCCGGTCTGGCTTCCCGTGTGTTGAAAGAGGGCACTGCGAGCGAATCGCCTGTCGGTGCGGACACCGTCACGGTGCACTACAGTGGTTGGACCACCGATGGTCGTATGTTTGACAGTTCGGTCAAGCGCGGCCAGCCCACCAGCTTTCCGCTCAATCGCGTGATCAAAGGATGGACGGAAGGCTTGCAATTGATGGTGGTTGGCGAGACGCGCCGCTTCTGGATCCCGGCGGAGCTGGCCTATGGAGAAAATCCGGGTGGCGGCCGCCCCGGTGGTATGCTGGTCTTTGATGTCGAGTTGCTCGAGATTCAAAAAGCACCTGAGCCACCCAAGGTGCCGGAAGATGTGGCTTCCGTTCCTGACAGCGCAGAGGTCCGTGAGAGCGGTCTAGCTTCACGCGTCCTTTCCGAAGGCAGTGGCAGCACCCGCCCCAAGAAGACCGATAGGGTCACGGTTCACTACAGCGGTTGGACCACCGATGGTGGTATGTTTGACAGCTCCGTCATGCGCGGTCAGCCCGCAACTTTTGGCCTGAATCAAGTCATCCCCGGTTGGACCGAGGGTGTGCAACTTATGGTCGAGGGCGAGAAACGCCGCTTCTGGATTCCCGCCAAGCTCGCTTACGGTGAAAATCCCGGCGGCGGTGCGCCCGCCGGCATGCTGGTCTTCGACGTCGAGTTGCTCAAGATTGGGCGATAGCCTTAATCCGTTTCTAACAGTTACACTAGATATGCTACCTACTTTGGGACCTTAAATACCCTGTCTAATAGATGAACTATTTCTCCGCTTTGACGGGTTGCCTTTAGCGCGGATTGCTGGACTCTGTAAGCGTGAAAAAACAATTCCCACTCACTCATCCTAAAAAACAGCCGGCGCGTCAGTTGGAAGCGGTCAAGGCTGAGATCAGCAAATATTTAAAACGTGAACGCAAAAAGCCGCTGCCCGAAGGGGTCGATTTCTGGGATTTCGACTGCCGCTGCGGCCCGGACGAAGCCGCCGCCGAGCCGGTGCATGTGGCCGAATTGCCCAAGCAGATCGAGGCGCTCCAGGCGGGTGGCACGATGGAATGTTATGTCGAGATTCTAGCCAAGCCGGGTAAACGCGCGAAGAAGAGCGAGTCCAGCTAGTGGGCTGTAATAAGTTTTCTTTCGTCGCGTGCCGCTTCAGCAAACGTCCCCGTAAGATTTTTTAAGGGCCTAACCCGGACAGTTTGCTAAAGCGGCACGCGACGCGAGTGGATGGCGTTCTAGAGCTCCCTCGGACGGCCCTGAAAATCCGCGCCGATGCGGATCGACATTGATGCGGGTTGAGGCATTTTCCCTGGCATGACACAAAGCTTTCAAGAACTTGGCGTGCCGGCCGACCTGATCCGTGGGATCGGGGAGCTCGGCATTGAGCAACCGACAGAAATCCAGGAGAAGGCGATTCCCTTCCTGATTAAGGAGGGCTCCGACCTCATTGCGCAGGCCCAGACCGGCACGGGTAAGACCGCTGCCTTCGGGCTCCCTTTGCTGACCAGGATGGATCCCTCGAACCCCGCTATTCAAGCCCTGATTATCGCTCCGGTCCGCGAACTGGCCAAGCAGATTGGTAAGCAGCTCTTCCGCTACACCAAGTTCTGTGAGAAAAAGATCTTCGTCGAAGTCGCCGCTGGCGGCGATAAAATCGAGGAGCAGATTAAGCGCTTGCAGCGGCCCACCCAGATTCTGGTAGTCACTCCCGGGCGCTTGATGGACCTGCTCGCTGCGAAACTGGACCTGGGGTCCGTCCGCTACCTCATCCTCGATGAGGCGGATGAGATGATCAGTATGGGCTTTCGCAAGGAGCTCGCCACCGTTTTTGAGGAAACCAAGAAGCGCCGCAGCACCTGGCTCTTCTCCGCGACTTTTCAGGATAAGATCCGCGAGATGGTGGCGGACCACCTGTCCCCCGATGCCAAGCGGATCGCAGTGGAGAAGGCCAGTGTGGTGAACCCAAATATTTATCATCAATATGTGATCTGCGCCCGTGAGCACAAAGATGATTACATCTGCCAGTATCTTCTAAACCATGAGAGTGAGCGCGGCCTGATCTTTTGCCGCACACGCGCAGGCGCGCTACGTCTTGGGGAGGAGCTGGAAAAGCGTGGCCTATCGGTCGCCGTGCTCCAAGGCGATCTCGGTCAACGCGAGCGCGACAAACTCATGCGGGGCTTCAAGAAAGCACGGATCCGTTACCTGATCGCCACCGATGTCGCCGCACGCGGGATCGACGTCGAAGGGCTCTCTTTCGTGATCCATCATCAACTGCCGGATCAATTTCAATACTACACCCACCGCGCCGGCCGCACCGCACGCGCCGGTAAGGAAGGCACCTCAATCTGCCTCATCGAGCCGGATGAACGAAAGTCGATCACCGTGCTCGAAAATGAACTGGGTGTGCGTTTCAGCTTGGTGGAGTAGGCCGGCCAGCCTCACGGGCAAGATGCCCGCGCTCCCGCGAGGCAATTCGACCTAGACTTCAACCATACCAACCCAGTTAAGTCGGATCAGAAAGGGCCATTCTGTAGCATCCGCTCGTAAGACGGATGATGAAGCTGGCTGATTTATCAGGGCTGCCTCATCGAGCCATTCTGTAGCATCCGCTCGTAAGACGGATGATGAAGCACAACATGACCCGAATGGCACGCACTTAAGGGGATTAATCGAGTAATCCAGCGGGATTGCGGCGATTAGAATATCATAACTCATGCCAGAAATCATCCGAGTTACCTCGGATGCTACATGCGATGGAATGTAGCATCGGGGGTGACCCCGATGATCAACCCAGGCCGACTTTCTCAAAATTTTGAAGCTCTGAACTTAGGAACTTAGAGGACACCCCTTTTCTAGTGCGCTGAATCCTAGTAAATTGAATGGGTGTCCTGTATTCCTTCGCTACAAGTCATCGGGAGGGCGGATGCCGTGCCCATCCGGTGGGTAAGGTGGAACCTTAAATACCCTGTGTAATATATGAACCTTTGGCCTGTTTTTTTTGTAGCGACGTCGCGAGAGCGACGTTTTTAGCGGTTCGAGCGGGTTCATCGACGTGACTAGCGTCTCGTCGCTACAA
>Ga0306912_1000227_pt1 | contig 34653 bp, 29 predicted proteins | sample AntRauFillE10628_FD_190443 | JGI IMG/M metagenome (GOLD analysis project Ga0306912, IMG submission 190443) | Saline lake microbial communities from Rauer Islands, Antarctica - Metagenome Filla E10 #628 (v2) (version 2) | ecosystem: Environmental > Aquatic > Non-marine Saline and Alkaline >...
TTCTCATTCGGCCGCTAAACAGACATACCATGTTTGGACTTAGCTTAGGGCAACTTTTGAAACATGGTATGTCTGTCTCTCACAAAACTACGATCTGTTTCGTAATCACTTGAGAGATTAATTTCTAACCCGGCTGTTGAACAGACATACCATGTTTGGTCTTAGCTTAGGGCAGCTTTTGAAACATGGTATGTCTGTCTCTCACAGAACCACGATCTGTTTCGTAATCACTTGAGAGATAGATTCTCATTCGGCAGTTGAACAGACATACCATGTTTAGTTCAACCCCCCCCACCAAAATAAAAAACCCTGCCCCGGAGCTATGTCCGAAGCAGGGTTTTTAAATTTTTCAGCTCAAGGCTGAATGGGTCTCACGGTTGGTTATGTGAGCTGAATGATGGGTTTACATCATTCCACCCATTCCTCCCATGCCGCCCATTCCGCCTGGCATTCCGCCGCCCGGCATTCCGCCACCACTGTCGTCATCATCATTCTTTGATGGTTTTTCAACAACAACAGCTTCTGTTGTCAGCATCAGGCTGGCAACTGAGGCCGCATTTTCAAGTGCGGAGCGTGTTACTTTGGTCGGGTCGATTACGCCTGCTTTGATCAGGTCTTCGTAGACGCCAGTTCTGGCATTGTAGCCATATCCGCCTTTGCCTTCGAGTACCTTCTGCACAACGATCGATCCTTCAACGCCTGCATTGTTAGAGAGCGCACGAAGTGGGGATTCAAGTGCTCGTCGCACGATATTGAAACCTACTTCTTCGTCCGGAGTTTCTGCCTTCAGGCTGTCAAACACTTTCAATGTTCGCAGGTAGGCTACACCACCACCGGGAACAATACCCTCTTCAACTGCAGCGCGTGTTGCATTCAATGCATCTTCCACACGGGCTTTCTTCTCTTTCATTTCAACTTCAGAAGCTGCGCCGATGTAAAGCACGGCAACACCGCCACTTAGTTTCGCAAGACGCTCTTGGAGCTTCTCACGATCGTAATCTGACTCAGTGTTTTCAATCTGAGATTTAATCTGATTGATTCGGGCTTTAATATTATCATTATCACCCTTTCCGCCAACGAGCGTCGTGTCGTCTTTGGTGATGCTCAGACGGTCAGTTTGACCGAGAAAATCAAGCGTTGCATTTTCAAGCTTGTATCCGCGCTCTTCACTGATTACGGTACCGCCTGTTAGAAATGCGATATCTTCAAGCATCGCTTTTCGTCGGTCGCCGAAGCCAGGAGCTTTCACGGCTGCTACTTTCAACGATCCGCGCAGTTTATTTACTACGAGAGTTGCAAGAGCTTCGCCTTCAATATCTTCTGCAATAATCAGAAGCGGCTTGCCTGTTTGGATTACTTTTTCAAGAATAGGAAGCAGATCTTTCATGCTCGTGATCTTCTTATCGAAAATCAGGATATATGGATCTTCCATCTCGGTAGTCATCGTTTCGCTGTCAGTTACGAAGTATGGTGACAGATAACCGCGATCGAACTGCATACCTTCAACTGTTTCAAGGTAAGTTTCGGTACCTTTGGCTTCTTCAACAGTGATTACACCATCTTTACCCACTTTTTCCATCGCCTGGGCAATGAAAGAGCCAATCTCTTCGTCGCCGTTAGCGGAAATCGTACCTACCTGCTTGATGCTGTCCAGGCTATCACCTACGGGCTTGCTCAGTTTTTGAAGTTCTTTAACAACTTCAATTACTGCCTTATCAATGCCTCTTTTCAGATCCATTGGGTTGGCGCCGGCTGTAACGTTTTTCAGGCCGGTTTGAATAATTGACTGTGCAAGTACGGTTGCGGTTGTCGTACCATCACCTGCATTGTCATTTGTTTTAGACGCAACTTCACGCACCATTTGCGCGCCCATGTTTTCAACTCTGTCGGAGAGTTCGATCTCTTTTGCTACTGTAACACCATCTTTGGTTACAGTTGGCGCACCAAATGATTTTTCAATCACAACATTGCGTCCGCGAGGGCCCAATGTGACTTTTACAGCGTTTGCAAGCTTATCAACACCGCGTTTCAACGCGTCGCGTGCATCCGAATCATAATGAATTAATTTCGACATAATTATCAAGTATTTGAGTTAGTATTTATATTTTTTGAAAAGTGGTTACGATACGATTCCAAGGATATCAGATTCTCTCATAATCAGAAATTCTTCTCCTTCGAGCGTAACTTCAGTACCGGAATATTTGCCATAAAGGATCTCATCACCTTTTTTGACAGAAATATCAATTTTATTTCCATTCTCAACTTTTCCGGGTCCCGCGGCAATTACAGTTCCTCTTTGTGGTTTCTCTTTTGCCGTATCTGGTATAATGATACCGGTACTTGTTTTTTCTTCAGCTTCTATCGGGCGTACCAGTACTCGATCGCTTAAAGGCTTAATCTTAGCCATTGTATGACTCCTAATTATTTAATTAATGGTTGTTTTTAAAATCATGTGCGCCTTTTTCAGTCAGCGCCTGCTTAGAGGTGTAGTGTTACAACATCCATACCAAAGTGGTTTATCGTGGCAAAGAGTCGATCAAAACTCTTATTGTTGCTGCCTGAATGGTAAAACCAGCCTAAATGTATGCCAAAGACTACCCGAAGGTGCCAAGTTGTTCAAGACGGGCTGTCAACTTTTCATACATGGCAGGTTCGAGTGCTTCTGCTCTCAGGTCGAAGTTAAATTCATCCGCGGGTAAATCTGCTCCAAGTGGTTTCAGAGAATTGCTCAGTTTTTTTCGCCGCTGATTAAATGCCGTTCGAACAACCGTTTTCAGATGAGCGTCCGTGCAGTCCAGCTGCGGCTTGTCGAACCGGAGCTGTATAACCGAGCTCATCACTTTAGGCGGCGGTGAAAAGACTTGCGGGGGAACATCAAACAGTATCTCCGGTGAGCTCATCAGCTGCGTTTGAACGCTGAGAATTCCGTACGCCTTAGTCCGTGGCACAGCCACAATCCGTTCAGCAACCTCTTTTTGCATCATCAATGTTGCAGATTTCAGCAGCTGCCGGCTTTCCAGAAGTGAAAACAGAATCTGACTTGTGATAAAATAGGGGAGATTACCAATCACATGAATAGGCCCGCCTGCATCAGACAACTCTTGCCAGTCTGTTTTAAGGATATCCTGTTTAATTACATGCAGATCTGGCAGAGATTCTTTCAGGTGACTCACCATGACCGGATCAATCTCTATCGCAGAGAAATTTTTATAGTGATTATAAAGTACGTCGGTCAGCGCACCGTCGCCCGGCCCAATCTCAACAACACGCTCACCCTCTTCTGCCGGCATCGATCCGGCAATCTTCTGAATCATGTGATAATCGCGTAAAAAGTGCTGTCCTAAGCTTTTTTTCTTTCGTGGGCGTTGGGTCATAAGGCGTTTTGAATTACGGGTAATAGTTAGATTCGCTTACCGGACGATGCAAATTCTGCAATTTTTAAAATAATCGAAGCACGAATGGTTAATAGTTAGCGCTTAAACCCCTATTTTGAAGTCTGAATTTGCAGATCAGTCCATTTTATGTAGATTTACTAAGAACTTTCCTCAACGTATTCTAAATCAGACGTTTAACTTTAACACTCTATGGAACTCAACCCACTCGACACAGAACAGATCGGGATTCAAACGCTTGAAAAAAGCCTGATGAAAACGTCATCAAGCCGTTCTCTTAAGATAGGGCTTCCTAAAGAGATATCGAATGATGAACGGCGTGTTTCTTTAACGCCCGAAGGAGTGTCCACGCTGGTCGCTAACGGTCATGAAGTCTCCATCGAAAAAAATGCAGGGATTGACGGACATTTTTCGAATCAGGAGTATGCCGATGCCGGGGCCGAAATCTCCTACAGTGCTGAAGAGCTTTTCAACCAGTCTGAACTGATCGTTAAAGTTGCACCGCCCACATACAATGAACAGGAGTGGATGCAGCCCAATCAAATACTTGTGTCGGCTCTGCACCTGGGGCACACCAAATACGAATTTTTGAAAACGCTGATAGAAAAAGGAGTCTGTGCCATTGGCTATGAATTTATAAAAGGGCAGGACGGCGAATTTCCCATCGTACGGATGATGCATGAAATTACCGGCTCAATGGCTGTGCAAATTGCCACGCACTACCTGGAAAACAGCAGCGACGGACAGGGAATCATGCTGGGCGGAATTTCCGGTGTGCCGCCGGCCACTGTTGTGATCTTAGGAGCAGGAATTACCGGGGAATATGCTGCCAGAACGGCCCTTGGCTATGGCGCGCAGGTTTTTGTGATGGATAACAACCTGGCCGCGCTTCGGCGGCTCGAAAACGCACTTGATCGCAGAATTGTCACCGCTACGGCCAACCATCACTACCTGGCTAAGGCGATGGGCTTTGCCGATGTTGTTATCGGAGCGGCGTTAATTGAAGGTGAACGTGCTCCGTGCTGGGTCACGGAAGAGATGGTGCAGATAATGAAACCCGGAAGCGTCATTGTTGATGCCGTTATTGATCAGGGTGGTTGTGTTGACACCAGTGAAGCTACCACCCACTCCAATCCCGTTTTTACCAAACACGATGTGGTTCATTACTGCGTGCCCAACATTCCATCGAATGTTGCGCGGACCGCGACTCATGCACTTAACAACGTCCTGGTTCCCTACCTGCTTGAACTGGGTGATGCCTCAACCATTCAGGAGTGCCTATGGGGAAATTCAGCCCTTCGAAACGGCACATACATCTACAAAAAACACCTCACAAAAAAATCCCTTGCCAGCCTGTTTGATATTCCCTACCGCGAGATTGAGATGCTGATTGCGTCGCAGATCTGAGATTTCAAGGACCTGAAAGCATAGCGCCGGAGTCGATTCCTGTAAGCGTCCCGATTTAAATTACAGATAAAAGGGTATGGGGTGGGTTTCCGGACGCTGACACTTCTCCGAAAGACAAGACTGAATGCTCCGATGGACTACTTTGTGGCAGTCGTATTCCGTCCAATTAAAAACTTATTTCAGAATTCGGAATATCCGTCGGACGAAAACTGCAATCGTCGGACGAGGTAATTCCCGGACGCTTGCAGGACCCCGGAAAAGTACCGGTGACGCTGCCAGGTCCTCGCTACTTGATTTTCTCCAGCAGTTTCCCCAGGAACTTGCCTCCGTAAATCCGATCCACGTGATTCATATCTGCGATGACCACAAGCTCCTTTTTGCTTCTTGAAAATGCCACGTTGAGCAGGCGGGGAACGCTCAAGCCATTCTTCTCTTCATCAAGCGGACGAACGGAATAGTGACGTATTGAGCCGCGCTGCTTCTCGCCGCTCATAACTGTATCAAATATGATATAATCTTTTTCCCGCCCCTGAAATGTATGGATGGTTCCTACCTCAACATCACGAATACCCGCATCATACAGCCGGTTTCGCAGATCGTATACCGCACTCCGGAACGGCACAATTATTCCAATTTGCTGCATCAACACGCCGCGCCCGGCCAGTTTTTGAATAAGCCGCTCCACCACTTCCTGGTGCACCAGATTTACGGGTTTGAAGCCGCGTTCCCCTGATTTCTGTTCCAGGTATGGATTATATTTTGAGGTGTCAACCAGATGAAAAGCGCGATTTTTGCCGTTGACCCCAAGGTTTTCGGAAGGCTTATCAGTCTTCAGGCGTCCTTCGTAAAATACCGTGCTAATGACATCTGCAAGCGACTCTTCAAGGCGGTATTGAGTATCAAAAAAAGCAGTGTACGAGGGATGTTTATCGTGCCAGGCAAACAGGTCGCCGGTTGTTTCCGCACCGGAAACGGTCGTAAAAATATCTTTCTCAAGGAATTCGCGGGCTTCCCGATCCGTGGTAATTGAAATAGGAGGCAGCTGCATGGGATCGCCCACAACTACCATATGCCATTTACTGAGCGATGCCAGAACCATCAGGTAAGGGAGCGAGGCCATCGAGCCTTCGTCAACAATGACGGCATCAAATTCCAGGTCGAAAAACAGATCTGAGGTACATACTTTTGCCAGCGTCGTGGCCACCAGCTGTTTTTTCCGCAACTCTGACCGCTCATTAACCGAGGACTGCGCCTCAATTTTCGCTTCCAGCTCATCACGCCCGCCCAGGTCTTCGATCTTTTGATCGATCAGCTTCAGTTCCAGCTCCTGCTTGTTAGTTGGCTGCTTGCCGTCGCGCAATCTTTTTTCAACGTTCCGGAGGGCTGCTTCCCGACGCTCCAGCAGATCCACCCACTCGCCGGCGGTCTCCTTTTTATGTTGAATAACCTGCTCCATCTGATGGTCGAATACATATTCCTCCAGCGCAGAATCAGACAGGGCAACATCTCCAAACCGCGTCATTTTGTTTTGAGGCGTGTTGCGCCCCACGGTCTTGAGAGCGTGAAGTGTGCTCAGCAAGCCTACGTCTACCGCCCGGTTCGTGTTAGAAGCGAACAACACAGACTTACCCTGATCCAGATAGTTGGCAATAATATATCCCAGCGTGGCCGTTTTCCCCGTTCCCGGCGGCCCCCAGATAAATACGGTGCGGTTGGTCAGTGCTTTTTGAATGGCATCTTTTTGAGCCTCATTTCGATAACCATCTTCGGCAATTGAATCACCTGTGGGAAGAGATCCCTCCGGCGGATTGAACAGGTCTTCAACCCGCTTGCGTATGGCCTCATCCTCAGAGTCTATTCGATCCAGTTCTTCCAGGGTCTTTTTCAGAATAAAATCATTTTCCCACTCCACATGGCATTCCGAAATTGTTGCTCCCTGATCGTCGGGAAATCTCAGAATCAGCTCTTGGTTTTCGTATGAGATGGGATGGATCGTAAGCTCTTTTTCATCAATCAAGGCTCGAATCTCCTCCGCAAAGCGTATCGACTGCTGATGGGACTCAAACTGATAGTCCACGCCCTCTTCGGGCTGAGTTTTACTCTTCACCCCGTTGAAGAGCACATCACTGGACGGTTTTTCGCGCACCGCCTTTATTTCGGCGTCCAGCGCGCGGCAGGCTTTATCAATCAGTTTTTGAATATTTTGCATAGGTACGAAGTCTAATCTCTCCTGAAAATTTCAAGAGTTTGCATAAAAGATGGCATCATCCAAAACTAAGAGATTGCCGAAGCACTGTCGACCTTTCATTCTAAAAACATTTACTCACGCAAATTCGTCGAGTCCTTTACTTTGGTTTGCTCCTTTCAAAATGTCGTGCGACTCATCATGAGCCTCATCCGGCTCCAGGTGAATGGTTACAACCGCGTCTGTTTTTAGCGCGTCGATCAGTTTTCGTTCAAGCCGGGTGGTATGATCGTGTGCTGCTTTCAGGCTGATATCATCCTCAAATACAAGATGAAGTTCAACCCACGTCGTGCCGCCGGATGTGCGGTGCCTCAGGTGATGCCACCCTTTTATTTGTTCTGATCGTTCACTCCTCAACACTTTTTTCAGTGCTCTGTCCACATCCGGGTTCCGTGTATCCATCAAACCGCGAACAGAATAGCGAAGCAGCGTGTAGGCCTCGCGAATGATATAGCCCGCAATAAGCAGACTCACAGCAACATCGATAAACAGCCAGCCCGTTAATTCGATGAGCCCAAGCGCAAGAATAACCCCGCCACTGGTCCATACATCCGTCAGCGTATGTTTGCCGTTGCTTACTGCAATCATACTGTTTTCACGACGGCCAACCTTTTTAACATACGTTCCAACCCCGAGATTGATCAGGGCAGCTGCTCCCATCAACATCATACCGGTTCCGATATTAACAATGTCGACCCCAAAGATTGCGTCTTTAATTGCAGTGTAGATAATCGTGATCCCGGCAATCACAATGATGGCGCCCTCAGCCCCAATGGAGAAAAACTCAACGCGTTCGTGCCCATAATGGTGATCTTCATCTGCCGGCTTTCGGCTGAGATAGTACCCGTATACCACAAACAGAACCGCAAAAAGGTGGATCACCGATTCTGCCGCATCAGAAAAAGCCGCAGTAGAACTTGTTAAAGAGAATGCAGCCGTTTTCAGTGCCAAAGAGATGCAGGACGCCATCAGGCTAACTAATAGCGCTGTCCGAACCGGGGAGTGATCAATTGAACGACTCTGTTTTTTCATCACCGGAAGATAAACCGCATCCTTCCAATGATACAACTAAGAATGCCCGTAAAAAGAAATATCATGGTCGATAGATTTGAAATACGGGAATTTTTAAAATATCCATCAATTAAATTGTACTCTGTGCAACATTTGTAAGATCTTACGAACAATCAAATTTCCGTCTGCAGTCCACGTTTGTCTACCAATCGGTAACTGTAGTTCAATAATTATATAAATGACAGATAGTATGAGATTAAGTGCAGCCGCTCTCGGCAAGGTTTTATTAGTTTTTTCATCTGTAATTGCAGCCAGTTTTGGAGTATTCAGCCATACCGCCCAAGCTCAGCAAATGGTAGTAGATGACGCTACGGTTCTTATAGACAAACAGATGCAGCTTGAAGCCTGGTACGGAACTGAGCAGTCGTGGATACAACCGTCACTATCGCTGAACCATTTATGGGATGTTACCCCCGGAGTTGTATTTAATACGAGTGATGACGGCAGTGTCTCTCAGCTTTTTGGTGAATTAAAATATATCCCAACCGATCTCGATTTCGACGGTTACTCCTATGGATGGACTGGTGCTATATTTTTTGATACCAAGGGGCGCGTTGACAGAGTGTATACCTACATCCCCTTCACGAAATATATTCTCGACAGAACCTCACAGGTTCACTTGAACATTGGGTTTGATGGCCGCGATAACATCGCCGGTGATTTTGAATATGGTTTTACTACCGGCTTCCGGGCTGATCTGGGCCTCACTGAACGGTTGACTATACTTTCCGAGGTGTTCACCACCGACTTTGAAACTCCGTCATTTCAGGCGGGCGTTCGGTTTGATCTTGTTCCCGACCTGTTAAATATTGATGTTACGTATGGCGAAAGTTTTAAAAGCGATATCTCCTATCCCGGTTTAAATGTTGGGATTGCATTCAAACCGAATCGGGTCTGGTAACGGAACTTTCGCCGGTTGCACAGATAACCCCGCCGGATCAACTCTTTTTGTATGGCTGATGCTTCATCAGCCTGAACATGATTATATTGTATGCCACTGCGCAAAATCGAAATTATTGTCCCTGACGAAAAGGAATCCACCTGCCGGGATCTTCTCGATGATGAGACTGTAATCCATTACTGGCGGGATCATTCAGAGCAGTCAGGCCACATTTTAAAAGTCCTCGTCGATGCCGTAGATACCGAGAGTTTTCTGGATAAGGCCGAAAAACAGTTCAACAACAGTGAGGGATTTCGGCTTGTTATGGTCACTGTAGACGCAACTCTGCCACGTATTGAGAAAGATGAAAACGAGGAAGAAGAGCAAGACGGGAGCACTAAATCTGAAGAAGATGAGGATGAGCAGATCCAGGTCAGGGTGAGCCGGGAAGAGCTCTATACTGAAATTTCGGACGCGGTGAACCTGAACCGGGTATACATGTCGCTGGTTGTGCTCTCCACAATTGTAGCGGCCCTGGGTATTTTGCGCGATAACACAGCCGTTGTAATTGGGGCTATGGTGATTGCCCCGCTTCTTGGCCCGAATGTAGGCCTTGCCCTCTCCACAACTCTGGCCGATTGGGAGCTTGGTCTAATATCTATTAAGACCAATATTGCCGGACTGTTAGCTGCCCTGGCAATCTCAGTGGGGTTCGGAATTGTAATGACTGTAGATTCAAATCTCTACCATATTGCCAGCCGAACGGAAGTGCACCTGTCGGATATAGCGTTGGCGCTGGCTTCAGGTGCAGCCGGGGTCTTGGCGTATACGGTGGGTATGTCTACCGCAGTCATCGGTGTGATGGTTGCTGTCGCTCTGCTGCCGCCTCTTGTTGTTGCAGGCTTGTTGCTTGGGGATATGCAGTGGGAACTTGCGTACTTCTCGATACTGCTCCTCTTCACTAATGTCATCTGCGTCAATCTTGCCGGTATCGCCACGTTCATTTTGCAGGGTGTTCGGCCCAGAACCTGGTATGAATCTCAAAAAGCAAAAAAATACAACAAGATTGCACTCGCTATCTGGCTAACACTGGTCGTTCTGCTGGCATTAACCATCTACTTTTCCTGAATGTAACAGCGCCGGTTGAGAGCCTTACCTTTTTCAGTTTTTCTTTACTGAAAGCCGGATCGGCAGAAATCCTAAAAGCGTAAAGAAAGACAGCTGGGCCCGCCGTCCAGTTTGCGAAACTCTGACATCTCCAGAGTAATCGTTTCATAGCCTTCATCCCTTATTTTTTGGAGAGTTTGGGGATAACCTTCGGAGACCAGTACGGTTCCATTTATCCACACGCAGTTGGCGGCATAGCTTTCCTCTTCCGGAATTTGAATGATATGATATTGCTGAAATTGAGGATGGTTGGCAATCACGGCAATTGCAATCATGATATCATTCTCCAGGTATGAGATTCCCGTCTTCAGGTGCAGAAGCTCATTCTGCTTAATGACAGATCCTGTCATCCCGAATTGTTCCAGTATGGATATGGCCTGTTCTGCTCCCTTGCGATTGGTGCGTGCCGACAAGCCGATATAAAAGTGGTCACCAACTATCAAGACGTCTCCGCCTTCCAGGGTTCCGGGGTGACTAATTTCTTTTATATCAGCGTAAAACTCCCCCAGCACCTCTTTTATGGTCTCTGCTTCTCCTTGTCGGGTAGAGGCTCCCGGGTTTGTCACGAGGGCGAACCGTTTTGTCAATAATGCAGGATCCTCGACAAATACCGAATCCGGAAATCGTTCATCCGCATCCAGAATCTGCACTTCGAGCCCGCACTCTTCGAGAGCCCTTACATAGTTTGCATGCTGTTTACATGCTTTGGCATAGTCGGGTTTGCCAAGACCGGCAGTCGTCAAGCCCTTTACCATACTAATCCCGGGTTTTCGAACAATGGCTTTAGTAAACATAGGAATAGAGTGGATTATGGTACGGATTATGTTAGAGTAGTAAGATTAGCAAAAAAATACGTGTTCCGCTAATAGACTGATACCTTGGGTTCCACACCGATAAAGAATTCTTATTCGCACCCTAAAACCTTACCTCCGTCACCACCTCAAACCGGGTAAAAGCTTCTGAATCGAAAACAGCATCCACATCGCGGCGGCTAATGTCCATTATAATTTTTGAACGGTTTGAAAACACATAGGCAAAACCTCCCACCCATTGCCTGACGGATAACCGATCGAGATCTCTGTTATGAAGTTCATCATACCGCAGCGTGATATTTATGGGAAATTCAAACGGCTGAATCTCTGAAAAGGCACTCCACCCCTCAAGATTATATGCCTCGAATGTATCAGGATTTGTGAAGCTGCCCGAGCTGTCTCCGGTTCCACGGAATCCCTGAAGCACCAGTTTGACCCTCATTGATTCGTAAGTCAGCGCTGACCCCAGCATCTGGAAATCCGGACTTTCGGGAATATTACCTTTACCATACGCCCCAAGGAATGATGTCTGAAATCCGGGGAGCTGATCCGGTAACGGACGCAGGCTTAAAGCAGCCTCAACTAGCTTATTATTGTTAAACTCCACCGCCGAGTAGCCTCCCCCGTTGTACAGCCCAATAGCAAAGCTTCCATAGCGACCCGGTGTTGACTCAATCCCGTGCTGTTTATCTTCATCCAGTTCAGGGCCTAAAGCTGCAGCAAACTGGAATCCATAATCAGCCGAAGACAGAATATCGTTCTGATCGAGGAACATAGACTTCTGGGCCCTGTAGTCGTTTACATCCTGCTCGAAATTCAGCCAGGGGCGATGAACCACGCCTGCTTCAATACTGGGCGATGTAAAAATCCCGTAGTCATCCAATGAATATTCTACCAGCGCATATTTCAGGCGCAGCTCGATGTCACCAATGCCGTCACCCTGACCATCGATTGTGACGTCCTGTGTAAACCGTATTTCAAACCTATCACTCAGATCTTTGCGAAACGTAATATAGCCGCGCTTGATCGTAAATTCATTAGTGTAGCTGTCGTCAAAGACATCGTGCTCATATGAAAAGAAGAACTGACCGCTAAAGCCAATATCAGTTAGAGATTGCTGTGCTGAGCTTACAGCAGGTAGCAAAATTATAATTAGTCCAAGCAGGGAAAATTTTTGAACTTTACGAATCATACAACTTATACATATTCTGTAAATGCTTGTGTCGAAATTGATTAAAAAAAGATACGGAAATAAGCGAACTTCTGATGATGAATCAGCCATCCCAGAAAGTATCCTGAATTGTTAAAAATTTTCATACTCGTACCCTTATGCCTTCGCCATTATAGAATAAACTTGAGACTATGATATTTTTTAGATCTTAAGCAATTATGCAGGTTCAGCTTGTGCCGTTACCATTAAATACAGCAAGTATACATATTGATCATTATCCCTTCTATAGGAATTCTTTGCAAATCTAACGTTACTAATTTACTGGTAACGGTACTAACTTCAGAAAAAGACACATGCAGAAGCTGACAACACTATCCCTTCTATTAACTGCAATCTTTTCTCCACTGTAAATGTACAATATTCGGGTGACCTTAAAATACTTGTCGATTTTGATTCTAAAAAAAGAGTAGAAGCATGTATGCATCAGTTTTACTTTTTCCCGCTATGCCCAATCAATTTGCGGAACTCCCGAAAGGAAAAGGCTGCTTAATAGAAAATCTAAACAGATTGGATACTGTCAGTCGTCGGCCTGAAAATCTCCTCTATTTTTTGATGCAGAGATTCCGCAAGCTCTTTACGATCGGATGATTGAACAGGCGATTTTCCAAAGTTGATCTCACAAAAGACCGATCGAGTTTTGGCAAACCTCCAGATATGCTGAACAAATGAATCCCGTGCGCCATAAAAACAGACGCTTTCCTCTGCAGGAGCATCTCCCTCGCCGGTCTCGTAATACAGCGAACAGTAGTAAACCGGACGGTTAGCTGTTGCCGGCAGCTCTAAAAGCGACGAATGAAAAGGAAGAACATCTCTCCCGCTCGATGACGTCCCTTCAGGAAATACAATGATACCCTGATACTTATTCAAGGATTGATTCAAAAGCTCATTCACCCGTTTAACATCCTTTCGCCGGTTTCTGTCAATAAAAATCACACCAACAGCCTTAACCATAAACCCAAGTACCGGCCAGCTTCTTACCTCTTTTTTTGCCACAAATGTGCATCGAAGGTTCAGATACAGCGGTACGATATCGAGATAGCTCATGTGATTTGACACAATAAAAAACGGAGCTTTGGGCGGTTCTCCCACTGCATCCACCTGAACGTTAAAGATAAACGCTACGCCCAGTGCCCATGTCCGCATAAACAGATTTCTCCATGGCTCATACCGCACCTTGAATAACCAGACAAAAAAATATCCGGCAAGGAAAATTCCAAATGTGGTAAGCGTATATATAATCAACGAAAACAGCCTGAGACTTGCTCGCAGTGTCGTCATTATTCAGCATGGTTAGATTGGAAATTTAGAGCGATACCATTGTGGGACATCACATTGTAATAATAGTCAGAATTGTTCGTAAGAAGAAACCTTGATCTGACTCATCTGCTCATTTTGATATTCACCAAACGCGATCTTACAGATTTCACATGCCTATTAACCCGGATTATTCACGATGAGGTGTGCAAGGGTGCCTTAACGTGTAAAAATTAGTGTACGTACGTTATTTATCTTATAGCTCAATTTTTATGGTGGATTTTTTGCGGCGCCATTTTAATGTGTACTGCGTTTGCCCAGGGCATGCCTTTAACGCACATTCAAATGGCTAATGCCTGATTTGCATCTATACACATTTTTTCAGCCGAAAAACATTTTTCGAACCTTAGGAGTAATCGTCTCTACATTGAGCAATACCATGACATGAAGCATTTTCAGTTCATCAATATAAGCGGGGGCGCTGCACACCTTGCTCCCAACATCAATGTAATTTTTCAATAGCGGCGATTCTTGAAGAGCTGATTTTTTAAAATCCGGGTCTATGGGGTAGCGATCAAGCTTGTATTTATCCTTAGTCTCGGCTCTGACATCCGGGTGGATATACCCATCCTCGTCAAGTTTATCGTACATCGCATATGCTGTCTTTCTGTCCGGCTCTTCGATTCCCAGAGTGCCAAACAAATACTTTTTATTAAAGTGCGTCAGGTAACCGGCAAATCCTCTCCATAGAAGATACAATACCCGGCCATTGCGATGTTTTTTGTCGATACAGGCTCTGCCGACCTCAAACCCCAGCGTTAGGATCTCTTGGGAGATTGAATCGAGTTCGTAGTATTTGTCCGTATAAAAACCAATTCCCTTTTCGGCCAGCTCATACGTTTGTAGACGGTAAGTGCCTACAATTGTCTGGTCAACGTTTTTCTTTACAATCAAATGGTGACACTGATCATCAAACTCGTCTCTGTCTATCGAACTATTGTTATTAAAATGACGATCCAGCTCTTTATAAAATATCCGATACCTAAGTTCCAGTGCCTGCTGGATCTCTTCCTTGGTTCTTGCAATTTCAATGCTGTATGTACGGTCTGATATATCCGTCAGGATTTGTGCGTCTGCAATCAACGATTCTACTATTAGGTGATAAGTTCATATGTCTGAATTCGGAATTACTTAAAGAAACAGACTTTTTTAAAAAAGTAAATATTTTTAAAAAAATATTTTAATGATGCATTACGCCTCATTACATGCAAAATACATCTATAATGAACTATTTCCTGCGCCCTTTCGATCAGATTTGGCAAATATTAAAGAGAAAGTGTAAGGATCTGCGTTTTCGTTGTAACTGTAATCTGCGTGCAGCTGCTTTGAAAGAACATCAATCAAATGAAAACCGGCTTCCGGATTATCGGCACTTTCAACCTGTTCTCGAATAGAGCAGCCACTGTGTTCAATATCCAAATGAATCTTGTTATCTGACTCTGTACGTAATTTTAGATTAAAGACGCCTTTTTTAGTGCCGGCAAATCCATATTTCAATAGGTAAACAACAACCTCATTTACAATAAGAGAACACGGAATTGACTGATTAATACTCAATTCAACCACGTCACATTCAAAAGAGGCTTCTACTTTATCTGTTGAGTTAAAGCTGCTCAAGGTACCTGAAACAACTTTTTTAATGTTATCTGCAAAATTTAGTCTTGAAAAACTGTCTGACCGATACAGATATTCGTGGACGGTAGCCATGCTCGAAATTCTGGCCACGTTCACCAGCAGTTTCTCCTGCACGCTTTCATCCTGCTCCACCATCGCCTGCATCTGAATCAGGCTTGAGACGACCGCCATATTGTTTTTCACTCGGTGGTGAATCTCACTCAGCAGAGCCGTACGCTCTTCATGGAGTCTCGCATTTGTTATTGCGTTTGCGGCCTGATTAGCCAATGCATTAAACAAAGGAGTCTCTTCTTCTTCGTAGTCTAAATCGCCCTTTTTGTTGATGGCTTGCAACACACCAATAACTTTTTTTGATTGATTGAGCAGTGGGGCACACAGTATATTCCGGGTTTGAAAAATCTCCGGTTTGAAGTCTCCCCTGAAGCGGTTGTCACGGCTTACATCATTAACAATCTGCGATTCGGCATTTTCGGCAACCCAGCCAGCTATTCCTTCCCCCATCGGAAACCGTTTTCCTGACACTGAATCGCCTGCCGGACCGGTCGGAATACTCAATATGAGTTCATTGCTAACATCATCAATCAGGAAGACTGAACAGGCTTCGCTGTCGGTTATGATTTTTGCCGCATGTATTATACTCAGCAAAACCTTATTAAGCTCAAGGTCAGAATTGATTTGCCCGATCAGTTCCAACAAAAGATCCAGCTTCTCCTTGTGATAAGAGTCGTTCAGATGATTATCCATAAATACTGAATTAGCCTTGTAATAAATTCGTAAGACCGGGTTAAAAAACGCCGCCGTAGACGTGGTTATTAATCTTCGCTTAGTAAATACTTATTTGGTAGATATCCACATTCTTTAACGGATGACTTTTTTTATCGGCGAATCCTCAAGATAGCATAATAATATCTGAAACATTAGAAGATTTTAACCCGATTTCTTACTTGACTCAGTTTTAAAAATATTTAACCCGGATTTTTCACGAAGGCGTGTGTGTGAGTACCTTAACGTGTTCAAACTATATATGTACGTTATTTACCTTATAGCTCAAATTTGGGTGTATATTTTTTGATGTTTAATCCGTGTTAATCACGTAGAATCGAACCTGGCGGTATCCGAAAAGGCAGGATTATCTCAAGAAACAACGGATATCAAACCGTCCGTGCATCAGCAGTGGTAGATAAATAATAACGCCTGGCGGTTCATTCCAACATCCCGGATAATCCGGACCGAACACTACCAGCAAACCATATTAAAAAAGGGTGTTTTGTGCGCAGATACGGAAGTGGTTCCATATTGCTCTCCCTAAGTCATGATAATCTTCGCAATCCCTTGGGTTAATCATCCAAATATCTGATATTTATTTGATACCGAACCTCAACCAAATGCCATTTTAGATGGGAACCAATAAAGAAGAACGAAACGTAAGGAGTATATCCCGAAAAGATTTTATCAGTAAAACTGCAGCCGCGGCGGCCGGATTGACATTTCTACCCAGCACTGTTGTGAGCGGCCTTGGCCATAAGGTTCCGAGTGATAAATTGAATGTTGCCTGCGTTGGCGTTGGTGGCCGAGGGTTTGGTGTCATTCGGGAAATCGAGGAATCTGAAAATATTGTCGCTCTCTGCGACGTGGATTGGCGGTACGCTAAAGGAGCGTTTGATCACTTCCCGAATGCACAAAAGTTTTGGGACTGGCGGAAAATGTTCGATGAAATGGGGGATGATATTGACGCTGTTGTGGTAGCCACAGCAGACCACACCCACGCCATTATTGCCGCCCACGCCATCACCATGGGTAAGCATGTGTATGTTGAAAAACCGATGACCCATACGGTTTACGAGTCGAGGTTGCTCACAGCTCTTGCAGACGAGTATAACGTTGCCACACAGATGGGAGATCAAGGGGCGTCGGGTGAGGGAATAAACCTTATTACTGAGTGGGTACAAAGCGGCGTGATTGGTGACGTTACCAAAATTGAATCATTTACTGATCGCCCTATCTGGTTGCAGGGGCAAAATCCACCCGAACAGGCACAACCTGTTCCCGATACGCTGAACTGGGACCTGTTTATAGGTCCTGCTGAGATGCGGCCCTATAACGAAATTTATACACCATGGAACTTCAGGGGCTGGTGGGACTTTGGAACCGGTGCGCTGGGCGATATGGCTTGCCATATTTTGCACGCCCCCTACAAAGCGCTTGAACTTGGATATCCCACCAAAGTTCAGGGAAGTTCAACTCTGCTCCTCAAAGAGTCTGCGCCAACCGCACAAAAAGTCCGTTTAACATATCCCGAACGAGTAAGCAGGTACGGAGGCAGATTGCCGGAAGTAGACGTACACTGGACCGATGGAGGAATTGAGCCGGTGAAACCAGACGGATGGCCGGATGGGCGCAATATGAATCATCGAGGGGGCGGTGTGCTGTTTCATGGAACGAGAGATACGCTTGTATGCGGATGTTACGGCTCCGATCCCTGGTTGCTGTCAGGCAGCACACCTAACGTACCAAAAACAGAGCGGCGGGTACAGGTTGGTGATGCTGAGGGAGAGGGAGCACACGTACAAGACTGGGCAAGAGCCTGCAAGGAGAGCCCCGAAAGCAGAACAAAAACCAAGTCCTCGTTTGATAAATCGGGTCCCTTTAATGAGATGGTTGTGATGGGCGTACTTGCAGTTCGGCTTCAGGAACTTAACAAAGAGCTCGGGTGGGATGGAGCAAATATGGAATTTACCAACATCTCGGATAACGAAGAGCTTACCATTGTAGAGAAAGATGAATTTCAAATGGTGAACGGCAACCCATCTTTCTCACAACAGCGAACGGAACCGATGAATGCACTTGAATTTGCCAATGGCCTCATCAGAACAGACTACCGGGAGGGCTGGAGCCTGCCCGACATGCCCTCTGGATAACGTCATTACGGGCCTATACAGATCACCGGAGTTTCATCACCTAACTTTCTTGATGATATAACCCATGAGACATACTAACCTGGCCATCATTTCTATAGCACTATCTGTGCTGTTGTTTTTTCCACCAGCAGCGGAATCGGTATCCATCACCCAAGACTGCCCTGAAGATTCCGCAGCACTTACTCCCGCGCCGCTGGAGGAGGAGTGGGCTATTGAATGGTGGATGCCACGGCATGAAGCGAAACTCACTGAAGAGGGCAGGGAAACAGCCGACGTACTCTTTTTGGGTGATTCGATTACGCATGGCTGGGAAACTTCCGGCAAATCTGTTGCTGATGACTATTTTTCAGATTTTTCAATCTACAATATCGGATTCAGCGGAGATCGAACTGAAAATGTGTTGTGGAGGTTTAATCACGGTGAAATTGACGGCATCAACCCCGAACTGGCGGTATTAATGATTGGCACGAACAATACCGGTCACCGGCAAGATTCGCCCGAATGTACCACACGTGGTATTGAAATGATTCTTCAAAAACTTGATGAACATCTCCCTGATACTGAAGTGCTCATGCTTGCCATTTTTCCCCGCGGCCAGTCTCCCGATGATGAGCTCAGACAGATAAACAGTGAGATCAATCAGCAAATCAAGTCACTGGCTGATGGTAAGAGAGTTCATTTCATAGACATAAACTCTGTTTTTCTCGATGAAGACGGGAGCCTGCCCGAGGGCATTATGCCGGATGAACTTCACCCCAACGAATCTGGATACAAATTGTGGGCGGAGGCAATGCTCCCTTCAATCCGTGAAATTCTGGAGCAATAAGCAGAATCTATCACTTCGGGTCTATTTTCAAATCTCTGTCTTAACCCGCTACCCACAACGTTTCGGGGATCCTGCGCTGCCGCTGCGGACGCCCGGAGATTGTGTAAGTTCAAGGCATTTGTCTATAACTACAATTCTGTAATAATCAGTGTTGCGTCAACAGGTTCAGAATTATAGCTGCCAATCCAGATATTATAAAGCCCTTCCTCGGGCGTATCAATGGTGATCCCTGGATTCAGGCCATCAAAATCATCATTGAACAACCACTCGCCACCGGGAGTATTTATCAGCAGAATAATATCCTCACTGCTCTCAGCTTTAATCGTAAGGCTATAAGTACCGGGCGTATAGTACAGATCGAAATCAGGAGCAGTTGATACATATCCGCCGTATCCCATCTCGGATGTATCATATGATCCGCCTGCTGTTGCAGACTCTGTGTACGGATCCGGACTAAACCCTGCTGAGAGTTCAATATTCCCATAATTTGGTGTGGCCCCAACATCCGGTCCCTCCCCCCCGGCTTCACTAATAATCTCTTCTTCATCCGAGGAATCGACGACCTCAGATATTGAGAGAATCGCGCTTTCTGATATTTCCTCGTAACCGCCAACCCAAATCATATACGTCCCTGATTCTGGATAATCGAATTGAAATCCCGGGTTTAAATCGCTGAAATCGTCATTAAAATACCACTCTCCGTCAGGTGCATAAACCAGCATAACCAGATCACTGCTGCTTTCAGTTTTCAGGATGAGTGGCATATCATCCGCTTCATACGATAAATTGATCAGCGGTGCAGACGTTGCAAATCCGTAGTAGCCCGCATCTTCCAGGTTTATTTCAGGTTGCATCTGAATTACCTGTGGCCATGGATCAGGAGTAAATCCGCTTTCAAGCGCAATGGTTCCCTGTATTGGGTCCGCGGTTATGTCGGGTCGTGAGCGCCGTTCTTGAATTTCTCTTTGCCTCTGTTCCTCACGTTCTCGCTCTGCCGCGAGTTCACGCTGGCGAGCCGCTTCCTGTTCCTCAGCAATGCTCTGCGCCTCGTCTCCCTCAATCTCAACCCGTGTACCGCCTAATAACTGATTGACGTCTTCGTCCTCCCGATGGACCTCCGGCGCCTCTTGGTAAAACCCTACATCGACAGTATTGTATTCATTCACTTTGGCCTCATCAGATTGTTGAACCAACACAGCTAAGGCCTCTTCATTTTCCTGTCGCTGCGTGATCTGCTCTGCTTGCGCATTCTGAACCGTTATGTAGAAGAAACCTCCGGCAACTGTCATAATCAGAACCAGTGCTGCGGCAAACAATATACCATTTGAAGCAGACTTCTTCTTTTTAGGTGGTACCGATAAATGCGGCTTTCCGTCTTTTTTTGTTTTATCCAGAGTTCCGGATGGTGGCTTCTGGGCTTGAGCATCAAACTTTTGAGTTTTTCTGCCCCCTGAAGATTTGGCCTGCGCCGGCTCTGCTTTTATAACGGGCCAACGATTGGTGTCTACATATTTTTGTGTGATGTCAGCCAGCTCACCCGATTTTGGCCTCGATGCAGGGTCAGAATTCATCATTAACTCTACCAGCTTGCGGAATCGAAATGAATAGTGCCCGGGAAGTTCAGGCAGATCCGCCCCGCTGTCTAAACTGATTCCACCATTCCCCATCCACGGTACATTACCGGTCGCCAGCTCATATACCAATACACCAAGTGAAAAGATGTCACACGTCTCAATATTGTCGGGCTTGATATCCTGATGAAGGATATCTTTGCCGTGTAAATACTCCAGTCCCGAGGTAATCTGAGCCATCAGGCCACCAAGGGACTCTTCGTCCATCACCCCCTTTTCAAGCAATCGCTCCTGAAGTGATCCGCCCTCTATAAAAGGCATCACCAGATATGGACGCTCGTCGTATACATCAAAATGGCGCGCTGTAAGCAGAGTAGGATGATTCAGGTTTAAGACTACCGCATACTCTCGTCTGAACTGCTTCAGGCCATGCTGATCCATTCCCAGCTCAGGCGCATAGATTTTGATGGCAACAACGGCATTTTCAGCCTTTTGATCTGTAGCTTTCCAGACTTCGGAAAATCCGCCCATCCCTATTTTTCCAATTAACTTGTACCAAGTTGCAAATACCGTTTGTGGTTCCATAACTGTTAGCTCTGTTTAATGACTACTTTAAGTGTTGTACCCCCAATTGCGATGATATTTCCCGGGGTAAGTTTAATGCCTGCCTGATCAACAGGTTTACCCTGCACCATTACACCGTTTGTAGAGTTGTACCATCCGTCAATGCCATTTTTTGACCTCCATTGTCCGTCTTTGATATACCAGTGATAATCCTCGGCGCTGTATTCAAGCGTGGCGTGGTAGTTGGAAATGTACTCCGTGAAGTGTTCCGCAATTCCAATATGGTTTGTAAATGGCTCATTTTCGTTAAACCAGCCAATCGTGAGACGATGTGAGGAGAGTGATTTCCTGAGATTCGTCAGGTGGTATTCCCTGCCAATTTCTTCGCCGTTTTGAACGCGTAATGTCCATTCGGAATTCGGGTGAACAGACGTCACTTTTCCTGTTGAAACTGGCCTGTATCCCAAGTCACTCAAAACCTCGTCAATTGTGCTATATCTTTCATCCGGATTAAACCGAATGCATTTTGAGATCAGGTTCACCCATTTCGAATTAGAGGAACTCGCCTTAATGTTGAGTGGTTCCACTGTTCACCTTTCTTCTTCTGCTCGTAAGACGCCATATCTTTTATAAACTTTTCAAACGGACCAAATGGAAGGGATCCGCCCGAAATGACTTCGTACATCATGGCGCCAAAGTCGTAGATATCTTTTGACAGTCCCATCACCGGGAATGGACTGCCTTCCAATAGATCAAAATCGTGACTTTTCACAATATAGGGGCTGGTAATTCGTGACCCGTAATCGTACTCCTGCCGAAATCTTTTTGCAAACTCCAGTCTTTCCTGAGGCATGAATGTCTACATTTTGGTAAATTTCATCGAATAAGGATTCTCCCGGTCTCGAATCTGATACACGCTTCCGAATCCACCTCCACAAAGTACTTTTTCTACGCTGGCAACCTAATCCAACCCTGGAATAAAGGTTTGTATAAGTTTCAAGATCGTCAGCGCATCTTGCCTGTCCTTCTTAGCATATTGAGAGTTCATTTATTACAATCTTAATTTCTTTTTAAAGCTCAGCTATCAGATTTTATTTTCCCGAAACATTAGATTTATCGGCACTTCCCTGATTTTTCTGAAGTTGAGTTATTTCAAGACGCAGCTTTTCGTTGGTTTCTTCGATGGCGTTTAGCTTTTGTTGCTCAAATTCTTCTGCCGTCACTCCCAGTTGAAAAACAATCACATATTGAATAATAAACGCAAGCAAGACGCGCTCACCCGGCCAAAGGGTCGCTTTGATGAAGCCCTTATTCTGTTTCTATAGTGATATTTTACCCAATCGAACGGGTAAAAAAGGAAGGGAGCAATTTAATGTGACAAACGGTTTATAATACGTCATGAAAAGCATAGCTCTCTCATAGGCGCTTGGTACACTATTCTACTAAAGCGGCACTACTTTCTGGTTTGAAGCTTCACATGTACAAGCCGAAGTGCTGCTGATAAATAAGCTGCAATTGAAACTACTCCCGGACATAGATTACTATGCCCGGGTTTTACTCTTATTCACTGTAATCTGGCAGAAGCTCCAGAAAACGCGCGGACGTTTTAATACCGCGGTGAAAGTCTTTCAGTGAAAAACTCTCATTGGGAGAGTGAAGAGCATCTTTTGTCAGGCCAAAGCCCATCAGAATGGAATTTACACCCAGTATTTTTTTGAAGTCCGCTACAATTGGAATGGATCCGCCTTCGCGGGAAAACAGCGCTTCTTTATCATAGATATCCTCGAATGCCTGCGCGGCAGCTTTCAGCCCGTAAAACTCCAGGTCAATTACCACAGGATAGCCTCCGTGATGTTCTTTGACTTCGACAGTCACGGAATCGGGCGCTATAGATTTAACGTAGTCCGTAAAGAGTTTAGAAATCGTTCTCGGATCCTGATCGGGTACCAGTCTCATACTTATTTTTGCGCCGGCTTTGGATGGGAGCACTGTTTTCGCTCCCTCTTTCTGGTAGCCGCCCCAGATTCCGTTCACATCCAACGTTGGGCGGGCAGATGAGCGTTCAAGAGTACTGTACCCTTTTTCACCGTGCAGCTCTTTGATTCCAATATCGTTCTTATAGGCTTCATCATCATGCGGAAGCCTGCTGTAGGCGTCTCTCATTTCAGGCGTCATCTCTTCCACATCATCATAAAATCCATCAATCTGGATCTCACCGTTTTTATCCTTTAGCTTTGAAATAATATCCGCCAGAACGTTTGCCGGGTTATCCACCGCGCCGCCAAACACGCCGGAGTGAAGATCTCTGTTGGGTCCCGTCACGTGAACTTCCATGTAAGCAAGACCGCGCAATCCGTAGGTGATGGACGGCTGATCTTCACCAAACATCGCTGTATCGGATATCAGCACCATATCACAGCTCAACAACTCTTTGTTCTCTTCTATAAACGGAATAAGATTTGGCGACCCGATCTCTTCTTCGCCTTCCAGGATAAACGTTACGTTTACCGGTAGCTTTGTTCCCGTCTGCAGATAAGACGCCACTGCTTTTACGTGGGTAAACGACTGACCCTTGTCATCAGAGCTACCGCGAGCATATACTCGTCCGTTTTTCACAGTTGGCTCAAACGGGGGTGTTTCCCATAGTTCTTCAGGGTCCGGCGGCTGTACATCATAATGGCCGTAGATGAGTACGGTTGGGAGGTCGGGATCTACAACTTTTTTTGCTGTAATTATCGGATGACCTTCTGTTTCATGAAGTGTAGCCTCATCAAGGCCAATCTCCTTAAGATGACCTGCCAGAAATTTTGCCGCATGTTTTACGTCATCTTTTTTGGAAGAATCAGTGCTAACGCTTTCAATCCGAAGTAGCTTAAAAAGTTCTTTCTGAAAGGTCTCAATGTTGTCGTCGATGTATTTTTGTACGGTAGACATAAATAAAATTCGGTTTGATTACTAAGCCTGTTAAGGTAGCGGATCAGCAGAAGAATGGCTACTTCTTTTGTTTTACTGATGTATGATGACGTGTGCAGTTTATTCTTATTCGATTCTATTTCACCAACACCATCTTTTGCGTAAGGGTTTGCTCGTTTGTTCTGATTCTGTAAAAATAAACGCCGGAGGCAAGACCTGACCCGTTAAAATCCACAACATGGATTCCCTCGTTCATCTGCCCGTTAATGAGAGTTTCGATCCTGCGGCCGATGCTGTCGAAAATATCCAGACGCACATTTTTGGAGCTGTTCAGTGAAAACTCAATTCGTGTGGAGGGATTAAACGGGTTGGGGTAGTTTCTTGCAAGGATGTCCTCCTCGGGAATGACCGACTCGATGATTAGCTTGTAGTCAGCCGATCGGCTCCGGTTAGTATTGACAACAGCGATGTACAGATAATTGAGCTTATTCCAGTCCCATTCCGTCTGAATCTGCTGAGTTGAGGATGTTTCGTTTAGAAATATTTGACTGCGGACTGATCCATCCCTGAATAGCCCGATCACTCCAATACCCACACCGGGTGCCGTAGCTTCCAGCCTGACACCCGGCCGGCCAATAGAAATGCTTGGAGAATTGGCGCGAATATAGTTTGCTCCAAGAGGCCTGAGATCCGATTTCGAAAGGCTGTCGGGTACTGTAAAAAGAGTGCCCTCTGTAAAGGGTGTCGGGTAAAACTCCCGTTCTGCAAATCCAAAATCGGTGCCGGTAAATGCTTCTCCCGATCCCATGTGCCAGAGATGATTCCTCAAATGATCTTCTCCAAACGACCCGTTTCTATTCCTGAGCATTCCATCAATCGCATCAATAAAAGGGATGACCGGATCTGCAGATACGTCCTCCCACACATCAACCCAAAAATCGATGCCATATACCTCGGTAAAATAGAGCATCCAGGTAATGTGGTAGTAGGCGCCGGGTGTTGGATTTTGAGGCCTGCCAAATATGGATGTGGAGCTTGGTTCCGTTGAATCGAAGCCCGCTTTGATATAATTGTAATAGTCGTTCACGTCGTCAAACACAACATCTTCCATGAGGGTGGCATCCATTTCAATCCATTGAAAACTGCCCGCACTGCCACGCCAGCGATTCGCCTCATACTGTATAGCATGCTTTATTTCGTGTGCCAGCGTCACATACAGCGCTCCAATTTGTTTGCCTTCCGGGTGTGAATTTTCGGGAAACCCGTTGAATGTGTTGTGAAGTGTAATGTATGATGTTGACCCGGAGGATGTGGTTGTACCGTAAAAGCCAAAATTATCGAACCGGATTTCATAGGGAGTGTCCCGGAAAAAATCGCTGAACCCAAGTTCTTCTACCTGGTACCGATAGGAAGAATCGGCCGCAAATGCAGCTTTGTAAATATAGTCCGGTATACCGGCTACAATTGCCTCTGAAAGGGCCTGTTCATCCGGCACAGCTTCGACTCCGCTTGTATCGTAGTGAAAAATAAACTTACCTGACGGAGATACGTAACTTTGTTCGGTAGTTGTGTTTGAGGCGTACATCATCTGATCAACTTCAGATATGGTAGATGCCTGAAGTCCGGATCGTAACTCTTCAAACTCACGCGCAATGGGTACCATACATTTGATGGGGGCCATCTCTGAACCCCGGCTAAATTGACTGCCCAGTTTATCTGGCCGGTATGCCGCGTAGAACATTTGCAGAATAGCTTCATCATCAGACAGGCTTCCGGCTTCTCTCGCTTCTTCTATAGAAGTCAGCACCGAATGATCGTGCATGTGAGCGATTTCCTGAGCATTTGCCGAAACCGCGAGCCCGGAACAGAAAATAACCAGTACCCGTATGCTATATAAGATGCGGCGTTTCAATTGAATAATTTTTTTGATACGAAAATAATATAAAAGATCGTAATTTAATGGGTCAGTGAAAAATAACGGAATAAGAACGGTAATCGTCTGTTTGAATATGAGTTACGAAGTACTTCTTTATTACAAATTTCACACGATCGACAACCCGGAGCGTTTTTGCGATGAGCATAAACAGTTCCTCAAAGACCTCGGCGTGAAGGGGCGTGTATACGTCGGCAGCGAGGGTTTGAACGGTACGGTTGGCGGAACTGCTGAACAAATACAGCAGTACCGCGAGTTCGTCTGGTCGCTGAGCGGCTTTAAAGATACGGAGTTTAAAACTGAGGAATCGGACGTTATCCCGTTTCCCCGCCTTACCTGTAAAGTGCGCGAGGAAATTGTATCTATCCATGTCGATGGACTCAACCCGAGTGACGGTGGCCGACACATGTCACCGACCGAATGGCGTAAAACCATGGAACTGGAAGATGACTATGTGATGATCGATGTTCGGAATGACTACGAGAGTGAGGTGGGGCACTTTGAAGGAGCCATCACACCAAAGGTCGGAAATTTCTATGATTTCCCACGCTGGCTTGATGAAGCAGAAATTCCAAAAGACAAAAAAGTAATGATGTATTGCACGGGTGGTATTCGTTGCGAAAAATTCTCCGTACTGATGAAGCAGGAAGGATGGGATGACGTTAACCAGCTTCACGGCGGAATTCTGAACTATGCTAAAGAGGAGGACGGAAAACATTTCAAAGGTAAATGCTTCGTGTTTGACGACCGGCTTGTAGTGCCCGTTAACAAAGGCGACCTTCAGCCCATTGCCCGGTGCGAAATAACCGGAAAGCCGGCAGACAGTTTTATCAACTGTGCTAACATGAAATGCAACAAGCTGTTTGTCTGTTCTGAAGAGGGGGCGGAAAAATACAAAGGGTGCTGCAGCGAAGAGTGCATGAACAGCGAGTATCGCCGCCCGTTTGATCCTGATAACGCCTTCCGGCCCTTCCGGAAGTGGTACAACTATTTTGATGACGATTTCAAAGAACGTGAGGTCTGAGGCATAGTTAATTCATATGTGGTTTGTTTCGTACACTTTGGTTGACTCATTTTACAGATTTTTTTGTGTCATCCCGGCCCCGAGCCGGGATCTCCCATTCAACCCATGAGTAAAAAATTATATTGTGGCAGAAATTAAAGCTCGAACAGGGTTAGGAGATTTCGCTTCGCGTTCAAAAAATGAGCGGATCGAAGTCCGGCATGACGGCATAAAATTCATCGGATAAGTTTTACGAAAAAATAAGCCATCTTGGATTAACATATTAATCGAGAATGATTTTTCCGGTGACTCGCTTCCGGCATCTCACCATTTGCACGACAGTAGTCCATTCAACGCCAATCGCTAATTTTGGGCGTAATTCACACCTTCGGTAGTAACGCGCCGGGTATATTTGTTCTGCTTCACCGCATCTGCGGCAGCCATTTTGGCATATTCTTCAGCTTCGCAATCATAGTTGATGCTGATGTTACCGCCAAGATCGATATCAATATCTGATTCCAGAACTCCATCAATCAGGCTGCCAGACGTATTTGTGCTACCGATCAAAACTGTTCCGTTGATAGTTGGTGTGCCACGTCCATCAAAACTATAGGCGTTTTCAAATACGACCAGGCCATTAAATTCGAAATTACCGGCAAGATTCAGCTGGGTACCGTCTTCATCCACATACTCCATCTCACCAAATGAACGAATAACGAGTATACCGTAGCCTTCGATTTTTCCGCCCGTAATCTTCAAATCGTCCTCTACAAAAAATACGCCCGGATCAGTCGGGCTGCCCATATCAACATCATTACCACTCAGTTTTCCTGACAAATATTCAACCCCGTTTGTATTCGCCAGTCGCTCAATTAGTTCATCTGTTGGTTGATAGCTAAGGTCGTTATCCACCAGGACCTCAGGATCGCCTTCGGTGTTCAAATCATTGGGTAATGCGTCTCTTGTTTCAGATCGGTTTACAACTATAGCCGGTTTATTTTCACAAGCTGTCCCGGCGGGGGCGTTCCCGATAATCTCATGTGCGTTACCGTCTGCGTTAAACGTATTAAACCCGCTTGGCAGTGAAATCGCGCCTTCAAACGTAGGTACAAGAGAGCTAAAAGGTTGCTTGTAGTATAGGCTGATAACTTCAGCATTCAGGTCGTTATGCTTCGCGTTCGAAATCAGACGGAGTGTGTCAGGCTGCCAGTAATCGGGATGTTTGGCGTATTCAGTGAACAGCGTTACGTCTCTTCCATCAATAATTGTCTCCCACGGCCCTGTGAATTTTGCGTTGTTTTTATCGTGCCGCTCCGCCCATTCATCATCTTCGTTGATATGCTGCATCGCCATCTGTATAGCGGTATGAGCGGTATTTTTCGCCATGATGTAGTTGGCTTTATTCGCAGTTTGTTCAGTCAAAGACAATCCCTGCTGTGATGTAGATATATTGAATATACCAAGTGCTATAAGTACACCTGATGTGATAATAATCATTGCTCGTCCCATAATATGCCACCGTATTTTTTAAAGTTCTATCTCGAGATTTCTGGGTGAGAACCGTTTCTCCCATACTGACCTTACATAGCGTGTATCTGAATTAAACCGTCCGGGAGTTCTCTCGTCACTTTGTAATTCAAGTTCAATATATAGCTGTTTTATGTCATCAAACTGGCTTGAGGATATCGGTGATGGAATATTCTGGTCGAGTGGACGGCCATGATCGTCGTAATAGCGGATATTAAACGCTGTGACGCCGGATTGAATCCACGTGGTATCCGGAGCTTGCCCAACCTCTTCCACTACCCTTATAAGAGTACCGTGGTTGTTGTTTTTACTTGATCCTGGCGTCATACTCTCGAAAAACCGCCACGTAATTCGCTCGGGGTCATTGCAGTTCACAAATGCTGCATCACGGGCGGGATCACGACAAAGATTACGGAAAAACTGAATCTGATTTGAATCGGCCACCGTAAGAATCGTATCCGGCGGCTGAAGCAGATCATACCCCATATTAGGAATGTCATCATCCAGCATGGTTGTAACCGTCTCCAGCTTGTCTCGTGTAATCTGTGTAATTGTTAATTCGGCTCCGCTGTTCGAAATATTGATATTGACCATTACAATGGACAGCATCAGTATACCGGCCACGATGTAACTTGTAATCATTGCCATGTTCATAGCTTCTCCGGATTATTTTTAATCAGCATAGTAATTTCTGATAAACTCAAGTTTATAGTCTCTAGGTGTATCGCTTCCTGTTCTGAGAAACTTGCTGGACACAGTAACTTCAATTTTTTTGAACGTGGTTTCAGTCATCGTTTTTTGATAGTTGACCTGATCCACATAATAGACCTCAACGCTTACCTCAAAATCCCCGTGCTCTGTAGTAAATGTATCCGACCAGTTGTGATAATCATCAAAATCGTTAAAACTTCTGCGGGTCGTTTCTCCGCCGCCGCTGCCAAGGGAACCCGCTGCCGTAAATCCGCCGGGTATCGAAGAAGGCGGGGCCGCGGCATCTACCGTCACCTGATCGAATGACTTTGTCCGTGCTTCGTCAATGACCTCCTGACCGAGTGTGATCACTTCTTGCTCCAGCTCCGATTTCACCTGCATCATCGAATTTCGTTGAATCATGTGGTTGGTATTGAGCAATATCATCGAGAAAATGATCATCGCCGCCATTGTTTGTAATACTTCACTGTATCCTATCATAGCATTTTATTTGCTGGAGGTATGCCTATTTAAAATATTAAAACTTTCTAATATATACGCATTAGAATTGACATCGGATTGTTTTTATTTGGTATAAACAAGAGAGTTGTTAATGAAAAATGTTACAAATGGAAGCTCTCAAAACTGATTTCTAATATTGAAACCCTGTACTTCTTGCCATTAATATTTACCTGAGTTCGATTCTTAAATTTAAATTCGGAAGTCTTCCGTCGGCTGACGGAGAGATTTTCCCTACGGGAAAGGGGGAGTTTACTTTCTTTTTTAAGAATCGAACTCAGGATATTTGACTGCAAGTTTTCTGAAAAAGGTCCACAAAGCCCCTTTTCGATTCTACATGATTTCATGCGGCTATATGGCTCAGTAAAAGTCCCCCCCGGCCATTGCGCCGGGATCTCCAAACCATGCAAAAGACAGGACATAACGATTTAACGGAGATAACGCATCTCACCAATATTAACATCATCAGCCGTTTAGAAGTGCCATTTCAATGATCCGGCGAACACATTTCCGGCATTTGAAAATGCAGAATCATCGCTCCCCAAAAATATCTGGAAGAGAATATTCAGGTCCAGATTTTGGACAATCGACCTGGTAATTGACGGAGAAAGAAAAGCAGCCGCTTCATCCGGATAGTAAATTCCTGCAAGTGATCCGTTCAAAATAGGAGAGAAAGGGTAGGATCCCTGTACCGTCATCTGATACCGAGAATATGACGGGTTGTCGGCCGACAGTGGCTCACCCAGCAAAAGGAACTGCTCCCGTCCGCCATTTTTATTGTAGAGGAGTTCCGCTATCAAAAACAGACTGTTATTAAAGATATAGTCGGCCGAAAGTGCCGCCACAACATTTACAGACCTGCTGCTGTTCTCATTATCGAAATCCATGAAGGTCATTACTTCACCTTTAAAGCCGGCTTGACGAATGCTTCCGGCCCAGCCGCCACCGGCTGCCCATCTGTGCCTGTAGTATCCGGTGATCATTTGAATATCGTATCCGCGTCTGTTAAATGTATACATGGCCGCTGCCACAGTATTACGTGCGTCTCTCGCCGGACTGTAGGCAAATTCAATGCGCGAGGCCCAGTCAATAAAATGCTGAACCCGAACGGCATCAGTCCCGGGCCTTTCCGGGTAGTCAAAATCGTAAAAGGAATAGATATTAAACAGGTCGTTTGGGTTACTCACTGTATTAATACCCCAGTTTATCCGCTGCCTGCCAACCGTCACACGCCAGTCATCGGTATACCAGTCAAAATTTAAGCGGTCAGGGATGTAATGCAGAAGCCATGTATCGTTCTCCGCAATCATCCAGGAAAGATTCACATAGCCCGGATCAGTGTCAATCGCATTTGCATAGAAGGGGATATCCTGTACAAGATCACCGGCAAAAAACCGTGTTCTCATTTCCCAGTTGAAGGTCAAATCGGACGACATAAACCATTGAAGATTCAGACGATTCTGAAGGCGGTATTCCCAGAATGCATCCGACGAAAGCGGTTCAGGGAGCTCTGCACCTATCCGGACCGGCATTCCCTGAACATAACCGCCTATTCGGAGGTTATCGCTTTGGGCGTGAAGTGTAGTTGCCCAGAGGATGAGGGTTAATAATAGGGTGAGTTGTTTCATTTTTGGAAATGGTTAAGAAACCTGCCAGAGTGCGAACGTAGAGAGCTCCTGAGAGTTGCGGCATATGTAATGAACTCTGCGAGGACCTGTCGGACTCTCGCAGGTTCCTGTTTATCCTTTTCTTTCATCTTTATGAATTGAGCCGTCCACCATTGTTATCACGCGGCGGGCACGGTCGATCACGCGATGATCATGGGTTGAGAAGATAAACGTGACATGCTCTTCGCGATTCATCTTCTCCATCATATCAAGCAGGTTCATAGCTGATTCGGTATCGAGGTTTGCTGTAGGCTCATCGGCAAGAATAAACTTTGGCCGCGATGCAAGAGCCCGTGCCACAGCTACCCGCTGCTGCTCTCCGCCGGACAGCTCTTTTGGTCGCGAATTAAATTTATCCTTCAGGCCCATGGCCGTAAGAAGCTCTTCTGCACGCTCTTTCATCTCCTGTTTGCTGCGCTTCTGCAGTAACATGATAAACGAAACATTTTCATACGCTGTAAACACCGGAATCAGATTATACGCCTGGAAAACAAAACCAATGTTATTGAGTCTGAAGTCGATCAGTTTCTTCTCTTTCATACCGGTAATGCGAACACCGTCAATTTCCACAGTCCCGTCCGTGGGGTCATCAAGTCCGCCTATCATATTCAGCAAGGTGGTTTTACCCGACCCCGATGGTCCGCGAACCGTTGTAAACTCACCTTTTTCAAATTCGATCGACACATCCCGCAGGGCATGCACCGGAATAGTGTCGGCGTTATATGTTTTCGACAGGCCTTTTGTTTTTATGATGGACATTGGTTCAGAATATCGGGTTCAAGGTATTCAAGCTTTATAATCTCGATTATTCGCGTACCACATCTGCAGGTTTGATTTTAAGTGCTTTAAATGACGGGTAAATGGCAGATACCAAAACTGTAATGACAACTAAAATTGCTATGGAAGTAAAATCTCCCGAGGTAATGATGGGATACACAACCGTATCGTAACCAAATTCACTCATCGATTCTCCGCCGACGCCCGCCAGATCAACGCCTCTGTTACCCAGCCACTCCACACTCAGATATGCCAGCAGCATTCCGGCGATTGCACCGGTAGAGGTCAGCATTATCGATTCAAGCATAATCATCAAAAATACACGACCTTTACTCATGCCCACGGCCATCAGCATACCGAGTTCGCGCATACGTTCAAAAATAGCCATTAACATTGTATTCAAAATGCCGAATGCAAGAGCCAGCATTATGACGAGCATAACATAAAACGTCATAGAATTCCCAAAATCCGCAATATATCTCAGTTCAGGTGATAGCTGGTACCATGTCTCAGCGCTTAAATTGGGAAATGCATTGTTTATTCGCGTTGCAACAGCTTCACTGCTATCCGCGTCTTGTAGTATCATAGCAAATTCATGATAGACAGTTTTACTTGCGATAAGCTCAGAAAGGTCGCTTGATCGCACAAACACCTGCTGTTCATCAAACCGGGCTGATGTTGTCCTGAACAATCCGGTGATGTTAAAGGCGGCAGACATCAGCTCGTTGTCTGCCGTCTGAAAGGTGAGCACCACTCGATTGCCAATCACCATATCCAGCTTATCCGCAAGTTTTTCACCCATTATCAGGGCATTCCGGGCTTCTGTATCTAAATACTCACCTTGCGTGATGGTTTCATGAAACGTGGTTGTGGCTTTTTCCCAATCAATCCGAATACCCTGTATTTGCACGCCAGCAGACGTTTGCGGTGACTGAATCATACCGCCGGCAAGTGTGCGCGCTGTAAAGGATCGAATATCATTCTGATTCCTGAGAAATTCTATCAGTTTATCCGGCTCCGGGATGTACATCTCCGGCTCTCTCTCTACAATAAAATCGGGATGATGAACCTGTATATGTGTCATCGACTCTTCAATCAGGTTATTGAATCGCTGATCTATCAATCCGTTCGACAGGCTAGAGACCAGAATACCGGCCCACATTCCGGCAATAATCGCGCCCAGCAACACACCGCTTCGCGCCGGATGCCGCCAGATATTTCGCCACGATATGAAGATCAGCAATTTCAACGATTTGTCTTGCGGTTAAAGGTTTCAGATTCAGGCCACCTGTTTTTCTTCATATCTTTACTCCTACTTTCGTGAAGACGCCATCGGATTCAGGCTTAGTATTTTTATGGTTGGGTAAAATGATATCAGGATGGATAAAGCAAAAACAAACGTCCCCTGATAGATATAAATATCGGGTGCTATTGCTGCAGGTATAATCGGATCAAATCCATACTCGGCGATTATTTCCGCCGCATCACCGCCCAGCTGAATTGGGTTTGCCCTGAAGTAGAGCAGAAGAGGTGTGCAAATAAAATAACCCGAAGCCACGCCAAGAATGGTCATGAACAGGGTTTCAAGAAATACGACTGAGGCCAGCCGGGCTCTGTGCATGCCAATGGATATCAGGAGGCCAAATTCGTGAAGTCGTTCCAGCGTCATAGTTAGCACGGTGCCGAATATCCCGAAGCCGATGACTACGTATAGAATCCCCATCATAAAACGCGTGCCCAATCTATCGAAGCGGAGGGCTTCTACAAAATCCGGCAGCAGTTCCTGCCAGGTAAAAACACGAAGCTCACTACCCGAAATAGTTTTCGAAATTGCACGGGCTGTCTCGTCAGCCTCTCCCGTGGAATTAGGCGTGACCAGCAGATTTGTAATCCGATCATCTGCTGACAAAAGCCGCTGGGCGTTACCGAGCGACAGATAAACCATTTGATTGTTCATTTCACGCATCGGAAGGTCAACGATACCGGTAATTTCAAATTTACCGGCCGCGGTCATACCAAACCGGCCCTGGCCCAATAAAATAAGCGTATCTCCCATGCTGAGTTCGAGGCGCCCGGCCAGACCTTCGGCAATAACCGACGTTTGACGATCTGATGAAAATGACCCATCCACCAGATGACCTTTCAAATTATTGAGCCGGTTCTCCATGTCCGGATCAATTCCAAGCACCATAGCACCTCTTGTTATTTCCTCCCCGGCAGCCAGCATAAACGTTTCGATGCGCGGAACCAGAAAATCAATGGACTCTGTAGAAGCAATAATCTGATCTCTTTGTGTAGAGTCGTAAAGAAATGCGTTATCGAGCGATGGCTGATCCTCTAACCTGTAGTCCTGAACCTGAATATAACCTGTATGAAAACGCGTCATATTTTTTATTGCAACATTGTGCGAGCCTCTCTCAATCGATTCCAGAAACATTGCGAAAAGAACGGCGCACATAATGGACGAAACGGTAATCAAGGTTCTCCGTTTGTTACGCCAAATATTTCGCCATGCAAGTTTCAGAAACATTGTATCAGTTATTCAATGTGTCAGTGGTCAGTGTGTCAGTAATCATTAATAAGAGTTCCCC
>Ga0306912_1000229_pt1 | contig 34464 bp, 28 predicted proteins | sample AntRauFillE10628_FD_190443 | JGI IMG/M metagenome (GOLD analysis project Ga0306912, IMG submission 190443) | Saline lake microbial communities from Rauer Islands, Antarctica - Metagenome Filla E10 #628 (v2) (version 2) | ecosystem: Environmental > Aquatic > Non-marine Saline and Alkaline >...
TCTTTGAAATACTGTTTGCACGTTTCTTCACCACCAAATCTCCTTGAAAACTCTAATAACCGCATCCTTATGTTGTTGATATTTAACCATAAATATACAAATTATTAGTAAAGCGGACAGTCATTTAAAATAATAATGGTCATTGGCCTCTGTCTTTGCTTTCAAAATCTGACCTATAGTCAAGACAGTCAATCAAATAAGTCTTTACAGAATTTGCTACAGTAGATAGCCTATATTTTGAGCTCATAAAGGAATAGAGAGAGATTTACCTGCAATACCCTAGAGACTACAAGCCCAATGATAGTCTTATAGCTAAAGGTGAATATCATTTTAGATTAAACCTTTTCAATTAAAATAGTACCTTATTAATACCTTCTAAAACAGAAGTATAAACTATTGTAAGCCTATAAATATTATCTACTTTAGCTATAGTATTTAGCTTGCTTTTAAACATTATGGCTAGGAATATAGTTCACTAGTTTTTCGATGGCATGAAAATCTTCTTATCACAAAGTACTTATGATTGTTAATGATCGCTTAGCCGACGTTGAGTCCTACAATATCCTTGATACACTGCCAGATCATGAGCTGGATGAATTCACCCAACTTGCCTCTGTGATTTGCGGCTCCCCCATTTCACTAATAACCATTTTAGATGATACACGTCAGTGGTTCAAGTCTGCCAAAGGGACCAGCTTGAAAGAGACCCCGATAGATGAATCATTTTGTCAATACTCCTTAAATAAGCCTGAAGAAGTACTGATAGTGAATGATGCCCTAAAAGATGATCGCTTTAAAACTAATAGATTAGTGACAGGTAATCCAAATATTCGTTTTTACGCCGGGGCTCCGCTAGTAACTAGTAAAAACAACGTTTTAGGAACCTTATGTGTTATCGATACCGAACCAAAAGAGTTAACAGCCGAACAGCAAGATGCTCTGATGATTTTGTCTAAAAAAGCGATGGAAGCGATTGAATCTAAAAAATTAGTGAGTCAACAGTCTAGCACTATTTCATTAAATACTAGACGTCTGCTTAAGATAACCGAAAATGTACCTAGCGTAATTTTTGAAATGACCATTGTAGACAATGAAATTAATAGGTTTGAATTTGTCAGTAAAGGGATCCTTAAGTTTTACCCAGATATTGATCCAGAACAATTAATTAGAGATCCTAACGGGGTTCTGGCTGAGATCATGCAATTTGAGTTTCAAAGGCTTAAGACCGCTATACTTGATTCGTGGCTCAAAAAAGAGCCCTTTTTAATCGATTATATGATAATGGGTAATACAGAACCGCTATGGCATTCTATAAGCGGCTATGTGGAAAAAAGAAAGCCAGGCGAATACACGGTTTACGGATCAATTAGTGATGTTACCAAACACTATAAATACAAGAATGATATTGATCAAATTATTTTTGACATGTCGCATATTCTTAGAGAACCAGTTGATGCAGTAGTAAACCTGATGCAGCAGGTAGAAAATGAACCGAGCCTAAATAATAATGACTTACACAAAAATATGAGGCTGAGAGTCAATGAGCTAGATGAATGTAGTCTCAGTCTAATTCGGCAGTATGAAGAGAAAAAAGCAAATATATATAAATGGTAGTGAAGCTATATTAGCCAAAAAAAAAGCTAAGTCATGAACTAGATTATTTGGGTGGATAAGGCAAAGTTAGCCCTCTCATCACTTGCTTAGAATAGCAATATTTTTAGTCATTAACCTCTCTTAGCAAGAGCCTCAACCTTATTTAAAATCGCCTCTCCTATTTTAGCAATCGCCTTTTCTCCTTGCTCCTTCTTGGTATTAGCCGGTGGTCCTTGGGGCGTATTATTTACATCTACAATGTAAATCTTGCCATCATCCTTATTACGCAATACGTCCAGCTCGCCATAGTCTAACTGTATTTTTTGGCAGAAAGCGTTAATCAAATTTACCTCTGCTTCACTGAGGATCTCATTAATAGTTTTGACCTCAGTATTTACCGTAGTATTTTTAAAGCGCTCTTGAATATTGCGGTATTTCAGATAAACGAAGTCTAAAGCCTCCCCTATTACTGGCACCCGAATATCCAAGACCAAGTCCTCGCTAAACTGATTGTCAATTAAAATCTGATAAATGAAGCCTTCTTCTACCCTGCTTAAAGGTCCCTGTAATATCTGTCCATCGTGAATCGCATTCACATCATTTTTCTGCACCACCTTACCGGAATAAGATAAAGGGTCTACGAAAGTATTATAGCCAAACACCTCTTTATGTACTTGGTCTACCTTCACCTTGCTGATGTCTCTGCTGTAGAGGTTTAAAACGGGACATTGGTCTTTTAAACTTTCCACCAATTGAAACTCCTCCCGATAGGTTGCGTACTCCCAATAAACTACCAACTGGTGTTTTTTACGAGGCTTATTGGTCAGGGTATAATTAATAGAGCCTGCGGCTTTATATAGCGTAGAGCCGCGACTGGGATAATGTGGGTGTACTAATATGAGCTTGCGCCGAAAACCATTCTTAAAATAATTGCTCAAGGCGATAATGCCATGACTGACATCCTTCAGGAGACGTTCAATAAAGGGCATCTTCTTGTGATATCGATTGAAAAAGCCACGTTTAACAGTCTCGCTAAAACTCATCCTCTAATTATATTTAATTTACTTAGAGCATCGTCAAACTCGCCGTACCAAGCTAAATGCGGACTGCTTAAGCCGCAGCCACCGTACTCTTTCGGACAGTAAGTGTGATCGTGATTATAGTGACAGTTATCGCAGCGCCCTAAGTTGGCAAACATATCCATATCGTTGCCACATTCAAGGCAATGCCATAGTTTTTCAGAGCTGGGCTTCCATGCACAATGCGGACAGTGTATTTTTTCTATCATAATTTGAAGACATGAAATAAATCAAATTTGCTGGTTCAAAAAGGCAATTGCCCTATTTTAATCTCTTCATTCTTAAACTCTCTCTTTAAAATAAGGCTCAAAGCCCAATATTCTACTTAAATTTGCCGCCTCAAAAAATAAGCTATGCTTAACGTAAATAATGTTTCTCTACAATTCGGTAAACGCGTTCTTTTTGAAGACGTTAACCTCAAGTTCTTCGGCGATTCTTGCTATGGCATGATCGGCGCAAATGGTGCTGGTAAATCTACCTTTCTGAAGATACTAAGTGGAGAAATTAGTCCCAACAGTGGTAACGTGAGCATTGAACCGGGTAAGAGAATGGCGGTTTTAAGCCAGAATCACTCGGGCTTTGATAATGAGCAAGTCTTAGACACGGTCTTAATGGGTCATGATCGGCTTTACGATTTAATGAAGCAAAAAGATGCCATTTACGCCAAAGAAGACTTTAGCGAAGCCGATGGTATTAAAGCCTCTGAGCTGGAAGAGAAGTTTGCAGAAATGGACGGCTGGAACGCGGAAAGTGATGCCGCTAGCCTATTGAGCGGCTTGGGTATTGCCGAAAGCAGTCATTATAGTAAAATGTCTGACTTAGAAGGTTCGCAAAAAGTAAGGGTACTTTTGGCCCAAGCGCTTTTTGGTAATCCAGATGTGCTAATTCTCGATGAGCCTACTAACGATTTAGACCTTAAAACCGTAAGCTGGTTAGAAGACTTCTTACTAAACTTTAAGAATACGGTAATCGTTGTATCGCATGACCGTCACTTCTTAGATACGGTATGTACCCATATTGCAGATATTGACTTTAAGAAGATATCCCTCTTTTCTGGAAACTATACCTTCTGGTATGAAAGTAGCCAGTTGGCTATGCGTCAGAGAGCCTCTGCCAATAAAAAGGCGGAAGACAAGCGGAAAGAGCTGCAGGAGTTTATCCAGCGTTTTGCCGCCAATGCTTCTAAAAGTAAGCAGGCCACTAGCCGTAAAAAGCTCTTAGAGAAGATTAATTTGGACAATATGCCGGCCTCTAGTCGTCGTTACCCTGCCATTATATTCAATCAGGGACGTGATGCGGGCGATCAAATTTTAGAAGTAGAAGGACTGACCGCTCATTCTGAAGACGGTACTCTACTATTCAAGGATTTATCCTTTAAAATGAATCGCGGTGATAAAATCGCGGTAATTGCTGACAATAGCCTAGCGATTACGGCTCTCTTCGATATTATTAACGGTGAGCGCAAGCCCGAAGCAGGAAGTTTCAATTATGGTCAAACCATTACTACTGCTTATCTGCCTAATGAGCACGAACACTTTTTTGATACCAACGATAATTTAATTGATTGGTTAAGAGAGTATTCTGAAAATAAGGATGAAGTTTATGTACGCGGCTTTCTTGGTAAAATGCTATTTACCGGCGAGGAAGTACTGAAATCTGCTCGCGTTCTATCGGGAGGGGAGAAAATGCGTTGCCTAATGTCGCGTATGATGCTGCAGGAGGCTAATCTGTTAACTTTAGATGAACCTACCAATCACTTAGACTTAGAGTCTATTCAGGCCTTAAACAACTCGCTACAAGAGTATAAAGGAAGTGCGCTCTTTACATCGCATGATCATACTTTTACGCAGACCATTGCTAACCGCGTTATTGAGATTTTCCCTCATGGTACTTTAGATAAACTGCTTGAGTATGATGATTATATTCAAGACGGAAAGATTCAGGAACAAAGAGAAGCGTTAAGACCGTAGAGAGCTTTATTATTTTTAGATGCAGAAACCAATTCAGCATGATATATTTTTTAAAGTGTTGATTTTCAATTGGGTGATTCACGATGGAGTAAAGTCTCCCAGGATTATTCTTTTTTCTTTTTGGCTTACAAACGGTCTTTTATTTTTTAAAGGAGTTTGTGAGTCCGGCTTCGCCTCAGTTAACCCAAAGAAGAAACAACCGAGGAGTGTAACGACGAGCTCAGCCATTCCTTGAAAAGGAAGATTAGCATGGCTAAAAAGGTCAAGGCTCCAATTTCTCAACACTAAAATATTTACCTAAGCCCATTTCGGTGGGCGAGCTCCTCCGTCGCTTCCCAACTCTCTTGGACTTAGGCTTTTATTTTTGTGTTTCACAATTGAGGCCGGTCCAGTATCCATAACGATTTCACTTAGGTGAAACCCTTTACTAACTTATTTCAGTAGATGGTGGATTCCGCTATTGTTATGACTAGTTTAATCCGCGACAATCTGTGTAATCCGTCCCATCCGCGTTTTAAAAGAAGCTTTCTAATGGGGGAAAATATTGCTTATATCACTAAGTCCAATCTTGGCCAGTCATGATCTCATAGCGTAGAGGTTTCAGGTCTCAAATCTTTCCTTTCAATTCCCCTTCGGAATCCTCTTATTCATCAAATAAAACCACAAAGGAGGAATACTTGCTAAAAGCATCATACCGGGGTAACCGGTAGGTAATTGCGGACTTTCGTCAAAATGCTCTAATAACTGATACTTCTTATGCGGATGGGCGTGATGATCGCTGTGTCGACTTAATTCAAAAAGCACCATTCTTCCCATTAAGTGGTCGGAATTCCAGCTGTGCTGCGGATTAGCCTTCTCGTAGCGGCGTTCGGTTATTTTTGAGCGACTTAAACCGTAATGCTCAATATAGTTGACTGTTTCTAAGAGGATTACACCAAAGGCAGCAGCCACTAGAAAAGCTTGTAAACCCAACCAACCAAAAGCATAGTAAATCACTCCCGCTAGAAGCGCTTGCGCGAGATGAATATTCAACATCTCATTACGCCAATCGATAAAATGTATTTTAAACCAATGCACGAAGCTTGGAAGTTCAGGCTTGGCCTTCTGCGCTTGACGTAGATACGATTTATTAAAGTTTACTTGAATTATCCAGGCATCCCAATAAGACAGAAAGATACTGCGTAGCCAAAATGAATAGAGCATTTCGTTTTTACGAGCTGTAGCAGGATCCTCAGCGGTAGCCACGTTTTTATGATGACCGTAATTATGCTCCACAAAAAAGTGACCGTATAGACTGGAAAAGAGTAAAAGCTTAGCCAGCCCCTGCTCTACTTTCGTACGACGGTGACCTAATTCGTGGCCAACATTAATCCCAATTACGCCGCATAGTAAGCCCATAGCCGAGCTTCTGCCCCAAAACTCGATACCCATGCTGGTTTCGGAGATGACGCTTAAATACCAAAAAAGAAATAAGTACTGCAATGGTACCAGTAAGTACAAAAGCCAGTCGTAAAGCCTATCGGCACTGCGAATTTCCTTTTCTAGGTCCCCTGCATTACTGTTATCCGCTTTTATTAAAAGTTCCATACCGGGAATAAAAGCAAAGGCGTAAATAAGCGGAATAAAAGTAAGCCAGCCCTCTGTGCTAAAGGAAATGGCCACGGTGGCGGGTAGACTATAGGCTACTAAATATTTTAGGGCTCTGTATTTCATATAAAGATGGCCTCAATTTAGTTACTTTTCAGATAATTGAGCAAGTCCAATCCCCCTAAATTTTCTCCCAATAAAGACTGCACCGCTGCAGAAGCTGGCTCAGCGGGGTACAATTCAGCTCGATAATGCACAAACTTTAGCACCTTAAAACCATCCCACCAATAGCGAAAATTCTGGACAAAGCTCTCCTCCGAACTACGCTGTTGCAATGCCTCAAAAGACTTTAAAAACTTAGGTTCTTGCTTCAAGAAAGTATTCCAAAAATCGAGTTTCAGGAACTGTTTTGAGCTTAAATTTATACTTTCGTTAATTAATTTTAACTCTTTAAAAATAAGCGAATTATAAACTAATGAAAAGTCTTTTTTACCTGCTTCAATTTCGGCCATTGCTCTACCTGTTCCAAAGGGTACGCGGTCGCTTATTCTTGCCTGAGGAAAGACCTTTAAATTGTTGATTTCTCTGTAGTTGGGCATCGGCATTAGCTTGTGTAAAAAGTAAAAGTCCTCCCCTGCCTTACGGCGATTCATCCCGCCAATCTTAGCGTAAGCGGAAGCCCGCACCGCCATACTGCTACCAATGGTTAAATAATGAAAAGGAAAGGCACTCCACTTTAATGCTTGGGCATAGTAACGCAGCCAAATTTCATAATCGATAATGTTCCTCTGCTCTAAGGCAGATAAGTCATCAATGGGGTGTTCAAAAGCGAGTGATGCAGCGTTGAGATTGGTCTGTTCCGCTTCTAACAAAACCTCCAAATAGTTGCGAGAAACCTTACAGTCGCCGTCTAAGCCTACAATCAGCCCATCTTTACCAATCTGCGCCAAGCGCGCCAAAGCTTCGTCCATGGCTATTTTACGCGCCAAGCCTACTCCCGCTTGTTTTGGGTCAAGTTCCAAAGCGCTAATAACTCTTAGGGGCAGGCCATTTTTCAGCTTCCGCTTTTGAAGAGCCTCAATTTGGCTTTGATGAAAGTCTGTTAATGCTGGGCAATCACTAGCTTGATTAACGATAGCAATTACTTCAATGGCCTCAGGTTCTGCTACAGTGCAGTCTTCTAAACTTTGCAATACATATTCGGCTTCTTCTTTAAAAAGCGGAATAGTAATAATTAGACGTAAAACCTTTGAGGGCGCATCTGCACAAGCATACTGACTTTGAAAGTTGGGAAAACGTTTAAAATAATGCGCACTAAGCGCTTGAATAGCCATGCTGATGCTTTTGCGCAAAGGTATCGGCTCCAAGGCTAGCGGACAAGAAAAAGCTTTACCCTTGGCAAGAGAGAATTAAAGCGGGAGATTTTGACCAGCCCTTTTGTGGGAAAAGCCTTTTGAAATAGTAAATAAGTAATAATTGCGCTTATTTTTGCGTCAAAGCGTCTTATGGGAAATCATGTATTGGAATTAAAAGCCACTTCTTCGCAGGCTTGGATTGAATGTGTTTTAGGAGATTTTGACCACTTTTTAAAGGATCACGCTGATGCCGAGCGCAAAGCTAGTGGCATGGCAATGAGTCTAGTAGCGAAGTATCCGAACCGTACCGAGATAATTAACGATCTCATTCACACTGGTATAGAAGAGTTAGAGCACTTCCGCTTAGTCTATAAAATTATGCAAAAGCGTGGCCTGCAACTCAATCATAAAATGGAAGAGGATCAGTACGTAAAGCAACTGATGAAAACCATGCACAGTGGCATTGAGGAGCGCTTTCGCGATCGCCTAATTATTGCTTCCATTGTAGAAAACCGTGGTTTTGAGCGCTTTAAAATAGTAAGCGAGCATATCGCTGACCCTGAGCTAGCCAAATTTTATTATATGATTTACGAGAGCGAAGCCAAGCACGGCAACATTTTCGTAGATATGGCTCTAAACTATTTCCCCGAAAAGCAGGTTCTTGATCGTTGGGAGGAGTTATCAGACAAAGAAGCTGATATCCTTAATGCCCTTCCTATTCGTCCCACCTTACACTAAATATCGATGCGTAAATTACTATTCCTTTTATCAATTATTAGCGGCAGCATTTTAAGTGCGCAGGATAGCATTCCTAAAAAACAATTACAAGATTTGGAGTTTCGCTCCATTGGTCCCGCTGGAATGAGCGGCCGTATAACGGCAATTCAGGTAGATCCACGCGATAAAAATCATATCTATGTCGGTTCCGCTTCGGGCGGGATGTGGCATAGCACGAATGGCGGTACTTCCTGGGACTGCCTTTTTAATAATGAAGCGGTTAGTAGTGTGGGCGCCTTAGCCTTAGACCCTAAAAACCCCGATGCCATTTGGTTAGGAACCGGAGAAGGGAATCCTCGTAACTCTAATACGGGTGGCGCAGGTCTGTATAAATCAATTGACGGCGGTAAAACTTGGACCTTAATGGGTTTAGAGGCCACTCGTCATATTCATCGCATTTTGGTTAATCCCCACAATCCCAATATTGTTTACGTAGCGGCTATCGGTAATCCTTGGGCTGACTCTCAGCATCGTGGGGTTTATAAGACTACCGACGGTGGTAAAAACTGGCAGCGCATCCTTTACAAGAATGAACGCACTGGTGCGGCAGAAATGGTAATGGACCCTCAAAACCCCAATAAGTTGATGGTAAACATGTGGGAACACCGTCGCAATCCTTGGTTCTTCAAATCGGGAGGCCCCGGTAGTGGCTTATTTATTAGCTACGATGGCGGTGATACCTGGAAAGAGAAAAAGGAAGACAGCGGCCTGCCCAAAGGTGAATTAGGAAGAATGGGCATTGCCATTGCTCCTTCCATGCCCAGCCGAGTGTATGCTTATGTAGAAAAGAAAGGTAAAAATGCCCTCTACCGTAGTGAAAATGGCGGTGAAAACTGGTCGAAAATCTCTGAAGATGAGAATATTGGTAATCGCCCCTTTTACTACGCAGAAATTTATGTAGACCCCCAAAATGAGAATAGAGTCTATAGTATTTGGTCGGTAATTAGTCGTTCGGAAGATGGTGGTAAAAACTGGGAGGTAATTGCCCCCTACAGCCGTATTCACCCTGATCATCACGCATTATTTATTCATCCGGAAGACCCTAGCTATATTATTAATGGTAATGATGGCGGCTTAAATATCAGTCGTGATAAAGCCGAAACTTGGCGCTTTGTTAGCAATCTGCCCCTAGCGCAGTTTTACCATATTAATTACGACATGGAAACACCTTATAATATTTACGGTGGTATGCAGGATAATGGTTCTTGGAAAGGCCCCGCCTACGTTTGGCGCGCCGATGGCATCCGTAACGATTATTGGGAAGAGCTTTATTTTGGTGATGGCTTTGACGTTTCACCAGACCCCACTAATAACCGTTTCGTTTATGCTATGAGCCAAGAAGGTTATTTGGGACGCGTAGATACCAAAACGGGCAATACCAATATGATTCGCCCTATTCATCCCGAAAATGAAAACTTACGGTTTAATTGGAACGCTCCTATCGCCCAAGATCCATTTGATGCTCAAAGCATTTACTACGGGGCGCAATATGTTTTCAAATCGAGCACTCAAGGTCAGTCGTGGGACTTAATTTCGCCCGACTTAACTACTAATGACAGCACCAAGCAAAATTATGGTGAAAGCGGCGGCTTAACCTATGATGTTACTGGGGCTGAAAACTACACTACCCTCTTATGCATCGAGCCATCTAGCCTTGAGCAAGGGCTTTTATGGGTCGGTTCTGACGACGGTAAACTACATTTAACTAAAGATGCTGGCAAAAACTGGCAAGACCTTTCAAAAGCTTTAAAAGGCATGCCCACCGGTGCGTGGATTCCCCAAATTGTGCACTCACAGCACAAAAAGGGAGCGGCATTTGTAGTGGCTAACGATTACCGTCGTGGTAATGAAAAGCCCATGTTATTTTATACCGAAGACTACGGTAAGAGTTTTGAAAATATTGCGAAGAGCTTACCTGCTTATGTAATTAGTACGGTGCAGGATCCTGTGGATGAAGATTTGATTTTTGCTGGTACCCAAAGAGGTCTTTATTTCACTTGGGACAAAGGCAGCCATTGGCAAAAGTGGACCGACGATTTACCGACGGTATTAATTAGCGATATGAAGATTCATCCCCGCGAAGATGATCTGATTCTCGGGACCTTTGGTCGCTCTGCCTTTATTCTTGATGATCTGGAAACTTTCCGTGCTCTAATTCAAGCCAAGAAAAATGAGAGTTTACAAGACTTTCATTTCTTTCCTCCCCGTGACATTTACAAGGTTGCTTCTAAAAGAGCCGATGGTTCTCGCTTTCCCGCAGAAGGGGTATTTAAAGGCGAGAATCGCAGCACTAGCCTGCAGGCCTTTATCTTCAATGCTTACGAAGAAGCGGATTCTATAAAGGAAAAGAAAGTAAAATTTGAAATCTTTAACCAAGAAGGAGAAATAATACGCACCATTTATCGCGATGTAAAAGAAGGTCTCCACGCCTACTTTATTTATCCACGCGCTAAAGGCCTAGGATTCCCCTCAAAAAATCGCACATTAAAGGATACCAGTGAAATTGCTCCCCTCGATGTAGCCACGGGAGAATATAAAATTAAGGCCAGTTTTAATAAGTTAACTAGCGAGTATAACTTTAAGTATCAGGCCGATCCACGCATAGAATTCAATAAAGATGCGGAAAGTAATAAGCTGACTTTCCTGCAAAATTTGGATTCCTCACTTGATAGTGTTAATTTATATGCAGATTGGATTAAGAAGGCTAAGGCTAAATTGACCTTAATGCAGAGTTTGGCTGATTTACAATTAGAAACCGATCAAGCGAAAAGCTTGGCAGACTCTATTAAACCACTACATAAGGCGCTCGGCAAATTTGAGGAGCGTATTTACGGCCGTGAAGTTGACGGCTACTACGATCAGCCTAATACCCTTCAATCTAAGTATAGCGCCATAAGAAGCTATTTCTGGGGACTGGGTAACGGCGTGCCCACTCAAGCAGAGATACTTAAGAATAGCTACGAAAAGAGCGAGCAGGAATTTATGGCAGATCTCTCTGCCTTTCAAGATAAAGAATGGCCAAAATTTACTGCTCTAGTTGAACAATATAATCTAGAATTAAAAGAATAATGGCTAATTACGATGCTATCATTATAGGAGCCGGCGCTGCAGGTTTAGTGGCGGCCAATGAATTAGAAAAATACCACTTAAAAGTACTGGTAATTGATGCGGATAACCGCGTGGGCGGACGTTTAAAAACAGAGAAAATAGATGGTTTTACCCTAGACTATGGTTTCCAAGTATTATTAAACGCCTATCCCCTTGCTAAGAAACACTTAGACTATGAAGCTCTTAACCTAAAGGCTTTTAAATCGGGTGCTTTTTGCATGGACGGAAGAAATCACTTTTTAGTAGAAGACGTAAACCGCAATACCACTGCCTATTTACGCATGGCCTTCTCACCAGTAGGCAGTATTTGGGATAAGATGAAATTGGCGAAACTGCGTAAAGATGTTTTAGCGAAAAGTGAAGAACTTATTTTCAATGAACCAGAAATAAGCACCCTCGACTACTTAAAACAGCGCGGTTTTTCTAAGAAAATCATTAAGCGCTTTTTCAAGCCGTTTTTTGGGGGAATCTTTTTAGAGGAGGAATTACAAACCTCGGCCCGTCAGTTTCAGTTTATCTTTAAAATGTTTGCTCAGGGCGAGGCTACGCTTCCGCAAGATGGGATTGAAAGTATCGCCAAGCAATTGAAATCTAAATTGCAGGAAACGCAATTCCGTTTAAACACGAAAGTTAAAGAAGTACGTAGCGGTGAAGTGGAACTTAGCGATGGAGAGATTATAGAAGCCAAGCAAATTATTATTGCCGCTGATCCCGTTAAAATGTATCCGCAATTAGTGCAAGATCTTGCTTGGAATGATACCCAGCAATACTACTTCTCAGCCAAAAAGAATCCCTTTCCTAAAGGATATATTACCTTATCCTTTGCAGAAGATGGCCTAATTAATAATCTCGCCGTTTTAAGTGATGTCGCTCCGCATTATGCCCCTAAGGGAAAGCATCTAATTTCGGTAAGCATCCGCAATCAACATGCAAAAAGCGACGATAAAATTGAGGAAGAGATCAAAAGAGAATTGATTTCATCAGGCTATGAAGGTGTGCGTAACTGGGAACTCATAAAAAACTATAAGGTGAGAAAGGCCCTGCCTAAACTGGATAATAATGCTTACACCCGCCCCTTTGAGGAAAGCAGAATTGGCGAAGGCATTTACCTGGCCGGTGATCACTTATTAAATCCGTCCCTTAACGGTGCCATGGAAAGTGGCGAATTAGCCGCTCGAGCCCTCATTTTAAACCATAATAGCTAATGCGTATTGTTGGTCCTATTCCCCACCCTAAGTTCAAAGTGATACTCTACGCGCAAGAACAACATTGGTATGTAGAAATTGAAACTGGGCCCATGAAACAGTGCTTTAAAGTACCTAAAGAAAGGGCTTCTAGTCAGGCGGAAGTAGAGAAATGGCTGGACGAGAGCTTTAGTGATGAGACTTACAAGATTTTTGAAGCGATGTATCGTAATTATAAGTCTAGCGCGGATCGGAATCTACCTAAGGCTTAGTGTGAGCATTCATTTTAATCGTACTTTCTGAACTTAAACGACCTTAATTAGTTAAACTATCCCATTAATCTCTAGCTGAGCTGTTCTATGAAAAAGTCTTTTAACTTGAGTTCGACCTAAACTTATAGTCTCAGATTTTCAAGAAAAGGAAAAGACCAATCTAGATCTTACAACTTCAGCGGGCCACGGCAAATTTAAAACTACTTGCAACATAACCTATACGTAATGCCCTGCGGGACACAGCGTATAGCTGAGACGCTAGGATAGGAATTTAGAGTACGAATCAACCGCATTACTCTGGCCGTTTCCTACCTTATTCCTATGAACTGCAGTCTTGAGTGGTTTATTCAGGATTAAGAGAGTAAAGCAGGTTCTCTTAACATGATTGCTAGCTATCCTTACAATTTTAAGATCTAAAAGGTAAAGACTTATGAATAATCCCTAATAAGAAATAGACTGAGGGATCTCACGTAGTAAAATACGCAAGAGTTCGTATTGGAGGACGAACACTGTCGCGATAGATTTGAGCTTTATAAAATATTAAACTATGAAAGCAAAATTAGCATTGATCGCCTTAAGCGCCCTTGTTTCGTTTACCTCTTGTGAAGAAGATGAACCTGTAGAACAGCCATCAGTGACTGAAGAGCCTGCTCCTAATCCCATTGTATTTGATAATTATGCCGGATCGCTTATAGCAATAAAATCAGCTTCTAACACCTTCGCAGGAACCATAACCATTGGTACTGCCGTTGGGGCTTACGTAGATGCAGATGGTAATTTGATGGACGTGGGTGAAATTACCTGTGAAAATAAAAAGCTTAAAAAAGCAGCTAACAATGCTTATGTATTCACCCCAGGCTTTGCTAGCCCTAGTGGAATTGAGTTTGATGGTCCCGTAAATTGGTCTATTGCAGGCAATCAAACAACCGCAGGCACAAGCTTTGAGAACCGTGAAGGCTTTCCTATTGTAGATGCTATAAACAGTGGCGGCACTGTCGATAAAAGTGAGGGCTATACTCTATCCACGACCACAGTGAGTAATGCGGATTCAGTTATTTTCACAATTGGCAATAAGTATCATATTACTGATGGATTTACTACCTCATATACTTTTAGTTCAGCGGAATTAGCTGGTTTACAAAATGGAACTACTGTAGCCTCCATTGCGCCCTATAATTTTAGGGTTTCTTATACCACTGCCGTGGGAGATGTATACACTGTTAACGAAAGCGTTGTGCAGACTAACCTTACTATCCAAGATTAATTAATACCGAAATTTTTAACCCACGTTCTCAGGTTAATTGTACGAAAAGACGCTCTATGAGCGTCTTTTTTTTTATTCGCTATAGCGTTCTCTCTTTCGTTTTTATTAGCTGATCTCCGTATTTGCTCTGTTAGTCAAAAAGTTACTCTAAGCTGAAAATCCTCGAACGAGCACATCCAACAAATCCATTCCAAATGACCTCCATTGGAAGTAAAAACGCGGTTACCAGTAGCTTCCCAAGCTAAATGCTCACTATTAAATCCTCACTAACAAAATATTCAACAACTGCTAATATGTAAAGATATTTAGCCATTATGTAAAATATACTTTACATATAGTAAATAATATCATACATTTGATTAATCTTAAAGTCAAAAATTATGAGCTTATTACTGCCCCATCGTTTAAAAAATACCAGTCGTGTACTATTTTACCTCTTCTTTGGTTTGGGTATTTTATATATGACCTTGCTAGAAGGTGATCTTAAAATTGAAAAACTCTTTACTTTCGAAGTTCCTGCTCTGCTCAACGACGATATTTTTAGTCCTTCCGAAAGCGGCTGGATTGAAACGGTATTTCTCGACGAAATAATCTCGGTTTGTATCATCGTCTTCGGCCTATTAGCCGGTTTTTCTAAAGAGAAATATGAAGATGAATTAATCGACAAGCACCGTAACGACGCGCTCCGTATTAGTCTCTACATCAGTTATGGAATCCTCCTTCTTACTATTCTGAGTATATATGGTTTGATTTTCCTCTCCTTTCTGTTTGCCCAACTTTTCCTCATTCTCTTTCTCTTTAATCTCATTTTCGACATTAAACTGATGAAACACTATAAATCTGCCAGCAATGACCAATAAGATTAGAGTGTATCGCAGCATGAATAAGATTTCACAACAAGACCTTGCCTTAAAACTCTCCGTGAGCCGGCAAACCATTAATGCCATTGAAAATGACAAGTACTCCCCTTCTTTAGAACTGGCTTTAAATATGGCAAAGCTTTTTGACTGTCGCGTAGAGGAGCTTTTTTCACTCTAGAGAATTATTCAATAACTTTATTGACCTTTCCATGCTATTTCCTTAGCCAAGAAAAGACCTTAGTCATTACCCAACAAATTTCTAAATGAAAAAATGCATCAGTATTCTGGTTTTTAGCTTATTCGCTTTAAACTCTTTTGGACAGCACCGCTTGGAAATACGGCTATCCAATAATGTAACTGGCATGCCCGTAAATGCCTATCCATCTTTATTTTATTCCAACTTCCACCCCGGCATAGATGCAGGAATTCAACACCGACTTAATAGCAGCGAAACACATCAATGGTCAGTTAGTGCTAATGTGGGCTTGTATTATCACCGCTTTATTCAAACCGGTGTAAAAATTTACCCCGCGCTAGATTATGCCTACGTGATCAGTCCTAAATTGAAAATTGAGGCTTCCTTAGACTTAGGTTATATAATGGCCATTAACAATGTGGCGGTTTTAGAGCTGCAAGATGACGGTAATTATGAATCGCAAAGTTTTGGCAAAGTACGGTCACAGTTTATGATCGGTTGGCGCATTGGGGCCTCCTATACCCCTTCTGCTGATCCTTATGGGATTTGCTATACCATGGCCTTTGGCACCTTCTTACAGGGGCCCTATGTTTCAGGTTATGTGCCGCTTCTACCCTACAATTCATTCTCCCTTGGTATTGATATGCCTATTAACCTTTAAAATAGCCCCTATGACTATTAAGAAAATACTTTTGGCTGCGGCATTTTTAAGCTTAGGCGCTTGCCAAGAAGCCGATGTTCAGGCTACCGAACAAATCAATTGCAATGCTTCCACCGATGTCCACCCGAAATCTCAGGCCTTCCAAGCCATTATGGATTCCTATAAGAAATTGGGCTTGCCCGGTATTTCGGTATTAGTGCAAGACTCTTCCGGCTCCTTTATTGGCAGCGCAGGCTTTGCCGATATTGAAGAAGGAGTAAGGTTCAGTCCTTGTCACCCTTCTAAAGCAGCGAGCATTACCAAATTGATGGTAGGCGTGCTTACTTTTCAATTACAAGAAGAAGGCCTGCTTGATATTGATGATCCGATATCCGATTATATCGATGCCGATATTTTAGATAAGCTCAATAATGCGGAAGGGGTTACTATTAGAGAATGTATGAACCACACCACGGGAATTTTTGACTTGATTACTAGCAATAACTTCTACTTAGCAGTTATTAATAATCCTACTAAAGAGTGGCGCCAAGAAGAGTTATTAGAATTCGCTTATAATCAGGGTGCAGTAGAGTTTGAAAGCCCTTTTACCGCAAGCTACTCCAATACCAATACTACTTTAGTTTCCATGTGCATTGAAAAAGCCACCGGCCGCGATCATGGGGAGCTCCTTAGAGAGAAAGTTATTATGCCTTTAGGAATGAATAACACCTATTATCAAGGTCGTGAAAAACTGCCTAATAATGTGGCCCAGGGCTATTTCGACCTCCATAATAATGGCACTATGGTTAATGTTTCTAATATGATTACAGGCAGCGGAAATGGCTATGGCGGCATTTACTCTACCGTAGAAGACCTAAACGTATTTATTCGCAGTTTATATGTCGATAAAACGATACTAAGCCAAAGCTCATTAAACGAAATGGAAGACTTCCACCTAGCACGTGATAACTTTTATACCGGAGTAGGGAATATTAAGAAGTTTACTGAAAAGTCTGACTTCGGCTTAGGCCACACCGGTCGTGACTTAGGCTATAGTGCGGATTTGTTTTACTTCCCCACTGCTAAAGTATCAATGGCCTTTTTTGTGAATTATGGCACCAATGGATCTAGCAATCTAAAAGAAGTTTTTGAAGATTTTGAAAGTGACTTAGTCGACGAAATTCTGCGCTAGTATTGACTATATGTTTCTTAACACAAAAAGGCTATGAGTATCCCTCACAGTCTTTTTTTTTGGTCTATTATTTTGATTTTAATGATATTATCTTATAATAATAGAGGCAATATATCAATGACATTTATTTAACCGCCTTCCTAAAATACCTGACATGAAAAAGAGAATCTACTATTTTTTAATTTTTTTACTAGTAATAGTTTTAGGCTTTATATCTCGCAGCGAATGGGTCCCCACTCTTATTTATCCATTTTTGGGTGACGCCGTATATGCAATAATGATTTTCTTCCTTATTGCAAGCCTGGCTCCTAATCAATCTAGTTCTTATTATTTTAGTGTGGGTCTTTTAATCTGCTTTGGCATTGAATTTAGCCAGCTCTATCAGGCGGAGTGGATTCAAGAAATACGTCAGCATAAACTGGGCGCTTTAATCTTAGGTACTGGTTTTCTATGGACCGATTTAATCGCCTACTTATGTGGTTCAACCTTAGCACTTTTAGTGGATCGTTACCTTTTGGCAGACATAATGAAGGATGAACTGGTTAAGTAAATAACTGATTAGAGATATTTTTCCAATTCACGGAAATGAGAAAGTAGCGCATCAGCCTCACTTAGGTCTTGATTAGCGGAGAGAGGATTTCTATAGCCAAAGACAAATATTCCCGCGGCCTTAGCAGCTTTAATACCGTTTTCCGAATCTTCGATAACAATGCAGTCTTCTTTAGCTGTCTCGCCTAGTTGAGCCGCTTTTTCGTAAATCTCTGGATGTGGTTTTGATTGCACTAAATCTGCGCCACTAATTTTAGCGCTAAAATATTGATCCAAATCAAAACGATTAAACACGCGATTTATATTGACCATGGCCGATGAAGAGGCCAGTACCAGACGAATACCTTTCTGGTAAAGAAGCTTAATCAGGTCTTCTACCCCATCAACAAGCTGTAAATTAGGATCGTTCTCAAAGAACTTAATGTAGCGCTCACGCTTTTGCAGCACCAATTCCTGCGGATCTACCCTTAGGTTAAAATGACGAACCAGTTTTTGAAAGGCATTGATGGTAGAAGAGCCGGTCAGGCTTTGATAGAGCTCAGGTGATACCCTGAGCCCTAAACTAGCAAAAGTCTCGAAGTAAGCTCTTTTGTGCAGCCCCTCAGAGTCAATTATAACACCATCCATATCAAAGAGTACGCAAGTAAATTTTTTCAAGAAATTGATTTTGAATGTTGAAATAAGGCGCCAAACATAATCTTTAGTCTCATAGCGTGCAAAAGTCACTTGCCATCATAATTTAAATTACACTTGCTTTAGCAAAGGCTATCCTATCTTTGCAGTACTTTTATTGCTTCAATTATGTTAACTGAGGTTCCTAAAAGGGATTAGCGCCAACTTAAAACTTGTACTTTCTTCAAATGATAGATCCAAAGATTATTCGTCAAATTTTCATCCTCCTCCTCATTCTATCCATGGGTGCCATTATCTTTATAGAGTTCATACCATATTTGTCTGGCGTTTTAGGGGCTATTACATTTTATGAGCTATTAAAAAGGCCTATGCAAAGACTACTTGACCGAGGCTGGAAAGCTAGTCTGGCTGCAGCTCTACTAATGGTTATTTCATTTTTCGCCATTCTCATTCCCTTTTCTGGGGCGGCCCTAATGTTGGGTAATAAAATTGGCAAAGCAGTAAACAACTCCGAAAAGGTAATTAGTGCCTTTAAAGCGCAAGTGGCAGATTTAGAGGGCTGGGTTAACTATGATTTTAGCTCTCAGATTAATGTTTCCGCTATTTCGGGCAGTCTCTCGGATAGTCTACAAAGTTTCGCAGGAGGCACTTTCACCGTTATAATCGCGATTGGTATCATGTATTTTATTTTATACTTCATGCTGACGGGGCGCACGCAAATGCAAAACTCTTTATCACAGTACATTCCTCTCAGTCACGATAATTTTGAAACCCTGGGCGAAGAGGTCCACAAAACAGTAAGGGCTAATGCCTTAGGTATTCCTTTAGTGGCCTTGGCTCAAGGGATTGTCGCCTTAATTGGCTTTTTAATTTTTAGTGTAGAAAACCCTTTCTTTTGGGCGGTGATTGTCTTTATTGGCTCCATGGTTCCTTTTGTGGGCAACTTTTTAGGTACCATTCCGGTATTTCTACTAACCCTCTCCAATGGTGATGTTTTTCAGGCATGGGGTATTTTAATATATGGAATGGTCGTGGTGGGTGCTTCAGATAATTTAATTAGGCTTTACGCTCTCAAAAAACTTGATGATGTACATCCATTAATTACTTTAATAGGGGTGATTATTGGCATTCCCCTGTTTGGCTTTATTGGTTTAATCTTCGGCCCCCTACTAGTGAGCTTGTTTTTGGTTTTAGTTAAGATTTACAAGAAAGAATACGGTAATACTAAAAGTTAATTGCTTGTTTTTCTAAAACTGCCAGCTTGCCTGTCTTTTTAGCAATGCTTTTTAGGATTACATCATTATTATTGTAGTTTCGTCCTAACTTAACAAACTCGAACTCAAATTCACCCTATAAAAAGCGTAAATGACTAGAATTATTACCCTCTGCCTTTCTCTTTTCTTTAGTGCTAACCTATTGGCTCAAGTCAATATAAGTCCTGTTTTAGGTCCGCAAACCTTGGCCATTGTACCTTTTGATTACGCATTAGATAGTAGCCACATCCCAGTCGATGAGATAGACTCTGCCTTTTTTAGGGCTCCCTACTCTATGAAAGCTTTCTTTGAGGAAGCTTCTTATGGTAAAATGACCTTTGATGGCACCGTTTATCCTTACCGTAGAAATCAACCGGCTCTATTTGGCGTAGGCTATACAAACTGCTATCCTACCGATGCTGTTATAGCTAATCAAGCAGATATAGATTATAGTACTATCGACGGTATTGTACTTTTACCGCATGATACGGCAAGCAAATCATGTGCAGCCGGAGTTAGCTCATTTAGTAAATTACCCTTCACTACGCCAAACGGTGCCATGCAATTTAGACGCAGTGGTTTTAGAACCCAATTATTTTTCCCTAGAGATTTTTCTGGCACCGTTAGCAGCACCATTGCCCATGAATTATTACATAGCCTAGGAAACGGCTTTCACTCTAATGCCTACGTTCAAGACAGCGGAATATGGAAAGTGCAGGGTTACGGTAATGTTTTCGATATTTTAGGACTAAGATCTCAGGCCAGTCATCCCTGCAGTATGATTAAGCATAAATTAGGTTGGCTTACGCAGAATGAGGTAGTAAACGTAGCCCAAGCTGATACTTTTAGACTTTATCCTTTAGAGCAGACCTTGCCAGGCCAAACGCAATGCTTAATTCTTGATTTAAATGATCAATTAGACCTACAACCAACCGACTCGTTTAAGTTTGACCAATTGTATTTAGAATATAGAGGTTTAACTGGCTTTGATTCACGCAGTGCATTGCAACGTAGAGTGCGCTTAAAGGATAACAGTTACTACCCGAACGATAGTCTGCACGGTTTATCTATTGTAGGAGTAGACTGTAACTCTAACCCTGAGTGCATGCCCATGCTAATTGATATGCATCCTGCCCCTATTGGCGGTCAAGGCGCGGCTTACTTTCCCCATGAGGCTTCCGATGCACCCCTGCGCTTAAACGAAACCTATCAAGTTGCTACCGCAGACTCTATTTCTATTAAGGTGCTAAACGTGAGTCCGGGTAATTATATCGATGTGGCCATTACAATGCCAAACACGGTAGGAATGGGCGATTACAATAAATCTCACTCAAAATTTGAGCTATACCCTGCGCCGGTAAAAGATTACCTCTATATCGATGGTCAGGAAGGAAGACCACATGATATTCAGATATTTGATGTGAATGCTAACCTAATTATGGCCGAGTTAAAAGGAGAAAAGATTGATCTAAGGTCTTTAAAACCGGGCTTATACATTGTGGTTTTAACCGATCTGAAAACCAACGAGCGTACGCAAGAACGTATTATTAAAATGTAAATTTATAGCTTAGTGAGCGTGGTTTTTAAGCCTATTAGATACTTCTACCTCTAAACTGTGGTGCTATTTTTCGACTTCTTTCTTACTGAGAATTTTACCTAGACCTAGGCCTGCTAGCATGCCACAAAGAATAAATATCAAAGCATAATCTTTTGCGAAAGTCATTTCGGTAAACTCGTTAATAGCGAGTAGGATCATAGTAACAACAATGATTCCGATGGCGGCGAATAGATTTTTGCTCATGTGTAAAATGTTTAGCTAAGGCTCTTAGTAAAATTAATGTCTGCAGCCTTATGGCTCGCCTGGCCCAGTAAAAGTAGGACTAAAATCTTGATATCAATTTTACGCATATCCCTCTCATCCTTTAGGCTGCCACTCCTTTCCCCTATTGTCACCCTGAGAAAAGAGTTTCCCTCCGGTAAACCATGAAGATTTGATGACATATACTCAGAAATGAGCATACGAAGTCTAATTTTTCAATCTATCGAAATCTTCATTAGTAGGTTTTCTGGCCTCAATTACGAAGCTTTAAAATAAAAGCTTTTGCTTTAGTGAGATGGGAGCCGAAGAGCGCAGCGATGAGCCCACGAACTCCTCTGAAAGAGGACGAGCGTTCGTAACATAGCGACGAAGGAACCGAAGAGCGCAGCGATGAGCTCACGAACTCAAATATAAAATTTAAAACTGTTCGGAACCAAAAAACGGATGTAGAATTATCTTGGGAAGCACTACTCCATCGTGAAAATCACTTTGATAATCAACACATAAAAAAATGTCATGCTGAGAAAAGAGAATCTGGGCCAGGTTCCATGAAGATTTGATGACATTTAGCCCCAAACCATACATACGAAGCCTCAAATTACAATTTAGTCAGGTTCGTTATTAGTAGGTTTTCCGGCCTCAATTGTGAACGCCAAAAATTAAAGTAAAAGGTTTAGCGAATTGGGATGCGATTGAAATGAGCACGCCCACTGAGCTTAGCTTTTACAAAAGTTTTTGAAGTGAGAAATTGGAGCCTTGATTTTTTTGGTTCTTTTTTGATTAAGCAAAAAACGAACGTAGAATTATCTTGGGAAGCACTACTCCATCGTGAAAATCACTTTGATAGTCAATACATAAAAAAAAGTCATGCTGAGAAAAGAGAATCTGGGCCAGATTCCATGAAGATTTGATGACATTTAGCCCTAAACCATACATACGAAGACTCAAATTACAATTTAGTCTGATTCGTCATTAGTAGGTTATCTGGCCTCAATTACGAAGAGTTAAAAACAAAACAAAAAGTTTAGTGAGTTGGGAAGTGACCAGCGGGAACTCGCCCACTGAGCTTACTTTTTGCAAAGCTTTTTAGGATGAAGAATTGGAGCCTAGATTTTTTTCCTCGTTTTTTGATCATGCAAAAACAGGACTTTAAAATATCTTGGGATGCCTTACTGCATCGAGAATTACCCCTTTGAAAAACAGTATGTTAAAAAAGATGTCATGGGTAGAACCGAGTTTTCCGCTGGGAAACCATGAAGATTTGATGACATGAAGAGAATTGAGACCGCTAAAGCTACTAGATCTGAGGCCGCTGGGCTCTGAGACTGGGACAATGCCAAGAATGGACTTTGGGTTAAAATCAATATTCTTCCTCCCTTAGGAAGCTGCTTTTAAAAGGCAGATTGGGCGGATTACCCAGCTTTTCGTGGATTTAAGCTGTCTTAAACTTAGAAAACTCTGCTATCTACCAAAACAAGTAGATAAAAGGTTTTATATAATCGAAATGCTTAATACTCACTCCTAAACCTGCCTCTCCATTCTATCAACCAAGCCGATATAAAAAAATCGCCTTAACTTATCGCTTCCCTTATTAATCTAAAATATTGTTTAAATATGCCAAAAACCATCATTGTATCTAATCGACTACCGGTTAGAATTGAGAAAGAAGGTGAAGACTATACTTTCAAGCCGAGTGAGGGTGGATTAGCGACAGGATTAGGATCCATCTACAAAAGTGGGAACAACATATGGATTGGTTGGCCGGGCGCTTCCTTTGAAGATGAAACTTCGCAAAAACGCGTGACCGACAGTCTGCGCGAAGAAAATATGAAACCTGTATTTCTCTCCGAATTAGAGGTGAGTGAATACTATTTAGGCTTTAGCAACCAAACGCTGTGGCCGGCTTTCCACTATTTCGTGCAGTATATTAAGTATAACGAAGACCACTGGGAGCAGTATAAAAAGGTGAATCAAAAATTCGCGGATGTAATATCCGAGAGTATTGAACCGGGCGACACCGTTTGGTTACATGATTATCAACTCTTTTTAGTGGCGGGTTATTTACGCGAAAAACACCCCGATGTTACCATCGGCTTTTTCTTGCATATCCCCTTCCCTTCTTACGAGGTATTCCGCATGATTCCTTGGCGAAAAGAACTTTTAAAAGGAGTTTTAGGAGCCGATTATATTGCCTTCCACACCTATGATGATATGCGTCACTTCCTGAGTTCCGTGCACCGCTTAGTAGGTTATAGCTACAGCAGAAACGAAATCCAGTTAGAAAGTAGACTAGTCGTAGCCGATTCGATTCCCATGGGAATTGACTATAATAAATTTGCCAATAATGTAGGCACCGAGGCTACTAAAGAAAGAGTAAGGCGCTATAAAGAAAGTCTGGGCGATCAAAAGCTTATTCTTTCCATGGATCGCCTAGATTACTCCAAGGGAATAAAAAAACGCCTGAAAGCTTTCGAGCTTTTCTTAGACGACAATCCTCAGTACCACGAAAAGGTTTCTTTATTACTAGTGGTAGTGCCTTCGCGCGATAAAGTGCCGCATTATCAAGAGCTTAAAGAAAGGGTAGACGAGTTTGTCGGTCATATTAATAGCAAGTTCGGCAGAATTAGCTGGACTCCCATTCATTACTTCTATCGCAGCTATCCTTTTGATGCGCTCTCTGCTTTTTATAGCATGAGTGATATCGCTTTAGTCACCCCCCTGCGCGATGGCATGAATTTGATTTGTAAAGAATACGTGGCTTCACGCGATAAAAAAGACGGCGTCTTAATATTAAGTGAGATGGCGGGCTCTGCCAAGGAGCTCTCCGATGCACTACTTATTAATCCCAACGATATTCCTTCTATGGCCGAAACGATTAAACGCGCCGTAGAAATGCCTTTAGAGGAGCAACACGAGCACATTGACATTATGCAGCAAAGTCTGCAGAAGTACGATATCTTTAGTTGGGTAGAGTTGTTTATGCATAACCTTTCTACGGTGAAGAAAATGCAAAAGCAAATGGCCACGCACCACCTTGCAGAGAAAAGTGAAAAACGCGTACTGGAAAAATACGAGTCGAGCGATAAACGCCTCTTTTTCCTCGATTACGACGGCACTCTCGTTGGCTTTAACGATGATCCCTTAGCTTGTCAACCAGACCAAGAATTATTGGGCATCATTGAAAAGTTAAGCGCTATTCCTAAAAATGAAATCATCATTATTAGCGGTAGAATGGCTGATACCTTGGGCGAATGGCTGGGACATTTAAACGTCACCTTAGTCGCCGAGCATGGTATTTGGACCAAAGCTTATCAGCAAGACTGGCAAATGCACGATGAAATAATGAACGAAAACTGGAAAGATCAGGCTAAACAGTTAATAGAGTTCTACATTGATCGAACTCCTGGTTCCTTTATCGAAGAAAAGCGCAATGCCTTGGTATGGCATTACCGCAAAGTAGAGAAAGGTCTGGGTGAACTTAGATCGAGCGAATTAAGCAGCCACTTAAAACACCTAATGCAAGAGAAGGATTTACAGGTACTAAACGGCAATCACGTGGTAGAAGTAAAAACGAACTCTATCAATAAAGGGAAAATTGCCGCTAAGTATTATCACAATCGCAAGCCCGATTTTGCTCTCTGCATTGGCGATGATCAAACGGATGAGGATATGTTTGAGCAACTTCCCGAAGAGGCCGTTACCATTAAAGTGGGTAATACCCATTCGCATGCCCGATATAACTTAGAGAATCACCTGTTTGTGAGGGACTTCCTTAAGAAGTTTTCCTAAACAGGAATAGTGCATTCTTACTAATTACAAGGGGCTAGTGGATTATATTCACTAGCCCTTTTTCTTTCTGCTTTGCGCGAGATGGCTACTTAGATTGGCCATCCATTTTAAATTAGAGTCTGGGTTTTCTATACGCTGTAAAAGACAATACCTTTGTGAAATAGCTATGAGTAAAGTCTATTCCACCCAGCTACAGGTTAAGCCTGAGCATATCGATGAGTTACAGCATGTTAATAATGTTGTATACCTCCAGTGGGTGCAAGATATTGCCGTCCAGCATTGGTTTTCAAGCAGTGTTAATCTTAATCTTGGCTCTTTAGCGTGGGTAGCGCGCGAACACCGTATTGAATACCTCGCTCCTGCCCTCTTAAACGAAAGCTTAGAGCTAAAAACCTATGTTGAGAAAATGCAAGGCGTGACCAGTACTCGGATAGTAGAAATATCGCGGGCGGGCAAGCTGATATGTAAATGCAGCAGCCAATGGATTTTAGTTGATCAGCAAAGTATGCGCCCGCGCAGAGTTCCCCCAGAAATTTCCGATTTGTTTATATGAGCCATACCGAAAGAATTAGCCGCGACTTAAGTATTAAAAGTTACCAAGTAGACAGTGTTTTAAAACTGTTTAAAGAAGGGGCCACCATTCCTTTTGTGGCACGCTATCGCAAAGAGCAAACCGGCGGTTTAGACGAAATTGCCCTCGAGGATATTCAAAAACGGGAACAGTATTATAGCGACCTCGCTAAGCGCAAAGAATACGTATTAAATAGCATTGCCGAACAAGACAAACTAGATGCCGCCTTAAAAGAACGCATTGAAAACTGTTGGGATAGTAAGGAATTGGAGGATTTATATCTGCCTTATAAAAGCAAGCGTAAAACCAAAGCAGACGATGCTCGCGCGAAAGGTTTAGAGCCTTTGGCGGGACGTTTAATGAAGGAAGACCTGCAGGAGGTAGAAAGTTTTGCGCAGCAGTTCGTAAAGGGCTCTGTTGCTAGTGCAGATGAGGCCTTACAAGGCGCACGCGATATTATGGCAGAATGGATGGCCGAACGCCCCCAGACGCGTCAAAGCCTGCGTAGGCTCTTTCAAAGGAAAGCTATTTTAGAAAGTAAGGAAACGAAAACAGAACATGCCGACCGTGAAAAATTCCGCGATTACTTCGCTTATCAGCAGGAAAGTAGCGCTATTCCCAGCCATCGTCTCCTCGCGCTTTTAAGAGCGGAAAAAGAGAAGATTATTCGCATTAGCTGCCGTCCCGAGGAAGAGGAAGCCCTCACCTTATTGGAGCGACTGCTTATTGAAGCGAATAATGCCGCTTCTCAGCAAAAGCTAATGGCTTTAGAAGATGCATACAAACGTTTGCTGCGCCCTTCTTTAGAAAACGAATTACTAAAAGATTTAAAAGTAAAAGCGGATAAAGAAGCGATTGCCGTGTTTGTCAAAAATTTACAGCAATTATTAATGAGCTCTCCCCTAGGGGCGAAGCGCATTTTAGCAATTGACCCTGGCTTTCGCACCGGTTGTAAAACCGTCTGTTTATCCGAACAAGGTGATCTCTTACACAACGAGACCATATTCCCACATGCCGGCTCTGCCGGCGAGCGTTCTAAGGCCATGAGCAAGGTTTCACAGTTAGTGGAGGCCTATAAAATTGATGCCATTGCCGTGGGTAATGGTACCGGGGGAAGAGAAACGGAAGAGTTTTTAGAGAAAATGCAGTACCGTCGTAAAGTGACTATTTATAGCGTTAATGAAGCAGGGGCCTCTATCTATTCCGCCTCTGCTATTGCCCGCGAAGAGTTTCCTAATTACGACATCACCGTGCGAGGGGCCGTTTCTATCGGTCGTCGCCTGATGGATCCCTTGGCTGAACTGGTGAAAATTGAACCTAAATCGATTGGCGTGGGACAGTATCAGCACGATGTAGATCAGAAGGACTTGCACGAATCGCTAGATAATACCGTGATGCGGGTGGTAAACCAAGTAGGAGTAGATTTAAACACCGCCAGTAGTCACCTCTTGCAGTATATTTCCGGTTTAGGAAAAAAGCTAGCGGAGGAAATCATCAGCCATCGCCAAGAATTGGGGGGATTTAGCAAACGTAGTGAACTTAAGAAGGTAAAGGGTTTGGGGGCCAAAGCCTTTGAACAAAGCGCAGGCTTTTTACGCATCAGTCAAGCAGAAAACCCGCTCGATTCCACCGCCGTTCACCCCGAATCTTACCCCATTGTAAAGACCATGGCCAAAAATGCTAAAATGAGCCTAGAAGAGTTGATTAACAGTAAGGAACATTTAGTTAAAATTAAGGCGGAAGATTATACTACCGAAGACTTCGGTCTAATTTCGGTGCAAGCTATTATAGAGGAATTGAAAAAGGTCGGTCGCGATATTCGCGGGGCGGTAAAAGCCTTTTCTTTCGATCCGCGTCTGCGTAAAATTGAAGATGTGCAGGTAGGCATGATTTTGCCGGGCATAGTGAGTAATATTACCAATTTCGGGGCCTTTGTAGATATTGGCGTGAAACAGGATGGCTTGGTGCATGTCTCTCAGCTGGCTAATCGCTTTGTAAAAGATCCTCTTGAAATTGTACAATTACAGGAACAGGTGCGCGTAAAAGTGATGGAAGTGGATGTCGCTAAAAAACGAATTCAGCTTTCTATTAAAATGGCGGAATAGTCCATTTCTTCCATAAAAAGCCTTGAATTAAGCTGTTTAGGCAACATTTTTGTCTTTATACAGCTCTATTTCATCTAGCTCATTTTGCTTCGAAAATCTTTCTTCTTCAATATCATAATCATCTTGAAGGCCGAGCCAGAACTTCGCTGAATTCCCAAAATACTTGCTTAATCTTAGCGCAGTGTCAGCTGTAATCCTTCTATTCCCTTTCAAGATTTCTGATATTCGCGTTTGCGGGATATGTAAATCTTTTGAAAGTCGATAAGCAGAGATTTCTAATGGTTCTAAAAACTCTAAGAGAAGGATTTCTCCCGGGTGTATGTTTTTTAATTTTTCCATTTTAGTGATAGTCTATTATTTCTACTTCAGTTGCATTACCGTTGTTCCACTTAAATATGATTCTCCATTGTTTGTTTACTCGGATACTATAGTGATCTTGTAATTACCACTGAGCTTTTCAAGCCTGTTCGAAGGTGGTACCCTTAGATCGCTTACATCAACGGAGTTGTTTAACATTCTCAACTTCCTTCTGCCAGTATTTTGGACTTCAAGTGGGAGTTTCTTAACCCTCAATCCATTCCAGATTTTCTCGGTCTCTTTCGAGCCAAATGAAACAATCATACCTTTCGCGTTACTAACGCCAAAGATAAGTATCTTATTTTAATGGAGAGGGCTAATCTAAGCTCTTAGAATACAGCCATTAGTCCAAATGTCTCGGTTTTTTTTTGACTTATCGCAATTGAATTTTGTTCCAGTTAATAGTAGAACCTTCTTAGCTTTTAGATATGAGGCCGCAGCGCTGTGAGATTTGGATAGTGCTAAAGATAGACTTTGGGTTAAAATTAATATTCTTTACCCATTAACATGCTTTTTTTAAAACGCAGATTGGACGGATTAGGCAAATTTCCGCGGACTTGACCCCTATTAAGCTTAGAAGATTTCACTTTATAATGAAAAGCATCAAGATTAACGAAAAACCCTCCGTGACCTCGGTGTCTTCCTTGTGCTCTCAGTGGTAAAAAAACAGAAACTTAAGCCCTATCGAAAACCATCTCTTTGTCTACCGTCTTTTAGTCTTAAGTCTAGAGTTCTCTATGCTCTTGCTCCAACTCTTGCTATCACTTACCCTACCGTCTTGCTGAACTTGTTTCAGTATCTTAATGCTCTAAAAAAGAATACATTAACCCTTGACCAAATCTCAAAGCGCAGCGGCCTCACATCTCATATCTCACATCTCCAAAAAGAGAAACCGCAGCTGCCGCAGCTATTCCTTCTCTATGCTCTTGCTCCAGCTCTTGCTATCACTTACCCTACCGTCCTGCTGAACTTGTTTCAGCATCCCATCATTGAAAAAACGAATACATTAACTCTAACAAAAACCCCTCTCTTTGTCTCTCGTCTCTATCTATGGCAAAGCCGCTGCACTCGCGGCTATATATAAACTTTGAAGACCCTAAGATATTTTAGCTTGAAGATTTTAATTTATAATGAAAAGCATATAGATTAACGAAAAACCCTCCGTGACCTCGGTGTCTTCCTCGTGCTCTCAGTGGTAAAAAAAACAGAAACTTAAGCTACCGAAAACCCTCTCTTTGTCTCCCGTCTTTTAGTCTTAAGTCTAAAAACCTCCTTACTCTTACTCCCACGCCTACTGTGCCACCCCTTCAGGGTTCAGGTTTACCCTTAAATTTACTATTTCTACTACAGTATCATCCCTTCGGGATTTATATTGTGGCATATATCAAAAACTCTCTATGCTCTTGCTCCAACTCTTGCTATCACTTACCCTACCGTCCTGCTGAACTTGTTTCAGCATCCCATCATTGAAAAAACGAATACATTAACCCTTGACCAAATCTTAAAACGAAAACCCTCTCTATGTCTCCCGTCTTTTAGTCTTAAGTCTAGAGTTCTCTATGCTCTTGCTCCAACTTGCTATCACTTACCCTACCGTCTTGCTGAACTTGTTTCAGCATCCCATCATTGAAAAAACGAATACATCAACTCTAACGAAAACCCTCGCTCGTCTCTTTGTCTCTCGTCTCTATCTATGGCAAAGCCGCTGCACTCGAGGCTATATATAAACTTTGAAGACCCTAAGATATTTTAGCTTGAAGATTTTAATTTATAATGAAAAGCATCAAGATTAACGAAAAACCCTCCGTGACCTCGGTGTCTTCCTTGTGCTCTCAGTGGTAAAAAAACAGAAACTTAAGCCCTATCGAAAACCCATCTCTTTGTCTACCGTCTTTTAGTCTTAAGTCTAGAGTTCTCTATGCTCTTGCTCCAACTCTTGCTATCACTTACCCTACCGTCTTGCTGAACTTGTTTCAGTATCCCATCATTGAAAAAACGAATACATTAACCCTTGACCAAATCTTAAAACGAAAACCCTCTCTATGTCTCCCGTCTTTTAGTCTTAAGTCTTCAATACTTGTACTAAATACTAAATAAACCTACTCCACCGGCTCTAAAGTAGTAATAGGCACCCTTTCTTTCAAGCGACCCTGACTAATAGCACGTAGTAAAATACCCTCAATCAATTTATCCTCTTCATCCTCAAGCGGAGCATAAATGGTCTTTAAATCAATCTTATTAAAGAAGGCAATACCGTTCCACCAAAAGGCATTCCAGCCGCTGCGATAATCTTTTATAAGATCGTAGCTAGACATTCCCGTTTCGCGGTATACCAGCTTAGAAAGGATTTGTCCCTCATTGTGGGTGAGCTTAACCATCTCATCCTCAAACTCATCCTTGAGGTAATCATTAAACTCTTTAATTAACTTCTTACGCTTGCGCTTACTCTTCCCTACTAAGGTAAGATTAAGGCTATCCAGCTTATTCCCCGCTATTACGGCGTAGGGATACACTTTCATCACCTTACGCTTCAAAATATAATAGCGTTGCCGCGCCTCACGGCTGTTGAAGGTGGGCTTATCCACCAATAAAACTTCATCCAGCACAAAAATGGGTATGGTATCACCGTCCACAATAATGGCATCCATAATATTATGGCGATTCTTACTCGCATACTGCACAATACTATCCTTCTGTGCGAAAGCAGCTAAACTACTTAGTAGAAATAAGCCTATAAGAAAATGCTTCATACTCTATTCGCCTTCCATTTACTCTTTTCTGCGGAAGAAGTGTTACCTGCTTTAAGTGCGCCTTTGCTCACTTTATGGCCTGCCAAAAGATGTGCGCTAATCATGGCGGCAATTTCGGCATTACCTTCTGTATTTTGATCTAATAATTCGGGAGAGAAATGTTTCTTAACAAAGTGCGTATCGAAGTTACCGGAAATAAAGGCTTCGTGTTCCATCACAAATTTGGCGAACTCCATGGTGGTATGTAATCCCACAATTTTATAATCTTCAATCGCCCGTATCATGCGTAAGCGCGCCTCTTCCCTATCCTTACCGTAAGTAACCAGCTTAGAAATCATCGGATCATAGTAAATGGGAATATCCATACCTTCTACAAAACCATCGTCTACGCGCACCCCCACACCGTGGGGACGTTTGTACACTCTTAAATTACCAATATCGGGCATAAAGTTTTCGCGCGCATTTTCGGCATACACGCGTACTTCAATGGAATGGCCGTGGATTTTAAGATCTTCCTGTTTAAAGGAAAGCTTTTCGCCACGGGCCACTTTAATTTGCTCTTTTACTAGATCTACCCCCGTAATCATTTCCGTTACTGGGTGCTCTACTTGCAGACGAGTATTCATTTCCATAAAATAGAAATTATGCTGCTCATCCATAATAAACTCAACCGTGCCCGCGCCAATATAGTCGCAAGAACGCGCCACGTCTACTGCCTTAGCGCCCATCTCCGCTCTTAACTTTTCGTTAATAATAGGCGAAGGTGCTTCTTCAATCACTTTTTGGTGACGGCGTTGTACCGAGCATTCACGCTCAAAAAGATGCACCATATTACCGTGCGTATCGCATAAAACCTGCACCTCAATATGGCGAGGCGAACCCACGTATTTTTCAATAAATACTGCCCCATTGCCAAAAGCACTTTTTGCTTCGGAAATAGCGGAGTGCATTTGTTCTTCTAATTCTTCTTCTTTCTCTACAATACGCATCCCTTTACCGCCGCCGCCGGCACTGGCTTTAATTAAAACGGGGAAACCGATTTCGCGACAAATTTCTATCGCTTTAGTAGGATCATCAATAGCTCCTTCGGTACCGGGCACCAAAGGAATATTAAAGGCTTTCGCCGCTTCTTTGGCCGAAAGTTTATCGCCCATTATTTTCATAGAATCGGCACTGGGCCCAATAAAGGTAATCCCCGCCTCTTGCACCGACTGGGCAAAAGCACCGTTTTCACTTAAGAAACCATAGCCAGGGTGAATCCCATCTACTTTAAGTTCTAAAGCAAGCTTAATTATTTTGTCACCCAAAAGATAACTTTGTGCAGAAGGCGCCGGTCCTAGTAAAACCGCTTCATCCGCGTACTTAACATGCGGCGAGTTTCGGTCGGCTTCGGAGTATACCGCCACGGTTTTAATGCCCATTTCACGTGCCGACTTCATAATGCGGAGAGCAATCTCTCCTCTATTGGCAATAAGTATCTTATTCATGAATGATCGTTTAGAACAGCTAATTTACTACGGCTAAAGAGAAAAATAATAGAATCTCACTATTATTTTACCTCCTTTTTCAAGCTATTCTTAATCAGCAGGTAAAAGTGCAGATGCTCGCCTAATACCCTAGCTTTTAACCTGAATTCTATTCTAAATTAGGCTTCAGGCCTATTATAAACAGTGGGTTTTAAGCCCTAAAAGTGAAGCATTATCGGACTATTGTAAACGGCTAAGACGCAGTAATCTTGTGCTAAAGCTGAGGGTGACCTAAAATTAGTACTCCGTCCAAGAGCTGAATAGCATTGTAGAAAAGATTGGCGAAAAAACCCATTCGGCCAAGATAAAAGGAATCTAAGCCTACCTTTGCCACATGAGAATGGAAGACACTATTTGCGCCCTTTCTACCCCCCAGGGTATGGGCGCAATTGCAATGATTCGCGTATCGGGCCCCGAAACTTTTAGCCTACTGGAAGATATATTTCAGCCCTTTAGTAAACGCCACGCCATTGGCTCTGCCCTCGCCTACCAAAACCTCTTTGGTAAACTCATTAACGGCGGTCACACGGTAGATGAAGTAATGCTTTCCGTCTATCGCGGACCTAATTCCTATACGGGCGACGATGTAGCAGAAATTGCCTGCCACGGTTCGGTCTACATTCAAGAACAAATTATCCGTCTGCTTTTAGCCAAAGGCATACGCCTAGCCGATCCGGGTGAATACACCTTACGCGCTTTTATTAACGGTAAAATGGACCTCTCGCAGGCCGAAGCAGTGGCCGACCTTATTGCTTCCGAAAACAAAGCTTCGCATCAAGTAGCGCTGCAGCATATGCGCGGGGGTTTTTCGGAGGAAATTAAAGGCTTACGCGAAGAGCTGATCAAATTTGCCGCTCTGGTAGAACTCGAACTCGACTTTTCGGAGGAAGACGTAGAGTTTGCCGACCGCCAGCAGTTAAACGATCTGGTAAACCGCATAAAGACGGTCTTACTGCGCTTAATAGAATCCTACGACACCGGTAATGTCATTAAAAACGGGGTTTCCGTGGTTATTGTGGGCGCACCCAATGTGGGGAAATCTACTCTCTTAAACGCCTTACTTAATGAAGATCGCGCCATAGTTAGTGCAGTAGCGGGCACCACGCGCGACAGTATAGAAGACACCATTCAACTGAATGGCATTAGCTTCCGCTTTATTGATACCGCTGGTATTCGGGAAACCGAAGACGAAGTAGAAAGCATTGGCATTGCCCGCACCTTCCAAAAAATAGAGCAAAGCGAGCTGGTCCTCTATCTGATTGATGGCAGCCGCGGGGAGTTTAAAAGTCACCAAGCTTTAATCCAGGCCGAGCTGCAGACTTTAAAAGAAAAGTGCGTCGACAAAAAACTCTTGCTGGTCATTAATAAGGAAGACATCGCCGATAAAGAGCTGATTGCCGAAAGCTTGGGCCAAGAAGACTATCTATTTATTGCCGCTAAAGAAAAACAAGGATTGGAAGCGCTGGTAAAAACCCTCACCGAGCTCTTTAACTGGCAAGAACTAGCCGCCTCGCAAACCATTGTAACCAATGCACGTCATTTGCAGGCTCTCCAACAAAGCCTCGACGATATTTACCGCGTAATAGACGGTTTACAGCAAGACCTAAGTGGCGATCTCCTTGCTTTTGAAATCCGCGAAGCCCTCCAACACCTCGGCAGTATCATCGGCGAAGTAGACGTAGACAAAGACATTTTAGGCGCCATTTTCAGCAAGTTCTGTATCGGAAAGTAGTTACATTTCCCTTAGTACGCTAAACCCTTCTTTTTATTGCTTTTAGGCTGTTTTTACTTCCTTTGTTTGTTGCTAATTTTCCTATTTTTTCCTATCTTTCGTTTCTAATCTGTTGCTGACCATTCAGTATTTGTTGTTAGCAACAGATTTTTAAGATGAAGGCGAGATGATGTTACATAGTCGCTCCTTAACAAGCGGCTTGACATTTCGTTGGATTTAAAAATAGTTGAATAAATCGAAGCACAAAAAATGCTTCTTTCTTTAATTGAAGCATCATCTTTTTAAAGTTCCATCCAGTGGCCG
>Ga0306912_1000231_pt1 | contig 34312 bp, 27 predicted proteins | sample AntRauFillE10628_FD_190443 | JGI IMG/M metagenome (GOLD analysis project Ga0306912, IMG submission 190443) | Saline lake microbial communities from Rauer Islands, Antarctica - Metagenome Filla E10 #628 (v2) (version 2) | ecosystem: Environmental > Aquatic > Non-marine Saline and Alkaline >...
AGAAGAAGGCCAAAGCGGCTGCCAAGAAAAAGCAGAAGCAGACGCAGGTCAAAGAGCTTAAGTTCCGACCAGGAACTGAAGAAGGGGATTATCAGGTCAAACTACGCAACCTGGTACGTTTCCTTGAGAACGGGGATCGCGGCAAATTGACGATTCGCTTCCGTGGACGTGAGATGGCACACCAAGAAATTGGTATGAAGCTCATGAACAGGATTGAAGTGGATATCGAAGAAATTGCCCAGGTAGAACAGCGGCCGAAAATGGAAGGCCGCCAGATGACCATGGTCGTGGCTCCCCGCAAGAAGAAGTAAATCTGATTTCATCAAAAACAGAATGCGGAGTTTTAAAAAATGTCCAAAATGAAAACCAAAAGCGGAGCCACCAAGCGGTTCAAGAAAACCGCCACTGGCTTCAAGCACAAGCAGTCCTTCACCAGTCATATCTTGACCAAGAAGAGTCCCAAGCGTAAGCGTCAGCTCCGTGGTACCAAGCTGATTGCCAAAGCTGACGTGGCTTCCATCAAGCGTATGACGGCGTGCTGATTCAGCCGCTAACCATTCCTGCAAAGGTTTTAAGGTAGAAGGATTAAAGTATGGCTCGTGTAAAACGTGGCGTGGTAGCACGTCGTCGTCACAAAAAGATCATGAATCAGGCCAAAGGTTATTACGGAGCGCGTAGTCGCGTTTATCGTGTAGCCAAACAGGCGGTCATCAAAGCTGGTCAGTATGCGTATCGCGACCGTCGTAATCGCAAGCGCTCTTTTCGCGCCCTGTGGATTGCCCGTATCAACGCTGGCGCCCGAGCTAACGGCCTGTCGTATAGCCGTCTGATCGCTGGTCTGAAGAAAGCTAATGTGGAAATTGATCGCAAGGTTCTGGCCGATTTGGCTATGAACGAACAGCAGACGTTTTCTGCGGTTGTTGAAAAGGCCAAAGCGTCACTGTGATCGCTTAGCTCTTTTATCGATCTGTGATCGGTTCAGGCGCCTGCATTGATGCAGGCGCTTTTTGATAGGGGAAGGGCACGCTCTTCCCCTATTTTTGTTTTTAGACTTCCATTTGTGGATTGGAGCAGGGGCAATGGAAAACCTGAATCAACTTGTTCAGGACAGCCTGGCGGCGGTTGAAAACGCGGACGACCTGAAAGCGCTGGATCAGATCCGCGTTGAGTACCTTGGCAAGAAAGGGGCGATTACCCAACAGGCCAAAACCCTGGGCAAGCTTTCAGCCGAGGAGCGCCCGGCCGCTGGTCAGAAGATCAACGAAGCCAAGGGTAAGGTAGAGCTGGCGATCAACGCACGTCGTGATGATCTGGAGCGTGTTGCCATTGAGCAAAAGCTCGCCGGGGAATCCATTGACGTCACCCTGCCGGGTCGTGGTCAGGACCTGGGTGGTCTGCATCCGGTGACTCGCACGCTACAGCGCATTGAACAGTTTTTCGGTAAGGCCGGCTATACGGTAGAGCAGGGGCCTGAAATCGAAGACGATTATCACAACTTCGAAGCCCTCAATATTCCGGGCCATCACCCGGCCCGGGCCATGCACGATACCTTCTATTTCAATCCCGGCACTCTGCTCCGAACCCATACCTCGCCTGTTCAGATTCGCACCATGGAAGCGGGCAAGCCGCCGTTCCGGATGATTTGTCCCGGGCGAGTCTACCGCTGTGATTCCGATATGACCCACACGCCAATGTTCCATCAGGTGGAAGGTCTGCTGGTGGAAAAGAACGTCAGCTTTGCGGACCTGAAAAGCACGGTGGAAGAGTTTCTGCGAGTGTTTTTTGAGCGTGATCTGGAAGTTCGTTTCCGGCCATCCTATTTCCCGTTTACCGAGCCGTCTGCGGAAGTGGACATAGAATGGGGACGCGAGGACGACGGCAGCATCAAATGGCTGGAAGTCATGGGCTGCGGCATGGTCCATCCGAAGGTCTTTGAACACTGCAACATTGATGCGGAGGAATACCGGGGCTTCGCGTTCGGCATGGGTGTCGAGCGGCTTGCCATGCTCCGCTACGGGGTTAACGACCTGCGCATGTTCTTCGAAAACGATCTGCGTTTCCTGCGCCAGTTCCAATAAATGAAAAGCTCCAGTACAAGGCAGATACCATGAAATTCAGTGAGCAGTGGCTCCGCGAGTGGGTCAATCCGGCGAATGACACACAGGCATTGATGGACCAGATCACCATGGCCGGTCTGGAAGTGGATGGCTTTGAACCCGTTGCAGGTGCGTTCAGTGGTGTTGTCGTGGGTCATGTGGTGTCTGTTGCGCCTCACCCGGATGCGGACAAGCTTCGGGTTTGTCAGGTAAGCGATGGTAACAGCGAAGTACAGGTTGTCTGTGGTGCGCCGAACGTTCGCGATGGCCTTAAAGTCCCTTTTGCCGTTGTCGGTGCTGTTCTTCCGGGCAATTTCAAGATCAAGAAAGCAAAATTGCGTGGTCAGCCGTCCACGGGCATGTTGTGTTCCGGATCTGAGCTCGGGCTGTCTGACGACCACGACGGATTGATGGAATTGCCGGCGGATGCCCCCGTCGGAGAGCCGCTGGACAGGTTCCTGAAGCTCAACGACGTAACCATTGACGTGGATCTGACTCCCAACCGCAGTGACTGCCTGTCAATCAAGGGCATCGCCCGTGAGGTAGGCGTTTTAAACAGCCTCGTGGTTGAGGGGCCTGAGATCAGAGCCGTTGAGGCCGCGCACTCGGAAGTGCCGAACATCGCGGTCCGTGCCCCCGAGGGCTGCCCTAGCTATATCGGCCGTATTCTGCGGAATGTTGACCTGAGCGTGCCCACACCGCTCTGGATGCAGGAAAAGCTGCGCCGTTGCGGTGTCCGGTCTATTGACGCGGCTGTGGACGTTACCAATTACGTCATGCTTGAACTCGGTCAGCCCATGCACGCCTTCGACCGGGACGAAATCGAAGGTGGCATTGTGGTCAGAATGGCCAAGGCTGACGAAAAACTGGTTCTGCTTGATGGTCAGGAGGTCACGCTTACGGCCGATACCCTGATCATTGCCGACCACGCCAAACCTATTGCCATTGCCGGTGTTATGGGCGGCGAACATTCCGGTGTCAGTTCCAAAACCCGTGATCTGGTGCTGGAAGCCGCCTATTTTGACCCGATTACCCTTGCGGGTAAGGCGCGCCATTATGGCTTGCACACAGACGCCTCACACCGTTTTGAACGCGGTGTTGATTACAAGCTGGCTCGGGACGCCATGGAGCGAGCGACAACTCTGTTGATGGACATTGTTGGCGGCGAGCCGGGTGAGGTCGTTGAGGTTGCCAGTGACAATGACCTCCCGGATGAGCGTTCCATTGACCTGCGCGAGCAGCGGGTGGCTGATGTTCTGGGCGTTGAAATTGACAGAACCACGGTTGAGGAAATTCTGACCCGGCTGGGACTGCACATCGACAAACTCCTGAAGCATGGGTGGCGTGTGCACGTGCCCAGTTTCCGTCCGGATATCAGCATTGAAGAGGACCTGATTGAAGAAATCGGGCGCATCTACGGATACAACAACCTGCCGGTGACCGAACCCAGGGGGTCTCTGGGTCTTCGGCCAGAGCCTGAAGCTGTTCGCCCGGTTTCGGCGATTCAGAATTATTTTGTCGATTGTGGCTATCAGGAGGCGATCACCTACAGCTTTGTAGACCCGAAAGTACAGGCGCTGGTAAATCCTGATGACGAAGGTATTTCCTTGGCGAATCCGATTTCTGCGGATCTGTCCGTGATGCGGACCAGTCTCTGGAGTGGTCTGTTGAAAACCGTGGCCTATAACCAGAATCGGCAACAGCCACGCATCCGGCTGTTCGAAACCGGCCTGAAATTCCGGAAAGACGGAGACGCTATCGACCAGCAGCCGATGCTCGCCGGGGTCGTGGTCGGAAACCAGTTGTCCGAAAACTGGGCAAACGGTCGCAGAACGGCTGATTTCTTTGATGTAAAAGGTGAATTGCAGAGTCTGTTCCGGATGCTGGGTGTGGAAATACAGTTTGCGCCTGGCCATCATCCGGCCCTGCACCCGGGGCAGACAGCAGAATTGACGAGAGACGGCACACACGTGGGCTGGCTGGGAACCCTGCATCCACAAGTTCAGAAAAAACTTGAACTTAATGGCACGATTCTGATGTTTGAGCTATTCTTGAATTCTGTTGTATCCGGATATGTGCCTAATTTCAAAGATATTTCGAAATTCCCGGAAGTTCGGAGGGATTTGGCCATCATAATCGGGAGTGATGTCGGGTTCGCGGACGTCGAGCGTGTCGCCAAAAAGCACGCCGGCGGAACCCTGACTGCATTGCGTGCGTTTGATGTTTATGAGGGCGAAAGTCTGGGTGAAGGCAACCGTAGCCTTGCCCTCAGTCTGTTCTGGCAGCATCCCGAGCGCACATTAAACGAGGAAGAAGTGCACACGCTCTTCAATGGTGTCATTGATGCACTGAAGGGAGAGCTTGGGGCGACACTGAGGAGTTGATTGATGACGGCCTTGACGAAAGCGGAAATGGCAGAGCGTTTGTACGAGGAATTGGGCCTGAATAAACGCGAGGCCAAGGAAATGGTCGAAGCTTTTTTCGATGAGATCAGGGGTGCCCTGAGTCATAACGAACAGGTCAAGCTGTCTGGTTTCGGTAATTTTGACTTGCGCGACAAAAAACAGCGTCCAGGCAGAAATCCGAAGACGGGTGAAGAGATTCCAATCAGTGCACGGCGCGTCGTTACGTTTCGTCCAGGTCAAAAACTGAAGCAAAAAGTAGAAGCGTATGCTGGAACCCAGTCATAACAACGAACTGCCCGTTATTCCGGGTAAGCGTTATTTTACCATCGGAGAGGTCGCGGAACTCTGTGCTGTAAAAGCGCACGTTTTGCGCTACTGGGAGCAAGAATTTACCCAGCTTTCTCCGGTCAAGCGTCGTGGTAATCGGCGCTATTATCAACGTGCTGACGTTCTGACCATCCGTCAGATACGCAGCTTGCTTTATGATCAGGGCTACACCATTGGCGGTGCCAAGCAGAAGCTGAGCAGCCATGAAATAAAAGACGACACCTCGCAATACAAGCAGTTAATCCGGCAGATGATCACCGAACTTGAAGACGTATTGGACGTACTCAACGCGCCGGTAAAGTAGCGAGTGTCATTTCCATCAAAAAAACCGAAGGCGAACCTTCGGTTTTTTTATTTCGGCACGTATAACAGTCTGAAAACCACAGTCAGGAGATAGAAAAATGATCGGATACGTAACGATTGGCGTGAAAGATATGGAAAAAGCCAAGAAATTCTACGTGGACTTGCTCGGAGATCTGGGGGCCAAGGAGCTGCTGGACCTCGGCAGGATTGCGTTTATCGGCAAAGACATGAAATCGCCAATGCTGGCTGTCTGCGAACCTTATAACGGCGATGGCGCTTCATGCGGAAACGGCAGCATGGTTGCTATTCCGGCTGAATCCAAGGAAGGCGTTGAGGTGTTGTACAAGAGGGCGCTCAAACTTGGCGCAACGGACGATGGTGAGCCCGGCCAGCGAATTCCCAATCAGTTTTATGGCTCTTATGTGCGGGATCCGGATGGTAACAAGCTCGCCTTTTTTGTGTTTGGTTAAAAGGAAGGGTGCCTGCTGATTTAGCTCGATAAAGACAGTTGCATCCCCTACACTTCAACCAAGTGTGATTTCGCAACCTGGAGGGAAAGCGTTCGTCTTTCCCTCTTCGGTCGTTTTAGATAAATACACCAAGAAAGGTTCCCAATTGAGCCGCAAAACAGAGCCGGCGATACCTTGTGCAGAGCCTGAAAGCTCGGCGATGGAACGTCGTCGTCTCGCGGCGGTCAAGCAGCTTGGGCTTCTCGATACGTTGCCGGAAGAGCGTTTTGAACGGCTTACCCGCATTGCCTGCACACACTATGGCGCGTCCGCCTCTTTTTTTTCCCTGATTGATGCAAACAGACAGTGGCTGAAATCCGCGCAGGGTTTTGATTTTCGCGAAACGGATCGAACGCTTGCGTTTTGCGACTACGCCATTAAAGCCGACACTGTATTCGTTGTAGAAGATGCCACAAAGGACGCCCGATTCTGTAACAACCCTTTGGTAACCGACGACCCACAGATCCGTTTTTACGCCGGCGTCCCGGTTCGGGAACCAGGGGGATTCAAAGTCGGGTCGTTGTGCATTACTGATAATAAACCGCGAAAAATATCCCGAGAGGATCTCGGTGTCCTGGAAGATCTCGCCGGAATTCTGGAGGATGAGCTCGCACGGTCGATGTCGAGCAACCTGCCGGCTGGCACCATTGATGTATCGGCTTTGAGCAAAGCGATTCAGCGGGCACAGACTCTTTATCTGACCATTGATGACAAGAACCTGGCCTTTAAGCTGATGATTGAAGACTTGATGGGCCTGACGGAGAGTAAATCCGGGTTTATTGTAGAAATTCAAAAGGATAAAGCGGCTGGGCAGCCACGCTTAAAAGTTGGTTCTATTACGAATGTGATGTGGAATCAAGATACGGAGGCGCTTTATCAGCAGTTCAGGCGCCAGGGATTGATAGCCGACCGTACCGACACGGCTATTGGCGTACCAATAATGACGGAAGATGTCGTCGTTTCAAATGAACCGGTAACGGATCCGCGTCGCGATCATCCTTCCATGGGGCATAAGCCTCTGCAGTCGTATATCGCGATCCCGGTCTTTTCCGGGGACGAGTATGTCGGTCTTATCGGGCTTGCCAATCGGGACGGTGGCTATTCAACTCACCTGGCAGAAGAGCTGGCTCCGTTGGTCCAGACCCTGGGAACCCTGATTGATCGGAATCACCTGTTTTCAGAAAAACTGGTGCACCAGCGAAAACTTGAGCACGCCGCTAATTACGATCCGCTAACCGGACTACCAAACAGACGCCGGCTTACTAAACTGTTTGAACAAGAGCTTGTGAACGCAGTGGACCGGAAAGGTAGCATTTCAGTCTGTTTCCTTGATCTTGACGGATTTAAAGAGATCAACGATCAATATGGTCACTCAATAGGAGATGTTGTCCTGAGGTCTGTGGCTGATCGCCTGACCGGCGTTTTAAGAGAGGAAGATGTGGTTTCCCGGCTGGGAGGAGATGAGTTCGTGGCGATCCTGCGGGATATCCAGGACGAGCGGACTTACGCCCGAATTCTGGAGGCGATCAGCAATCCCATCAGTTTTAAAGGCTCTGTTTTGAACATATCGTGCAGTATGGGCGTCTCTGTTTATCCCGACGACAACTCGGATCCGGATCTGTTGATTCGTCACGCAGATCAGGCGATGTATGCTGCCAAGGATGCTGGCAAAAACTGCTTTAAGATGTTTGACGTTAAGGTTCATCAGTCACGAAAACGGAAAATCAACCTTCTGGAACAGATTGACCAGGCTCTATCGAGCCATCAGCTCGAGATGTATTTTCAGCCCAAAATTGATCTCGACAAACGCGTTGTAGAGGGTTTTGAAGCACTGATTCGGTGGAATCATCCGGATGAGGGCCTGTTATCGCCCGCACAATTTCTGGAGCACCTGGAATACACCGAGTATGCCGCAGCGGTAGGGCGGTTCGTAATGGCCGATGGCGTGCGTAAGCTTGGCCAAATCATGGAGCGGAACCTCCCTTACTCCATCAGTATCAATCTTAGCCCCTCGCATTTTCTCGGAAGGCAGTTCATCAGTGATCTTGCACAGGCGCTCGAGCCAATCGCCCTGGACCAAAGGCCCCGGTTGGTTCTTGAGGTGCTTGAGACAACGGCGCTGGATGAGGCTGACAAGGTTATTTCAAAGTTAGAGAAATGCAAAGAATTAGGTGTGCGTGTGTCGCTGGACGATTTTGGCACGGGGTTTTCCTCCCTGGATCATTTTCGTCGTTTGCCGGCTGACGAAATTAAGATCGATAGATCGTTTGTGATGGATATGCTGGAGGACAGGGAAGACCAGGTAATCGTTAATGCCATAATAGGGTTATCCGGCAGTTTTTCCCGCAAGGTTATTGCCGAAGGTGTTGAGAACGCGGCGACAGCAGGTAGCCTGATCGGTCTTGGCTGTCAGCTTGCTCAGGGCTTTTTCTACAGCCGCCCCCAACCCTTTGAGGACGCGCTTGCGTGGGCTGATGCATTCAGTTGGGAATTGTATGAGCCGACGGTAGAAGGAGAGGATTGATGAGATCTTCCAGAGATGCGCGCCTGGACGCCCTGCTTGAGACCACGGGGGCCGGGTTCTGGCAGTGGAATATTGATTCTGGTGAGTTAACCATTGATGAGCGTTGGGCACAGATGATTGGTTACCAATTGCCTGAGCTTTATCCGTTCACATTTCAGAAATGGGAAGCACTGCTTCACCCTGACGATCGGAAGATGAACCTGGAAAAAATCACCGATGCTCTTGAGGGCAGAACCAGCATTTATGATTGCGTCATAAGGTTAAAGCATAAACTGGGTGGCTGGCGCTGGATCCACACCAGAGGTACAACGTTGGAAGATCCGGCGTCGGGAGAGCAATTGTTCCTTGGTAGTCATATCGATGTTTCTGATTTCAAGGAAAAAGAGCGTCAGCTGAGCCAGCTTGCGGAATCCCTGCCCGGTATCATCTATTCATTTGTAAAGGAGCCGGATGGAACCGAATACTTTCCTTATATGAGCAGGAAAACAGAGGACTTTTATGGTTTTCCTCCAGAGTTTGCCGTGCGATACCCCAATCGTATTTTCGATGTGGTGCATCCCGACGATCTTGATCGTGTTCTGGAGACGATTGCCCTCTCTTACAAGTCACTTTGCCAATGGGAGTGCGATTACCGCGTCGTTGTTGAGGGGACGTCACGCTGGATGAAAGGTGTGTCGCAACCGGAACGAGACAGTGATGGGGTCGTGACCTGGCACGGAATGATCATAAACATCGATAAACAGAAGCAGCTTGAAGAAGATCTCCAACGGCTATCGATTACTGATGAGCTCACGGGCGCCTTCAATCGTCGGCACATTCTTTCGGAGCTGGAAGCACTGCTCCTTGAGCATAAGAGGTATGGTCATCCTTTTTCACTGATTTCCATTGATATCGATAGCTTTAAAAAGGTAAATGACACGTTTGGCCATCTGGAGGGCGATGCAGTTCTCAAAACATTTGCAGAGATTGTTTTAGAGCGGGTCAGGGAAACGGACAGTTTTGCGCGAAGCGGCGGGGAGGAATTTATCGTTTTGATGCCTCATACGGAGTTGGCCGATGCCTACAATTTGGCTGAAGAGCTTCGGGAGGCTTTAAAAGCACACGCCTTTGAACTGACGGACGGGCATAATCTTGAAGTCACACTCAGTGCCGGGGTGGTTTGTTGTTCCGACGACGAGTTCTTGAATACTTCCAAGCTGCTTTTAGCGTGCGACCAATCTCTTTATGAGGCAAAGGAATTGGGACGCAACCGCTGTGTTGCCTATAAGCCTTGAGGATCAGTAAGTTTGCACCGGGCTGAAGATGGGCGCGACTCGCTGATACAAAAAAAGGCCAGACTAAAAAGCCTGACCCTTCTGAAATATGGTCGGGACGGTAGGATTTGAACCTACGACCCCTTGCACCCCATGCAAGTGCGCTACCAAGCTGCGCCACGCCCCGATTCGCTGTAAACCAATGGAAAACTTGAGAGAAATCTCAGTGGTTTAGCGGAAGCGAAGTCTACACCAGGCTTTGTGAAAAATAAACATCGCTGGTGCTCCTGAAACGCATTTCTAGTGCAATTTTGTTTTCCGCAGCTCCTTGATGAGTTGGGGTGGATCGAAGCTTTCGCCGATGGCTTCCGGCCAATAGGTGTCATAGATGCGATCACCGGTTTCTTCACCTGTCAGAAGCGCGCCAGGCTCAAGAAATGCGAACAGATCCAGGTAGGAGTGAATCTCGGTTTTGGACGTTCTTCGGATAATGTGTTCCGGGCCAAGTTCCTTTGGGTGGCTTAGCCCGGAAGCAGCCAGCAGGTTTCTCAGGGCCTCAAGCGTGTTCTTGTGATAATTGCTCACGCGCTGGCTTTTGTCTTCAACATCCAGCTTGTTACCCCTTCTGGGATCCTGAGTGGCGACACCGCTGGGGCAGTGCCCCGTGTGGCAGTTCAGCGCCTGGATGCAGCCTAGCGAAAACATATAGCCCCTGGCGGCATTACACCAGTCCGCCCCGAGGGCAAGGGTGCGGGCGATATCAAAGGCAGATGTGATTTTGCCCGCCGCACCGATGGCGATGTCTCCGCGTAGATTAATGCCCACCAGGGTGTTGTGAACGAGCAAAAGCGCTTCTGTCATGGGCGTGCCGAGACGGTTTATAAATTCAAGCGGTGCTGCGCCGGTGCCGCCTTCACCGCCGTCGACCACGATGAAATCAGGCCTCTTGCCAGTGTTCAGCATCGCTTTTGCAATGGCAAACCACTCCCAGGGTTGCCCTATCGCCAGCTTGAATCCGACCGGTTTCCCGCCTGACAGATCCCGGAGCTTCTCAATAAAATCAAGTAGTTCGCCCGGTGTGGAAAAGGCGGAATGGCTGGCCGGGGACACCACATCTTTACCCACTTCCACGCCCCGGGCCTCGGCAATTTCAGGCGTCACCTTTTCGCCAGGCAGAATGCCGCCGTGGCCGGGTTTGGCACCCTGGGATAGCTTGATCTCGATCATTTTTACCTGATCAAGGGTTGCGTTTTCACGGAACATGTCTTCATTAAAAGTGCCATCGTTGTGCCGGCAACCGAAATAGCCCGAGCCGATTTCCCACACCAGGTCACCACCGGGCTCGCGATGATATCGGGAAATAGAACCCTCACCTGTGTCGTGGAAGAATTGACCGGCCTTTGCGCCCTTATTCAGGCTAAGAATGGCATTGGCTGACAGCGAGCCGAAACTCATGGCCGAAATGTTAAACACGCTTGCGTTGTAGGGTTTTGCAAGATGCTTGCCGATCACGATTCGAAAATTGCAGTCCTTGATGTCTTTTGGGCGCATGGAATGGTTGATCCACTCATACCCCTCGTCATACATGCCGAGTTGTGAACCGAACGGGCGCTTGTCCAGAACGTTTTTGGCCCGCTGGTAAACAATGGCTCGCTGTTCCCGCGAAAAGGGGTGTTCCTCGTTATCGGACTGAATAAAGTACTGACGGATCTCGGGCCCGATGGACTCAAAGAAATACCGGAAATGAGCCAGAATCGGATAGTTGCGGCTGACGGTGCGTTTAGTCTGGGTCATGTCCCAGGTGCCCAGCGCGGTCAGACCAGCAAAGAAAATAGGTACTGCATACCAGCCATCCAGATGCATGCTCAGGGGTATGGTGGCCAGCAAGCCTGCAATGCTCGCAATATAGGTGGTGTAGCGGAAAGGGAAGGTCGTCGTCTTTGCCATTTTAACCTCTGGTCAGGGAAAACAATTCGAATCTCTGTTGTGCATTCGTTCGCGCTTGAAGTGTTGGTCTACGCTTAAAAACGTTTCGTAGTGTACCGCCACTTTGATGTTTTGAACTCAAACCAATAAGATGTCCGACTTGTAACATACAAATCTAGGTATTTTTACGCATTCCTTATACAAAAAAGGAGACTCCCATCGTGGGTGAAGGAGTTAAAGACGAATACTCGACGGATTACGTCGCGGGGCAGGACAACATCCAGAAGTTTGGATTTGACCTGCACGCGCCGGTGTTTCCCATTACAGCAGCGCTCGTTTTACTGTTTGTGATCGGTACTTTGATGTTTCCAGCACAGTCCAAGGAAATTCTGGACGGTTTAAAGTGGGACATTATTGGAACTTTTGACTGGTTCTTCCTGCTCAGTGCCAATATTTTCGTCATTGTGAGCCTGGCGCTCATTTTTATGCCCGTGGGAAAAATCAGGCTTGGCGGTATGGATGCGAAGCCGGAATTCTCGACCCTGTCCTGGTTTTCCATGCTGTTCGCAGCAGGTATGGGTATTGGCCTTATGTTCTGGGGCGTTGCCGAACCAGTGGCTTACTACACCGGCTGGTATGAAACGCCATTCAATGTTGAGGCCAATTCCCCGGCTGCAGCAAGCATGGCCATGGGTGGCACCATGTTCCACTGGGGTCTTCATCCCTGGGCTATCTACGCCATTGTGGCTCTGTCCCTGGCGTTTTTTGCGTATAACAAGGGTATGCCCCTGACCATCCGGTCCGCATTCTTTCCCCTGTTAAAAGACAGGGTATGGGGGTGGCCTGGCCATATTATCGATATCCTGGCAGTGGTGGCGACCATCTTTGGTCTGGCAACGTCGCTTGGTTTCGGCGCGCAGCAGGCGGCTTCGGGCATGAACTACCTGTTTGAAACAGGGTCTGGTATCAACGTACAGATGGCCATTATTGTAGGTGTAACGGCGCTGGCGTTGATCTCTGTTCTCAGAGGCCTTGATGGCGGTGTAAAGATCCTGAGTAATATCAACATGGCGTTGGCAGGTATTCTGCTTTTCTTTGTTATCTTCGCCGGCCCCACAATGGCTATTCTTGAGACCCTCTGGGTCACGTCTTCCACCTATGTTGCTAACATTGTCCCGCTGAGCAATCCCTTTGGTCGTGAAGACGAAGCCTGGATGCAGGGATGGACTGTGTTCTACTGGGCCTGGTGGATTTCCTGGTCACCGTTCGTTGGTATGTTCATTGCGCGGGTCTCTAAAGGCCGTACAGTGCGTGAATTCATTACGGCCGTTCTGCTGATTCCCACGCTCATCACGATAGTATGGATGAGTGGTTTCGGTGGTTCTGCGCTGGAGCAGATTCAGCAGAATGTTGGTGCCCTGGCTGAAGACGGCCTGACCGATGTGTCGCTGGCGATGTTCCAGATGTTTGCCAACCTGCCGTTGACGGGCATTCTGTCGTTCGTTGGCATCGTACTGGTAATTGTGTTCTTCGTAACATCGTCTGACTCCGGTTCGCTGGTTGTCGACAGCATTACCGCTGGCGGCAAAACCGATGCCCCGACTGCCCAGCGTGTATTCTGGGTGGTGATGGAAAGTGCCATTGCGGCCGCACTGATCTTTGGTGGCGGTGATGATGCGCTCGGCGCAATTCAGGCGGTAGCCATCAGTGCTGGCCTGCCGTTCACGGTTGTCATGCTGGTCATGACATGGGGTCTGCTGAAAGGCCTGACCCATGAACGTAAGCTGTTGATAGCCAGAGGCGAAATGTAAACTCGCCTGACGCAAAAAAACCGGGGCCGGTTCATCTGCCCCGGTTTTTTTATGCGCGGTTACCTAGTGTCCCGGAATCGTCCCGGCGCAGGCAGGATCACGCCAGGTTAAATTATGCACAGAACCCTAACTAACCATGAGATCTCAGGTAGACTTTGATTCTTTGAGTTCAAACTTTTAGCATGCGCGGACATGAAGTTGAGTTCATCCGCCCGTACACCGGCGGTTCAAGGTTCCAGCTATAGAAGGAGTTCTCATATTGGGTAATGTCATTAAAGACGAATACCAGACTGATTATGTGGCAGGCCAGGACAATATTGCCCGGTTCGGCTTCGACATCCACAATATTGTTTTTCCGTTAACCGCACTGCTGATTGTTGCGTTTGTGGTTGCAACACTGATTTTCCCTTCCGGCGCAAAAGAGCTGCTCGACAGTGCCAAAAATGGCGCGATCGCCATTTTTGACTGGGGCTTTCTGCTCAGTGCCAACCTGTTTGTTCTACTCTGCCTGGCCCTGATTTTTATGCCAGTGGGCAAGATCCGGATTGGTGGTATTGACGCAAAGCCCGAGTTTTCCATGATGTCCTGGTTCGCGATGCTGTTCGCCGCTGGTATGGGTACAGGGTTAATGTTCTGGTCTGTCGCTGAACCTGTTGCCTATTACACAGACTGGTATGGGACACCGCTTGGCGTTGCGCCGAACACCGCCGAAGGCGCCCGTCTTGCAATGGGTGCGACGATGTATCATTGGGGGCTGCACCCCTGGGCGATTTACGCCATTGTTGGCCTTTCATTATCCTTCTTTGCATACAACAAGGGCCTGCCGCTGACGATCCGTTCTGCGTTCTTCCCCATTCTTGGTGACAGAGTATGGGGCTGGCCCGGCAATATCATCGACATTGTGTCTGTTCTTGCGACCATTTTCGGTCTGGCTACATCACTTGGATTTGGTGCCCAGCAGGCGGCATCCGGGATTTCCTATCTGTTTGGTATCGAGGGTGGCCTGAACGTTCAGATAGCCGTCATCGCCGGCGTGACAGCCGTTGCAACACTTTCTGTGATCAGGGGCATTCATGGCGGCGTAAGGGTTCTGAGTAATGCCAACATGATCATGGCAGCCGTGCTTCTGTTATTTATCATTTTTGCCGGGCCTACGCTGGCGATCTTCCAGTGGGTCTGGGATACCACGGTTTCCTATGCATCCAACATGGTGGCACTGAGCAATCCGTTCGGCCGCGTGGAAGACGAGACCTGGTTCCACGGCTGGACAGTCTTTTACTGGGCCTGGTGGATTTCATGGTCGCCGTTCGTGGGCATGTTTATCGCCCGCGTATCCAAAGGCCGGACTGTGCGGGAATTCGTGACCGCGGTGCTGATCATTCCGACGATTATTACCGTTTTCTGGATGAGCGCATTCGGTGGCTCTGCCCTTGAGCAGGTTCAGAACGAGGTTGGAGCGCTTGGCACTGAGGGGCTGACCGAAGTGTCTCTGGCCATGTTCCAGGCACTGGAGAACATCCCGTTTTCGGCCATCACGTCGTTTATCGGCATTACGCTGGTCCTGACCTTCTTTGTTACCTCGTCGGATTCCGGCTCACTGGTTATCGACAGCATCACTTCAGGCGGCAAGATTGATGCTCCGAAGGGGCAGCGGATCTTCTGGGCGGTGACTGAGGGCACCATTGCCGGTGTGCTTCTGTTCGTTGGTGGCGAGCAGGCACTGGATGCCTTGCAGGCGGGTGCCCTGAGCGTGGGCCTGCCATTCACCCTGGTACTCCTGGTAATGAGCTATAGCCTGTTCAAGGGCCTCCACCACGAGCGCAGGCTGTTGATGGCCAGCGGCGACATGTAGATCTGTAAGAGTCAGGCCCCGAATGCATCCTTCACGAACTTCACCCGCTCATCCGGGGTGAAGTGCGGGCGGCGCAGGGATTCAATGGTTTGTAGACGGGGTAACAACCCACAGCCGTTGGCCATCTGGATGGCCAGGCCCGGCCGGGCATTCAGTTCCAGCAGGAGCGGGCCTTTGCTGGCATCGACCACCAGATCAACGCCCATGTAGCCAAGCCCCGTGGCTTCGTAACAGCGGGCGGCCATGGCCAGCATCAGGTCCCAGTCGTCAATCACGATGTTTTCCAGCGCCAGACCAACATCCGGGTGGTTCGAAACGGGCCGGTTGAACTGGACCGCATTCAGCCCCCGGCCGTTGGCAATATTCAGGCCAACGCCGATGGCGCCCTGGTGAAGGTTAGCCTTGCCATCCGAGGCTTTCGTCGCCAGCCGAAGCATGGCCATGACCGGATAACCCTGAAACACCACGATCCGGATATCCGGCACGCCCTGGAATGAATACTTCGCCAGGCCGGGGATGGATTCCACAAGGTCCTCCACAATGGCCACATCCGGGGTGCCAGCCAGTGAGTAGAGGCCCGCCAGAATGTTAGACAGGTGTATTTCCAGAAAGGAGAGAGGCACGATAGCGCCGGATGCTTTAACGAACTGGCCGCCCTCCCTGCCGGAGATCACGGTAATACCTTTGCCGCCGGACCCTTTCGCCGGCTTCATCGCAAAGCGCTCCATGTCTTCGGCCATGGCTTTGAATCCGGAGATTTCGTGCTGTTGGCGCACCACCTGCAGCAATTTCGGTGTCGGCACGTCGTATTCAGCAACCACCAGCTTGGTTTTGAGTTTGTTATCAACCAGCGGGTAAGAGGCCCGGCTGTTGTACCGGGAAATGTAATCCACATTGCGCCGGTTCATGTTCAGCATGCCAAGGCGGTTGAGTTTGAAGGGCGATATCCACCCCATCAGTCATAGACCTTCATTGGATGAAATCGCTGGAGTTCACTCAGCTTATAGCCAGTGTACTGCCCCATCAGAAGTATGACGCCCAGGATAACCAGGTGCAGTTCGGGGAAATTGAAGGTCAGGTGGCTGGCCACCGGCGTGCTCATGGCGAGGAATGCGCAGATCGCGACAAACAGGCTGCCCGCGCCCTGAACCAGCACCTCGCCGCCGCCTTCCTCCTCCCAGAGAATGGACATACGTTCAATTGTCCAGGCGATGATTACCATGGGGAAGAAGGTCACCGTCATTCCGGTGTTGAAGCCCATGTGGTAACCGACAATGCTCAGGGCTGCCGTGATAAAGATCACCAGAATAATCAGCGCCGATATCCGGGACACCAGCAACAGGTTCAGGCTTGAAAGGTAGCCACGCATCAGCAGGCCGATAGAGACCACCGAAACAAACGCGATCAGCCCCGGAACGAGTGTGGTCTGGACAAAGGCGACGGCAATAAGAATGGGCATAAAGGTGCCCGATGTGCGAATGCCAATAACGATTCGCATGAACGCCACAATCAGCGCCCCAAGCGGTAACAGCAGCAGCATCCGGAACATGCCCTGTTCTTCAATGGGAAGCTGGTAAAGGCTCAGAAAACCCAGTCCCGTCTGGCCTGATTCGGCCTGCGCCAGTTGCAGCGCCGGAATAGTCTGGCGAAGCATGGAAAAGCTGACTTCCGAATCATCGCCGCCAACCAGGTCAAGCAGCGACACCGCAGCCTGGCGCCAGAGCAGAACGTTTTCCGGTAGGCCCTGTTCGGCGTTGCGGGGGTTGAACGTCAGCCAGCTTTCACCATCGTAAATCTGCAGAAATGGCCTGAGATCCTGCCTCCGTCGCGCATCTTCGAGATAGAGCCCCTCGGCGGTTCGCGCAGGAATTCCGGTGTGGTTAAGCATTCGGGTTAACAGGTTCAGATAGTTGGCACCGGACACCAGCAGGGTGGTGTTCTGTACCTGCCTGTTGTCGGGTTGCAGCAGCTTTATCAGCTCACGGGTCAGGCTTTCGGGTGTGCTCGAGCGGGATCTTGCCTGGTCAAGAATCTCTTCAACGGCCGTGGCCTGGGGCTCTTCCCAGAAGGCGGGCCCGGGTCGGGGCGCGCGCCGGGGTGCCTGGCGCAGAGCTGAGTCATTGGGCACAACCTGGACTTTGAAATAGAGCGTCTGCGGGCCGGTTACTTCCCGTTTCGACCACTCGGCGCGCCGGTTGCCGTTTTCTTCAACAATCGAAAACCCGTAGCCGGGAGATGCTGCCTGCTCGGAAATTATCCGGAACCCTGGTGGTGCATCCGGTATGTTCAGGCTCGCCAGCACCGGGGACCCGGTGCCGTCGAAATCGATGCGTGCTTCTACCATCCACACTGGCTGTTGCTCGCCACCGAACCACGGAATGCCCAGTTCAACATGACGCCAGACCGCCAGCGAAACGCCGGCTGAGATCAGCAGAAAGATAGCAATGTAAAACGGGACGCGGGACCTGCTGGTCATGGCAACTCGCTGTTGTTCTGATTCGGTAGCGGCGATGGCAGTTCGGTGGCGAACTCCTTGCCCACATCAATCAGCATGACATCCCGCAGAATATTCCGGCCCACCAGAACGACATGGGAAAGATGCTCACGGTTAGTAAGTGTAAACTCGGCCTGCTGGCGGTGGTCGCCAATCATGAACTGCAGCTCTACCACCACTCGCCGTTCCGCCGCATCGGCGTTGGCCTGAATAATTCTCACACGGCGGGAAACCTCGCTTTCGAGAGTCATGAAATCGTCGGATTCGGGCAATGGCACGTCAAACCGGACCCAGTTGCTGCCGTCTCTTTCAAACCGGGTGATGTTTCTGGCATCCAGCGACGACGTTTCGGCGCCGCTGTCAATCCGGGCAATATGAACGAGTCCCGGCTCCACCAGGAAAAAATTTTCCACTTCGCCGACAATGACTTTACCCCTGAGCCGGTCGGCCCGGCCGCTGGATTCCTGCTGTTCGGCTGCAGAGGCTGTCTCGCAGGCAGGCTGACGGGGTGCGGGAGGGCAGGAGAACTGCTCAGCCTGCTCATTGATCGCCGCCAGAATGGATTCGGTGCTGGTCTGATTCTGCATGGCGATGTTGCCAAGCTGCGCAAGCGCTTTTTCTTCGAGCCTGTCAATCTGCTCGCCCTGGGCAGAGACAGCGTCGTCGAGTTGGCCGATATCCCGCTTCTCAACCATGAAGTACTGATCAGCAGCACAGCCGGTCAGCAGGAGACCTGAAGCAATAAGGGTAAGACTACGTAGCACCGGGAAATTCACAAGCAAACCAGACATAGAGACCTGTTGAGAAAAATTGTTAAAAACGACGGTTGAGGGTCGGACAAAAATTGCGTCGCGGGAGTATACATCATCGCAATAAATGTGTTGCTTTAAGGATCAGTAAGACCAGCGGCTCCCGGTTAACGAATGGATTCGTCAAGGGTCAGGATTTTGCCAGGTAGCTGGATTTAATATGCGATAAACTGTTCCCCGACCCAGAAATTCATCCCTTGTTACAAGGAGTTCCCGGTGCCGGAGCTGTTCAACGATTTTCTCCAGCATGAGCAGTCTGTTGTTGCCGCTCTCGGCTTTGCTCTGGTGTCCGCGCTGGTGCTGCTGATGTGGTTGTTGAAAGAGCGCAGGACCCGGCAGGCTCTGTCCACCGAGCTCACAGAGCTTGAACATGCCCGTGCCATGGACAGGCAGCGCAATGGCCAGGCGGAAGAGGTCATGGCCGAGCAGCGGGCCTTGCGGGAACAGGCCGAAGCAGCCCGGGAAAGCTGGCGGGATCGCGCCACCGCACTTGATAACCGGGTTGCCGGGCTGGAATCGGAAAACCGGAATCAGCAACAGAAAATCCGCGAGCTGGAGGATGACAGGGCCACCCGCCAGGCGGGCACGGATCAGATCGCCAGAGAGCTCTCGGAGGCAAAAATGACACTGCGCGAGCAGGAAGTCACGCTGGACAAGGAACGTCGCGCAACCACTGAAAAACTGGAACTGCTTGAGCGCAACCGCGACGCGCTGAAGCAGGAATTTGAAAACCTGGCCAATAAAATATTTGAACAGAAAAGCGAGCGTTTCAGCCAGCAGACGCGGACCAGCCTGGATACCCTGCTTAACCCCTTCCGTGATCAGCTTCAGGATTTCCGCAAACGGGTTGAGGACGTTTACACCACGGAAACCCGTGACCGCCAGGCGCTCAGAAGCGAAATCAAATCCCTGCAGGAGCTCAACAGGCAGATCACCGAAGAAGCATCAAACCTGACCCGGGCCCTGAAAGGCGACAAGAAGATGCAGGGCAACTGGGGCGAGGTGATTCTCGAGCGGGTGCTTGAACGGTCCGGTCTGCGCAAGGGCATTGAGTACGACACCCAGGGCAGCTACCGCGATGACAGCAACCAGCTGTTACGCCCGGATGTGGTCGTGCACCTGCCCGACAGTCGCAACCTGGTGATTGATTCCAAGGTGTCACTGATTGCCTATCAGCAGTTCGCCACCGAAGAAGACGAAACCGCCCGCGCCGAAGCCCTGAAGCAGCATATCGAGGCCGTTCGCAGTCATATTCGTAGCCTTAGCGAGAAGGATTACAGTCAGTTGCACGGGTTGCACTCACCGGATTTTGTGTTTTTGTTCATGCCGATCGAACCTGCTTTTGTGGCGGCATTTCAGCAGGACGAGAACCTGTTTGCAGAAGCATTCGAGAGAAAGATTATTGTAGTAACACCGTCGACACTGCTGGCGACACTGAGAACCGTCGAGAACATCTGGCGATACGAACGCCAGAGCCAGAACGCCAAGCTGATTGCGGATCGGGCTGGCGCCGTGTACGACAAGTTGCGGGTGTTTGTGGAAGCCATGGAAAAATTGGGCGGGCAGTTACATACCGCACAGGGCACCTACGATAATGCCATGAACACGCTGACGCGGGGTCGCGGCAACCTTATATCCCAGGCGAACCGCTTTGTTGAGCTGGGGGTTCGTGTTAAAAAAGAATTGCCGAAAGGCATTCTCGATCAGGCCGAAGTGGATGCGGAAGGTGGCGACGACGTTGGCCCGGCCCGCGCAGATGAGACGATCGGTGATAACCAGCAGGAGTGAGATATGCTGAGAAAATTCCGGGTTGCATGTAAATTTATGGGCGGATGCCTGTTTTCATTCGCGCTGTTTGTGGGTGACGTGTCGGCGCTCGAGCCCGAGCATGAAGTCCGACGATTAATGCTGGCAACGGAAGCTGCCGTCACATCAGAAAACTGGGGCGATGCCAGCGAATATCTGAACCGTCTCCAGCAGATGGAGTCCGACAAGCCCACTGATTACTTGTATTTCCGTGGCCGGGTGATGCTCGAATCCGGTCATTACAATGAAGCCCGGTCAGCGCTTGAACAGTACGTGACAAAAGCGGGCTCGGAAGGAGAGCACTATACCCGCACGCTGGAATTGATTACCCGAGTGGAAAAATCCCGGCAAAATGAAACACTCCGTTCCGGAGAGGCAGGGGCAACTGGCGCGGAGCCGATAGCGGTTATCGAACCCGCCGGGGAAGCGCCGCTCGGGAAACTGCGCGAGCTGTACCTGGCAGACTCGGACGCGCAGGCACTGGTCATTCATCTTAACGCGCTGCTGGACGGTGTGGGCTGGCGCCCTGACGAGCGCATCAAGCGCCTGGATCGTCCTGCCAACCTGACGTATCGGGTCAACCGTATGAACGACTCCCTGAATATCCAGGAATCCCGCCGGGACGGGGATGACCGGATAAGCCGATCGACAGAATCGCTTGGTGTGTTCGGTATAAATCCCAGTATTAACTGGAGCTGCGAGCCGGCTGCGGCGGCTTGCTGGATCTATGATCCGAGAGACGGTTCACGGTTGATGCAACTGGCGCAAGAGCATGGGGTTGCCGCTGAGGTAGCCCGGACCCTGGGCCAATTGATACGAACCATGCAGAACCGCGATTAGTCAGCGCCGCCGCGCTCACCTTCGCGGTAGGCACCAGGCGTTACCCCCGTCCATTTTTTGAAGGCCCTGTGGAAAGTGGACGGCTCGGTAAAGCCAACCTTGAAAGCAATGTCGTTGATGGCCAGGTCCGGCCGCGACAGATAGTAAATCGCCATATCCCGCCGCAGCAGATCCTTGATTTCCTGAAACGACGTATTTTCCTGCTTCAGTCGTCGCCTCAGAGTTTGCGGGCTGGTGTTCAGCTCCGCCGCAATCCACTCGAAATCCGGCAGTGACTGGGAAAAATCCCGCCCGATCAGGGCCCGTATCTTGCCGGTAAAGGTGTTGCTCTCATCCGGCCGGGACAGCAGGTCCGCCGGAGAGGTTTTCAGAAACTGGCGCATCTCCGGCTTATCCCGGATAACCGGCGCTTTCAGGAACCGCTTGTTGAAAGTGAGCGCGGTTTGATTGCGATTGAATGCCAGGGGACAGTGAAAAATGTGCCGGTATTCGTCGCCGTGGGCCGGCTCCGGATAACTGAATTCAGCACAGACCAGTTCGATCGGCTGACCGATCAGCCAGCTTCCCAGCCGGTGCCAGATCACCAGAATACTTTCCTGAAAAAAGTGCAACGGGTCGTCGGTTTCGCCCTCAATCACGGTGACCAACTTAATCTCGTCGCCGTGACTCTCCAGTCGCATGCCGACCATGGGTTCAAACAGCCGGCAAAAATCGAAAGCCTGCCGGTAAACGGCCTCAAGGTTCGGACTGTCCATGACCAGGGCACACATAGTGGCGAAGGTGCCGGTGCGACACCGGCGCGGCCCCAGGCCCATGAATTCGTCTTCCATTCCGTTCCACACAGCTTGCAACAGTTGGCTGTACTGGCGACTGCTGACCCGGGCCATTTCTATTTTCAAAAGGTCGGGCGAGATACCGGCGCCAGACAGCAGGCGGTCTAACTCGACGCCCTTGTTGCGCGCGCCTGTCAGCGCTGCTTCAACGAAATGCCTGGAAACCGTGAGTTCTGACATGCTGCCCTTTGCGGTCGTTAAGTGGACTCCATCATAAAAGGCGTGGGCGGCATTGCAACTATATCGCAGTGGAAGAAAAAGCCACCGGGTTTGGTGGATGCGGCAGTTGGTTTGCCAGGCAGAAAGCGTCAGCATCAGGGAAGGAGTCAAACCTAACCGGAGAATCGCATGTCAAAGCCATTGCAGCATCTGAAAGTCCTGGATTTCAGCACCCTGTTACCCGGCCCGTACGCCACCATGATGCTGGCCGATATGGGTGCCGAGGTATTAAGGATAGAAGCACCAGACCGGGTGGACTTGGCGAAAGTGATGCCGCCTTTCGATGGCAAATTCAGCACCACCTACTCTTACCTTTCCCGGGGCAAGCAGACTCTGCCGTTGAATTTGAAGGCTGAAGGCAGCGTGGAACGGGTAAAAGGCCTGGTGCGGGATTATGACATTGTGATGGAACAATTCCGACCGGGAGTGATGGATCGCCTGGGCATTGGCTATGACGTTCTGAAAGCGGAAAACCCGGCGTTGATATATTGCGCCATCACCGGCTACGGCCAGACAGGTCCCTACCGGAATCGCGCCGGACACGACATCAACTATCTGGCTCTGTCCGGCGTTGCCAGCCACAGCGGCCGCAGAGGCGACGGGCCGCCGCCGATGGGTATACAGGTGGCCGATGTCGCTGGCGGCTCCCATCATGCTGTGATGGGTGTTCTGGCGGCCGTCATCAGGCGCCAGCAAACCGGCGAAGGCAGTTTTGTTGATATCAGCATGACCGATGCCGCTTTTGCCATGAATACGATGGCCGGCGCGGCCTGCCTTGCCGGTGGTCAGCAGCAGACACCGGAGGGCGGCATCCTGAACGGTGGCTCATTTTACGATTATTACCAGACCAGTGACGGACGGTGGCTCTCCGTGGGCAGCCTTGAGCCACAGTTTTCAGCGCGATTGTTTGATGCGCTGGAACTGAGTGACTTGAAGAAGTTGGCCATGAGCCAGAAGCCCGATCATCAGCAGCAACTCAAAGCGGCGATCAAACAGAGGATTGCGCAAGAACCACTCGATCACTGGACGGTTGTTTTTGCCGATGTTGATGCCTGTGTGGAGCCCGTGTTGACGATTGCGGAGGCGGCGGAGCACCCGCAGCTGAAAGCCAGAGGAACGGTGGTTGAGGTAGATCGGGGAGACGGGAATACACAGAGGCAGCTGGCGCCCGCGATCCGATTTTCGTGAGGTGCTTCATGGCGTTTTCAGGCCGGGGAAACGCCACCCGGCAAACCCCAGCCGTCAGGTTTTCTGGTAAACTTCATCAAATCGACGCCTTCTGAATCACCAACACTGATGAGACGCCTATGACCACTGTAATCCGTCAGGATGACCTGATAGAGAGTGTAGCGGACGCGCTGCAGTTCATTTCCTACTATCACCCGAAAGATTTCATTCAGGGTGTTCATGAAGCTTATCTCAGGGAAGAGTCCCAGGCGGCGAAAGACGCCATGGCGCAGATCCTGATCAATTCACGCATGTGTGCCCAGGGCAAGCGGCCATTATGCCAGGACACCGGCATTGTAACCGTGTTTGTGACCGTGGGTATGGACGTGCAGTGGGATGCCGACATGGCGCTGGACGACATTATTAACGAAGGCGTTCGGCGGGCGTACAAACACCCGGACAACGTGTTGCGGGCGTCAATTCTGGCCGACCCGGACGGTGCGCGCACCAACACGAAAGACAACACGCCCGCGATCATTCATTACAAGATTGTGCCGGGCAATACTGTAGACATACACGTCGCAGCCAAGGGTGGTGGTTCAGAGGCCAAGGCCAAGTTTGCCATGCTGAATCCGTCGGATTCAGTCGCGGAATGGGTGTTGAAAATGGTCCCGCAGATGGGCGCCGGTTGGTGCCCGCCGGGGATGCTGGGCATCGGTATTGGCGGCACGGCTGAAAAGGCGATGGAATTGGCCAAGGAATCTCTGCTGGACCCGATTGATATTCACGACCTGCAGGCTCGTGGCGCGTCGAACCGCGCCGAAGAATTGCGGCTGGAATTGTTCGATAAAGTGAACGACCTGGGCATTGGTGCCCAGGGTCTGGGTGGTCTGACGACGGTGCTGGATGTGAAGGTAAAAGATTACCCGACTCACGCCGCGAACAAGCCGGTGGCGATCATCCCCAACTGCGCCGCCACCCGCCATGCCCATTTCGTTCTCGACGGTTCCGGCCCGTCACTGCAAACGCCCCCGAGCCTGGACGACTGGCCGGAAATCACCTGGGAAGTCGGCGCGAGCGTGCGCCGGGTCAACCTCGACACGGTCACGCCGGAAGACGTCAAAGACTGGCAGCCAGGTGAAACCGTGCTGCTGTCCGGCAAGATGCTGACCGGTCGTGATGCGGCCCATAAAAAGATGGTAGACATGATCGAGCGCGGTGAAGAGCTGCCGGTCAGCATGAAAGGCCGCTTCATCTATTACGTGGGCCCGGTCGACCCGGTGCGCGAGGAAGTGGTCGGCCCCGCCGGCCCTACGACCGCCACGCGGATGGACAAGTTCACCCGCACCATGCTGGAGAAAACCGGTCTGACCGGGATGATCGGCAAGGCCGAACGGGGACAGGTGGCGATTGATGCCATTCGCGAATTCGGCGCGGTCTACCTGATGGCGGTTGGTGGCTCGGCTTATCTGGTATCAAAGGCGATCAAGAAGGCCGACGTGGTTGCTTTTGAAGAATTGGGTATGGAAGCCATCTATGAGTTCGAAGTGGAAGACATGCCGGTAACCGTTGCCGTGGATTCCAGGGGTTCTTCTGTTCACCAGACCGGTCCCGTGGAGTGGCACGACAAGATCATTGCAGCCAAGGCTGTATAGAATCAGGAAGAACAACTGATATTCAGGTGCTTCCCCCAGTCCGGGGGCGGCGCCGAATATTGCTCGTTTTCCGGCTGTTCATCGAAGGGCTGTTTCAGCACCCCCAACAAGCGTTCCATAGGTTCATAGTCGCCGTTCTGGGCCTCCAGAATCACTTGCTGGGCCATATAGTTCCGCAGGATGTATTTCGGGTTCGTGGCCCGCATCTGTCTTTCCCGCGCTTCGGGGCCAATATCCTCGCTCTGCAATCTTTCCTGATAGCGTTCCAGCCAGCCATCGGCCACGCTGCGATCGACAAACAAATCTCTGACCGGCGCACTGCCGTGGGCTTGCAGGTTCGACAACCCCCGGAAGAACAGGGTGTAGTCGATATGATGCTCATGGAGCATGCTGAAGGTGTCCATGATCAGGCTCAGATCGGCGTCGGACCCTTTAAAAAGCCCCAGCTTGTTGCGCATGTTTTGCAGAAAACGTTCGTTATAGGCTGTTTCATATAGCCGCAGGTCCCGGCGAATATCGTCTTCATCCATGACCGGCAGTAGGGCCTTGGCCAGGTACTGGCAGTTTACGAAGCCGCTGTCGGGCTGGCGATTGTAGGCGTAGCGCCCGCCCTGGTCGGTGTGGTTGCAGATGTAGCCGGCGTCAAAATCGTCCAGAAAGGCATAAGGGCCATAGTCGAAGGTTTCGCCAATAATGGACATGTTGTCGCTGTTCATTACCCCGTGGCAGAAGCCCACGGCCTGCCAGTCGGCAATCAGCCGTGCGGTGCGTTCGACCGTTTCGCCATACCAGCGTTGGTAGCGTTCCTGTTCCGGCAAATCGGCCAGTTCCGGATAATGCAGCACAATGACATGGTTCAGCAAAGTGCGAACGGCTTCTTCGCCATGGTGGTTCGCCGCATACTCGAAATGGCCGAAACGGATGTGGCTCTGGGTCACCCGCAGCAGGGTCGCCGCGGTTTCGATGGATTCCCGCCGCACCGGATCTTTCGCGCTGACCATGAACAGTGCCCGGGTGGTGGGAATGCCCAGCCCCGCCATGGCTTCGCTGCACAGGTATTCGCGAATGGTGGAACGCAATACCGCCCGGCCATCGCCGAAGCGGGAGTAGGGGGTCATGCCCGCGCCCTTCAGGTGCCAGTCCCAGCGGCGGCCGTCCGGCCCCAGGGTTTCCCACAGCAGCAGCCCCCGGCCGTCGCCCAGTTCCGGGTTGTACACGCCGAACTGGTGGCCGGTGTACTTCATGGCGACCGGGTCCATGCCGTCAAGCAGTTCGGTGCCGGATCCCACGCCGACCCAGTCTGACGGGGCGGAGGAGCTGAAGCCCATCGCTTGGGCCAGAGGCGCGTTGAAGCACACCATACGCCCATTTTTCAGGGGGGTTGGATGCACGCGGGTGTAAAAGTGGTTGGGCAACTCCAGGTGCCGGTGCTCAATTTTAAGACTCTGTCTGGACATAGACTTACCGGACGTCAAAGATGGAAGGGCAGTGTCCCAGATTCCTGCGGCGTACCACAAACGGCAAATCAACCATCTATACTGATAGTGGTACAGAACCTGCAACTCGCAGACGAAAGAGCACGACAGGCAGCTCCCGAGCGAGGCCAACACCAAAAACCAGGAAAACTATTGTGGCGACGCCCGATCTCTCCAGCATCATTCGTAGGTTGATTGAGCAGGAATCTCTGCCTGCGACATACGCGGACACTGTTCGCCGAGTCATTCTGCCCCTGGCCCAGCACATTAAGGGGTTGCGTTGGGACCGCCAGCGCCCGGTTCTGGTGGGCATTAACGGTGCCCAGGGTACCGGCAAATCAACACTGACGCTTTTCCTGCGAGAGCTACTGTCGCATTTGTATCAGGTGCCCACCGCCAGTTTTTCCATCGACGATCTCTACATGACCCGCGCGGGACGCGAACGGTTGGCGGACGAAAAACACCCTCTGCTACTGACCCGTGGCGTGCCTGGAACCCATGATCTGGCTCTTGGTGAACGTGTGATTGAACGGCTGACATCAGCAGCACCGGATGCGAAAACGCCGGTGCCTGCATTTGATAAGTCACGGGACGACCGCGCCCCGGAGTCAACCTGGCCAGTATTTACAGGCAGGGCCGAGGTCGTGCTGTTAGAGGGCTGGTGCGTCGGCGCTTTACCCGAAAGCAACGCTGAATCGCTGGTGGCGCCGATTAATGATCTGGAAGCGCAGGAGGATGTGGACGGGGCCTGGCGTCGTTATGTCAATCAACGCCTCAAGGACGAGTACACACGATTTTTTCAGAAGATTGACTGCCTGATTATGCTCAAGGCGCCTTCCATGGAGTCGGTGCTGGAGTGGCGCACCCTTCAGGAGCGCAAGCTTAAAGACAAAGTGAATAGCGCACCATTAGGAGGCGTTGAAGAGTGCGATTCATCGACCCGTCTGATGTCCGATGACCAGATCAGACGTTTCATCATGCATTACGAACGCATCACCCGCGCCTGCCTGACCGAAATGCCCACCAGGGCGGATGCGGTGATCCAGGTGGATGGCAATCACCGTTTCAGTGATCCGCTTATCCGCCAGCGGCAATAGAGGAGTGAGCCATGACAAAGTCCCGGCTGATCATTTTTTCTGACCTGGATGGCACCCTTCTGGACCATGATAACTATGACTGGTCGCCCGCTGTCCCTGCTATGGAAAGGCTTGCAGCCTCGGACATTCCGGTGGTGCTGAACTCCAGTAAAACCATCAGCGAAATCCGGAATTTGCGAAAGCGTATGGCGAACGGGGCACCGTTTATTGTTGAGAACGGCGCGGCGGTGGTGATCCCGGCGAACTGTTTTGGTTCGTCTGAAGAACAGGTGAAACGTTTTGGGGCACCTTACGCTGAGGTGTTGTCCCTGTTGGCCAAACTCAGAGAAGACGGTTTTCAGTTCTGCGGGTTTAACGATATGTCAGCCGCCGAGATTGCATCCTGTTCAAGGCTGTCTGAAGCAGAAGCTGAGCTTGCCCGGGACCGCGTCGCCACCGAGCCGCTGTTGTGGCAGGGAGATGAAGATTCGCTGGCATTGTTTCGCCAGAAACTGGAGGCCGAAAATTGCCGGCTGGTGCAGGGCGGACGTTTTTTACACGCCATGGGTAATTTTGATAAAGCCGATGGGGTCCGGTTCTTGCTGAAGAAATACAAAGAGCAGGATCCCGCCGGTCGGTTAATTGCGGTGGCGTTGGGCGATAGCCCCAATGACCAGCAGATGCTGGAGCAGGCAGACATCGCCGTTATTGTGAAGGGTGTGCAGTCGGACAGCGTGGTGCTGCCGTCACAGAGTCGCGCCATCCGGTCTCTCAAGGCCGGGCCTGCGGGATGGAATGAATGCGTGCTGAATCTGTTGATCGAATATGGATACTGACAGCGGTTATTGACCGGTAATTAAAACAACAGGAGCGCCGCCATGGGCGACTTTTACCAGAACGGAATTATCACGACTCTTCACAATCTTGTCCGCCGTCCTGTGGAAGATCTGGAAAAAGAGTTGATGAGTTTTCGCAAAGATCGGCCCATGTCACTGGTGCTGCCCTCGCTCTACTCGGAACTGGAGGGGCCGGCCCTGAAGAATATTGTGGCGGAATTGGCGAAGGTGCCATATCTGGAGCAGATCGTTATCGGGTTGGACCGGGCTAACGAAGCGGAATATCGGCATGCGCTGGAATACTTTTCGGGCCTGCCGCAACACGTGCGGGTGCTCTGGAACGATGGGCCGCGCCTGCGCGCGCTTGATCTGAAACTGGAAAAACAGGGATTGGCGCCAACCGAGATGGGGAAGGGGCGGAATGTCTGGTACTGCTTCGGTTACATTCTGGCCAGCGGTAAAAGTAAAGCCGTGGCGTTGCACGACTGCGACATCCTCACCTACTCCCGGGATCTGGTGGCAAGGCTGATCTATCCCGTCGCCAATCCCGGATTCAATTACATGTTCTGTAAGGGCTATTACGCCCGCGTGGCGGAAGGCAATATGAACGGCCGGGTCAGCCGTCTTCTGGTGACGCCGCTGATTCGCGCTTTGAAAAAGGTGGCGGGCCCCAACGATTATCTGGATTACCTGGACAGTTTTCGCTACCCACTGGCCGGGGAATTCTCGTTTCGTACTGATGTGATTAACGATCTGCGCATCCCCAGTGACTGGGGATTGGAAGTGGGGGTGCTGTCAGAAATGAAGCGCAATTACGCGACCAATCGTCTGTGCCAGGTGGACATCGCAGATACCTACGATCACAAACATCAGGAGCTTTCCCCGGAAGATGCCAGCCGCGGGCTGTCAAAAATGAGCACGGACATCAGCAAGGCGTTGTTCCGCAAACTGGCGACTAACGGCGAAATTTTCTCCAACGAAAAGTTCCGCACCATCAAAGCCACCTACTACCGGATTGCCCTGGATTTTATCGAGACCTATCAGAGCGATGCCGTGATCAATGGCCTGAGCTTTGACCGCCACAAGGAAGAAAAAGCGGTGGAATTATTTGCCCAGAACGTTATGAACGCAGGGGCCTATTTTCTGGATAATCCCATGGATACGCCCTTTATCCCCAGCTGGAACCGGGTCACCAGCGCCATTCCGGATATCAAGGATCAACTGCTGGAAGCGGTGGAACTGGACAACGAGGAGTATTCTTGCCCGTGAGTAATGCCCTTCATCAAAAGCTGACGACCATGCTGGGTGTGGTCTACCCGGCGCTGGATACTTCGGCGCTGGCGACCCGTTTGCTGGAAACCATGGGGCTGATGGAGGATGCACCCGCGCCACAGCCGCACCAGAACAACTGGGACGAATCCGATGTCGTGCTGATTACCTATGCAGACACGGTGCAGACAGCAGACGAGAAGCCGCTCAAGACCCTGCTGCGGTTTCTGGACGACTGCCTGAGCGATACCGTGTCTGCCGTTCACATTCTGCCGTTTTTTCCCTATAGCTCGGACGACGGTTTTTCAGTGATGGATTACCTGGCGGTGAACGAGTCCCACGGTGAGTGGTCCGATGTGGAAGCCATTGCGGAGCGGTATAAATTAATGTCGGACCTGGTGATCAACCACATGTCCGCGCGCAGCCGCTGGTTCGAGAATTTCAAAAGGCGCGTTGATCCGGGCAAGGATTATTTTTTCGAGGCCAAGCCTGGTGACGATCTTAGCGCGGTGGTGCGCCCGAGAACCTCGCCGCTTTTGAACCCGGTGCAGACAGACGACGGCGAGCGTTACGTCTGGTGTACTTTCAGCGAGGACCAGGTTGACCTGAATTTTGCCAACCCGCAGGTGCTGAACGAGTTTGTGGGCATCCTTCGCTACTATCTGGACCGCGGCGTGATCTGGTTCCGCATGGACGCGGTCGCGTTTCTGTGGAAAGAAGTCGGTACGCCCTCGATCCACCTTCAGCAGACCCACGAACTGATCAAGATTCTGCGTCTGCTGATTGAACACCATACGCCCGAGAGCGTGGTGATCACCGAAACCAACGTGCCCAACCGTGAAAATCTGACCTATCTGGGCAACGCCAACGAAGCCCATGTGATTTACAATTTTTCGCTGCCGCCCCTGCTGATCAACACCCTGGTAACCGGCAACTGCCGCCATCTGAAAACCTGGCTGATGAGTATGCCGCCCGCCCAGATGGGCACGACCTATCTTAATTTTATTGCGTCCCACGATGGAGTAGGACTGCGGCCAACGGACGGGTTGCTGGATGACGATGAGAAGCAGCGGCTGATCAACACCATGGAATCTTTTGGCGGCAAGGTGTCCTATCGCCGCACGCCGGATGGCAAGGACCAGCCCTACGAAATGAACATCGCGCTGTTCGACGCGCTAAAAGGGACGGCCGAAAAAGGCGCGGACCACTGGCAGATGCAACGGTTTATCTGCGCCCATACGGTGATGCTGGCGCTTGAGGGCATCCCGGCGTTCTATATCCACAGCTTGTTGGGCACTGAAAACGATTACGATCGCATGGAAAACACCGGACGCTTTCGTTCCGTCAACCGCGCCCAGTGCCAGATTGACCGTCTGGAAACGCTTCTGGCGGATCCACAGAGCCATCACAACAAGGTGTTCACCGAGCTGAAGCGGCTGATTGCGATCCGACGCCGACAGCCGGCGTTCCATCCCAACGCCACCCAGTTCACGTTGCACCTGGGGCTGAAATTGTTCGGTTTCTGGCGCCAGAGTATGCGTCGGGACCAGTCCATCTTCTGCATTCACAACGTCAGTGACGAGGCCCAGGACGTGTCCCTGGCCGAGATCAACCTGATCGGCACCGATCATTGGCGGGATCTGATTTCCGGAATGGCCATCGACGACCTGGCTGGCAGCATTACCCTCAAGCCCTACCAAAGTGTGTGGTTGTCTAACCGGGATTAGTGGCAGAATGCGGCTATGCCCCATAACGCCATGCCCCGCATTCTGCTTTTATCCGCCTATGACGCCGGCAGCCACAAGCGCTGGCGAGAGCAGCTGGTGGCCAGCCAACCTGAATACCGATGGGACACTCTGGCGCTTGCGCCCCGGTTTTTCCGCTGGCGGATCCGCGGTAACGCACTGACCTGGTTGAACGAGCCCGCACTGCTGAAGCCCTGTGATCTGATCATTGCCACGTCGATGGTGGATCTTGCGTCGATTCGCGGCTTCCACCCCCACCTTGCGCAAACACCCTGCCTGGTTTACATGCACGAAAACCAGTTCGCCTATCCGGGCTCCGGAAGGCAGCATTCCAGCGTTGATCCGCAAATGGTCAATCTGACCAGCGCGATTGCGGCGGACCGGGTGCTGTTTAACAGCGCCTGGAATCGGGAGAGTTTTCTGGAAGGCAGCGGGCGGTTTCTGGATAGGATGCCGGACGGCGTTCCCGATGGCCTGGTGACCCGCCTGCGAAATAAATCCCGGGTGCTGCCGGTGCCAATATCAGACGCTCTGTTCGATGCCCGCCGACGGTCATTGGACAACAGTTGCCCACACCTTTTGTGGAATCACCGCTGGGAGTACGATAAGGCCCCGGACCGGCTGCTGCTTTTGCTGGACGCGTTGGTGGATATGGGGCAGGATTTTCGGCTCAGCGTGGTGGGCGAGCAGTTTCGCAAGTCACCGGCGGTCTTTGACGAGATTCAACAGCGTCACCGGGCGCAAATCGTGGACTGGGGATTCCTGCCGGATCGGTCAGCGTATGATCGTTTGCTTGGTGAAGCGGATGTGGTGGTGTCTACTGCACTGCATGATTTTCAGGGCCTGTCGGTGCTGGAGGCCATGGCCGCTGGCTGTGTTGCGCTGACGCCTGATCGCCTGGCTTATCCGGAATACGTTCCCGAGAGCCAGCGTTACGCCAGTTTTGAAGAGGATCCGGATGCAGAAGCCCGGGCCGCGGCAAAAACCCTGGTCGCGTTGCTGGCTGGATCAGTCGAAAATCGGCAACCGGATGGCTGGCGTATGAGCCAGTTACAGACACAGTATTATGATGAAATGCAGACTTTATTGAACCGGGATTTAACCACTTACACAGGCGGGGAGAGGTACCGATGACAAAAGCCATCAGGATTCACGATGGATCACTGAGTTGGGAAGACTGCGAGCCAGTCACCGACGTGCCAGAGAACCATGTGACCATTGATGTTGCCTGGACAGCGGTCAATCGTGCCGATCTGATGCAACGGGCAGGGGTGTATCCGCCACCTCCCGGCGCGTCACCGATTCTGGGGCTTGAGGTCAGCGGAACTTTAGCGCGAGTGGGGAAAGGGGTAAGCACTCTGAAACCAGGCGACGAGGTTTGCGCCCTGTTGACCGGAGGCGGTTACGCCACCGAAGTGATGGTGCCTGCCGCACAGGTGCTGCCTGTGCCTAAAGGTTACAGCCTGCGGGAGGCCGCAGCAATCCCTGAGGTGTTCGCCACCGCCTGGCTGAACCTGTACCACGAAGCGCAACTGCAACCGGGCGAAAAGGTGCTGGTGCACGCTGCGGCGAGCGGATTGGGCACTGCGGTGATTCAGCTGGCGACCGCGCTGGGTAACCCGGTATTCGCCACTGCCGGCAGCGACGACAAGCTGGAGATCTGCAAGCGCCTGGGTGCGTCGGGGCTCTGGAATCGAAACAAAGGATCGTTTGTGGAAGCCGTCACCCAGTGGGGCGGAGTGGATATGGTGCTGGACCCGGTGGGCGGCAGCTATATCGCGGAAGATCAGAAAGTGCTCAACGTGGACGGTCGGATTGTACTGATCGGCCTGCTGGGCGGACGCATGGCGGAAGTGGACCTGGGCCTGATGCTGGTCAAACGCCAACGCCTGATCGGCTCAACCCTGAGATCCCGCACGGTGGTGGATAAGGGCGCCGTGATGAACGCGCTGTTCAAGCACGTCTGGCCGCTGCTCAGTGCCCGCCAGATCGAGCCGGTAATCGACCGCTCCTGGCCGATTGACCAGGCAGAGGCCGCCATGGCCTATGTGGCGGACAACAAGAACATCGGCAAAGTCCTGCTGGACGTGGCCTCAACCTGAACCGTGATTTGGTTTAGTCGGCGATGTGGATAAGTTGCTTGCCGAAGTTCTTGCCTTCGAGCATGCCCTTGAAGGCTTCGGGCGCGCTATCGAGACCCTCAGCGATGGTTTCGCGATACTTCAATGCACCCGAGGCGATCCGGTCGGTCAGGATTGAGGTGATTTCCTGATGTTTGTCCTGCCACTCGGTGACCAGGAAAAACCGGTGTTCCGGCACCGGATCGAGCGCTTTCAGGATGTGGAACGGCGTTTCCACGGAGCTCATGTCTTCGGCGTTGTAGGCTGAGACGAACCCGCAGACAGGCACCCGGGCTCCCGGGTTTAACAGGGGCGCAACAGCGCGAGTAACGGCCCCGCCCACGTTTTCAAAATACACATCGATGCCGTCGGGGCAGGCGGCTTTCAGGTCGGCGTCCAGGTTTCCTGCCTTGTAGTCCACACAGGCATCAAAGCCCAACTCTTCTACGACAAAACGGCATTTGTCCGGTCCACCGGCAACGCCGACGGCGCGGCAACCTTCTTTTTTGGCGGTCTGGCCGACTACCGTTCCCACCGGACCGGAAGCTGCAGAGACCACGACGGTTTCCCCGGCTTTGGCCTTGCCGACGTACATCAGCCCGCAATAGCCGGTTCTGCCGGGCATGCCGGCGACGCCGAGATACGCTTGCAGCGGCACTTTTTCTTCAGCCCCGTCTTTGGGTTCGATCTTGTAAACCATGTCAGCATTGCCGGGGAATACCACGTATTCCTGCCAACCCGAATAGCAAGTTACTAGGTCCCCTTCCTTCAGATCCGGTGAGCGGGATTCAACGATTCGTGCCACGGATTCACCCACGATCACTTCGTCGATACCAATCGGGTCCATATAGCCCTTCGCGTCGTTCATCCGCGGGCGTACATAGGGGTCCAGCGACAACCAGAGCACCTTGGCCAGGACCTCGCCCTCTTTCAGCTCACGGACTGGACGCTCTTCCATCACC